>Ga0209062_1001797_pt1 | contig 33287 bp, 29 predicted proteins | sample Coa_R2_2_FD_187158 | JGI IMG/M metagenome (GOLD analysis project Ga0209062, IMG submission 187158) | Surface soil microbial communities from Centralia Pennsylvania, which are recovering from an underground coalmine fire - Coalmine... | ecosystem: Environmental > Terrestrial > Soil > Unclassified...
CCACCTTGATCTCTCCTCTTGCGCATTACGATGCGTCGCCCGTCCGTCTCGGGCGCGCCGGCGCTTGCTGCTCCGGATATTAGCAGGAGTACGGAAAATGGTCTCTTCCGGATGCGACGGCGCTGCCGCCGTCAAATCCCTGTATTTTTCAAGTATCGCCGGCGTTTTCCATAGCCGGCGCCTCGCGCTCGGGTCAAGCCGCGGCGGCTCGCCCTAGCCATGAGAGCGGTAGGTCCTCGGCGCCGATCGAATGCCAAGCGCTATTCCGCCGCCGTCGCGCGCCGGCCGAGACGGCGCAGGCAGCGGTCGATCCACAGCTTCGTCAGCTTCTCCTGCACCGAATTCTGGCCGAGCCGCTGATGCAGCGCGCCGAAATCGACGCGGTCGAGCGGCTGATCCTGGTTGAAGCAGGAAAAGACCACGCTCTCCTCGCCGGTTGCGGGATCCTTGTGCAGTTGGAGGCACTGCGCGCAGATCTCCTTCATCATGCATTGCATCGGCGAGTTGATCGAGGCGATCGCCGTGTGATCGCGCTTCAGATAGGGCGCGAGCACGCGATGCCGCGCTTGCGCCACGGCCTTCATCATGCCGTCCGAACCGATGGCGATGAGGCGATCGACCGTGTCGAGGGCGATCTCCGCATGGCCGAGGCGGCCCGCGCCATAGGCCTCCATCGCCTGCACGATATTGCCGACGAAGGCCCTGTCCTGCGGCCGCGTCGGCGCGAAACCCGGCGCCTCGTCGCAGCACCACACGACGACATCGGCCGCCTTCTCGATCTCCGCCACCTTGTAGCGATCGACGAGCTTCTTGTAGCCGGCGAAATAAAGCACCTTCGAGCCGTGCCGGCGCAGCGCCTGGCCGATCGAGAACAGCACCGCGTTGCCGAGCCCGCCCCCCACCAGCGCCACCGTCTCGCCGGCCGGCGTCTCGGTCGGCGTGCCGGTCGGCCCCATGAGGATCACCGGCTCACCCGGTTCCAGAGTCGTGCAGAGATCGGAGGAACCGCCCATCTCGAGCACGATGGTCGAGAGGAGCCCCCGCTCGCGATCGACCCAGGCGCCGGTGAGCGCCAGGCCCTCCATCGCCAGCGTCGTGCCGTCGACGCGCTGCGCGCGCGTTTCGTAGTTCTGCAAGCGGTAAAACTGTCCCGGCTGGAAGGCGCGGGCGGCGATCGGCGCGCGCACCACCACCTCGACGATGGTGGGGGTGAGGCGCTCGACGTGATGCACGGTGGCGCGCAGCTCGTCATTGAGGCGCGCGACGAGCGTCGCCGGCGCGATGGCGCTCGGCGGGTGCTTCGCCAGCACGCGGCTGACGACGGGATAGCCCTGCTTGGCGCCGCCCATCGCCTTCACGACATTGCCGAAGAAAGAAGGGTGAAGATCGCCGAAGAAGCTGATCGCGCGCCCGTCGGGCCGGAGGCTCATCAGGATGTGGACGGCATCGGGCTTGGCGACGCGCTCGGGCTTCGCCGGCCGGCCCTCCTCGTCATAGGCCTGGAAATACCGGCCATCGAGCGTGACATTGGCGGGGTCCTCGCGGCCGAGCACCGTGTTGGGCTGAGTGCCCGCGGCGACGAGAATGCTCCGCGCCGGCAGGGTCACGGTCTCGCCGGTGGCGACGAGCTTGCCGGTCGCCTCGTCCACGCGATGGCGCGACAGCGTCAGCGCTGCGGCATGGCCCGAGGCATCGACCTCGACCGCCTCGGGCGACAGGCATTCGGCAAAGCGGATGCCCTCCTCCATCGCCTTCGCCACCTCTTCGTGGTTGAGCGTATAGCTCGGCGCATCGATGAGGCGGCGGCGATAGGCGATGGTGACGCCGCCCCATTCATTCATCAGCTCGACGAGGCGCGGCGCGCGTCCCTCGCGCTGGGCCGCGGCGCGCTCGGCGCGGAGCGCCCGGCCATGGGCGAGGAACTCCGCGGCGATGGCGTTCTCCTCCGCGCTCCAATCGGCGCGCACCGCGGCTTCGCCGCGCTCGGCCACCAGCGTCTCGTAGCGGCTCAGGAATTTCTCCACCTGCACCGGGTAATAGGCGAGCGATTCCGTCGCCGTGTCGATCGCGGTGAGCCCGCCGCCGATCACCACCACGGGAAGCCGCACGGCGAGATTGGCGACGCTGTCGGTCTTGGCGGCGCCGGTGAGCTGGAGCGCCATCAGGAAGTCCGAGGCCTGCCGCACGCCGCGCGCCAGCGCGTTCTTCATCGGCACAACCGTCGGCCGCCCGGCACCGGCGCAGAGCGCGATGTGGTCGAAACCCAATGCAAAGGCGCTGTCGATGCCGAGCGCGCCGCCGAAGCGCACGCCGCCATGCATCGAGAATTCGTGACGCCGCTCGAGGAGAAGCCGGATCAGCTTGAGGAAGTTCTTGTCCCAGCGCACGGTGATGCCGTATTCGGCAACGCCGCCGAACCCGGCCATGACGCGGTCGTCGAGCGATTCCGTGAGCTCCGCCACATCGCGTATCGGACGGAAGGCGCGCCGCTCGCCGCGCGGTCCGACGCCGGCGATGTCCTCGGGCAAGGGCTCGATCTTGAGCCCGTCGATGCCCACGACGGAGTGGCCGTCATTCATGAGATGATGCGCCAAGGTGAAGCCGGCGGGGCCGAGACCCACCACCAGCACCTTGTAGCCGCTCGGCGGCTTGGGCAGCGGCCGGCGCAGATCGAGCGGGTTCCAGCGCGTCAAGAGCCCATAGATCTCGAAGCCCCAGGGCAGGCTCAGCACATCCTTGAGCGTCCGCGTCTCGATCTGCGGGATGTCGACGGGTTCCTGCTTCTGATAGATGCAGGCCTTCATGCAGTCGTTGCAGATCCGGTGCCCGGTCGCCGCCGCCATCGGATTGTCGATGGCGACGATGGCGAGCGCGCCGATGCTGTTGCCGCGCGCCTTCACCAGGTTCATCTCGGAGATCTTCTCTTCGAGCGGGCAGCCCGCCAGCGTCACGCCGAAGACGCTCTTCTGGAAGGTGCCGGTCTTCTTGTCCTTGAGGCCCTTGGAGCAGCTATCCTTGCCCTGATTGTGGCACCAGATGCAGTAATTCGCGTGATCGAGCGCCGCCGTGAGATCCATGCCGCGATCGGTGAGCGCGAAGCCTTCGCGGCGGCGCCACTCCTCGGGCGGCAGGCGCAGCATGGCGACGCCGTGCTCGGTCACCGTCTCGACCGGCACGAGATGTGTCATATCGAGCTTGTGCGGCACCTTGAAAAGCACGCCGCGGCGGTGCTTCGCGCGGCCTGCCGGCGCAAGCGTCGCCCAGGCGGCGTAGCGCGCCGCGAGGTCGAGCGCCGCCCCATGCTCGGCCTCGGCACCCATCCAGCGCGCGACATGGCGGGCGAAGCTCGTCTCGTCGAGCGGCTCGCCGAAAAGCGCCTCGAGCTCGCGCGCCAATCCCGGCCCGTCGATCGCGGCCGCGGCCTCCGCGGTGACCCCTTTGACGGCGCGGCGCTGAACGAAGAGCCGCTTCACCCCATAGAGAGGCGCCAAGGCGTCATGGCGCGCCTGAAGCGCGCGGATCTCGGCCGCGATGCCGAACAAGCCGCCGATGAAATCCTCGAGATGCGGGGCGAGATCGACGAGAAGATCGGATTCCGCCTTGCGGTCGAGCGCGCCCGGGTCGCGGCGCGCGGTCATCAACCGGTTGTGGAGCGCGGCGTCGCCCTCGCGGAGATGGGCCACGAACGCCGCGTCGAGGCGAACGAGCCCGTCGCGCCGGTAGAGATCCTCGAAAGCCAAGCCATGCCTGAGGACGAGGTCGATCATGCCACGCATTTCTCCTCGGCGAAGTCCCCGGACATAGCGAGGCCGCCGTCACCCATCTATCATATCGTGCCGTTGAGCTGGTCGCCGGCCGAGGCTCGGTCTCCCGCACCGCACATAACGGAACGGCGCCCTGTATGGTCGCCCTTGGCGCGCGCGTCAACTCTTGCGATGGCGAAGGCAGGGCGCAGGGTTATGCGATGCGAGCCAGATGTAGGCATTGGCGCCGCCCCAGGCAAGCGCCCCGCGTCGCACGCCATGACCAGTATCGTCAGGTACTCTAAACCCGGAAAGTGGTGTAGGACCACGGGCTCGCCAGCAACTCCAGATGATAGGCATGGCTGGTGTCGCCGATGGTGACCCGCACGGGAACGACGTCGAGAAACGGCGCGTCGTCGAGCGTTACCCGTTGCGACTTGAAGTAGCGTCCGACATGGTAGAACAGCTCGTAAATCGCCGGCACGAAGGCTTCGCCTTCGATGAGCGGCGTGTCGATCGAACCGCTCTCATTCGTCTCGATCGTCTTCAGATGATAGCGCTCGCCGGCGCCGCGCGGCAGGCGGAAGAGATCGACCAGCATCGCTGCGGCCGGCGCGCCGCGCAGCGCGTCGATCACCGTCGTTTGCAGGCTGCCGGACATGACCCACCTTCGCCGCACTGTGGCTTTGTGTCCTTGCCAACAAGATGGCAGCGGCGAGCGTTCCCGCCTCAGGCGAGTTCCGCTCGGCGTTCCCTCTACATCAGTCCGCCATCGACCACGAGGGTCTGGCCGGTCACCATGGCCGCGCCCGCGGCAAAGAAGAGGATGGTCTCGGCGATATCCTCGGGCAGGCAGGCGCGCTTCAGCGGCGTGCGCGCGATCGCCCCCTGCTTCACCTCCTCCGGCCATTCCTTGGTCCAGGGCGTGTCGATATAGCCCGGCGCCACCGCATTGACGCGCACTTCGGGCGCGAGCGCGCGCGCGAGATATGACGTGAGCCGGATCAACGCCGCCTTGCTCGCGCCGTAGACCATGTTGCTGCCGAGGGGGGCGAGGCCCGCGATCGAAGCGGTATTGACCACGGCCCCGCGCGCCGCCCTGAGCGCGGGTGCCGCGGCACGTATGCAGCGGAAGGGGCCGACCAGATTGGTCGCCAGCACCTCCTGCCACCATTCCTCGTCGATGACGTCGAGATCGCGGTAGCTGACGCGCTTGCCTTTGCTCGGCGTGCCCGGCGTTGCGGCATTGTTGACGAGGATGTCGAGCCGGCCGAGCCGATCAAGCGCGGCGGCGATCATGCGCTCGGTCTCTGCGGGCTTGGCGACGTCGCCGGGCGCAGAGATGACGTCGAGGCCGTGCGCGGCCAAGCGCTCGATCTCGCCTGTCGCGGCGCGATTGGCCGGCCGATGGTTCATCGCCACCTTGGCGCCAGAGCGCGCCAACAGCTCGACCGTGGCCAGCCCGACGCCCGAGGCGCCACCCGTCACCAGCGCGGTCTTGCCGGCGAGATCCGCCGTGATCATGGCTCCCCCCTCGCTTCAGTAGCCGAGCGCCAAGCCGTCCTTCCGCGGTTCCGACCCGCCGATCAGCACGCCGCGCCGATGGTCGATATAGATCGCCTGACAGCCGCCCAGCGGCTTTGCCGGCCGGTCGATCTTGTGACCGCGCCGCGCAAGATCGGCCGCGACCTCTTCCGAGATCGTCGCCTCGAGCTGAAGCAGGCCGTCGAAGGCGAAGCTGCGCGGCGCCTCGGCGATCTCCTGGGGATCGAGCCCCTCATCGAGGAGGCGCGAGATGACGGTGGCATGGCCGCAGGCCTGGTAGTTGCCGCCCATGACGCCGAACGGCATGACGGCGCGTCCGTCCTTCGCCAGCATCGCGGGAATGATGGTATGAAGCGGCCGCTTGCCTGGCGCGATCGCGTTGGGGTGGCCTGGAATGGTGCGGAACATCGAGCCGCGGCTATGCAGCAGCACGCCGCTTTCGGGCGCGGTGATGCCGCAGCCGAAATCGTGAAACAGCGAGTTGATGAACGAGACGGCGTTGCGGTCGCGATCGACGATGGTGAGATAGATGGTGTCCTTGTGCTCGGGCTCGTCCCACAGCACGGGTTCCGACGCCTTCGCGAGGTCGATGCGCCGCAGCACGGATTGCGTATAGGCGTCGGAGAGAAACTTTTCGACGGGAACGCGAATCTGCCGGGGATCGCCGAAGAACGCATCGCGGGCGCGGTATGCCGCCTTGGTCGCCTCCGCCAGGATGTGAATACGATCGGCCTCGGAATAGCGGTGGCGTCCGAGCTCGTAGCCTTCGAGCGTTCGCAGGATCATCAGCGCGGCGAGCCCCTGGCCGTTCGGCGGACACTCGAAGATCTCGTGTTCGCGATAGCGGGCGGAGATCGGCTCGACATATTCCGAGCGCTGCGCCGCAAAATCCTCGAGCGTGTGCAATCCGCCGAGCTCGTTGAGGCGGCGCACGATATCGGCGGCGACGGGACCTTCGTAAAAGCCGCGGCGGCCTTCGCGGGCGATGCGCCGCAACGTCTCGGCGAGTGCCGGGAGACGCAGCCGATCGCCGAAGCCCGGCAGCCGGCCCGAAGGCAGGTAGATGCGGGCGGTGTGCGGGTCCTTGGTCGGCCGCGTCGCGAGGCCGAAATCGAAGGCGACGCGCGGCGTGATGAAGACGCCCTCCTCCGCCGCGCGGATTGCCGGCTTCAGCAACTCGGCCATGTCGCGGGTGCCGTGGTCTTCCAGCAGCGTGAACCAGGCATCGACCGCGCCCGGCACGGTCACGGCATGGGGAGATTCGATCGGGATCGCCTGGAAGCCGCGCTCGACATACCAGCCCACTTCCGCCTTCATCGGCGCGCGCCCCGAGCCGTTGAGCGCGATCGGCTTGCCGCCTTTGGGCGAGTAGAGAACGAAGCAATCGCCCCCCACCCCGGTCATATGCGGCTCGGCAACGCAGAGCACGGCGGCGGCGGCGACCGCCGCATCGACGGCGTTGCCGCCGCTTCTGAGCACGTCGAGCGCGGTGAGGGTGGCCAAGGGGTGGGAGGTGGCCGCCATCGCCTCGGCCGCGACCGCGGCGGAACGGCCCGGTCGATGAAAATCGCGCATCGCTCTTCCTTTGCGTTCGAGCGCGTATCCATGGCATCCGCGGTGATGGGAGGCAAGCCTTCTTGGCGGCCCGGCTCAACGCTGCCATGTTTCGAAATGGCTTGTCCGCCACCAAGCCATTGCCTAGGCTTCGGCAAAGTAGCGAAATAAAATTTCGCGCAAATTTGCGCGATATCTGGACAGAAGGGAAGGCAAGCGATGCAGGACGCCTTTGTCTATGACGGCTTGCGCACCCCGATCGGGCGGCATGCCGGCGGGCTCGCCCCGGTGCGGCCGGACGATCTCTTGAGCGGCGTGATCAAGGAACTGGTCGCGCGCAACCCGTTCAAGCCTCAGGCTTACGAGGATGCCGTCATCGGCTGCACCAATCAGGCGGGCGAGGATGCGCGCAACGTGGCGCGGCATGCGGCGCTGCTGGCGGGGCTTCCTACCGATATCGGCGGCCTCACCGTCAATCGGCTTTGCGGCAGCGGGCTCGCCGCGGTGGTCGATGCCGGGCGCGCGGCGAGCACGGGGCAAGGCGAGCTTTTCATCGCCGGCGGCGTCGAGAGCATGAGCCGCGCCCCCTTCGTCATGGCCAAGGCCGAAAGCGCCTATAGCCGCGAAACGAAGATCTTCGACAGCACGATCGGCGCACGCTTTCCCAATCCGAAGATTGCGAAGAATTTCGGCCAGGACACGATGCCGGAGACCGCCGACAACGTCGCCCGCGACCACGCCATCAGCCGCGAGGCGAGCGACAAATTCGCGCTTGCCTCGCAGGAGAAATATGCGCGCGCCAAGGCGGACGGGTTCTACGACGCCGAGCTCATGCCGGTGAAGGTCCCCGGCGCCAAGAAGGGTAGCGAGACGGTGGTCGCACAGGATGAGCATCCGCGCCCCAACACGACCTTCGATCGCTTGTCCGAGCTCAAGCCGCTCTTCCCCAACGGCGTCGTGACGGCGGGAAATGCGTCCGGCATCAATGACGGCGCGGCGGCGCTCATCATCGGCACGCGCAAGGCGGGCGAGACGGCGGGCAAGGCACCGATCGCGCGCCTCGTCTCGGCGGCGATCGCCGGCGTCGAGCCGCGCGTCATGGGGCTCGGCCCCGTCCCCGCTTCCAAGAAGGCGCTGGAGCGCGCCGGGCTCACGCTCAAGGATATCGATGTGATCGAGCTCAACGAGGCCTTCGCGAGTCAAGTCCTCGGCTGCCTGAAGCTCCTCGACATCGATTTCGCCGATGCCCGCGTCAATCCCAATGGCGGCGCCATCGCCATCGGCCATCCGCTCGGCGCCTCGGGCGCGCGGCTCGCGATCACCGCGATCCGTCAGCTCCAGCGCAGCGGCGGACGCTATGCGCTCGTCACCATGTGCATCGGCGTGGGCCAAGGCATCGCCGCCATCTTCGAGCGTGTCGGCACCGCATGAGTCCCGATGAGGGCGGACTCGCCGCGCTCGATTTTCCGCACGCGGTGCCGCCGCCGGCGGGAACCGTGCAGGAGATAGCGCCGGGCGTCCTCTGGCTGCGCATGCCGCTGCCCTTTGCGCTCAACCACATCAATCTGTGGCTCCTCGCCGATGGCGCGGGCTGGGCGATCGTCGATACCGGGATCAATGACGACACCACCAAATCGCTGTGGCAGCGCGTCTTCGACGGAGCGACCCTGGGCAAGCCGATCACGCGCGTCATCTGCACGCACTACCATCCCGACCATATGGGGCTTGCCGGCTGGCTCACCGAAAGGCTCGGCGTCGAGCTCTGGGCGACCGAGACCGAATGGCGCTTCGGCTATGAGAGGAGCCGCAATCCCGATGGCGGCGTCCATCCGGTGATGATCGAGATGTATCGCCATGCGGGGTTTCCGGATTTGCCGAAGACGCCCGGCGCCGTGCGCGGCAGCCACTATCGGAGCCGCGTGAGCCCCGTCCCCGAGCATCATGTGACGCTTCGCGACGGCATGGAGCTTGCGATCGGCGGCCGGACCTGGCGCGTCGTGGTCGGGCGCGGCCATGCGCCGGAGCATGCCTGCCTCTTCTGTCCCGAACTCGACCTGCTCATCGCCGGCGACCAGGTACTGCCCAAGATCTCGCCCAATGTGAGCTTGTGGCCGATGGATCTCGACCTCGATCCGCTCGCAAGCTTTCTCGGCTCGCTCGACAAGCTGCGCCATGCCGTGCCGGCGACCGGTTTGATCCTGCCATCGCACAACCTTCCCTTCTATGGCCTGCATACGCGCCTCGACCAGCTCCGCGCGCTGCACGAGCAAAGGCTGCTCGAGGTCGAGGCGGCTTGCCAGGAGCCGCGCAACACGGCGGAGATCGTGCCCCTTCTCTTCGCCCGCGCCCTCGACCCGCACCAGCTCGGCTTCGCCATCGGCGAGACGCTCGCGCATCTGGAGCATGCGAAGAACCGCGGCCGACTTGCACGAAGCGAAGGCGCGGACGGCGTGTGGCTGTATCGGCGGGCCTGACTCAGCGCCTCCGGCTTGGCGGGCGGGTCGAGAACGGCACACTACCTAAGGGTGTGCACAACCTGTGCGCTTCGTCACGGACGCCTCGCCTTTTTGGTGGTATGATGAAACTATCGCCGGCATGTTTTTGGGGCGCCGACGACCGAGAGCTTAGCGGCCTGTTCCAGGCACAAGCCGGCCGCGCAAGCTCCCCCCTGTCATGGGCCAAGGCGCTACGCTATGGCGAAGTACCGCTGTTACTTCCTCGACGCGCAGTCGCATATCGTTGCGGCGGAGGTCATCGACTGCCCCGATGATGCCAGCGCGCAGCAGATCGCGGCCCAAATGCTGCAAGCGCGCCAGCACCACGCCATCGAGCTGTGGGACGGCCCGCGGCGCGTCACGCGCCTCCAGCGCGAGCCCGCGCGATAGAGGCTCAGCATTCCTTCCGCCCTTCAGGGCGGAGAGGAACAAAGTCGGCAAGGCCCATCGGTCCAGGATGCGCTATGCCCACGCCGCCGCGCTTGGCTAGAATGGCGTTTCGCATCCGCATGGGCTTTGCGGGAGGACGACATGCCGGGAATCAAGGTCGGCGACATCGTCTATGGCCGGCTCAGGGCGCCGGATCTCGATGTCATGGAGGAGTTCCTCACCGATTTCGGCATGCGGCGCGCCGAGCGCACGCCCCGCGCGCTCTATATGCGCGGCACCGATCCCACCCATCACCTCCATGTCACCGAGAAGGGTGAGGCGGGCTTCGTCGGCTTCGCCTTTGCCGCCCAAAGCGAGGACGATCTGCGCCGCCTCGCCGCGACACCAGGCGCTTCGGCGGTCGAGACGCTCGACGAGCCCGGCGGCGGCAAACGGGTGCGGCTGCGCGAGCCCAACGGCTACATGATCGAGGTGGTGCATGGCATCGCCTCGCTGCCGCCTCTGCCCGTCCGCCGGCAGGTCGTCAATTCCGCCGGCGAGCCGCTGAAGCGCAAGGGCGAGCTCTATCGCCTCGGCGCGGGTCCCGCGCAGGTAAAGCGCATGGGCATGCCGTCATGTGCACGCCGCGCGTTGCCGAAACCGTGCGCTGGTTTCGCGAGACGCTCGGCCTCCTGCCCTCGGACGATCTCTATGGCGAGAGCCCCGACCAGCTCGTCGGCTCCTTCAACCGCTGCGACCGCGGCGAAGCCTTCGTTGACCACCATGTCTTCTTCTGCCTGATGCATGCCAAGACCGGCCTCAATCACTTCTCTTACGAGGTCCAGGACATGGACGACGTGTTCATGGGCCATCAGCATTTGAAGGCGCGCCGAAAATACGAGCATATGTGGGGGATCGGCCGCCATCTCCTCGGCGCCAATGTCTATGACTACTGGGCCGATCCCTGGGGGCGCGTCCATGAGCATTGGTCGGACAGCGACCGTCTCAACGCGTTCAGTCCCGGCAATCTCATGCCCGCAGCGGAAGGCCTCACCTCGCAATGGGGCGAGCCGCCGCCGCAGAAGCTCCTCGAGAATGTGAGCGCCTGAGCCGGAAAATGCCGCCTGGACGGGCGCGTGGGGAGGGTGTAACAGAGCGCCGCAAATGTCGGTCGAAATGCCGCTTCTCGGCGCCCGCCAGAATGACGAATTTCCCAAGCCCGATCATGCGTTCGGCGTCGATCCGGCGCGCCCGCATTTCTACAGCTTGCGCCAATCCCGCTACGACGCCCTGGCCCAGGACATCAGCGACTGGGCCGGCATCGCCGCCCGCGCCAGCAAGACGCTCAGCGTTCTCGATGTCGGCGCCGGTACCGGCGTGCTCCTCCGCCATCTCGAATTCCGCCCGCATTTCGCCAATCTGGCGATCTCCGCCGCCGATCTCGTAAAGCGGGATTACGTCTTCAAGGGCGAGATCTACCGGGATTTCTTTGTGGGCGATCTGGCGCAGGGCTTTCCGCAGATCCCGTCGGACAGCTTCGACGTGGTGATCTGCGAGCAGGTGCTCGAGCATCTGGCAAGCCTCGATCACGCGATCGCCTTCCTCGAGCGCGCGCTCAAGCCCGGCGGCAGACTCATCGTCGGCGTGCCGATCTTTCTCCCGCCGCTTCACCTCGCCCGCAAATACCTCGTGCCGCAGATGGACCGCATCTTCGCGCCCAAGAAGTCGCGCGGCCATCTGCAGGCGTTTTCGCGGTCGTCGTTTTTGCGGCAGATGCGGCGGCATTCGACGCTCGAATTGCTGGACGTGCGCGGCTTCCGCATCATCTCCGGCGGCCTGCTCCAGCCGCTCGAGCATTATCGCTGGTGGTGGAAACTCAACCGCCGCATCGGCGAATGGATGCCGGCGGCGTGCATCGAGATCCAGGCGATCATGCAGAAGCCGCTCGCGCCCGCGGAGGGCGGCATGCCGCCTGCGACAAAGTGACTCGCACCGGCGGATCGGGGGCATCCCGAGTCGATCGACATTGACGGCGCCAATCCCGCGTGATTCCTTAAACGCGATGTCGATCATGTTCGAGATACGCCGGCGGGCGCGGCTTGTCGTGGGACCGATCCTCGGGATCAGCCTCGTCGCCTATTTCGCCTATCATCTCGTGCAAGGCGACCGCGGCATGATGGCGTGGATGCGCCTCTCCCAGCAGGTCCGCGCGGCCAAGGTGACGCTTGCCTCGCTCGAAGCCGACCGCGCCAAGCTCGAGCATCGCGTCGATCTCCTGCGCTCCGAGCATCTCGACAGCGACATGCTCGACGAGCAGGCGCGCCGCACGCTCAATCTCATCGCGCCCAACGAGATCGTGATCTTCAACAAGGAGCGATAGGCGGCGGCCGCTCAGCCGCGGCGCAAGATCTCCCGTCCGGCATAGCGTGCCGCCGGGCCCAGCTTCTCCTCGATGCGCAGGAGCTGATTGTATTTGGCGAGGCGGTCCGAGCGCGACAGCGAACCGGTCTTGATCTGCCCGCAATTGGTGGCGACCGCGAGATCGGCGATGGTGGCATCCTCGGTCTCGCCGGAGCGGTGCGACATCACCGCGGTGTAGCCGGCGCGATGGGCGATCTCGACGGCTTCCAGCGTCTCGCTCAGCGTGCCGATCTGATTGACCTTGACCAGGATGGCATTGGCGACGCCCTTCCGGATGCCGTCGGCCAGGCGCTTCGGGTTGGTGACGAAGAGATCGTCGCCGACGAGCTGGATGCGGTCGCCGAGCGCACGGGTGAGCGCCGCCCAGCCCGCCCAATCATCCTCCGCCATGCCGTCCTCGATCGACGCGATCGGGTAGCGCTTCACGAGATCCTCGAGATAGCGGACCATGCCCTCGCTATCGAGCGACCGGTTCTCGCCGGCGAGCACATATTTGCCGCCTTCGTAGAACTCGGTCGAGGCGGCGTCGAGCGCCAGCATCACCTCCTCGCCCGGCCGATATCCCGCCGCCTCGATCGCCTTCATCACGAAGGAAAGCGCCTCGTCGGCCGACGCCAGATTGGGCGCGAATCCGCCTTCATCGCCGACATTGGTGTTGTGCCCGGCATCCTTCAATTGCTTGCGCAGCGCGTGAAAGACCTCCGCCCCGCAACGCAGCGCCTCGGCGAAGCTCTTGGCGCCGACCGGCATGATCATGAATTCCTGGATGTCGATCGGGTTGTCGGCATGGGCGCCGCCATTGATGATGTTCATGAGCGGCACCGGCAGCGTGCGGGCATAGGTGCCGCCGACATAGCGGAAGAGCGGCTCTGCGAGATCGGCCGCGGCAGCCTTGGCGGCGGCGAGGCTCACGCCGAGGATCGCGTTGGCGCCGAGCCGCGATTTGTTGGGCGTGCCGTCGAGATCGATGAGGACGCGGTCGAGCGCCACCTGGTCCTCGGCCTCGAATCCCGAGAGCGCGTCGAAGATCTCGCCATTGACCGCCTCGACCGCGCGCAGCACGCCCTTGCCGCCATAGCGCCCGCGCTCGCCGTCGCGCAGCTCGACCGCTTCATGCGCGCCCGTCGAGGCCCCCGAGGGGACGGCGGCGCGGCCGATCGTGCCCGTCTCCAACGTCACCTCGACCTCGACGGTCGGATTGCCGCGGCTGTCCAGGATCTCGCGACCGTGAATATTGGCGATGGCGCTCATGCTGCTCCCTGTTCCGCTAGATGATAACTGCAAAGCGATGGTGCGCCCTTCGAGACGCGCTCTTCGAGCACTCCTCAGGGTGAGGAGAGATTCATTGCGGCCCCGGACGTTGAGGCCATTCCGAGTTTCTCCTCACCCTGAGGAGCCGCCGCAGGCGGCGTCTCGAAGGGCGCACCATCGCCATGCAGCCTTGCCCGCTTTTTAGGAAACCGGCCGCCCTTTTGCCAACCGGTCGAAGGCGATCAGCGTCTCCAGGATCTCCGGCAAATCCCGCAGCCGCACCATGTTGGGGCCGTCCGAGGGGGCGCGATCGGGGTCCTGATGCGTCTCCATGAAGACGGCGGCGACGCCGACGGCCACCGCCGCGCGCGCCAGCACCGGCACGAAGCGGCGCTCGCCGCCGCTGACATTCCCTTGGCCGCCCGGCTGCTGGACCGAATGCGTCGCATCGAAGACGACGGGATATCCCGTCTCGGCGAGGATCGGCAGCGCGCGCATGTCGGAGACGAGCGTGTTGTAGCCGAAGGAGACGCCGCGCTCGCAGAGCAGGATCTTCTCGTTGCCGGCGGCCGAGATCTTGCGCGCAACATTCTTCATGTCCCAGGGCGCCAAGAACTGCCCCTTCTTGACGTTGATGGCGCGCCCGGTCTTCGCCGCCGCCACGAGCAGATCGGTCTGCCGGCTGAGGAACGCGGGGATCTGCAGCACATCGACGGCTTCGGCCGCGATCGCGCATTGCTCGGGCAGATGCACATCGGTCAGCACCGGGCAGCCGCGCGTCTCGCGGATCTCGGCGAGGATGGGCAGGCTCCCGTCGAGCCCCAGCCCGCGCGCGCTGTCGATCGAGGTACGGTTCGCCTTGTCGAAGGAAGTCTTGTAGATGAGCCCGATGCCGAGCTTCCTGGTGATCTCGACGAGGGCGGCGCTTATCTCCAAGGCGTGCGCGCGACTCTCCAAGGCGCAAGGCCCAGCGATCAGCACGAGCGGCCGGTCATTGGCGAGGGTGAGAGGGCCGATGGTGACGGGGCGGTTCTGCATGGCGCGATCTTACACCAACCGCGACTGATCGCGCGCGGCGCGGATGAAGTCGGTGAAGAGCGGGTGCGGCGCGAAGGGCTTCGATTTGAGCTCGGGGTGATATTGCACGCCGATGAACCAGGGGTGCTCCGGGATCTCGACGATCTCCGGCAGCTCGCCATCGGGCGACATGCCGGAGAAGAGGAGTCCCGCCGCTTCGAGCCGGCGCTTGTAGTGGATGTTGACCTCGTAGCGGTGGCGATGCCGCTCGCTGATCTGCGTCGTGCCATAGATCTCGGCGACGCGGCTTCCCGGGGCGAGCATCGCCTCATAGGCGCCCAGGCGCATGGTGCCGCCGAGATCGCCGGTGGCGTTGCGCCGCTCGATCTCGTTGCCGCGCATCCATTCGGTCATGAGCCCGACCACCGGCTCGGCGCAGGGGCCGAATTCGGTCGAGCCCGCGCCGGGGAGATCGGCCAAGTGGCGCGCCGCTTCGATCACCGCCATCTGCATGCCGAAACAGATGCCGAAATAGGGAACGCGCCGCTCGCGCGCGAAACGCGCCGCCTCGATCTTCCCCTCGGCGCCCCGCTCGCCGAAGCCGCCGGGCACGAGGATGCCGTGGACGCCTTCGAGCTGCTGCACCGCGTCGGGCTTCTCGAAGATCTCGCTGTCGATCCAGTCGAGCTTGACGCCCATATTGTTGGCGATGCCGCCATGGGTGAGCGCTTCCGCCAGCGATTTGTAGCTGTCAAGGAGATGCGTGTATTTGCCGACGATGGCGATATTGACCTCGCCCTCGGGCCGGCGGATGCGCGCGACGATGCGCTGCCAGCGCGCGAGATCGGGCTCTCCCTGGTCGATGCCGAAATGCGCGCAGACCTCGCGATCGAAGCCTTCGGCGTGATAGGCATTGGGCACGTCGTAGATCGTCGCGACATCGAGCGCCGGGATGACGCGGGATTCCCGCAGATTGCAGAAGAGCGCGATCTTCTTGCGCGCGCCCTCGGGGATCGGCCGGTCGCAGCGGCAGAGCAGGATGTCCGGCTGGATGCCGAGGCCCAATAGCTCTTTCACCGAATGCTGCGTCGGCTTGGTCTTGAGCTCGCCCGCCGAGGGAATCCACGGCATCAGCGTCAGATGGACGAACATCGTGCGCTCGCGCCCGAGCTCGTTGCCGAGCTGGCGGATCGCTTCGAGGAAAGGCAGGCTCTCGATGTCGCCGACCGTGCCGCCGATTTCGCAGAGCACGAAATCCTCATGGCCGTCGAGATCGGCCTGGATGAATTCCTTGATGGCGTCGGTGACATGCGGGATCACCTGCACGGTCGCGCCCAGATACTCGCCGCGCCGCTCGCGCCCGATCACCGTCGAGTAGATGCGGCCCGTCGTCACGCTGTCGCTGCGCCGCGCCGCGACGCCGGTAAATCGCTCGTAATGGCCGAGATCGAGATCGGTCTCCGCGCCGTCATCGGTGACATAGACCTCGCCATGCTGATAGGGGCTCATGGTCCCCGGATCGACATTGAGATAGGGGTCGAGCTTGCGGAGCCGAACCTTGAAGCCGCGCGCCTGGAGGAGCGCGCCGAGCGCCGCTGCCGAGAGACCTTTGCCGAGAGAGGAGACCACGCCGCCGGTGATGAAGATGAACCGCGTCATGGACCTCTAACCTACAGGAAGCGGCCCCTTCGGCACAACCGAAAGCGACCGGCGGTAAAAAACCGGCGGATTTCCTTGGCCTCGGGACGCCGTCCGCTCGCCCTGAGCGGCAAAGACGCCGTCGATCGCCGCGACTCGCTATTTCGCCAGCGGCGCACTCGGCTCGGCCGGCGCTGCCGGCGCGGGTGCCGGCTTCTGCTCGGGCGCCGCCGGCTGGCTCGATTGCGGCACCGTGTCGATGAGCGAAGGCGAGCTGCGCGTGCCGCCGGCAAGCCAGGCGAGCGCGATGCTCGTGAGGAAGAAGACCAGCGCCAGGCCCGCCGTCGTGCGCGTCAAGAGGTTGGCGGTCGAGCGCCCGGTCATGAAGCCGGACATCCCGCCGCCGCCCATGCCGAGCGCGCCGCCCTCGCTCTTCTGCAAGAGGATGACACCGATCAAGGCGACGGCAATCATGAGATGGACGACGAGGATGACCGTGATCATGGAGACGCGCTGTGCCTGGCTGGGATGGCGCGTTGTAGCTGGTTCCGCCGCGGAAAGCTAGATGCCGGCGCGGGCGATCGCCCAGAAATCTTCCGCCTTGAGGCTGGCGCCGCCCACAAGCGCACCATCGACATTCGCGACCGCGAGGAGTTCGCGGGCGTTGCCCGGCTTCACCGACCCGCCATAGAGGATCCGCACCGCCGCAGGATCGGCGACGCGCCCGGCCAGCCCGGCGCGGATATGGGCATGCATCGCCGCGACATCGCCCGGGGTCGCCGTGCGGCCGGTGCCGATCGCCCAGACCGGCTCATAGGCGATCACCAACTCGGCCGCGGAAAGCCCCTCGGGCAGCGAGCCCGCAAGTTGCCGCGCGACCACGTCGAGCGCCTGGCCGGCATCGCGCTGCTGCGCCGTCTCGCCGACACAGATGACGGCAATGAGACCGGCCGCGCGCGCCGCCTTCGCCTTGGCGCATACCAGCGCATCGCTCTCATGATGATCGGTGCGGCGCTCGGAATGTCCGAGGATCACATAGCGGCAGCCGGCATCGGCGAGCATGGAGGCGCTGATATCACCGGTATGGGCGCCGACGGTGCCGGTATGGCAATCCTGGCCGCCGAGAGCGATGCCGCTGCCATTGACGGCCGCCGCGACCGCCATGAGCAGCGTCGCGGGAGGACAGAGCAGAAGATCGCAGGCGATCCTCTCCTTCTCCATTCGTTGGGCGAGCTCGCGGGCGAGCGCCAGACCATCGGCCTTGAGCCCGTTCATCTTCCAGTTTCCCGCGATCAGCTTGCGCACACCCGCCTCCTGCCTTGCGCCTTTCCTCCGGCGCGACATCTTGCTCTATCACAGCCCCGCTGGCCCTTGCCAGCGCTTCTCCGGCACGAGCTTTTGGCGATTGCGACGAGGGGGCCGGCGCCTCTATCATCCCGCCCGCGCGCCACGAGCCCTCGATGCCGCCGTACCGTCCGGACCAATCATGCTGCAAGTCATCCGTTCCAAAGCCAGCTCGATCGTCGTCAAGATCCTGTTCGGCCTTCTCGTCATCTCCTTCGGGATCTGGGGCATTGGCGACATCTTCCGCAATCGTGGCGTCGATACCACGGTGGCGACCGTCGGCGATCGCAAGATCGACACGCAGGAGCTCAGCCAGGAAGTCCGTCAGGACGCCGAGCGGCTCCGCGGCATGTTTCGCGGCGCGACGCTCAGCACCGAGCAGCTCAAGCAATTCGGCATCGTCGATACGGCGTTGCAGCGGCTGATCAATCGCAATCTCATCGATCTCGAGATCAAGCATCTCGGCCTCGCCGTCGGCGACGAAGCGGTGCGTCAGGCGATCCTGGCCAATCCGGCCTTCCGCAATCAGCAGGGCGTCTTCGATCGCGGCATCTACCAGGCGGTGCTCGCCAATCAGCATCTGAGCGAGCGGCAATATGAAGCGCTGTTGCGCACCGACATGGTCCGCACCCAGCTCAATCAGGCGCTCATCGCCGGCATCACGCCGCCGCCGGAGCTGGTCGATCAGCTCTATCACATGCGCGAAGAGCGCCGCGTCGCCGAGATCGCCGTGCTGCCGCAAAGCGCCGCCGCCGATCCCGGCACGCCGAGCGAGATCGATCTCACCGCCTTCTACGACAAGCACCAGGATGCCTTCCGCGTTCCCGAACTGCGCAGCTTCACCGTCGGCTTCTTGTCGGTCGATGACATCGCCGCCGGGATCAAGGTGCCCGAGGAGAAGCTCCGCGAGGAGTATCAGGCGCGGACCGAAGAGTTCCACACGCCGGAGCAGCGGCATCTCCAACAGATGCTGCTGCCCGATGAGGCGAAGGCCAAGGAAGCCGAAGCGCAGCTTGCCGCCGGCAAGGATTTCGCCGAAGTCGCCCATGAGATCGCGGGCGCGGCGCCGGATACGCTCGATCTCGGTTTCGTCAAACGCGACGAGCTGCCCGCCGCGCTCGCCGATATCGCCTTCTCGCTGAAGGTCGGCGAAACGAGCAAGCCCGTGCAAAGCACCTTCGGCTGGCACATTCTGCGTCTCACCGAGATCAAGCCCGAGGAGACGCAGCCCTTCGACGCCGTCAAGGACAAGCTCGCCGCCGATATCGCGCGCGAGCAGGCCGGCGACGAGATCGCCAAGACCGCCAACAAGATCGATGACGCGCTCGCGGGCGGCGCGGGCTTCAGCGAGGTGGTGCAGCGCTTCGGGCTCAAGACGAAGAAGATCGAGAATGTCGATGCGAGCGGCCGCGACGCCGAGGGCAAGCCCGCCGATATCGAGCGGGCGAAGGACGACATCCTGCGCACCGCCTTTGCCACCGAGGCCGGGCAGGTGAGCCAGCTCAACGAGATCGGCGACAGCGGCTACTATCTCCTCGAGACGGACAAGGTGACGGCATCGCGCGTGAAGCCGCTGGACGAGGTGCGCGCGCAGGCCATCCAGCTCTGGCAGGCGGAGCAGCGCGACGCGGCGCTCGAGAAGATCGCCAAGAATCTCGCCGACGAGGTGAATGGCGGGCGCAGCCTCGCCGATGCGGCGGCCGCCCGCAAGCTCACCGTCTCCACGAGCCAGCCGCTGCCGCGCTCGGGCGGCGATGCCGAAGTCCCGCCGACACTGGTGGCGAAGCTCTTCGATGCGAAGGCCGGTCACGCCGTCTATGCCAAAGGCAATGACGGCTATGTCGTCGCGCAACTGAAGGAAATCGTGTCGCCCGATCCGGCCAAGGCAGGCGATGTCACCGCGCAGATCTCGAAACAGCTTGGTCCGGCGCTTCAGAGCGACATGCTTCAGGAGTTCGACAAGGCCTTGCGCGAACGCTTCACCGTGCGCATCGACGAGGCCGCGGTCGAGCGCGCGTTTTGAGCGTTCCAACCCCGTTCGATCAGGCGAAGAAATCGCGTCGCTGCGAGCCGAAGGCGAAGCAATCCATGACGGGTAGCGCGCGCCGGGCTTGGATCGCTTCGTCGGCTGCGCCTCCTCGCGATGACGTCACGGGTCGATCCGACCGCGTCTAGACGAGCACTGCCCCATGCAACTCACTCCCGATTTCCGCGCCTTCAGCGAAAGCTATGCCGCCCGCCGGCCGGTGCTGGTGTGGACATCGCTCGTCGCCGATCTCGAAACGCCGGTTTCGGCGATGCTGAAGCTGGCGGATGGGCGGCCCAACAGCTTCCTTCTGGAATCGGTCGAAGGCGGCGCGGTGCGCGGCCGCTATTCCGTGATCGGCATGAAGCCCGACCTCATCTGGCGCTGCTTCGCCGACAAGGCCGAGATGAATCGCAAGGCGCGCTTCGATGGCGATGCCTTCGAACCCGTCGCGGGCGGCGCCTTGGCGAGCTTGCGCGCGCTTATCGCCGAATGCCGCGTCGAGACGCCCGAGCCGTTGCCGCCCATGGCCTCGGGCCTCTTCGGCTATATCGGCTATGGCATGGTCGGGTTGATGGAGAAACTGCCCGATGCCAACCCGGACAGGCTTGGCATCCCCGACGGGTTGTTCCTGCGACCGACCGTGGTCTGCATCTTCGACAACATCGCCGATCGCGTGACCGTGGTGACGCCGGTCTGGCCGGAGGCGACACTCTCTGCCGCGGCCGCCTATGATCGCGCGCGCGAGCGGCTGGCCGATGTCCTCGCCGATTTCGAACGCAGTCTGCCGCATCGCCGCGAGGCCGCCGACATCGTGCGCGAGCTGCCCCCGCCCTCGCCCAACATGACGCGCGCCCAATGCCTCGCCATGATAGAGCAGGCGAAGGAATATATCCGTGCCGGCGAGATCTTTCAGGTCGTGCCCTCGATGCGGCTGCGCCTGCCGTTCCGGCTCCCGCCCTTCGCGCTCTATCGCGCGCTGCGCCGCCTCAATCCCTCGCCCTTCCTCTTCTTCCTCGATTACGGCAGCTTTTCCGTGGTGGGATCGAGCCCCGAGATCCTGGTGCGGCTGCGCGACGGCAAGGTCACGATCCGCCCGCTCGCCGGCACGCGGCGGCGGGGTGCGACCGCGGCGGAGGATCAACGGCTCGCCGAGGAGTTGCTCGCCGATCCCAAGGAGCGCGCCGAGCATCTGATGCTGTTGGATCTCGCGCGCAACGATGTCGGCCGCGTCGCCCGCATCGGCACCGTCAAGGTGACCGAGCAGATGATCATCGAGCGCTACAGCCACGTCATGCATATCTGCTCGCATGTCGAAGGCGAGATCGATCCGCGCCACGACGCGATGGATGCGCTCGTCGCCGGCTTCCCCGCCGGCACGCTCTCGGGCGCGCCCAAGCTGCGCGCTATGGAGATCATCGACGAGCTCGAGAGCGAGCGGCGCAACCTCTATGGCGGCGCCATCGGCTATTTCGCCGGCGACGGCAGCATGGATACCTGCATCGTGCTGCGCACCGCCATCGTCAAGGACGGCGAGATGGTGGTGCAGGCCGGATGCGGCGTCGTCGCCGACAGCGATCCCGCCGCGGAGCACCAGGAGATCCTCGACAAGTCTCGCGCGCTTTTCCGCGCCGCCGAGGAGGCGGTGAAATTCGCGAGGGGGTAGCAAGCGACGGAATGATCGCTCCCCCTCTTCGCCTATTGATCTTCGCGAAAGTCGGTAAGCAGCAAGGCGACGGTGCGTGCTTCGAGACGCGCTCTTCGAGCGGACAACCCGTTCGATCGCTTTGCGATCGAACCCTTCGGGGCCGCGCGTCGCAGCGCGGCCGGGTTGTCCAGCACGAGGCCAGACCCGGTGTGGCCTCATCCTGAGGAGCGGTCCACAGGACCGCGTCTCGAAGAACGCACCCTATCGATCCAGCATTCTTGTCACCCGACTTTGTGAACATCAATAGTAGGCGCGGAGGGCCAAGGTGAGGTGGTATCCTCGGTAACAGCCGCGCAGCTTGCTCACCCCTTCTTACGATGAAAAGCAGGAAGGATTTTGCTCGTCGCGGCGGTTTTCATAATCCGAAGTCGTCATATCGCCGGCCGAGGCAATGAGGAGACTGCGATGAGCAAAGCCAACTATTCTCTCCGCCTTCAGCCCTCGCTTAAGGCGGCAGCGGAGCGGATTGCGGCTGCGGAGGGAACCAGCCTGAACCAATTCATCAACATGGCTGTTGCCGAAAAGCTCTCCGCGCTGGAGACTGCGGCGTTTTTTCGATCGAGGGCCATCAAGGGAAAGCGCAAGGCATTTCTCGCCTTCCTCGACAAGGCAGGAACCACCCCGGCGATCGCGGGCGACGAGTTGGATCGACGATCGAGATAGGATGACCACCTGGCGCTACCGTTCGAGGTGATGAAAATCAGGGACAGACGCCGATAATGCGCCGATCCCAATGGCACCCCTCACCCCGCCGTCGCCAGATGCATGCGCTCGCGCACGATGGCGCTCACGGGCACGAGCACCAGACCCTTGGCCGAGAGTTTCGCCAGCCATTCGGTGAGCTGTTCGAGCGTCGCGTCATGCGGGTGGCCGATGGCGATCGCCGTGCCGTGGCGCTTGGCGATCGCCTCGACCGCCGCGAGACGCTCGGCGATCGCCGCGCTGGTGATCTGATCGTCGAGGAACACGTCGCGCGCCGCGGTGGGAACGCCGAGCTTGCGCGCCAGCTCGGCACCGACGCTGCTGCTGGCGGTGCGTGAATCGAGGAACAGCAGACCGCGCGATTTCAGCTCCTCCATCACCGGCGTCATGCTGCTGATGTCGCTCGTGAAGAGACTGCCCATGTGGTTGTTGATGCCGACATAGCCGTCGAAGCGGCCGAGATCCCAGCGCAGCCGGCGCAGCACCTCGTCATGACCCTGCGCGATCGCGAGGCCGTTGGGGCCCATATCCTCGGCGCGGTTGATCGGCTCCATCGGCACATGGACCATGAGCTCGTGCCCGGCGCGGCGTGCGGCGTCGGTGAGGCGCGCGAGATCGGTGGCATAGGACATGAAGGAAAGCGTGAGCGGCCCCTTGAGCGCGATCGCCCGCTCGGTGCGCTTCTTGTCGATGCCGAGATCGTCGATGACGATGGCGACGCGCGGGCGGCCCATCGCCACCGGCGCCGCCACCGCATAGCGCAGCCATTGCGGCTCCTTCGGCCGGGCCGGCGCCAAGGCCGGCGGCGGCAGTACTGCGAGCGTGGTGGCCGATGGCGGCGGCGGCGGCGGCACCTCTGCTTTGGCAGGCGCGTCTTGGACCCGTTCATCGTCCTCCTGTGCCGCTTTCTCCGGCGGCGGCACCGGCATGACGAGGACCGGGTGCGCCGCAGGGGGAAGCGCCGGAGCGGCAACGGGCGGCGCCGGATGCGGCGTTGGCGCCCCCCACCAGAGCGCCGATGCGGCAAAACCAAGCGCGGCGATGGCCGTCATCAGGCTGGTCGCGCGCCGTCCCATCCGGGGAAAGCGCCGCTCGGAACCTGCGGGAGCGGCCGGACGAGGGCGGGCCGCGCGCGACGGCAACGTTGCCGCAGGCGCAGCGGCTTGCAGCGCCGCCGATGCGCCGGCACCGGGCCGGCGCAGCAGGCTGACAAAATCCTCTAGCTTCTCGTCCATGATCCCCGCCGTGACCCTGGAAGAGTCCGCCGGCGTGGTTAATTTTCGGTTTCCGCGAATTCGTCGAGGATGGGACAATCTGGGCGATGGTCGCCGTGACAGCGATCGACGAGACTCTGCAGGCTCTGGCGCATCTGCTTGAGCTCGGCGATGCGGGCATCGATCTCGTCGAGATGCGCCACGGCAAGGCGGCGGACATCGGCGCTGGCGCGCCGCTTGTCCCGCCACAGCGCGACGAGCGCCGCCACTTGCGCGACGGAGAAACCGAGACGCCGCGCATGCTGGATGAAGCGCAACGTCGCCACATGCCGCTCGTCATAGAGGCGGTAATTGCCGCCCGAACGCGCCGGCGGATCGATCAGGCCGACGCTCTCATAGTAGCGGATCGTCTTGGCCGGAAGCCCCGTCGCCGCCGCGACCTCACCGATATTCATCGGGCCTCCAGCGCCGCAGGAGCAGCGAGTTCAAGACGACGCTCACGCTCGAGAACGCCATCGCCGCGCCGGCAATGATTGGGTTGAGCAGCCCGAGCGCCGCCAAGGGAATGCCGATGATGTTGTAGGCGAAGGCCCAGAACAGATTCTGGCGGATCTTGGCGACAGCGCGATGCGCGAGGTCGAGCGCCGCCGGCACGAGCGTGGGCTCGCTGCGCATCAAGGTGATCCCCGACGCCGCGGCCGCGACATCGGTGCCGCTCGCCATGGCGATGCCGAGATCGGCGGCGGCGAGCGCCGGCGCGTCATTGATGCCGTCGCCCACCATGGCGACACGGCGCCCGAGGCGTCGCAAGCGCTCGATCTCGCCCGCCTTCTCCCCCGGCAGCATGCCGGCATGGAGTTCGTCGATGCCGACCGCACGCGCGGCTGCGCGCGCCGGGGCCTCGGCATCGCCGGTCAGCAGCATGACGCCAAGGCCGCGCCGGCGCAGCGCCGCCACCGCCCGCGCCGCGGCGGGACGCACCTCGTCGCCGATGGCGATCACGCCCAAGGCGCGCGGCGCGCCGTCGCTTTCGGCGATATAGAGCGTGCCGAGCCCCTCGCGCGCAAAGGCGGCGGCGCGCTCGTCGAGTGCGATAAGCGGCACCTCGTGCTCTTCCATGAGGCGCCGCGACCCGATGATGATCCGGCGGCCGCCGATCTCGGCCTCGATCCCCCTTCCCGGCAGCGCGCGAAAACCGGCAAGCGCCGCCGAGGCGAGGCCGCGCTCGCGCGCGCGACCGATGATCGCGCGTGCGATCGGATGCTCGCTCCCCTGCTGCGCCGATGCGGCGAGCGCCAGAAGCTCGTTCTCGTCGCCCGCGACCGGATGCACCGCCGCCACGACCGGGCGCCCTACGGTCAGCGTGCCGGTCTTGTCGAAGACGACATCGGTGATCCCGCGCGCCGCTTCGAGCGCTTCGGCATCCTTGACGAGAATGCCGGCGCGCGCCGCCGCACCCGACGCCACCATGAGCGCCGTCGGCGTCGCGAGCCCCAGCGCGCAGGGACAGGCGATGACGAGCACCGAGACCGCGGCGATGATCGCCGCTTCGGCCGAGGCGCCCGCGACGAGCCAGCCGGCCACGGTCGCGAGCGCGATCGCCACGACGATCGGCACGAAGACCGCGCTCACGCGATCGACCAGCCGCTGCACCGGCGCCTTCGATCCTTGCGCCCCCTCGACGAGCGCGATGATCTGGGCGAGCGTGGTGTCGCGGCCGACGGCAGCGACGCGAATGCGCAGCCGGCCATCGACGACGAGGCTGCCGCCGATCACGCGATCGCCCGGCGCCTTTGCGACAGGCAGGCTCTCGCCGGTGACGAGCGATTCATCGATCGCGCTGGTGCCGTCGAGGATGACGCCGTCGGTGGCGATCCGCTCGCCTGGCCGCGCGACGATGATGTTGCCCACCGCCAGGGCGGCGACGGGAACATCGATCTCGCGCCCATGCCGCTCGACGCGCGCGGTATGGGGCCGGAGCGCCAAAAGCGCGCGAAGCGCCTCGGTGGTGCTGCGCTTGGCGCGCGCTTCGAGCAGGCGCCCCAGCGCGACCAGCGTGATGACCGCCGCCGCGGCCTCGAAATAGAGATGGCCGCCCTGCGTGAGCAGCAGATAGACGCTGAGCCCGTAAGCCGCCGAACTGCCGAGCGCCACCAGCAGATCCATATCGCCGCTCGCCGCGCGCGCCGCCTTCCAGGCATTGCGGTAAAACCTCGCGCCAACCCAGAACTGCACCGGCGTCGCAAGCGCCCATTGCGGGAAGCCGGGCAGCTCCCAATCCGCACCCGCGAGCATCCCGGCCATCGGGAGCAGCAGCGGCAGGGTCAGGACCGCACCGACGACGACCTTGAGCCAATCGCCGCCCGCGTCGTGCTCGTGGTGATGCGCGATGGGCTCGAGACTCTCCTTGCGCGAGGCGCCGTAGCCCGCCGCTTCGACCGCGGCGATCAAGGCCGAAACCTCGGGCGCCGCGGCTTTGCCGTGGACCTGCGCCTCCTCGGTGGCGAGGTTCACGGCGACATCGTCGACCCCCGGCACCGCGGCGAGCGCCTTCTCCACCCGATTGACGCAGGAGGCGCAATGCATCCCGGTGATGCGCAGCGCCACATCGGCGCCCTTGGGCCGCCCGACCCGACCCACCGCTTCAATGGCGGCCATGATCCCCAACCTTCCAGTAAACTGTCATGTTGGAGAGATGGGGTGTCCCCCAGGGGGAATGTCAAGGCCCGACCCGTGCGCCTTCATCCTCCGGGGCCAACCTGATATAACCAGCCCATTGCCGCCGATGGACGCCCGACGGGGCGACGGGTCATGTTCCTGTTGATCGATAACTACGACAGCTTCACCTACAATCTCTGGCACTATCTCGGCGAGCTGGGAGCCGAGGTGGTGGTCAGACGCAATGACGCGCTCAGCGTCGGCGAGGCGCTGGCGCTCCGGCCGCAGGGCATCATCATCTCGCCCGGCCCCAGCGATCCCGACCGCGCCGGCATCTGCCTCGATCTGGTGCGCCGCGCCGGGCGCGTGCCGGTGCTCGGTGTCTGCCTCGGTCATCAGGCCATCGGACAGGCCTTTGGCGGTATCGTGACCCGCGCCAAGGTGCCGATGCACGGCAAAGTGAGCGCCATCCGCCATGACGGCACCGGTCTTTTCGCGGGTCTTCCCAATCCGCTCGCCGCGACGCGCTATCACTCGCTGATCGTCGATCGCACGAGCCTGCCGGCAACGCTCGCCGTGACGGCGGAGACCGAGGATGGGCTCGTCATGGGGCTCGCCCATCGCGAGCGGCCGGTCCATGGCGTGCAGTTCCACCCCGAAAGCATCGCCTCGCAAGGCGGACACGATCTGCTGCGCAATTTCCTGCGTCTCGCCGCCGCCGAGAGTCTCGCCGCATGAGCGACGCGCCCGCCGATTTCAAGACACTGCTCGCCCGCGTCGCCAATGGCGAGCGGCTTAACGAAGCCGATGCCGCCGCGGCTTTCGATGCGATGATGTCGGGCGATGCGACGCCGGCGCAGATGGGGGGATTCCTCATGGCGCTGCGCGTGCGCGGCGAGACGGTCGAGGAGATCACCGGCGCGGCCCGCACCATGCGCGCCAAGGCGCTCCACGTCACGGCACCGCCGGGCGCGATCGATACGGTCGGCACGGGCGGCGACGGCGCGGGCACCTTCAACATCTCGACCGCCGCCGCTTTCGTCGTCGCGGGATGCGGCGTGCCGGTCGCCAAGCACGGCAACCGCAATTTCTCCTCGAAATCCGGCTCGGCCGATATTCTGGGCGCGCTCGGCGTCAATATCGACGCGGAACCCGCCGTGGTGGAGCGCGCCATCCGCGAGGCCGGCATCGGCTTCCTCATGGCGCCGCGCTATCACAGCGCGACGCGCCATGTCGCGCCGACGCGCGTCGAGCTCGGCACGCGCACGATTTTCAATCTGCTGGGTCCGCTCTCGAATCCGGCCGGCGCCAAGCGCCAGCTTGTCGGCGTCTTCTCAGCCCACTGGGTCAAGCCGGTGGCCGAGGTGCTGGGCAGGCTCGGCAGCGAGCATGCCTGGGTCGTCCATGGCGAAGGCATTGACGAGATCACCACCACGGGCAAAACGCAGGTCGCCGAGTTCAAAGACGGCAAGGTGACGACCTTTGAAGTGGCGCCGGAGCAGGTGGACCTGCGGCGCGCTACCCTCGCCGACATCAAGGGCGGCGATCCCGCGTTCAATGCCGCCCGGCTACGCGCGCTCATCGCGGGCGAGCAAGGCGCGCTGCGCGACATCGTGCTCCTGAACAGCGCCGCCGCGCTCATCATTGCCGGCCGGGCGCGCGATCTGCGGGAGGGCATGACGCTCGCGGCGAAGTCGATCGCCGATGGCGGCGCCCGACGGGCGCTCGACCGCCTCGTCGCCATCACCAATGGCGCGCCGCCGCCATGAGCGACACGCTCGCCCGCATCTGCGCCGACAAGCGCCAAGCGATCGCCGCCGCTAAGCGAGCCCGCCCGCTCACCGCCCTCGAGGGTGAGGCCAAGGCCGCGGCCGCGCCGCGCGGCTTCATCGCCGCCCTCGAACGCGCCGTCGCCGCGCGGGGCGCAGGTCTCATCGCCGAGATCAAGCGCGCAAGCCCCAGCCGCGGGTTGATCCGCGCCGATTTCGACCCGCCGGCGCTTGCCCGCGCCTATGCCAGAGGCGGCGCCGCCTGCCTCTCGGTGCTGACGGATGAGCCCCATTTCCAAGGCCGTCCGGAGCATCTGGTGGCGGCGCGCGGCGCGGTCGCTCTTCCCGTCCTGCGCAAGGACTTCATGCTCGATCCTTATCAAGTGGTTGAAGCGCGTGCGATGGGGGCCGATTGCATCCTGCTCATCCTCGCAGCGCTCGACGATCACGCGGCGCGCGAGCTCGAAGCGACCGCCCGGGACTGGGGCATGGATGTGCTGGCCGAGGTCCATGATGGCGCGGAGCTCGACCGCGCGCTTCGCCTCAAGACACGATTGATCGGCATAAACAACCGCAACCTCAAGACCTTGAAAGTCGATCTGGCGACCACGGAAGAACTCGCGAAGGCGGTGCCCGCCGAGCGCATCCTGGTGAGCGAAAGCGGCATTTACACGCCCGGCGATATCGCGCGGATGACGCGCGTCGGCGCGCGCTGCTTCCTTGTGGGCGAGTCGCTGATGAAGCAGGAGGATGTCGAAGCGACGACGCGGGCGCTGCTGACGCCCTCGCCCGTACCGGCATCGGCATGAGCGGCCTTCCCCATTTCGACGAGAAGGGCGGCGCCATCATGGTCGATGTCTCCGACAAAGCGGAGACGACGCGCGTCGCGGTCGCCGGCGGCAGCGTGCTGATGGAACGCGCCACGCTCGACCTCATCATGGCGGGCGGCGTCAAGAAGGGCGATGTGCTCGCCGTGGCGCGGCTTGCCGGCATCATGGCGGCCAAGCGCACGCCCGACCTCATCCCGCTCTGCCATCCCTTGGCGCTCACTTCGGTGAGCGTCGAGCTCACCTGCGACCCCGCGCGCAGCGCCGTCGATATCAAAGCCACCTGCAAGCTCGAGGGCCGCACCGGCGTCGAGATGGAGGCGCTGACCGCGGTCGCCGTGGCCGCGCTCACCGTTTATGACATGTGCAAGGCGGTCGATCGCGGCATGCGCGTGACCGACATCCGCCTTCTGCATAAATCCGGCGGCAAGTCAGGGACTTACGAGGCATCGCCATGATCTCGGTGGAAGAAGCGCGGCGCCGCTTGCTCGAGCCGTTGCGGCCCCTGGGTGCCGAGCAGGTGGCGTTGAGCGAAGCGGTGGGGCGCGTGCTTGCCGAGGATGTCGCGGCGCGGCGCACCCAGCCTCCCTTCGCCGTCTCGGCCATGGATGGCTATGCCGTCCGCGCGGCCGATGTCGCAGAGATCCCGGCGCGGCTCAAGGTCGTCGGCGCCGTTCCCGCCGGCCAGGCTTACGCCGAGACCGTCGGCCGCGGCGAGGCGGTGCGGATCTTCACGGGTGCTCCGCTGCCAGCGGGAACCGATGCGATCGTCATCCAGGAAGACACGGAGCGTGAGGGCGACACCGTCGTCATCCGCGAATCCTCGCCCGCCGGACGCCATGTGCGCGCCGCCGGCCTCGATTTCCGCGAAGGCGACATCCATCTGCGCGCGGGCCGACGGCTTACCGCGCGCGATGTCGGGCTGGCGGCGGCAATGAACCGGCCCTGGCTCCTCGTCCATCGCCGACCGCGCATCGCCATCCTGCCGACGGGCGATGAGGTGGTGATGCCGGGCGATCCCGTCGGACCCAATCAGATCGTGAGCTCGAACGGCTTGGCGCTCAGCGCCCTCATCAGCCAATGCGGCGGCATCCCGATGCATCTGCCGATCGCGCCCGATGACAGCGAGGCGCTTCAGCAAATCGCCGCTGCGGCCGCGGGCGCCGATTTCCTGGTGACGACGGGCGGGGCCTCGGTGGGCGAGCACGATCTCGTGCGCGACGCCTTGGGGGCGAGCGGCCTCACCCTCGATTTCTGGAAGATCGCGATGCGGCCGGGCAAGCCACTGATGGTCGGGCGCTACCGCGATACGCCGATGATGGGATTGCCCGGCAACCCGGTCTCGTCGCTTGTCTGCGGCCTCTTGTTCCTGAAGCCGGCGATCGAGCGGATGTTGGGGCTGCCGGCGGGCAATGCCACCCTCGCCCGCGCACGGCTCGCCGTGGCGCTCCCCGCCAATGACCGCCGCCAGGATTATCTTCGCGCCGCGCTTTCCCGCGCCGCCGATGGCGCGCTCGAAGCGCGTCCCTTCGCCAAGCAGGACAGCTCGATGATGTCGCTGCTGGCGCAATCCGACTGTCTCGTGGTCAGAGAGCCTCACGCGCCGCCGGCCGCGGCCGGCGAAGAGGTGGAGATCATTCCCTTCGGCGGCGATTTCGCCTTCATCTGAACCTCATCCGGGACCGCACAAAGCACCGATTTCGGCGCTTGACGAATTTCGCGAACTAAACTAGAACATCGGGAAGGTTTTGGTTTTGTTCCGAGCACCCGGCTCGGCTCAATGCGGGGACGCCCATGCTGACGAAGAAGCAATACGAGCTGCTGCTGTTCATCAACCGCCGGCTCTCCGAGGGTGGTGTCTCGCCCTCCTTCGAGGAGATGAAAGAAGCGCTCGGCCTCAAGTCGAAATCCGGCATCCACCGCCTCATCAGCGGCTTGGAGGAGCGCGGCTTCATCCGTCGGCTGCCGCACCGCGCGCGGGCGCTCGAGGTGGTAAGATTGCCGGAGGACACGGCGGTGGCGGGCATGCGCGGCCGCGGCGCGGAGCGCGGACGCTTCTCGCCGACGGTCATCCGCGGCGACTTCAAGGCGGCGTTTCCCGGCGCGGCAGCCAATGGCGGCGGCGACGGCGTTCAATTGCCGCTCTATGGCCGTATCGCCGCCGGCACCCCGATCGAGGCGCTGCGCGACCAGTCGAATACCATCGGCATTCCCGCGGGAATGCTCGGCAATGGCGAGCATTACGCCCTCGAAGTCGCCGGCGACAGCATGATCGATGCCGGCATACTTGACGGCGACACCGTCCTCATCCAGCGCTGCGACACGGCCGAAAACGGCAGCATCGTCGTGGCCCTCATCGACAGCGCCGAGGTGACGCTCAAGCGGCTGCGCCGCCGCGGCGATTCGATCGCGCTCGAACCCGCGAACAAGGATTACGAGACGCGCATCTTCGGACCCGATCGGGTCAAGGTTCAGGGTCGTCTCGTCGGATTGCTGCGCCGCTATTGAGGAGCGTAGCGGCTCGCCAGATCGCTCGACGCGCGTTCGGGCGCCGCCGCCCAGGGCCTCACGCCGCGCCAATCGCCCACCGTCTCGACGCGAATCCCATCGGGATCAAGCCAAATGGCATGCCCGCCCCGGCGCCAAGTGTCGATGCGGTCGATGACGAGCGGGCCGCGGCAGGCGCGGTGGGCGGCAATCGGGCTCACGACAAGATCGACGTCGCGGCAGTCCTCGGTCAGCGCCGCGCCGTCGCGGATTAGCGCCACGGTCCTGCCCCGCGCCTGATATAGGCAGCCCCGCGCATCGCAGGAGAGGCGGCCATCGGCGCTCGTGCCGGCCATGGGCCAGCGGGGCCCCGTCTCGGCGGCAGCGCGGCGCACCCAGGTCTCCTCGGTCATTCGCCTGCCGCGCGTTCCCGAGAAGAGGTAGCTTCCATCGGCGGCGCGCACTGCGACGGATGCCGAATCGGCCGCCACCAGGATATCCGGCGGCCGTGCGAAAAGGAGCGTGAGGCAGCCCGCGGCGATCGGTGCGAGACCAAGCCAGCGCCAGCGTCTCAGCCAGATGCAGATCCAGAGCCCGCCGAGGCTCATGAGGATCAGCCCAGCCGCCGGCATGCTCGGCACGGTCAGCACCGCGGCCGGCCATTGCGTCACCCCATGCGCGATCGCGGCGACGAGACCGATGCCCCAACCCATCGGCGTCAGGGTCAATTCTTCGAGGCCGAGCGGCATGAGCAGGCACGAGGCGAGCGCCCAGGGCATGATCCAGAACCCGGTGATCGGCACGGCGAGCGCATTGGCGACGACCGAGAAAAGCGGCAGGCGATTGAAGTGATAGATGGTGAACGGCATCGTCGAGACCGTCGTCACCATCGTCGTAAAGGCGACGGCGAGGAGATAGAGGCCGCAGCGCCGAAGGACGCCCGCATGCAGATGCCACTCGGCCAAGCGCGGGCGCATCGCCTCGTAGAAGGCGATGAGACCCGCGACCGCGGCAAAGGACATCTGGAAGCTCGGCCCCGCCGCGCTTTCCGGCGTCACCAGCATGATCGCGAGCGCGGCGAAGGCGATGGCGCGCGCCGAGAGATTCAGGCGATCGACCAATATGGCGAGCAGCATGAGGCCCGTCATCACGAAGGCGCGGCGCGAGGATACGGTCGCGCCGGAGAGCAGCATGTAGAGAAAGATGACGACCAGCGTCAGCGCCGCCGCCCATTTCTTGGTGGGATAGCGCAGCGCGATCGCCGGCACGAGCGCCAAGCCGGCGCGGAAGGCGAAAAAGGCGATTCCCGCCACCATGCCCATATGCAATCCGGCGATGACGAGGATATGCGCCAATCCCGCGTCGCGGAACGCGCCGGCATCGGCGGGCGGGATGGTGTGGGTCTCGCCGGTGATGAGCGCCGCGGCGATATCGCCGGTCGTGCCCGGAAGAGCCGCGCGGATGCGTCGCGTCATGCCGGCGCGCATCGCTTCCACCGCGCCATGCCAGAAGCCCGGCTTGGCATCATCCGGCGCCGCGATGCGCTCGGGCGTGCCGAGCGCGAAGCCTACGGCGCCGAGCCGGTCGAAAAAGGCGCGGCGCTGAAAGTCGTAGGCGCCGGGCATCGCCGGCGCCGGCGGCGGGAGCAGCACGGCCTTGAGCCGCAGCCAGTCGCCGGGCACGAGATCGCCGGCATCATGGCGCAGCCGCACGCGCAGGCGCAGCGGCCGATGCGCTTCGTCGAGGCGATCGATGACATGTGGCGCGATGACGAGCCGCGCGCCCTCGGGCAAGGGGTCGATCGCGACGATGCGTCCTTCGACCGCGACCGGGCCGAGCCGGTGCTGCAAGATCGGCGCGGCAACTGCCCAAGCCTGCAGCTCCGCCGCCGCGAAACCGATGGCGACTGCCGCGACAGCGACGGAGGGGACGACAAAGCGCTGCGCGCGGATCGCGGCCGTCGCAGCCGCGCCGAAGACCGCAACCATGCCGATGCCGAGCCACAGCGGCGGCTCGAGGGTCAGCCAGAAATAGATCCCGTCGCCGAGCCCGACCAGGACCGGAATCCATAGCGGCCAGCGCTCGCGCTCGGCGAAGAGATTGGCGACGAGCCAGCCACCGAGATCACCGAGGCGGAGCTTGCGGTCTGGGGCGGCGAGTTCCGCGAATTTGCCGTCTGCCGTTTCGATGGGCTGCACGCGGAAGGTCCTGCGACGATATCGTTTGAGTAGAGAGGCGGGTTCCGAGCCTGTCAATATAGGCGACGGCGGCACGGTCCGACTCATGGTTCGAGACGCGCCCTTGAGGGCGCTCCTCACCATGAGGGAGTGAGGGGACCCTCGCCACCTGTGACGCCCCTCCTCACCTGTGCTAGACACCGCCCATGGCCCCCATCGTCCGCTTCGCCCCCTCGCCCACCGGCTTCCTTCATATCGGAGGGGCGCGCACGGCGCTCTTCAACTGGCTCTTCGCCAAGCATCATGGCGGGACGTTTCTGCTCCGCATCGAGGATACCGATC
>Ga0209062_1001799_pt1 | contig 33264 bp, 28 predicted proteins | sample Coa_R2_2_FD_187158 | JGI IMG/M metagenome (GOLD analysis project Ga0209062, IMG submission 187158) | Surface soil microbial communities from Centralia Pennsylvania, which are recovering from an underground coalmine fire - Coalmine... | ecosystem: Environmental > Terrestrial > Soil > Unclassified...
TCGCCGAGCCAGAGCGGTTGCGAGAACGACCGCTCGACAAAGCCGACCGTGCTGCATTTACGCCCCCATTCGCGTGCGGCCCAGCCGTGCTCGAAATCACCCAGCCGGAGCCTCAGCAAGGCGGCGTTCCAATGCGCGTCCGCGAAATCCGACTTGAGCGCAACGGCACGTTCGAAGCTCGCGAACGCCTCGTCAAAACGATGCAGCTCGCAGAGCGCGGCGCCGCGGTGGTTCAGAATGTCGACAGACTCCGGCTTCTGTGCGAGCGCCCTGTCGAAGAAGCCGAGCGCCTCCTCGTTCCGTCCAAGATAGTGCAGCACGAGACCATAATTATTGACCAACTCGGGACTGTCGGGGACGCGTTCAAGCGCCTGCCCGATATCGACCAGCGCCTCATCCAGGCGCTTCAAGCGCAGCTTGCTGACGCCCCTCAGATGCAGCGCGCCGGGCTCGTCCGGCTTGATCAGCAGCCATTGGTCCAGGCGCGCGATGGCAGCCTCGTAGTCGCCAGCATCGAAATGGAGCGCCGCGCTCTGGCTGGCGGCTTCGATATAGCGCGGGTTGGCCTTCAATGCCTGGTCGAAGCTCAGGCGGGCTTCGTCGCGACGCTGCTGCTGCAGCAGCAGCTCGCCGAGCCGGTACCAGCCCTCGGCGAAACCGGGGTTGAGCACCAGACCGCGATCGTAGCTCTTGATAGCATCATCGATCTGGCCCTGATGCTTCAGGACGGTGGCGAGATTGAAGAAGTAGTCGGCAACGTTGGGGTTACAGCGGATCGCCTGCGCGAACCATTCCACCGCGAGCTCATAGCGCCTGCCGATCTGACAAAGCAGCCCCATCAAATGGAGCGAATCGGCGTGGTGAGCCTCGATCGCCAGCGCTTGGCGGCAGCACAGTTCCGCCTCCGGCGACCGGCCGGCGCGCAGCAAGTCCAGCGCCTTTTCGAAAAACGCGGCAGCGGTCGGCGGCTGCGTCCCTGTCGGACCCGCGCCGGCCTGCTCGGCGGAAGGTCCTTGCTGCTGCGGGTTCATCGGCACCTTGAAGGATGGCCAGTCAGGCAGCAGTAGATGATTCCTTCACGCCCGAAAAGCCGCGCCGGCCGCGCCGGCTGTCCGCCGGGAGCGGCGGTCGCCTAGAGGCTCGGCGCAGGCTCCAGCGGCAGCGCCTGCAGGCCGCCGAAGCGGCGTTCGCGGCGGTGGAATGAGGCCAGCGCCTCCGCCAGATCAGCGGACTCGAATTCGGGCCACATGCGCTCGGTGAAATGCAGCTCGGCGTAGGCGCCCTCCCACAGCAGGAAATCCGAGAGCCGCTTCTCGCCAGAGGTGCGGATGATGAGATCGACGTCGCGCAGGCCCTGTTCGCCGGTGACGAGATCGGAGAACAATTCGCGCGTCGGCGCGGCGATGCCGGCGAGCTTCGCCGCCGCGTTCAGGATGGCGTCACGTGCGGAATAGTCGACTGCGATGCGCAGGTGCAGCGTCTCACCCGCCGCGGTGTCCGCTTCGGCGCGCGCGATCGCGTCCGCGATGCCGTCCGGCAACCGGTCGCGCCGTCCGATCACATGCAGACGAACGCCGTTTCTCACCAGGCTTTGGACTTCGTTGGCGAGATAGAAGCGCAAGAGCCCCATCAGCGCCGAGACTTCGGCGCGAGGCCGGCGCCAATTGTCGGCGGAGAACGCATAGAGCGTCAGCGTGCCGATGCCCTGGTCGGGCGCGGCCTCGACAATGCGCCGGATCGCCTCCACGCCCGCCTCATGCCCGCGCAGCCGCGACAGGCCGCGCCGCGTCGCCCAGCGGCCATTGCCATCCATGATGATGCCGACATGCAGTCTGTCACGCAGATTGTCCGGCGACTTGGCGGCGCGTTTACTTTGCATTACAAAGTTCCCCTGCAAAAAAAATGAGATCAGGTCGGCAGGATGCCGAGCCGCGACAGCGCGCCCTGCTCCTTGCCAGCCGCTTTGGCGGCATCGCGCACCAGCCGTTCGAGCACGGCGAGGTAGTCGAGAAAGCGGCGGCGTCCGGCCTTGGTGAGGCGGCAGGATGTGTGGGGGCGATTGCCTTCATAGCCCTTGGTCACCTCGACCAGACCCGCCTCCTGCAGCACCTGCAGATGCCGCGACAGGTTGCCGTCGGTAAGCCCGCAGAGCTGCTTGAGATCGGCAAAGGCGAGCCCCTTGGGGTGCGCCATCAGCGAGGTCATCAGGCCAAGCCGCGCTTTTTCATGGATGATCCGATCGAGGCCGTCATAGGAGAACGGCGCGTGATTGGCGTCAGTCTTCGACATCGGTTTCCTCGGACGCAAAATACAATATGGCCGCCATCAGCCATTGGCCGATGACGAAGGGCAGCCCCATGGTCCATGGCGATAGCGTGTGGCTCTGGCTCGCCAGCACCAGGACGACAAAGCCGGCGACGAAGTACCAGCCGCCCGCCAGCGCAACGCTCCGCGGCAGCGACCGCACGGAGGCGAACACGCCGAGGCTCACCAGCACCTGCCACAATCCCGGCAGCGTCCACAGCGCCTCCGGCGCGAATTTCCAGAGCACCACGGCGAGCAGCACGCCGGCAATCCCGGACGGGAGAAAGTGCTCGATCGCCTGGTGGATCATGGCGTCGGCCAGGCCCGAATGATGCCGCCGCGACCGCGCCTGCATCTCGATCCAGATCATCAGGACGGAGACCGCCGCAGCCAGCGCCCAGCCGAGCAGGAAGGGGAGCGGATGGCCGGTCGGATCGTCCAGCCACAGATATTGCAGGACGGCCGTCAGCAGGGCCACGCCGCCGGTGGCCGCGATCGCCGCCGGACCATAGCCGCGAAAGGCGGTACCGGCCGCAATCTGGCTGCGAATAGCCATGATGTCGGCGAGCGCCTTGTCGAGATCGCGCATACCTCGCTCCACTTTGCATCACAAAGTATATTGAATCGCAAAGTGGATGCAAGAGGCAGTTTGCGGCGGCCCTGAGGCGGCTGATGGCGCGGCAGAAAGGCCGATACCGCGACGGACCGTATACACAACTCTACTCGAGATTGCTTCATGCGCTCACCACACATAGAATGCGGCGAAACTGGGGTTGGGGGTGGTGATGTTGAGGAGACTGTTGGTTGCGTGTGGGCTGCTGCTTGCCGTCTGCTCGTCTGGTATCTCCCCGGCCTCGGCGGCCGGTCCCTTCGGCACCATTCACGTGGGCAACTGGATCGGCGGGGCCTTCAGCGATGACCAGACCGGCGCCTTCTCGCACTGCGCGGCGACGGCTCCCTATGCCAGCGGGGTCAGCCTTGTGGTCGGCCAGAACACCGCCGATGCCTGGCTGATCAGCTTTGCCAGCCCCACCTTCAAGCTGAACAAGGGCGACGCGGCGCCGATCGACGTCACGTTCGATGGCCAGTTTCAGGCGAGGCTGTTTGCGACGGCGACATCGAGCAACATGATCACGGCGATCCTGCCCGCAAGCGCTGCTCGCGCCTTTCAAAGGGCGAGCCTGATGGTGGCACAAGCCGGACAGGCGACGCTGCAATTCAACCTGACCTCGACCGGACCGCTGCTGAACGTGATCGCGACCTGCGTCGCGAGGGTCAAGGCGGACGGGCTGAAGGGCGCCGGCGACTTCGCCAAGCTCGCCGCGAAGCCGGCCGCGACCGCCGATGCCGGTAGCGGTGGACCCGCTTCACCCAGGAGCGCCAGGAGCAACAAGGATAATAAGGATAATGAGAAGAACGCCGAGAAGGGCGTCACCAGGTCCGGCACCGGCTTCGTGATCAGCGCCAGCGGGCATATCATCACCAACAACCACGTGGTCGAAGGCTGCACTGAGATCCATGGCAACCTCAACGGCCAGCCGGAGGCCGCGCTGCGCGTGGTCTCGAGCGACGCGCAGAATGATCTCGCTCTGCTGCAGGGGCCGGCAACATCGTTCAAGGATTATGCGAAGCTCCGCGACCGCTCGGTTCACCCCGGGGATTCGGTGGTGGCGATCGGCTATCCCCTGCATTGGCTGCTGTCGTCGGATTTCACGGTGACCACGGGCATCGTCAGCTCGCTCAGCGGGATCCTCAATGACACGCGCTATCTGCAGATCAGTGCCGCGATCCAGCCGGGGAACAGCGGGGGCCCCCTGTTCGACACCAATGGCCTCGTGATCGGCGTGGTGGCGGAGAAGATCAGCGCCCTCGCGGTGGCGCGCTACACGGGCGGAACGCTGCCGGAGAACATCAACTTCGCGATCAAGACCGGCATGATCCGCGACTTCCTCGACAACAGTGTCGTGCCGTATGAGACCGCAGCACCGGGCGGCGAACTCAAGACGCCCGAGATCGCCGAGAAGGCGCGGGCATTCACCCTGTACATCACCTGTACCGGCAAGGTGCCGGTCGAGGCCAAGCGCTGACGCCCACCTCCCTCCTTCAGCTGTGGCAGCACCCGGCTGGCCCTTGGGCTGGGGCGTATTGGTCGCGCAGGCGGACCCAGTCCATCGGATAGGGCAGCCCCTCCTCGTGACGGCCAAGCGGGGTGAGGTCGAGATAATTGTAGGCGGCGTTCATCATGTCGAGGCCACGGGCGAAGCTGGAGTAGGTGTGAAAGATATCGCCCGTCTCGTCGCGATAGAACACACTGACCCCGGGCGCCTCTTCCGCGCCGAAAGCGGAAGTCCCGAAATTATAGATATTGGCGCGTGACTTGACCTGGTCGGGCGTGAACGACACGCCATAATCGAAGTTGAAATCGCCTGGTGCTGACGAGACCCAGTCGAAGGTCCAGCCCATCCGCTTCTTGAAGGCCTCGAGCTTGGCCAGCGGCGCGCGGGAGACCACGACAAAGCTCGTGTCCCGGGCGGCCAGATGCGGGATCATGCGCTCATAGCTGTCGGCCCAGAAAGAGCAGCTCTTGCAGCCCTCGCTCCATTCCGGCGCGAACATGAAATGCTGGACCACGAGTTGCGGCCGGCCCTTGAACAGGTCGGACAGCGTCTTGTCGCCCTCGGCGCTTTCGAACAGATAGGGCTTTTCGACCTTCACCCAAGGCAGCGCGCGCCGCTCCTCGGCTAGACGGTCGCGCCCGCGGGTGAGTTCCTTTTCATGTGCGAGCAACGCCTTGCGGGCCTCGATCCATTCCTCTCGCGTAACGATTTTATGCGGCTGCATGGGATTCCTCCGGGAGTTGCTTGTTGCCGTCGTTCCGGGGCGGTGCGCAGGACCGAACCCGGAACCTCGAGATTCCGGGTTCGGTGCTGTGCTCCGTCCCGGAATGACGGATGGATTCAACTCAGCAGTTTCTCCATCCGCTCGAGTCCGACCGTCCAGCCGCGCTCATGGCCCTCGCGCGCCGCTTGATCGAACAATTGCTCATGCTGCAGCGTGAGCAGCGTGCCCTCGCCATCCGGCTGCAGCGCGACCGTCACCTGCGATTCGCGCTCGGGCGTCGAATGCCAGGACCAGCTGAAGACGAGGCGCCGGTCCGGCACCACCTCGCGGTAGACGCCGCCGACCTCATAATATTCGCTTGCCGTGGAGAAGCTGAAGCGGAAGCGTCCGCCGACCCGCACATCCGTCTCGGCTTGCAGCGTGTCAGGGCGCGCGTCCGGCCGGCCGAACCAGCGCATTATTTTTTGCGGGTCGGTCCAGGCGGCAAAGACCTTTTCGGGCGGCGCGTTGATGCGACGCTTAAATATGAGGCTCGGTCGCGCGACGGGTTCGGCGACGTCGGATGCTGCAGGCATGTTTCTTCCTCCACAAAAGCGGTCAGGCGATCGATATTGTCAGACCAGAAGCGCTCATAGCGATTGAGCCAGGCCAGCGCCTCGCGCATCGGTGCCGCCGTAAGCCGGCAGGCGACGACGCGGCCGGTCTTTTCCCGGGCAACGAGACCTGCATCGGTGAGCACGTCGAGATGCTTCATGACCGCAGGCAGTGACATTGCGAACGGCTCTGCCAATTCGCTGATTGAGAGCCCATCCCGCGACGAAAGCCGGGCCAGCAGCTCGCGCCGGGTCGGATCGGCGAGAGCGGCGAAAGTACGGTCCAGCATCCCGGATCCGGCTTGATTGGTATACTTAACCATTTGGTTTAGTATAGGAGCGAGCTCACGTCTGTCAAGCGGAGACGCTTGGGCCCGGTTCGGCCGTCACTTCACCATTGCCGATAGGGGGCGCGGTACACCCGCGGGCCCCGAGGGTCCTGCGCGAAGGCAAAGCGCGGATTGATGCCGCAGTAGAGGCTGCGGCCCGAGGCGCTCGCCATGCACTGGGCATAGCTCTGGTACGCGCAGTCGCCGGGATAACCGAGGCTGCGGCCCTGCGTGCACCAGGGATAGTCGTAAGCCTTCGCGGGCGTCGATACTGCGAAGCTCGCAAAGCCGGTGGTCAGCACGGTCATCATCACAAAGCCGAATTTTCGCATGGGACTTTTCCTTCGAACCAAGGCGTGAGCGCCATTTGCCGAGCGAAAAGCATAACAGACCACAGCGACTGCGCCGATCACTCAACCTTGAGGCCTGCGAATTCGACGACCTTCCTCCACTTCTCCGTTTCCGCCACAATCTGCTCGCCGAATGCCTCCGGCGATTGGATCAAAGGTTCGCCGCCGAGCTCGACGAGACGCTGCTTCATCTCCGGTTCGGCCAGGACGGCGTTGATCTCGGCATTGAGCTTGCCAACAATGTCCTTTGGCGTGTTCTTTGGCGCGCCGATGCCGAACAGGGCGCTCGCCTCATAGCCCGGCACGGTTTCCGCAATGGCCTGCACGTCGGGCAGTTGCGGCGATCGCTGGGCCGTTGTCACGCCGAGCGCGCGCAGCGCGCCGCCACGAATATGCTGGATAATCGACGGCATATTGTCGAAAATAACCTGCACCTGCCCGCCCAGCATGTCGGTGATGGCGGGCGCTGCGCCGCGATAGGGCACGTGCAGCATCTTGGTGCCGGTCATCGCCATGAACATTTCCCCGGACAGATGCACCGACGTGCCGTTGCCCGATGACGCCATGTTGATCTTGCCAGGATTGGCCTTCAGATAGGCGATGAACTCGGCGACATTCTTCGCCGGCACGTCCTTGTTGACCGTCAGCACGTTGGGCACGCGATTGAAGGAAGCTACGGCTGCGATATCGCGGACGAAGTTGAACTTAAGATTGGCATAGAGCGAAGTGTTGATGTAGTTCGCCGGATTGACCAGCAGCACGGTGTAGCCGTCGCCTTCGGCATTCACCACGGCCTCGGTGCCGATATTGTTGCCCGCCCCCGGCTTGTTCTCGACCACGAATTGCTGGCCGAGCCGTTCCGACAGCCGCTGCCCGATCAGGCGCGCCAGGATGTCGGTGGCACCGCCAGGCGGAAAGCCGACCACGAAGCGCACCGGGTGCGTCGGGTAGTCCAACGCCGCGGCTGCACGCCGCGCCGAAGTGATGGTGGCCGGCAGGCCGATGGACAGGATGCCCAGCGCATCGCGGCGCGAAATCATCGAGTTTCTCCCCATTTTGTTCTCATTGAATCGAAAAGCGGGCGCTTTGTAACAAGGAACGTCCGGCGCAGCCAGAGCGCCACGCTTCTCTCCGACAAACGTCGCAAACGTTCGCGCAGAACGTGAGGCGCAGATCCGCCTTCCGCGCCTGCGCGGGCTCGCGTCATCTGCCGGCTCGCCACGCAACCACGTGAACAGCACCTTGACTCAGGTCAATGCTGCATGGCGGCAATCGATGGAAGCATTGGTCAGGCGCGAGAGATGCAACGATGTCAGAGCAAAGCATCGATATTCTTCGTCTGCATTCTCAGCGCCGGGCGCTGCCGCAGTGGCATTCCGGCATGACGCTGCTCATAGCCTGGCGCAACCTCGTGCACGATCGCGTGCGCCTGCTGGTGACGCTGATCGGCATCGCGTTCTCGACCATTCTGATGGGGCTCGAGCTCGGGATGCTTCTCAACTTCATGCACACGACATCGACGATCGTCGATCATGCGGGCGCCGATCTCTGGGTGACCGCACACGGGGTCCGCTCGGTCGACCTCGCCACGCCGCTCGAGGAGCGCAGGCGCTTTCAGACCCTGTCGATCGACGGAGTCGCCGCGGCGGAATCCCACCTTCTGCAATTTGCATTCTGGAAAAAGCCCGATGGCGTCCGCGAAACCGTCATACTCATTGGCGTCGATCCGCATGCGCAGATGGGCTTGCCCTGGGCGATGCTGCCCGGGCGCAGCATCCACGACGCGCTGTCGATTCCCGACGGCGTGATCATCGATCGCCTTTACGCCCAAAAGCTCGGCATCGATCACGTCGACCAGCTGGTCGAGATCAACGATCACCGCGCGCGCATCACGGGATTCACCGACGGCATTCGCACCTTCACTCAATCGCCCTATGTCTTCACTTCGCTGCGCAATGCGCGCCTGTTCGCGGGCAAAGCCGACAAGGACATCACCTACGTGCTGGTCCGGCTTGCGCCGGGGCAGTCTCCGGATGTGGTCGGCGCGTCGCTGGCGGCTCGCATGCCAGACGCGGATGTGTTGACCCCGACCCGATTCTCGAACAAGAGCCGCAGCTACTGGCTTTTCACGACTGGCGCTGGCACCACATTGATCAGCTCATCCATCCTGGCATTGATGGTCGGCGTGGTGATCGTGGCGCAGACGCTCTACGCGAGCACGATGGATAGACTGCCCGAATACGCCACCATCCGCGCCATGGGCGGCCCGCGATCGTACCTCTACAAGATCGTGATCAAGCAGGCGGTGATCGGCGGGCTCTCGGGCTATTCCGTGGGGATCACCATTGTGGTGCTGCTCGCCTATCTGGCGCGCAACAGCAGCTCCTCGCCGCAGGTGCCATGGTGGCTCGCAGGCGGCATCGCCGGCATCACCGTCCTGATGTGCATCGTCGCCTCGCTGGTGTCGCTCAGCAAGGTCATGTCCATTGATCCAGTCAAGGTGTTCCGATGATGGATCCCGCCATCGTCGCCAGCGCCGTCACCCATACGTTCGGCTCTGGGCCGACGGCGTTCACGGCGCTGCATGCGATCGACCTCGAAATCCGCCCCGCCGAGGTCTTGCTGCTGATCGGACCTTCGGGCAGCGGAAAGACGACCTTGCTCCATATTCTCGGCTGCCTGTTGCACCCGACCGGCGGATCGGTTGTCCTGCATGGCAAGCCCACGCGCTCGCTCGACGAGGATCAGCTTGGCGCGCTGCGCCTGCAGCATTTCGGGTTCGTCTTCCAGGCCTACAATCTGTTTCCGGTGCTGACGGCGACCGAAAACGTGATGGTTGCCTTCGACCTCATGGGCGTCAGCAAACGCGTCGCACGTGAGCGTGCGTGCGAACTGCTGACCATGGTCGGCCTCGGAAATCGTCTCGACGCTTATCCGTCGCAACTGAGCAGCGGCCAAAAGCAGCGCGTCGCCATCGCCCGTGCATTGGCCGGCGATCCGCAGATCCTGATGGCAGACGAGCCGACCGCCGCACTCGATGCGGAAAATGGCCTCAAGGCGATGGAGCTGTTTCAATTGCTGGCACATCGTCAACAGCGTGCCGTCGTCATTGTGACCCACGATCCCCGCATCATGCATCTGGCCGATCGAATCGTGCGCATCGAGGATGGGCGGATTGCCCCAGAGCCCGCGGCCGCGCCGGTCTCTCCGCCCCTCGCAGCTGGAGCTCCATCATGAGGCGTCCCTTCCATGCCGTGGCGCTGCTGATTGCGGGGGGCACGATGACGATCGCCGTGCTCGCCGGCTTGCCGGAACGGGCGCATCTCCACGCGCATGCGTCTCCGGCGCGCGATCCGGTGCCGGGCCATCACATGGTTGCAGCGCCCGGCCTGGTCGAGCCGATCGGCGAGGAGCGCGAGGTCGGCTCCCAGGTGATCGGCATCATCAAGGAGATGCGCATCGATGAGAACGACGAGGTGCAGGAAGGTCAGATCATGGCAGTGGTCGACAACGCCGAACAGATGGCGCGGCTGGCCTCGGCGCGGGCCGAGCTTACGCTGCGCCAGGCCGAACTGGAACGCGCGCTGAACGGCGCCCGGGCAGAGGAGCGACGGGAAGCGCGCGCGACGGTTGCCGAGGCCGAGGCCAATCTCGATCTGGCGCGCCGCGACTATGAGCGGCGGCTGCCGCTGACCAACAGCGGCACATCGCCACAATCGGCGCTTGATCTCGCCACGTCAAATCTTCACGCCACTGAAGCGCGGCGTGCGGCCGCAGGAGAGCGGCTCGCCCTCATCGAGGCCGGAACGCGCCCCGAAGACATCGCATCCGCCCGTGCCCAGGTCGATCTCGCGCAAGCCGACGTGGCGCTCGCCAAGGCGCTGCTGGAGAAAACCTTCATCCGCTCTCCGGTCGCCGGCACCATTCTACGCCGCGAACGCATCGCCGGCGAGCCCGTCACCAACGTGCCGCCGACCCCGATTGCGATCGTCGGCGATCTCCGCGCCTTGCGCGTCCGGGCGGAGGTGGACGAGACTGATGTCGGCCGGGTCGCGGTCAGTCAACGCGTCGAGATTACGGCAGATGCTTTCCCGGACCAGAAATTTGGTGGCACTGTCTACCGCGTCATGTCCCGCATGGGCGCCAAGCAGGTGCAGACCGGGCGTCCTGCCGATCGTGTCGACACCAAGGTGCTGCAGGTGCTGATCGATCTTGAGGCTGGAGCCAGGCTGCCGGTCGGCCTCCGGGTCGATGCCTTCTTCCTGGCAAGCGAGCCAACGGTTGGAATGAGGTGAGACCGCAACGGCCAGATCCTCTAAGCAAAGACGGCCATTGAATTGAGGGCGGCTGCCGTTGTAACAGACCGTGCTCCGCCAGCGACAATAACGAAGGAGGGTTCATGCCGGTGAAGGTTCATGCACTCGACCATCTCGTGATCAATGTGGCGGACGTCGCGCGCACCGTGGCGTGGTACCAGACAGTCCTCGGCATGGAGGCCAGCGTATTCGATCCCGGCCCGGGCAAGCCGAAGCGGACCTCGCTGCTGTTCGGCGACCAGAAGATCAATGTGCGGCCAAAGGGCACCGACAAGGTCGAATGGTTCACCGCCGATCACGAGACGCCGGGCAGCGAGGATCTGTGCTTTCTCACCGCGAGCACGCCGGACGAGGTGGTTGCCCATCTCAAGGCGGGCGGCGTTGCAATCGAGGAAGGCCCGGTGAACAGGCAAGGCGCCCGCGGCACGCTGCGCTCGGTCTATTGCCGCGACCCCGACGGGAGCTTGATCGAGATTTCATCCTATGCGGATGGTGCGGCTTAACTTCGCCGCCGCCACATAAGACGTCGTCATGCCCGGGCGAGCCCGGCCATGACGGCGGAACGAGCGGCAGCATTTGCCTGTCGTCCCGTCTGGTGGCAGAAAGCTCCCACGAAAGCAGCCGTTCCAAAACGCTGCGCGGGAGGAAGCATGGGCAAGTCGCAAACAACGCCGGGCGTCGTCGGACCATTCGCAGGGCTCGACGTGCCCTGGCTGCTCAAGATGCGCAGCGAGACGCGGCGCGACCATCCGTTCCTGATCTGGGCGCCCTTCGATGCGCCGGCGCGGACATGGAGCTATGGCGAATTTCATGAGCGGGTCGGCGCGCTCGCCGCGGGGCTCGTCAAGCGCGGCGTCAAGCCGGGCGAGTTCGTGCTGATCCATCTTGATAATTGCATCGAGGCCATGCTCGCCTGGTTCGCCTGCGTCGAGCTCGGCGCGATAGCGGTGACAACCAACACCCGCTCGGCTGCTGCAGAGATGGCCTATTTCGCCGATCATTGCGGCGCAGCGGCTGCGATCACCCAGCCCGCTTATGCCGAATTGGTTGCGGCGAACTGCAAGAATTTGCGCTGGATTGCCGTGATCGCGCATGACGCGGGCGCCGCACCCGCGCAAAGTCCACCCCGTGAAAATTCCTTCGAGGCGCTGTTTGCGGACAGCGCCGACCGGCCGCGCCGCGCGACCGATCCCGCCGCCCCCTGCAGCGTCCAATATACCTCCGGCACCACATCGCGCCCAAAGGCGGTGCTGTGGACTCATGCGAATGCGCTGTGGGGCGCCAAGGTCAATGCCGCGCACCAGGATCTGCATGCGTCCGATGTGCATCAGACCTATCTGCCGCTGTTCCACACCAATGCGCTGGCCTATTCCATGCTGGCCTCGCTGTGGGTCGGCGCCACTTGCGTCATTCAGCCGCGGTTCTCAGCGAGCAGGTTCTGGCGCGTCGCACTGGAGCACCGCTGCACCTGGACCTCGACCATTCCCTTCTGCATGAAGGCGCTGCTCGAGCACGAGATCCCGAAGGATCATAAATTCCGCCTCTGGGGGACCGCAGTGAACGATCCGCCGGCCTTTGCTGTCTTCGGCATCAAGATCATCGGCTGGTGGGGCATGACCGAGACCATCACCCATGGCATCATCGGCGAGGTCGACCAGCCCAACACGCCGATGTCGATCGGCCGCGCGGCAACCGAATACGAAATCCGCATCACCGACGATGAGGGCCGGCCGACAGAGGTCGGCGACACCGGCAATCTCGCCATCAAAGGCGTCCCCGGCCTCTCGCTGTTTCAGGAGTATCTCTACAACGAGAAAGCCACGCGGGAGAGCTTTGACGAGCACGGCTTCTTCCTGACCGGCGACCGCGTCACGCTGCTCGAGCGAGGCTATATCAAGTTCGGCGACCGCGCCAAGGACATGCTCAAGGTCGGCGGCGAGAACGTCGCCGCTTCCGAGATCGAGCAGGTGATCGCGCAGGTCGCCGGTGTGCGTGAAGCTGCGGTAGTGGCGAAGAAGCATCCGATGCTCGACGAGGTGCCCGTCGTCTTCGTGATTCCGCAAAGCGGCAGCGAGACGCGGACGCAGGAGCTGCACGAGCGCATCATGGCGGCCTGCCGCAGCGGTTTGGCCGATTTCAAGCAGCCGAGCGAGATCCGCTTTGTCGACGAGCTACCGCGCTCGACCCTGGAGAAGGTGGCGAAGGCGGAGCTGCGGAAGCTGGTGGAGTGATTTTGCGCAGCGTCGTTCCGCGGCGCGCGAAGCGTCTCTCCAATCAACAGGACCCGAACGCCACCGGCCGGAATGCCTGCAGCAACTGCTGATCGAGCTTGTCGGCCATGCCCTCCATCACCGAAAAGGCGCGGGTGTGGGTGAAGGGCATGCGGTAGGCGCGCTTCTCGACCAGGGCCGTGTAGATGTCGACGATGGTGGTGAGCCGCACGATGTCGCTGATCTCCTCGCCCTTCAGGCCGTGCGGATAGCCGCTGCCATCGAGCAGCTCATGGTGATGCAGCACGACATCGAGCATCTCGCGCGGGAAGCCGCCCTGCTTCGCCAGCGCCTCATAGCCGAGCCGCGGATGCTCCCGGATGACGCGGATTTCCTCGTCGTTGAGCTTGCCCGGCTTGTCCAGGATCTCGATCGGAATATAGGCCTTGCCGACGTCGTGCAGCAGCGCCGCACGTGTGAGGCGGCGCTGGTCGTCCTCGCGCATGCCAAGATGCTGCGCGAAGGCGACGGCAAAGCCGGTGACGAACAGGCAATGGCGGTAGCTGCCGGCGTGATGACAGCCGACCGTGGTCAGCCATTCGCGCAAGGAGGAGTGCTTGATCGCCTTCAGGATCTTGGCCTCGGCCGCAACCACATCATCGAAGGTCAGAGGCGAGCCGCTCGGCAGGCGCTCGAATATCTTCCTGATGATCGCATGCGCCGCCTCCACGCCGCGGTTCAAGGTCCGGCCGCGGTCCGACGTATCGAAGCTCACGCTGTCGGGAAACGCGTTCTGAATGCGCTGCAGGATGTCCGCCGGCCGGAACGGCCGGGTGATGGTGTCGGTCGCGCCCAGCGCCCAGGCTTGCATCGCGGCGTGATGCAAGGCGTCCGCCAGCACGAACAGTCTCGGCATGGCGCGGTAGGCTTCGCCGCGCAGCTTGTTGCGCACCCGCTGCACGCTCTCCGCCGAGCGAAGGTTGATATCGACCACGACGCCCGAGAATTCATCGGCCGGCTTGTCAGGGATCTCGGCGGTCGAGACGGTGTCGACCTCGCCCACCGATTCCAGGATGCTGGCGAGTTCGCTGCACTGATCGACGGAATCGGATGCCAGCAGGAAACGGCGCTTGGAAGGCTTGGTAGCAACAGCTGTCATGGATCCCCAGCTCGCTTTCTCGTTGGCGGTTCCGCAAATGCTTACCGGCAAGGCGTTCCATGCGGCTTAATAGGGATGCTGAACGCGGATGTAGCGGGTTCGTTACCATTTTACGCAATCCCCTCTTCATCGCTCCGCTGTCATCGGCCGCGAAGGCGGGGCATGACCGGGAGAGCGGGCGACACAAAAAATCCGCCGGAGACTATCTCCGGCGGATTGGCATTCATCATCGCGTCGAGCGAAGCGTTACGCCTTCATCGCCGCCTTCACCGCTTCCGCCGTGATCGGCAACGAGCGGACACGCGCGCCGACGGCATTGAACACCGCATTGCCGATCGCGGGTGCGATCACGGTCACCGCGGGCTCTCCGACACCGGTCGCGTGCTCGCCATTGGCGATCACGCTGACCGCAACTTCGGGCAGCTGGCTCATCCGCAACGGCTTGTAGCTGTCGAAGTTGGTCTGCTCGATGCCGCCGTCCTTCAGCGTCGCCTTCTCGTACAAGGCAAGCGACAGGCCCCACAACGCCGCGCCCTCGACCTGGGCGCGGATGTTGTCGGGATGCACCTGCGTGCCGACGTCGGTCGCGACGGTGAGCTTCTTCACCTTGACCTCGCCGGACGGCGACACCGCGACATGGGCCACGCAGGCGGTCCAGCTTGCGGTCTTGCGCTCCTGCGACGAGACGCAGGCAACGCCCATGCCCTCGCCCTTGGCGAGCTGCTTGGTGCCGTAGCCGGCCAGGCCCATCGCCGCGAGCAGGGTGTTGCGCAGCCGCTGCGCGCCGCCGTCATTGTCGCCTTTGCCGTCCAACAGCTCGATGCGGTATTGCGCGGGGTCCTTGCCGACGGAATGCGCGATCTCGTCGATCATGCTTTCCACCGCCCAGAAGGTCCAGCCCGGCGCGACCGAGCGGAGCTGGCCGGACGGCGTGGCGTTGTGCGCCATCTCGTTCTTGATCGCCCGCACATTGTGGTTCGGCACGGTGTAGAAGAAGTCCGCTCCGTTCACCGTGAACGAGTCGAGCGGGCCCTTCTTGTCGACCGAGGGCGTCAGGAAATCAGGGATGCCCCAGCGTTGCGTCGGCCAGGCCGAGACCACGTCGTGGTTGAGGGCAATGAGCTTGCCGTCGCCATCGAGTCCCGCCTTGATTTTCTGATAGGTCAGGGGCCGCGAGAAATCCATGGTCATGTCGTTCTCGCGGGAATAGATCACCTTGACCGGCTTGCCGACCGCTTTGGCCGCCTGCACCGCCGGCACCATCATGTCGGCATCGAGCCGCCGGCCGAAGCCGCCGCCCAGCCACATCTGGTGCATCACGACATATTTGGGATCGAGACCGGCGGCGCCCGCCGCGATCGCACCGGAGCGCGTCGCGAACTGATTGCCGGAATAGATGTGCAGGATGTCGCCCTTGAACTCGGCGGTCGCGTTCATCGGCTCCATTGGCGCATGGATGTTGATGTTGGTGGTGTACTCCGCCTCCATCAGCTTGGCCGCCGTGCCAAAGGCCGCCGCCGTGTCGCCGTTCTTGACAAAGAACTGCCCGGAATCGTCAAGGCCCTGCAGCCGCCTTGCCTCATCGAGCAGGGACTGGCTCGACAGCTTTGCGTTCGGACCACCGTCATAGGTGATCTTCAGCGCATCCGCCGCCTTGCGGGCATTCGCATAGGTGTTGGCCACCGCGACCACCCAGCCCGTTGTCGTCGCGGTCTTGTCGTCGATGATCACGGCCTTGATGAAGCCCGGCACCTTCTTGGCATCGGTATCGTCGACCGATTTCACCGTGGCGCCATAGCGCACCGGCGGGGTCACCACCTTGCCGTAGACCATCCCCGGCAGCATGACGTCGATGCCGTATTTGGCCGTGCCGTTGGTCTTGGAGGGAATGTCGATCTGCGGCACCGAGACGCCGATCAGCGTGTACTGGTCGGGCGTCTTCAGCTTGATCGCCTTGAGATCGTCGGGCGTGAAGGTCTTGGTCGCCTTGCCGCTCTTGACGACTTCGGCGAAGGTGACCTGCTTCTTCGACTTCGGATGCGCGATCACGGAATCGCGCACCACGAGTTCGTCCTTGAAGTAAGGCGGCAGCCCCATGATGCTGGCCGCGGCTTCAGCCAGGGCGATCCGCCCCGCAGCACCCGCGCGGCTCATTGCGTCGAAGTTCATCATGGTCGACCAGCTGCCGCCGGTGATCTGCGCGCCCAGCACAGGGTCGTTGAACTTCGGATCATTGGAGGCGAGCTGCACGCGCATGTCGCTCCATTTCGCGCCGAGCTCCTCGCAGACGATCTGCGCCATGGTGGAAGCGATGTGCTGGCCCATATCCGCCTTGCCGCAGGTCACGGTGACCAAGCCGTCCGGCGAAATCGAATACCAGACGCTGGGCTCGAAATTTGCGGCGGCGGTCGCGGCGAACGCATCGGGCACGGCGGCATAGCCGAGCATCAGCCCGGACGCCGCGGCGCCGACCAGGAATGAGCGACGGCTGAGATCGGTGGACTGCAGGTCAGTCATCTTCACGTGGCTATTCATGTGGCCCTCCGCTCGGTCGCAGAGTTGGACGCCGTACGCATTTCGGTGGCCGCGCGCATGATCGCCTTTTGAATTCGCGAATAGGTCATGCAACGGCACAGATTGCCGTCCATATGCGCCACGATCTCGTCCTTGGTCGGGTTGGTGTTCTTTGCGAGCAGCGAGGCTGCCTGCATGATCTGGCCGGACTGGCAGTAGCCGCATTGCGGCACCTGCTCGGCAATCCAGGCCTTCTGCAGCGGATGATCGCCCTTGGCAGACAAGCCTTCGATGGTGGTGACCTTCTTGCCGACGACATCGCCGACAGCTGTCTGACAGGACCGTACCGCCTCGCCATTGACGTGAACCGTGCATGCTCCGCACAGGCCCGCGCCGCAGCCGAACTTCGTGCCGGTCATCTGCAATTGCTCGCGGATGGCCCACAGCAGCGGCGAATCGTTCGCCGCCTCCACGGACATATTCCGTCCGTTGATGTTGAGAGTAACCATATGTTTCTTCCCCTTCCGGTGCGTGAAGCCACTTACGGCAGCAGTTCACTTTTCAGGCAGCTGGCACCCACCGGGTCGGTGCCAGCCTTGAGCAAGAGAATGATTGGGTTCCGCCATTCAGGCAATCCAATTTGGAACTGGACGCGGAGAATAAATTTTCGAACTGTTTTGCACTGCGGCAACACGGCGGCCTGCTGCTTCGGCAGTTCCCCCGGCCAAAAACATCAGGCTAGGATGCGTTCGCCAAGCAAGAACGTGGGGATGAAGCGCCATGCCGACACTCGACCGCGACGGGGTCAAGATCCATTACGAGGTCCACGGCGAGGGGCCACCCTTGATCCTCACCCACGGCTACTCCTCGACTTCGGCGATGTGGCACGAGCAGATCGCCCCGCTCTCAAAGCGTCACAGACTGATCCTGTGGGACATGCGCGGGCATGGCCAGTCGGACTACCCGGAAGACCCCGGCGCCTATAGCGAGGCGCTGACGGTTGCTGACATCGCAGCCCTGCTCGATGCGGTCGGGGCGGAGCGCGCGATCGTCGGCGGGCTCTCGCTTGGCGGCTACATGTCGCTGGCTTTCTATCGCGTCCATCCGGAGCGGGTGCGCGCGCTTCTGATCATCGACACCGGACCGGGCTTCAAGAAGGACGATGCGCGCGAGGCCTGGAACAGGCGCGCGCTTGACACCGCCGAGCGACTCGAACGCGAGGGGCTGGACGTCCTGAAGTCCGGCAGCCGCGAGCGCTCCACGGTGCAACATCGTGATGCGCGGGGACTAGCGCTTGCCGCGCGTGGCATGCTGACGCAGCGCGACGCGCGCGTGATGGAGCTGTTGCCCGAGATCAAGGTGCCGAGCCTGATCGTGGTCGGCGCCGACGACACGCCCTTCCTTGCGGCATCCGACTACATGGCCGCGAAAATTCCCGGTGCGCGGAAAGTGGTGATTCCCAACGCAGGCCACGCCGTCAATATCGATCAGCCGCAAGCGTTCATCGAGGCCGTCGAGGAGTTTCTGGCGCGCTTGCGATAGGCCTGCGTTTCCTTGCTCCGTCATTCCGGGGCGCCCGAAGGGCGAGCCCGGAATCTCGAGATTCCGGGTTCGGTGCTTCGCACCGCCCCGGAATGACGGAATCGAAAAACCTAGAACCAGCGCTCGCCGACCATCACCGTATCGCCCGGCGCCACCGAGGTGCCGAGCGGCACCACGTAGCGCGCGGTGCCGCCGCCGTCGGTGTGGGTCAGCGTCACCGTGTCACGCCGTGCGCGCGGTGAGAAGCCGCCGGCGATCGCGACGGCGCTCTCGACGGTCATGTTGGGCACATAAGGATATTGGCCGGGGGCGGCGACCTCGCCCAGGATGAAGAAGGGACGGTAGGACTCGATCTCGACGGCGACCGAGGGCTCCCTGATATAGCCATTGCGCAGCTTGGCCGTGATCGCGGAAGCAAGCTCTGAGGGGGTGCGGCCGCGCGCCGGCACAGCGCCGATCAAGGGCATCGTGATCGAGCCGCCGGCATCGATGGCATAGGTGTTGGTGAGACCGTCCTGGCCATAAACCACGACGCGGAGCTTGTCGCCGGCATCAAGCCGATAGGCTGCATCATGGCGCGCCGATGGCATCGGCATCGGGGCCGCGGCATAGGCATCGTAGGCTTGCGGCGACGGCGCGGAGGCGGGCGGTGGATCATAGGCCTGCGGCTGCGTAGTCACGCCGGGGGCCGGCGAGGAGAAGGCGCGGCGCAGCGCTGCGATGGCACCACCGGAATCAGCGGCGGGCGGCGACGCGTAGCTCTGAGCGTAAGCGGAAGGCTGGCCATAGGCCATGTAGTCGAGATCGTTGCGCGACTGTGCCGCCGCAGGTGTGGCGGTCAGCGCGAGCGCAGCAGCAATGATCGGCAATTGGAACGCGCGCACAACCGGCACTTGAGCCATCCCTCAAAACGGAGACGGCTTCAGTCTTGCACCCGTTATGGTTAACAAATGTTGAAAAAAAATCGCCCCGCGCAAAGCGGGGCGATTGATCGCAATGACAGACGTCGGGTCAGGCGCTGACGCCGACGCCGATCGGGCAGGCCACGCCGGTGCCGCCGAGCCCGCAATAGCCGGCCGGATTCTTGGCCAGATATTGCTGGTGATAATCCTCGGCAAAATAGAACTCGCCGGCGGGCGCGATCTCGGTGGTGATGGCACCGAGGCCTTTCGCGGAGAGCGCCTTCTGATAGGCGGCTTTCGAGGCTTCCGCAGCTTTGCGCTGCGCCTCGTCGAAGGTGTAGATCGCGCTGCGATACTGGGTGCCGACATCGTTGCCCTGGCGCATGCCTTGCGTCGGGTTGTGGCTCTCCCAGAACGTCTTCAACAGCGTCTCATAGGAGATCGTCTTGCGGTCGAACACGACCAGCACCACCTCGGCATGGCCGGTGCGGCCCGAGCAGACCTCTTCATAGGTCGGGTTCGGCGTGAAGCCGCCAGCATAGCCGACCGCGGTGACATGGACGCCATCGCCGAGTTCCCAGAACTTGCGCTCGGCACCCCAGAAGCAGCCAAGCCCAAACACCGCCTGTTGAAGGCCTGCAGGGTAAGGCGGCTTCAAGCGTTCGCCGTTCACATAATGAGTGGTTGCGGTCGGGATCGCCGCGGCGCGGCCGGGCAGCGCTTCGGCAGCACTCGGAAGGGCAGTGGTCTTGCGCATGAACAGCATGGATTTTCTCCCGGGGGCATGACATCGGCCGGAAGGCTCAAACAGGCCGCGCGGCCGACGCCCCTTATATATGTCTTTACGTTACCTGCGGCAGCCCTGTTACGTGCCCGCGGCGCCGAGCCGTCAGTCCCGTCCATAGCCGATCAGCGGCTTGCGCGGCCGGAACAGCAGCATCAGGAGAATGCCGACGACGCCGAGCACGGCGAAAACCGGCTGATCCAGCACCAGCCGGACCACCGAGGTCCAGAGCCATGGCGCCTTGCTCTCCACCCAGGTCCGAAACGCCTGCTGGCTCGCCTGGTTGATGTCGTTCCAGAACTGGCCAAAACGGGTGAAGTGCAGCGACTGGTCGGCCACCCAGCGGGCACCATCATAGACCATGAAGACGAACCCACCGGCGAGCAGCAATAGCCCAATCAGTCGGAAAAAGCCGCGGATCATGCATCACCCATTGTCAGGCAGGCCGTGCGAGCGAGCACAGGCATTACCGGGGCGGGATGAGAAATTCAACCTCATCAGCCACTTATCGACCCCGTCGACGAGACATCCGGCCCCGAAATGCCCCGCGAAAGCGTTGACCTCGGGATAAGCCGCCTCTATAAGGGCGGCAATGGCGGCGGGCGCAATCCCGCCGCCGCTGTTCTTTGGGCAGCGCCTGCCCCCTCTGACATGGCAGATGGGCTTTTCGGCACCGGCCTTCCCGGAGATTTCAGTTTTAAGGACAACCAGCAGCGTCGATCACGCGGTTCAAGCGGCCGGCGCGCTCATGCGATCAAGAGCAGCGAACAGTACGGCTTAAGGATATTTGACACGATGGCCAACACCACCTCCGCCAAGAAGGCGACGCGCAAGATTGCCCGTCGCACCGCGATCAACAAGTCCCGCCGCACGCAGATGCGTGGCGCCGTTCGTCGCGTCGAGGACGCGATCAAGAGCGGCGATCGCGATGCCGCGGTCAAGGCAATGGCGAGCGCCGAGCCCGAACTGATGCGCGCTGCACAGCGCAACATCGTTCACAAGAACACCGCGAGCCGCAAGGTCTCCCGCCTCACACATCAGATCGCCAAGCTCGGCAAATAGGCCGAAGCATGGCTTGCTCGCGAGAGCGAGCAATGCAAAATTGCGACATCGTGAAACAGCCCGGCCGCGTCCGGGCTGTTTTCTTTTGTGGCAACGCATCTGCACCCAAGCTTGCACTTGAGCGCACGTTTGATCCGGCTTCGTGCGTGCGCATCGTTCCGTAATTTTACGCGGTGACAATTTTGCCGCACGTGAAACACCGGAGCAAAATGCAAAAAAGCCTTGTGCCATGCCCATAAGTTGCAATCGCGCGCCGCACTTCGCATGCGCAGCGTAGGGGAGTTACCCTGGCAAAAGAGACTCGAAAATCTTTGTCTCGATAATCACTTATCCCCATAGCGGGATGAAGCGTTTGGAAAATTCGCCTTCAAGGCTTCCGCTTGAAGGATTTGTAAATATTTTTTTGCAGCGCTTCGCGGTTTGTGACAGCGCGCTTGGGCTGCCCGATTTTGTGCGGTGATTCAAAAACTTGCTTTCGAGTCTGGGATACATGGTCAGAGCCATGCGCCGGGTGAACAGCAATTGGGCGCTTCGATGTTGAATCAAATGCGTTGCGAGTGGCCGTGCATCGTGTATTTCTAAATTGCTCGCGGCGCCTACGATCGTAAGACCAGCGCGGTTTTAGAATCGGGGCGGACGTGCAAATCGGCGGCGGTGTGCGCGTTGGCGACGCTTTCCAAGCGATTGTCGTATTCCAGCCCGTAGCAATACGGGTGTCGGGAGAGCTGTGTCGAAATTTCTCTGGGCGAGGTTATTCTGCCTCGCAGGCTCAAGGAAGAGCCGGCTCCATCAGGAGCGCACCAAGAGAGATACGACACCGACAGGAGCAGCGAAAGCCAACCCCGGGCGGGTGGTAGTTTGGACGGGCTGAACGAACTGGCCTGACGGCTGAACGGTTTTGCGTTCGGGCGGGGCTGACTTTGGACACACGTGGGATGACAGCTTGCCGTGAGCGATCGCGGCGAGACGGGGAGGTTGCATGCTTAGCGGACGCGTCTTGATTTTTGTTGGAACGCCCATTCCGGCTGACACTTTGTTTGACGCTGCGAACACATCGCAGCCTGCAGCGCCCACACCGCTCGACCCGTCGAGTACGCGCTGACCTCGCGGATCATCTTCCGCTCCTTTGATCGCTGATCCGGCCGCGGTGCTTGTCACCGAACGGCGGAGCCATGCCCGGAGCCGGAAAGATCCGTTCGAGGTCCCGCCACGGCAGGAAACCACAGGCCTGCCCTGGCGATTCAACAAACGAAGACAACTCGGTTGGAAGAGCTTTCAAGCAATGACAAATTCAGAACAAGAACGTTGGACCCGCGTGAAGGGTCGGCTGCGGTCGACTGTCGGCGAAGACGTCTACAGCTCGTGGTTTGCGCGCATGGACCTCGAGGCCGTGCAGGACGAAAGCGTGCATCTCTCGGTGCCGACGCGTTTTCTCAAGAGCTGGATCCAGGCCCATTATGCCGAGCGCGTGCTCTCGGCGTGGCAGGCCGAGATGCCGGAGGTGCATCGCATCGACCTCACCGTGCGCTCCGCCATGCGTTGCGCCACGCCGACCAAGGAAGTCGCGCAGAACATCGAAGCGCGCCGGGTCGAGCGTGCGGATGTGCGCGCGCCGATCGAGCTGCGCGCGACCGCGACCGCGCCGGTTTCGGCCAATCATGATGCGCTCGGCGGCTCGCCGCTCGATCCGCGCCTGACCTTTGCAAGCTTCGTCGTCGGCCGTGCCAACACGCTGGCGCAGGCGGCCGCGCGCCAGGTGGCTGAAGGGCGCCGTGGCGATCCCGTGATGTTCAATCCGCTCTACATCCATGCCGGTGTGGGCCTCGGAAAAACCCATCTGTTGCAGGCGGTGACCTGGGCGGGGAATGCGAGCGGAGAGCGCAAGGTTCTCTATCTCACCGCGGAAAAATTCATGTACGGCTTTGTCGCCGCGCTGAAGACGCAAACCTCGCTCGCCTTCAAGGAAGCGCTGCGCGGCATCGATGTGCTCGTCATCGACGACCTGCAATTCCTGCAGGGCAAGTCGACGCAGGCCGAGTTCTGCCACACCTTGAACGCGCTGATCGACGCCGGGCGGCAGGTGGTGATCGCGGCAGACCGCCCGCCATCGGATCTCGAAAGCCTCGATGACCGCGTCCGCTCGCGGCTCGCCGGTGGTCTTGTCGTCGAGATGGGCGCGCTTGGCGAGGACCTGCGGCTCGGCATTCTGAAGTCGCGCGTGGCAGCCGCACGCGTGCATCACGCAAGCTTCGACGTGCCGGAGCCGGTGCTCGACTATCTCGCCCGCACCATCACCCATAACGGCCGCGATCTCGAAGGCGCGATCAATCGCCTGCTCGCCCACTCCAAGCTCAACAACCAGCCGGTGACGCTGGACATGGCGGAGCGCGAGGTCCGCGACCTGGTCCGCCCGCAGGAGCCGAAGCGGATCAAGATCGAGGACATCCAGCGCGTGGTGGCGCGGCAGTACAACGTCAGCCGCTCCGATCTGTTGTCCTCGCGCCGGACCGCGAATGTGGTACGTCCGCGCCAGGTCGCGATGTATCTCGCCAAGACGCTCACCTTGCGCTCGCTGCCCGAGATCGGCCGTCGTTTTGGTGGACGCGACCACACCACCGTCCTGCACGCGGTTCGCAAGATCGAGGCGCTGGTCGCCAAGGACACCGCGCTGTCGGAAGAGGTGGAATCCTTGAAGCGGCAGTTACAGGAATAGTTCGGGCCACGCCGCACAGTAAGGCGCCAGTTCCATGGCCGCTCCGGGGGACTGTCGCCTGCGCACCCGTCATTCCGGGGCGATGCGGAGCACCGAACTATGGTGCGCAATTGCGCACCTGAGAATCTCGAGATTCCGGGTTCGCCCTTGGGGCGCCCCGGAATGACGGTGCAAGCGGATGGAGGCAAGCTGCCGATGGCCCCGCCTTCGGGCCAGGGACGCTCGCAAATCGTTGAAAATCGGCCTGCGATCCCTTGCACTTGGGGCCCATCCGCGCCACTTTACGGGCCCCCGAAAGTCCTGAAAAACTCTGGGCTAGACGGGTGCCATCGGCCGCGGCGCGCAAGCTCGCCCGGCATTCCCAAGACATGCTCTGTCGGATCGGGCGATATTGCTATGAAGGTCACCGTCGAACGCGCGCAACTCCTCAAATCGCTGGGTCACGTCCATCGCGTGGTCGAGCGCCGCAACACCATTCCGATCCTCGGCAACGTGCTGCTCCGCGCCGAGAGCACGCAGCTGTCGCTGAAGGCAACCGACCTCGACCTCGAAGTGACGGAGACGCTGGCGGCGGAAAGCGCGACCGGCGGCTCGACGACGGTTCCCGCGCACATGTTCTACGACATCGTGCGCAAGCTGCCCGACGGCTCGCAGATCTCGCTCGAAGCCGATGGCGACCGTTCTGTGCTGGCGATCCGTGCCGGCCGCTCGCGCTTCACACTGCAGACGCTGCCCGAGACCGATTTTCCGGACCTCGCCGCCGGCGAGATGGCGCATTCCTTCTCGCTCGCCGCCTCCGACGTGAAGCGGCTGATCGACCGCACGCAGTTTGCGATCTCGACCGAAGAGACCCGCTATTATCTGAACGGCATCTATCTGCACACCGCCGGCAGCGGCAAGACCGCCACCCTGCGCGCAGTCGCAACCGATGGCCACCGCCTCGCGCAGGTCGACCTGGCTTTGCCCGCGGGTGCTGCCGGCATGCCTGGCGTCATCGTGCCGCGCAAGACGGTCGGCGAGGTGCAGCGCCTGATCGAGGACAATGAGGCCGAGGTCACGATCGAGCTCTCGCAAGGCAAGATCCGCTTCACCCTCGGCCATGTGGTGCTGACCTCGAAGCTGATCGACGGCACCTTCCCCGATTATGGCCGTGTCATCCCGCAGAACAACGACAAGGAGCTGCTGGTCGACAAGGCGGATTTCGCCGCGGCCGTCGACCGCGTCTCGACCATCTCCAGCGAGCGCGGCCGCGCCGTCAAGCTCGCGCTCTCATCCGGCAAGCTGGTGCTGAGCGTGACCAACCCGGATTCCGGCAGCGCCACCGAAGAGCTCGAGGTCGAGTACGCCTCCGACCCGCTCGATATCGGCTTCAACTCGCGCTACCTGCTCGACATCGCCGCCCAGATCGAGGGCGAAGTCGCGGTGTTGCGCCTCGCCGATCCCGGCTCGCCGACCCTGATCCAGGACCGCGACAACAAGAACGCGCTGTACGTGCTGATGCCGATGCGGGTGTAGGGCTTCTGCGGGTTTCGGCTCTCCTCTCGTCATGGCCGGGCTTGACCCGGCCATCCACGTCTTGAGCGGAGCAGAAAGGGCGTGGACGCCCGCGATGAGCCCGGGCATGACGACGGAACATTTATGACCCCATCCCGCATCCATCGCCTGGCGCTGACGCATTTCCGCAATTACCGCGCGGCAAGTGTCGAGACCACGACGGACATGGTGGTGCTGGTCGGGCCGAACGGCGCCGGCAAGACCAATTGCCTTGAGGCGATCTCGTTTCTGTCGCCCGGGCGGGGCTTGCGCCGCGCCACCCTGGAAGATGTCGCAGACAACCAGGGCGACGGCTCCTGGGCGGTCTCAGCCGAGGTCGAGGGCGCGCTTGGCCTGGCGACGCTCGGCACCGGGATCGAGCCGCCACGCGGCGATGGCCAGTCTACGCGCCGTTGCCGCATCGACCGCGAACCGGTCGCCTCCGCCACCGCCTTTGGCGATCACCTGCGCATGGTCTGGATGACGCCGTCGATGGACGGGCTGTTCGCAGGCGCGGCCTCCGAGCGGCGGCGCTTCTTCGACCGCCTGGTGCTGGCCATCGACAGCGAACATTCCAGCCGGGTCTCCGCGCTGGAGCGCTCGCTGCGCTCGCGCAATCGCCTGCTCGAAGTGCGCAATTTCGACGATCATTGGTGTGATGCGATCGAGCGCGAGACCGCCGAGCTTGCGGTCGCGGTCGCCGCGACGCGCGGGCAGACGGCGATGAAGCTGGCGGCGATGTTGCGCGACCGTGGACAATCTTCCGCTTTTCCGTCGGCCGCGATTGCGCTCGACGGCTGGATGGAGAATGCGCTGCTGAGCGAGCCGGCGACGGCGGTGGAAGACCGCTATCGCGAGATGCTGCGGCAAAGCCGCCCGCGCGACGCCGCCGCGGGCCGCACCCTCGAAGGCCCGCATCTGACCGATCTGCAGGTGATCTACGCCCCGAAAAACATGCCGGCACGCGACGCTTCCACCGGCGAGCAGAAGGCGCTTCTGATCGGGCTTGTGCTCGCGCATGCCACGCTGGTGGCCGAGAGCACCGGCATCGTGCCGCTGCTATTGCTCGACGAGGTGGTCGCCCATCTCGACCCCGGCCGGCGCGCCGCGTTGTTTGCCGAGCTGGCAAAATTGGGTGCGCAGGTCTGGCTCACCGGCGCCGATCCGCAGGCCTTCGGCAATATCGGCCAGAGCTGCGAGATTTTCGACGTCGAGAACGGCCGCATCGCGCGGCGCGCCTGAGGGTGACCTTGAACATATGCGCCAATCGTTCAGCGCGGCTCTCTGAGGCCTTGAATCGACCAATTCGAGCCCGAAAAAAGCGTTTACGAATCGCGCTTTTTCAGGCTCCCAAAACCGGCCTTCCGGCGGCTTGAAAGGCCATTAAAAAATCCTATCTATTCAAATGCTTACCTAGAGATACTTTGCGCTAGGCGCATCGCGTCTTTCGTGGCACAAATAGCTGAAATCAGCGCCTTCCTGCGCCGCTGATTCGGGACATCCGCAAAAGGCTTCACATGACAGAACCCGCCCGGCAAACCATTGCCGACACCGAGCATTCGATTGCGAGCGACTATGGCGCGGAATCGATCCGGGTTTTGAAGGGCCTCGATGCCGTCCGCAAGCGCCCGGGCATGTATATCGGCGACACCGATGACGGTTCCGGCCTGCATCACATGGTCTACGAGGTCGTCGACAACGCGATCGACGAGGCGCTCGCCGGCCATGCCAGCCGCGTCGAGGTCGTCCTCAATCCCGACAACTCCGTCACCGTGCGCGACGACGGTCGCGGCATTCCGGTCGACATTCACAAGGGCGAAGGCATTTCCGCTGCCGAGGTCATCATGACCCAGCTCCATGCCGGCGGCAAATTCGACCAGAACTCGTACAAGGTTTCAGGGGGCCTGCACGGCGTCGGCGTGTCGGTGGTCAATGCGCTGTCCAGCAAGCTGCAGCTGAAGGTCTGGCGCGACGGCAAGGAGCACTTTGTCGAGTTCGCCCATGGCGAGACCGTAGCGCCGCTGAAGGTCGTCGGCGAGGCCCAGGGCAAGCGCGGCACCGAGGTGACGTTCCTCGCCTCTCCCGAGACATTCAAGAACATCGAATATGATTTCGCGACCCTCGAGCACCGCCTGCGCGAGCTCGCCTTCCTCAATTCCGGCGTCAATATCGTGCTGTCCGACATGCGCCACGCGGTCGAGAAGCGCGAGGAAATGCACTACAGCGGCGGCGTCGAGGAGTTCGTCAAATATCTCGACCGCAACAAGAAGGCGATCGTGCCGACGCCCATCATAGTGCGCGCGGAGCTCAACGGCATCGGGGTGGAAGCTGCGCTGTGGTGGAACGACAGCTACCATGAGAACGTGCTGTGCTTCACCAACAACATCCCGCAGCGTGACGGCGGCACCCATCTCGCCGGCTTCCGCGGCGCGCTGACGCGCCAGGTCAACGGCTATGCCGAGGCCAATGCGAAGAAGGAAAAGATCCAGCTCACCGGCGACGATTGCCGCGAAGGCCTGACCGCCGTTCTCTCGGTGAAAGTGCCCGACCCGAAGTTTTCATCGCAGACCAAGGACAAGCTGGTGTCCTCGGAAGTGCGGCCCGTGGTCGAGAACGTGCTCAACGAGGCACTCGCCGCCTGGTTCGAGGAGCATCCGAGCGAGGCCAAGGTCATTGTCGGCAAGGTGATCCAGGCCGCCGCCGCGCGTGAAGCCGCGCGAAAGGCGCGCGAGCTGACGCGCAAGAGCCCGCTCAGCGTTTCTTCGCTCCCGGGCAAGCTCGCCGATTGCCAGGAGAAGGACCCCGCCAAGTCGGAGCTCTTCATCGTCGAGGGCGACTCCGCCGGTGGCAGCGCCAAGCAGGGCCGCAACCGCGAGTTCCAGGCGGTGCTTCCCTTGCGCGGCAAGATCCTCAACGTCGAGCGCGTCCGCACCGACAAGATGCTCTCCAGCGAGCAGATCGGCACGCTGATCACCGCGCTCGGCACCGGCATCAGCGACGATTTCTCCATCGACAAGCTGCGCTACCACAAGATCATCCTGATGACGGACGCCGACGTCGACGGCGCCCATATCCGCACGCTGCTGCTGACGTTCTTTTACCGGCAGATGCGCGACATCATCGATCAGGGCTATCTCTACATCGCCCAGCCACCGCTCTATAAGGTGAGCCGCGGCAAGTCCGAGCAATATCTGAAGGACGAGCGGGCGCTGGAGGATTATCTGATCGAAACCGGGCTGGACGACTGCGTGTTCGCGCTTGGATCCGGCGAGGAGCGCAAGGGCTTCGATTTGCGTTCGCTGGTGGACGACGCCCGCGCGATCCGCTCTTTGCTTCGCAACCTGCACAGCCGCTACAGCCGCGCGGTGGTCGAACAGGCCGCGATCGCAGGCATATTTGGCAAGGATATCTACACCGATCCAGAGGTCGCCGGTGCTGCGGCAGAATATGTGGCCACCCGTTTGGACCGGCAGGCGGACGAAGTCGAGCGCGGTTGGATCGGGCGCTTTGAGGAAGGCCAGGGCTTCATTTTCGAACGCACCGTGCGCGGCGTCAAAGATGTCGCGGTCATCGATGAGGCTTTCCTGGGATCGGCCGATGCCCGCAAGCTTCACGAATTCCGGCAGCGGCTGCAGGACGTCTATGCGCGGCCCGGCAAATTGCGGCGCAAGGATTCCGAGGCCATCATTCATGGCCCGGTCGGCCTGTTCGAGGCGGTCACCGACGCCGGCCGCAAGGGCCTGACGCTGCAGCGCTACAAAGGCCTCGGCGAGATGAACCCGGAGCAGCTCTGGGAGACGACGCTCGACAGCGAAGCGCGCTCGCTGCTGCAGGTGAAGATCAAGGAGGTCGACGAGGCCGACGACCTCTTCACCAAGCTGATGGGCGACGTGGTCGAGCCGAGACGCGAGTTCATCCAGGACAACTCGCTGTCCGCCAACGTCGACGTCTAAGGGAAAGCGAGGCACCCGTGGCGCCCATCCAGTACATCGTCGAGGGCGGCCACCGGCTTCGTGGCGCCATCGAGCCCTCCGGCAACAAGAATTCGGCGCTGCCGATCATCGCGGCGGCGCTCCTCACCGAGCATCCGGTCACGCTCGACAATGTGCCGCGCATTCGCGACACCGAAGCGCTGGTCGAGCTGATCCGCTCCGTCGGCGCCTCCGCCGAATGGCGCGGACGCAACCGGCTCGCCATCCATGCCAAGCAGATTCACGCGGCCGATCTCGACCCCGAGCTCTGCGCGCGCATTCGTGCCTCGATCCTGCTCGCCGGCCCCCTGCTTGCCCGTTGCGGCGGGCTTACGTTGCCGCCACCCGGCGGCGACGTGATCGGCAGGCGCCGGCTGGACACGCATTTCCTGGCCTTCGAGCAGCTCGGCGCCACGGTCACTGCCACGGATCGGCTGGAGTTTCGCTCGACCCGGCTCAGGGGCGCCGATGTCTTCCTCGACGAGCCCAGCGTCACCGCAACCGAAAACGCGCTGATCGCAGCCGTCGCCGCCCAGGGCACCACCTATTTGCGCAACGCCGCCTCCGAGCCGCATGTGCAGGACCTCGCGCATTTCCTCACCGCGCTGGGGGCGACCATCGAGGGTATCGGCACCAACACCATGATCGTGCATGGCCAGGCCACGCTCGGGCCGGCCAGCTATTCGATCCAGCCCGACCATATCGAGGTCGGCTCGCTGATCGGGCTTGCCGCGGTGACCCGCTCGCCGCTGCGCATCGTTCGCGCCGGCGTCGAGCATCTGCGCTCCATCCGCATGGGCTTTGAGCGGCTCGGCATTGTCTGCGAGGTCGCCGGCGATGATTTGATCGTGCCGTCGGAGCAGACGCTGAAGATCAAGGACGATTTCGGCGGGCATGTGCCGAAGCTCGAGGACCAGCCCTGGCCGGCGTTCCCGGCCGATCTGATGTCGATTGCAATCGTCACCGCCACGCAGTGCGAAGGCGTCATCCTGATGTTCGAGAAGATGTTCGAATCGCGGATGTTCTTCGTCGACAAGCTGATCGGGATGGGCGCCCGCATCGTGCTGTGCGACCCGCATCGCGCGATCGTGGCGGGCCCAAGCAAGCTGCACGGCGCCGCGATGAGTTCGCCGGACATCCGGGCCGGCATGTCCATGCTGCTTGCCGCAGTCTGCGCCGAGGGGACGTCAACCATCAACAATGCCGACCAGATCGAGCGCGGCTATGAGCGCATTGACGAGCGTCTCAATGCACTCGGTGCCAAGATCACCCGCGTCCCCGAGCGGCCGCACTAGCGCCGTTCTGTCGCGCGTCTTTGAAGGCCAAGCGGTTTGCTCGCGAGCGGCAAACCGGGCAGCATGCCAGCCATGGTCGAGACTGTCGGAACTTCGCAGCCGCGCCTCGCAAGCGCGAGCCGCCATCACCTCGCGATCGAACTCGCCGAGACCGCGCGGCTTGCGCTGCCGATGGCGCTGACGCAGCTCTCGCAGATCGCAATGATGACGACCGACCTTGCCTTCATCGGGCGCCTCGGCGGTGAAGCCGTGGCTGCGGCCGCCCTTGCCGGCACCGTCTATTTCGTCAGCTTCACCTTCGGCATGGGATTGACCTCGGCGGTCGCGCCGCTGGCGGCGCAGGCGTTCGGCGCCGACGACCCGAGGATGGTGCGCCGCTCGCTGCGCACGGGATTGTGGGCAGCGCTGCTGCTGTCTCTCCCGATCACGATGTTTCCGCTGCGCGGCGAGCAAATCCTGCTCCTCCTTGGGCAGGCGCCGCAAACGGCGCGGCTGGCGCAGCATTACCTGTTCGGGCTCGCCTGGGGCGTCGCGCCGGCGCTGTGGTTCCTGGCGATCAGGAGCTTTATGGGCGCGGTGAACCGGCCGCAGCCGGTGCTCTGGATCACACTGGCGGCGATCCCGGTGAATGCGCTTTTGGTCTATCTCCTGATGTACGGCAAGCTCGGCCTGCCGCGGCTTGAGCTGTTCGGTGCCGGGCTCGCAACCACGCTGGTCAATTGCGCGACCTTCATCGCCGCGCTGTGGTTCGCCACGCGCCGGCGGCCCTTCAGCGATTACCATGTCCTCGCCCGCCTCTGGCGCATCGACTGGTCCCTGATGCACCAGCTGTTCGTCATCGGCCTGCCGATCTCGCTCGCCTTCCTGATGGAATACGGCATGTTTTCCGCTGCGGCGCTACTGATGGGCCTGATCGGTACCACGGCTCTTGCCGCGCATCAGATCGCGCTGCAGGTCACCGCGATCCTGTTCATGATCCCGTTCGGCATCAGCATGGCCGCGACCGTGCGGGTCGGACATGCGGCCGGCCGCAATGACGCAGCTGGCGTCGGGCGCGCGGGCCTGGTTGCGATGCTGCTCGGGATCACGATCGCGGCCATCCTGACCTTCGCCGTGGTCGCGACCCGGTTCGCCATCGCCGAGTTCTTCCTCGGCGGCACGGCGGAGAATGCCGCAGCGACCATTGAGCTCGCGGCAACGCTACTGCTGGTCGGCGCAAGCTTCTTCGTGACCGACGCCATCCAGAGCATCGCGGTGGGCAGCCTGCGCGGGCTGAAAGATACCCGCGTGCCGCTATTGTTCGCGGGCATCGGCTATTGGCTGGTCGGATTTTGCCTGAGCTGGTTGCTCGCTTTCCATACCGGCCTCGGCGCGATCGGGGTCTGGGTCGGCCTGTCGATCGGAACTGCAGTCTATGCTACACTGCTCGTGGTTCGTTTTCGTCGACTGACCCAGCTAGGTGCCATGCCATGATCATTCGCGAAGTCCAGCCTGAGGTGGATCGTGACCGCGTGCTGGCCGGCGCGCAGTTCGCTGATGCCTTCCGTGTCACGGTTGCGGATACGGACATCGACGCGCGTGCTGCCGCCCAGCGGATGTTTTCGCGCAGTCCGCGCTGGGTCGAGGCGTTGATCGAGTTACGCAACCTGATCGTGGCGCCGTTCGGCCTGAAGACTTCAGGCGAGCACGAGCCGAATGCCGGCGGCATGATCGGTCTGTTTCCTGTCCTCGACGAGACACCCCAGCGGCTGGTCGCCGGCTTCGATGACCGCCATCTGGATTTCCGCGTTGTGGTAGACGTGGCGCCCGCGACCAGCGGGCGGGACGTGACCGTTACGACGCTCGTTCTGACAAATAACCGCCTCGGCCGCGCCTATCTCGCCGTCATCATGCCGTTCCATCGCATGATCGCGAAGACCCTGCTCCGGCAGCTCTGCCTGAGCCCGGCGCCGCGATAGCAGCCCAGCGCACACGGCCATGCGGTTGCGGCCGTTGAACCGGCGGTGCCGGAGACCTAAGCTTCCGGCATCGGCCGTCTCCGGCAAATCAAGGGAATAACAATGGCAGAGGAAACCGCCACGCTGGCCGGCTATGTCGCCGGGCTGACATTCGAGGACATTCCGCCGGAGGTGCTCGATCGCGCCAAGGTGCTGACGCTGGACTTTCTCGGCAGCGCCATCCGCGCGCGGCGCGACGCGGAATCGACGCCCTCGCTGCTGAAAATGCTGGAGGGACTTTCCCTCGACGGCACGGGCGAGGCGACGGTGTTCGGCGACAGCAAGACCTGGACACCGGCCGTCGCCGCACTGCTCAACGGCGCATTCGGCCATTCGCTGGATTTCGACGACACCCATGCCGATTCCTCGCTGCATCCAAGCGCGCCGGTGGTGCCGGCCGCCTTTGCGGTCGGGGAGATGGTCGGCGCGTCCGGGCGCGATGTGCTGACCGCCATCGTTGCGGGCTATGAGGTCTGCTGCCGGCTCGGCAATGCGCTCGATCCCACCTCGCATTACGCACGCGGTTTCCATCCCACGGCAACCGCCGGCACTTATGGCGCCGCGGCTGCCGCCGCAAAGCTGTACGGGCTCTCCGAGGCGCAGATTATCTCCGCTTTCGGCGTCTCCGGCAGCCAGGCCGCCGGATCGCTGCAATTCCTGGTCAACGGCGCCTGGAACAAGCGCTACCAGGTCGGCGCGGCCGCCATGAACGGCGTGATCGCCGCGACGCTGGCGCGCAACGATTTTGTCGGCGCGATCGAATCGGTCGAAGGCAAGCATGGGCTTCTGGTCGGCTACAGCGACGATGCCCATCCCGACAAGGCGACTGCGGGTCTCGGCTCGACCTAC
>Ga0209062_1001801_pt1 | contig 33182 bp, 21 predicted proteins | sample Coa_R2_2_FD_187158 | JGI IMG/M metagenome (GOLD analysis project Ga0209062, IMG submission 187158) | Surface soil microbial communities from Centralia Pennsylvania, which are recovering from an underground coalmine fire - Coalmine... | ecosystem: Environmental > Terrestrial > Soil > Unclassified...
AGAAAACGACCGTTTCCTGGCCGGTGAGAGGGTCTATGTGCAGTTGCAGGCACTGCGCGCAGATCTCCTTCATCATGCACTGCATCGGCGAGTTGATGGAGCCGATGGCCTTGTGACCGGGATTCAGATAGGGGGCAAGAACGCCGTGCCGGGCGCGCGCCACCGCGGCCATCATCGCGTCCGAGCCGATCACCACCAGGCGATCCACGGCGTGAAGCGGAATTTCCGTCTGGTCGGCGTCGTCGGGGCCGCGCAGATCGCCACGGCCATAGGCGACCATCGCTTCCACGATATTTCCAACGAAGGCTTTGTCCTGAACCCGATTGGGCGTGAACCCCGGCGCTTCATCGCAGCACCAGATCACCACATCCGCGGCCTTTTCGATCTCCTCCACCTTGTAGCGATCGATGATCTTCTTGTATCCGGCAAAATAAATCGTGCGCGAGCCCTGCGCGCGAAGCTGCTGGCCAATCGAAAACAGCACCGCGTTGCCGAGCCCGCCTCCCGCCAATAAAACAGTTTCCTTCGCCGGTGTTTCCGTGGGTGTGCCGGTGGGACCCATCAGGATCACCGGCTCGCCGGGCTTGAGCAGCGCGCACAGATCCGAGGAGCCGCCCATTTCGAGAACGATGGTCGAAAGAAGTCCCTTTTCGCGGTCCACCGAAGCGCCGGTGAGCGCCAGACCCTCCATCGCTAAAATCGTTCCATTGGCGCGCGGCGCAAACCGTTCGTAATTCTGCAAACGATAGAACTGGCCCGGGCGAAACGCCCGCGCGGCCATGGGAGCTTGAATCACCACCTCAACGATGGTCGGCGTGAGCCGCGCCACCTGGTGCACCACCGCGCGCAGCTCCTGATTCAGATCGATCGAAAGGGCCGAAGGGGTGCGCCGCGAGAGCACCCGCGACACCACGGGATAGCCCTGTTTCGCGCTCGCCATCGCCTTGACCACGTTGCCGGCGAAGGAGGGATGAAGGTCGCCGAAGAAGCTGATGGCGCGGCCGTCCTTGCGCAGCGACATCAGCACGCGCGGGGCCGCCGGCTTGGCGACGCGCTCCGGCTGGACCACTTTGCCTTCCTCATCCACGGCCTGAAACCACTTGCCGTCGAGAAAAACGTTGTGCGGATCTTCGCGCGCCAGCACCGTATTCGGCTGCGTGCCGGCGGCGACCAGAATGGTCTTGGCCGGCATCCGCACCGCTTCGCCCGCGGCGTTTTTGACCATCAGCGCCGCGGCGTGTCCATACCAATCGACCTCGACCGACTCCGGCGTGAGGCACTCGGCAAAGCGAATCCCTTCTTCAAGCGCCTTGGCCACCTCCTCGTGATTGAGCGTGTAGCTCGGCGAATCGATCAGGCGCCGGCGATAGGCGATGGTCACTCCGCCCCAGGAATCGAGCAGTTTTAACAGATCGGGCTCGCGGCCCTCTTCCGCCGCCGCGGCGCGCTCGGCGCGGATGGCGCGGGCGTGGCGCAGAAACTCCTCGGCGGTTTCGTTTTCTTCGGCGCTCCATTGCCGCCGCGGATCCCAGCCTTCGCGCGACAAGGTCTCGAACCGCTCCAGGAATTTTTCGACCTGAACCGGATAATAGGCAAGCGATTCGGTGGCTGTGTCGATGGCCGTCAATCCCCCGCCGATCACCACGATCGGCATGCGCAACTGGAGATTGGCGACGGAATCGTGCTTGGCCGCGCCGGTCAGTTGCAGCGCCATCAGAAAGTCCGAGGCCTGGCGAACGCCGCGCGCCAATCCGTTCTTCATCGGGATCACCGTGGGGCGGCCCGCGCCGGCGCACAACGCGATGTGATCGAAGCCGATGTCGAAGGCCGTATCGATGCTCATGGTCCCGCCGAAACGAACGCCCCCGAACATCGAAAATTGCGAGCGCCGCTCCAGCAGCAGCCGGATAATCTTCAGAAAATTTTTGTTCCAGCGGACCGTGATTCCGTATTCGGCGACGCCTCCGAAGCCGGCCATCACGCGATCGTCCAGCGATTCAAACAATTCGTTCACGTCGCGGATCGGCTTGAAATCGACCCGCTCGCCGAGCGGAGTCACGCCGGAAATCTCTTCCTCCAGCGGCTCGATTTTCAACCCGTCCACGCCGACTACGGTGTGGCCCTCGTTCATCAGATGGTGCGACAGCGTAAATCCGGCCGGGCCCAGCCCGACCACCAGCACTTTGTATCCGGAATCCGGTTTGGGCAGCGGGCGGGCGAAGTTCAAGGGATTCCAGCGCGTCAACAGACTGTAAATTTCGAATCCCCAGGGGAGTTCCAGAACATCCTTGAGGGTCCTTGTTTCCACCTGCGGGATGTCCACCGGGTCCTGCTTCTGGAAGATGCAGGATTTCATGCAGTCATTGCAAATGCGATGGCCGGTGCCGGCCAGCATCGGATTGTCCACCGCGGCCACCGCCAGCGCGCCGATCGAATTGCCGCGCTGCTTGACCAGATTCATCTCCGAAATTTTTTCGTCGAGCGGGCATCCGGCCAGAGTTACGCCGAACGGGCTGGATTTAAACCCGCCGTTTTTTTCCTTGAGCCCGGTCGAGCAGGAATCTTTACCCTGATTGTGGCACTTGATGCAGTAATGCGCCTGGTCGAGCGCCGCGGCCAGATCCATGCCCGGATCGGTGAGTTTAAATCCTTCCCGGTGGCGCAGCCGATTCGCCGGCAAAGCCATCTTCGGAATGCCGCCGATTTCCGAAATCTGAACGTCGATCAAATGATTCGGGTCCAGCTTGTGCGGGACGCGAAACAAAACGCCGTGACGATGTTTCATTCGTCCGGCGGGAGAAAGCGCCGCCCAGGCCGCGTACTGCTGGGCGATCGAAAGCCCGCGAGCGTGCGCGGATTCCTCATCGAGCCAGCGCGAAACATGCGCGACGAAGCTCTCCTCGCTGAGCGGCTCCCCAAACAGCGATTCCAGCTCCGCCGCCAGCGCCGGACCATCGATCGAGGCGGCCTGCGAGGAAGAAACTCCGCTGATCGCCTTCTTCTGAACGAATTTTCTCTTTAGCGCATAGATCGGCTCAAGCGCGTTATGCCGCGCCTGCAACTCGCGCACCTCGGATTCGATTCCGAACAGCGCGCCGATAAAATCCTCGACGTACGGCGCCAATTCCACCAGCAGATCGGCGTTTTCCTTCCGCCCCGGCGGATTCTCGCGGGCCGCGGTCAAACGCGCATGCAGCGGCGCATCGGCTTCGGCCAGATACTCGAGAAAACGCCCGTCCAGCCGCGCCAGCCCGGCGCGCTCGTAAAGATCGCGAAAGGAAAAACCCCAGTTGAGTGTGAGCACACTGGTCATTTGATGCGTTCAGAGGAGAGAAAGGACCTGGAACAAATTCCAGTATAACGAACTCGCCGCGTTGCGAGCTGCGCCGCCGCTCGCGTTTCACTCTTCCTGGCGCTTCAAAAGCCCGATCGTGTTGCCTTCAAGATCCGCGATCCAGGCGAAAAAGCCGGTGGGAGTTTTTACCGGCGGGACCAGCATTTTTCCACCCAATGAGACCGCTTTATCGATCGTCGCCTGAATATTATCCACTTCCACGTAAAAAATCGTGTAATGGTCCGGCTGCCGCCCGGCCGAGGTGATCCGGCCGGGGATGCCGCCCGCCCCGGTTTCAATCAACGATGCCGGACCAACCGATTCCACTCGCCAGCCGAACAGATCGGCGAAGAATCTCTCCGTACGCCCGCGATCCCTGCATCCGATCTCAAAGTGAACTACCGGTGATCCCATTTATCGCTCCCGTCATCGTGCCGCCAGTCTACTATGAAAACAATGGATAAATTCAAAGCCCTGATCGCAAATCAGGAAGACGGAAAATTTCGCGCTTCGTTTCAGGAAATCGATTTCGCGGTACTGCCACCGGGCGAGGTCCTGGTGCGCATCGCCTACTCCAGCCTGAATTACAAGGACGGGCTCGCTGTAACCGGAAAACCGGGCGTGATCCGGCGATTTCCCATGGTGCCCGGCATCGATTTCGCGGGGACCGTGCGGGAATCGGCGTCGGCCCAATTCAAACCCGGCGATGAGGTCGTCGTCACCGGCTGCGGAACCTCCGAACACCTGTGGGGCGGCTATGCGCAATTCGCCAGACTCGATTCCGAGTTCATCGTGCCGCTGCCCCGGGGGATGTCGCTCAAGCAGGCGATGGCCATCGGCACCGCGGGATTTACCGCCATGCAATCGGTGATGGAATTGGAGCGCCACGGATTAAAACCGGGCGGCCGCGAAGTCGTGGTAAGCGGCGCAGCGGGCGGCGTCGGGAGCATCGCCATCGCCATTCTCGGGAAACTCGGCTACAAAGTCACGGCGTCCACCGGCCGCCCCGAACAGGCTTCGTATCTGCGATCGCTCGGCGCGTCGGAAATCATCGGCCGCGAAGTTCTCAACTCGCCCTCGAAAAAACCGCTCGAAGCGGAACGATGGGCGGCCGGAATCGATAACGCCGGCGGCGACACCCTGGCCGGAATGCTGCGGACCATGGCGATCGGCGGGAGCATCGCCTCCTGCGGCCTGGCCGGCGGCGCTACCCTGAACACCACCGTATTCCCCTTCATCCTGCGCGGCGTGAATCTGCTCGGCATCGATTCTTCGCGCGTGCCGAACGCGCGCCGCCGTGAGATCTGGTCGCGGCTCAGCCGCGATCTGCCGCTCGACCTGCTGGACAGCATGACCACGGTCGCGCCGTTGGAAAAAGTATTCGAGCTGGGCGAGCAGATCCTGGCCGGAAAAACCCGCGGCCGCATCGTCATCGACGTCAACGCCTGACCTTTCGGAGACGAGTCCCGCCGGCGAGCGACTTGTTACAGTACAGGATACGGATGAAAATCTGCTATCTCGACGCGTTCTCCGGCATCAGCGGCGATATGACCGTCGGCGCGCTGGCCGACGCGGGCCTGGACGCCCGCGAACTCATCGACGCGCTGCGCGGGCTGAATCTGCAAGCCGATTTCCGCATTGAAAAAACTTCGCGCCGCGGCATCGCCGCTTCGAAGTTCCACGTCGACGCAAAGGAAACCAAAGCGCATCGCCATCTGCATCACATCCTGGATCTGATCGAGCGGTCGTCTCTTTCCAAACGCGCCAAACAAAACGCGTCCGCCGTGTTTTGCCGGCTCGGCCAGGCCGAAGCGCGCGTGCACGACGTCCCCATCGAGAAGGTTCACTTCCATGAAGTCGGCGCCATCGATTCCATCGCCGATATCGCCGGCGCCGCCATCGCTTTCGACCTGCTCGGCGTCGAGGAGATCTACTGCTCGGCGATTAACACCGGCAGCGGCACAGTAACGACCGAGCACGGCCTGCTGCCCGTGCCGGCCCCCGCGACCGCGATCCTGCTTGAAGGAAAACCGGTCTACGCGCGCGGTCCGGCAATGGAGCTGACCACGCCGACCGGCGCGGCCATCGCCGCCACACTCGCGAAAGACTTCGGCGTCCTTCCCCCCATGCATCTGAAAGCGACCGGGTTCGGCGCGGGTGATCGCGATTTCGCCGAACAGGCCAATGTTTTGCGCGTGCTTACCGGCGAGGCTTCGCGCGCCTCCGAATCGACCCTGGTCAGCGTGCTCGAAGCCAACATCGACGATTCCAGCCCGCAGATTCTCGGCTATGCGCTCGAACGATTGATGGAAGCCGGCGCGCTCGACGCCTCCCTTTCCCCGCTCCAGATGAAAAAAAATCGCCCGGGATCGCTGCTGCGCGTCATCGCCCGCCCGGAGGATCAGGAGCGGCTGGCGCAAATTATCTTCGACGAGACCTCCACGCTCGGACTGCGAATCCAATCGGCCGAGCGGCGCGTGGAGGAGCGCAGGATCGTCGAAGTCGAAACCGCATTCGGTAAAATTAAAGTAAAAGTTTCGCGGCAGGGAACGTTCGCGCCTGAATTTGAAGACTGCCGCGCCATCGCCCGGGCCGCCGGCGCGCCCCTGCGCCAGGTGATCGCCGCGGCGAGCGATGCATACCGGAAAACGAGGCAGCCTGAGGAATGAGAATGGCGTTTCAGTCCGTGGACCAATACATCGCGGCGCAGCCGGAAGCCTCGCGCTCCGCTCTCGAACAGGTGCGGCGCGCCATTCTCACGGCGGTTCCGGCCGCCGAGGAAAACATCTCCTATAACATGCCGGCCTACACGCTGGACGGCGCGGCGCTGTTGTATTTCTCCGGATGGAAAACCCATTACTCGCTTTATCCCGCCGGCGCTGATTTGCTCGGCGCTTTTCGCCAGGAACTCGCCGCCTATCGCGTCGTGAACAGCACCATCCGCTTCCCGCTCTCGGCGCCGGTTCCGGTAAAGCTGATCGCGCGGATCGCGAAGTTCCGCGCCGCACACCCGTCCGCGAAGAGGCGCGCAAGCGCCGCCGCCCCGGAAAAGCGCCAGAGACGAAAACCAAACAAATGAAATCCGGAAACAGCTATTACTTAACGACGCCGATCTACTACACCAACGCCGCGCCGCACCTCGGCCATGCCTATACCACCATCGCCGCCGATACCATCCGGCGCTTTAAAGGAATGCAGGGCCTCAACGCGGTGCTCGCCACGGGAACCGACGAGCACGGCGTCAACGTCGAGCGCGCCGCCCAGGCGCAAGGCAAGACTCCGCAGGAATACTGCGACGTTATCGCCGAAGAGTTCCGCGAACAATGGAGAACCCTGGGCCTGGCCATCGACCGCTTCGAGCGCACCACCAGCGACCGCCACGCCCGCAACGTTCAGGATCTTTTTCTTCGCTGCCGCGATCGCGGCTACGTCTATAAAGGCCAGTATCAGGGTCAATACTGCATCTTCGATAATCTGTACGTCAACGAAGCCAAGCCCGGCGATCCCTGCCCGGAGTGCGGCCGCCCGACCGAAACGGTCACCGAAGAGAACTATTTTTTCCGGCTTTCGAAATTCCAGGACAAACTGCTCGATCTGTACAATGACCGGCCTGACTTTATTCAGCCCGATACGCGGCGCAACGAAGTCATCGCCTTCGTCAAGCAGGGCTTGCAGGATCTCTCGATCACCCGCACCAGCATCAAGTGGGGCATCCCCGTTCCCGGCGAGCCGCAGCACGTCTTTTACGTCTGGTTCGACGCGCTCACCACTTATCTGTCCGCGGTGCAGGGCGAAAATCTGTGGCCCGCGGATCTGCACCTGATCGGCAAGGAAATCGTGCGCTTCCACGCCGTCTACTGGCCCGCGTTCCTGATGGCCGCCGATCTGCCGCTGCCGAAGAAAATTTTCGCGCACGGCTGGCTGCTGTTTGAAAACGACAAGATGAGCAAGTCGCGCGGCAACATTGTACGCGCCACGCCCATCAGCAAGGTGCTGGGCGCCGACGCGCTGCGCTATTTTCTGCTGCGCGAAGTGGTCTTCGGCCAGGACGGCAGTTTTTCCTATGACGCCCTGGTGGGCCGCTACAATTCGGATCTGGCCAACGGCCTGGGCAACCTCGCCAGCCGGACTCTGACCATGATTCATCAGTATTGCGGCGGCGCGGTTCCCGAATCGGGCGGCGCATCGCACATCGCCGAAGCGGCCACAAAGACCACCGCCATGGCGCTTGACTATTTCGAGAAGCTGGATTTTTCCCGGGCGCTTGAAGGCATCTGGGGCCTGATCGCCGCCGTGGATAAATTTATCGTGGAGCGCGCGCCCTGGAAGCTCGCCCGCGCCGGCGGGGAAGCGAGACAACAACTGGAGGAAACGCTGTACAGCGCGGCCGAAGCGCTGCGCATCATCACCGCGCTGCTCTATCCGGTGATTCCGGAGTCGGCCGAAAAGATCTGGTGGCAGCTCGGCTACACCCATCCGATCTCGGAGGTGCGCACGCGCGATCTCAATTGGGGCCGGCTGGCGCCCGGCCAACTGCTCGGCGCGGTCAGCGGAGTTTTCCCGCGAGCCGACGCCAAAGCTTCGATCGAAAGAATGCGCGCGCTCGAAACCGAGGAGTACGCCAGACAGCAGGCGCTGCTCGGCAAATCGGTTCCGGTTCCGGCGCCGCGCGCCGACAGCAAAATTTCCATCGACGAATTTCTGAAGATCGATATGCGCGTCGGAGTGGTCAAGGAAGCCGCCGCGGTGAAGGGCTCCGACAAATTGCTGCACCTGCAAGTGGACATCGGCGAGGCCAAGCCGCGCAGCATCGTGGCGGGAATCGCCGGCGCCTACAAACCGGAGGCATTGATCGGCCGCAAAGTCGCCATCGTCGCCAATCTCCAGCCGCGCAAACTGAAGGGGCTCGAATCGCAAGGCATGATTATCGCCGCCTCGCTGGACGATGGCCCCCCGGCGCTGGTGAGTTTTATGGAAGACGCGCCCATCGGCGCGCGGCTGCGCTGATTTCGCGCACCGGCGCCCGCCCGGCCATGCTCATCGATTCTCACTGCCACCTCGACGACCATCGCTTCGACGCGGATCGCGAAGCCGTCATTGAACGCGCGCTCGCCGCCGGCGTCGCGCGCATGGTCGTCATCGGCGCCGGCGATGGTCCGCCCGATCTGGAGGCCGGCATCCGCCTGGCCGAGCGGCACGAATGTTTTTACGCGACCATCGGCGTTCATCCGCACGACGCCGCCAAGGCGACGCCGGAAACCTTCGCCCGCCTGCGCGATCTCGCGCAGCACCCGAAGGTGATCGCCATCGGCGAGATCGGCCTCGACTACCACTACGATTTTTCCCCGCGCGAGACGCAGAAAACAGTTTTCATCGAGCAAATGCGCATCGCCGCCGATGCGGGCAAACCGATCGTCATCCACACCCGCCAGGCCTGGCCTGCCACCATCGCGGCCATTCAGGAAAACTGGCGCGGGTCCGGCATCCTGCACTGCTTTTCCGGCGGACCCGGCGAGGCGCAACAAGCCCTCGCCCTCGACTTTTATTTGAGCTTCGGCGGCATCCTCACGTTTCCCAAGGCAGCGGATGTTCAGGAAGCGGCGCGCATCGCTCCCGCCGATCGGATCTTAATCGAGACCGACGCTCCCTATCTCGCCCCGGTTCCCCGGCGCGGCCAGCGCAATGAACCGGCCTTTATCGTCGAAACCGCGCGCAAACTCGCCGAGCTTCGGGGCGCAAGCTACGAAGAAATCGCCGCAACCACCACCGCGAACTTCGAGCGCCTCTTTCTTGCGCCGCCGCGCCCCGCATAATGGGATCGTGCGGGTGCTTGCAGCGCTGATTCTGGCGTGTTCCGTGTTCGCCGCAGATGCGCCGGATGCGCGCGAAATTATCGCGCGCTCCGTCGATCTGGATCAATCCAACTGGGCGCGCATGCGAAACTATACCTGGACCGCGCGCGAAACCATCAGGCGCCTCGATTCCGCGGGCGCACTGAAGAGCACCGAATCCGAGCAATGGGAGACCGTGATCCTGTTCGGAAAACCATACCGCAAAATCACCGCGCGCAACGGCAAGTCTCTCAGCGCCGCCGATCGGCAAAAGGAACAGGCCAAGATCGACCGCGCGGTGGAGCAGTTGGAGCGCGAATCCCCGGCCGAGCGCGCCGCCCGCCTGGCCAGGGAAGAAAAAGAGCGCCTCAAAGCACGCGAATTCCTGAAAGAGCTGCCCGAGGCGTTCCGTTTCCGCATCGCGGGCCAAGAAAAAATCGACGGACGCGACACCTGGGTCATTTCCGCCGAGCCGGATCCCGGTTTCCGGCCGAAACATTCCGATGCCAAAGCGTTCCGCAAGATCGAAGGACGCATCTGGATCGATAAGACCGAATTTCAGTGGGTGCGGATCGAGGCCAGAACCACCGGCGTGATCTCCTGGGGCTGGTTTCTGGCGCGGCTCGATCCGGGAGCTTCGCTGGTCTTCGAGCAGGCTCGGGTGAATGACGAGATCTGGCTGCCGAAAACCATGCGCGTCGCCGGATCAGGCCGGCTGGGATTGGTGAAGAAGCTGCGCGAAGAGCAGGAAGTGGACTGGACGGACTATCGCAAATTTCAGGTGGAATCGAAGATGGTGTCCAACCCGTGAGGAACCGGCCGCTATAATTTCCAGAGATGCAGCGCGCGCGCAATCAGGAAACCACCGATGGCATCAGCCGGTTGATCGGCCAGCTCGGCGAGCTGGGCTGGTATCACAGCATCGACCTGCCCGGCGGCGGCGTAATTCCGGGCATCCAGTCGATCGAGCACCTTCGCGCGCGCATCGCGCAGTACCCGATTCCGCAAGATCTGCGCGGTAAACGCGTGCTCGATATCGGCGCCTGGGATGGCTGGTTCAGCTTCGAAATGGAGCGACGCGGCGCCGAGGTCGTGGCCGTCGATTCGGCGCGGCAGCAGACGTTTTTCGAGGCGAAGAAATTGCTCAACTCTAAAGTGGAGTACATCGTCGAGGATGTCTGCCATCTTTCGCCGCGGGACATCGGCTACTTCGATATCGTTCTGTTTTTCGGCGTCTTATATCATCTGAAACATCCGCTGCTCGCGCTCGAAAAAGTTTGCGCGCTGGCCACCGATATGGCGTGCATCGAAACCCTGGTCACCGACGATCCGCCGCAGCCCGACGCCATCCCGCTCCTCGAGTTTTATGAGACCACGGAGCTCGCCGGGCAGTTCGATAACTGGTGCGGCCCGAATACTTCCTGCCTGATGGCGTTTATGCGCACCGCCGGCTTCGTCAATGCGCGGCTGCTCGGAGCAGCGGACTGCCGGGCGCAGGCGGTGGGCTATCGCCAATGGCCGCGCCGGGAACGATCGGGCGAGGCGCCGTCGCTCGTCTGCGTCGAAAACACCTGGACTCGGGATCACGATTTCCGCAGCGATCGCGATCATTACTTCACCGCCTGGTTCACCAGCTCGCGCACGGATCTGCATTGCGATAACGTCTTCCTCGAAGTGGGCCCGTATGCCTGCCGGCCCGTCGGAGTGCGGAATTACGCCGGCGAAGGTTGGCAGGCGAACTGCAAACTTCCACCCGGCCTGTATCACAACTGGTACGATGTCCGCGTCGCGGTTGGCGATGGCGCCTGGAGCAACCGGGCGCGCATCCCCGTCGATCTTTCACGAGCGGAGCGGCGGGCGCAGCCAAAAATTTCCCCGGATCTGGCCATCGCCGGAGCAACCGACGGCAAAACCTACGAGCCGAATCGCGTGAAAACCGGCGCCGGCAGCTGCATGTCCGTCTGGGCCTCCGGTATCGCGCCGGATGTGACCCGCGCCGATCTTTCGATTCGGCTCGACGGCGCGGATTTGCCGGCGACGTATCTTTCCGCGCCGGATGATCGCGGGCTCCGGCAGATCAACGCGATGCTCCCGCCGCAACTGGAGCCGCGGGAGTATCTGGTAACGGTGGCGTGCCGCGGCGAGGAATCGCGCCCCGCCGCCATTCACTTAATCGCGTAGGCCGCGCATTTTCAGATCTTTTTGGTCTCGATGCGCATCCCGTAGAACGACTTCCAGACGAAGAACAGCGCGATCAACAGGAACAGCGCGGCGAGCCCGGTGCTCAGCGACGAGCCCTGCTTCTCCGACAGGGAAACCGCCAGCTCCACGGCGAGCAATCCGAACAGCGTCGTGAATTTGATAATCGGGTTCAGCGCCACGCTCGACGTATCCTTGAACGGATCGCCCACCGTATCGCCCACCACCGTCGCGTCATGCAGCGGCGTTCCCTTGGCCTTCAAATCCACTTCGACGATCTTTTTGGCGTTGTCCCAGGCGCCGCCGGCGTTGGCCATGAAAATCGCCTGATACAGGCCGAACAGCGCGATCGAGATCAGGTAGCCGATGAAGAAGTACGGCTCGAAAAACGCGAACGCCAAAGTAGCGAAAAACACCGTCAAAAAGATGTTAAACATGCCTTTTTGCGCGTATTGCGTGCAAATTTCCACCACCTTCTTGGAATCCGTCACCGAGGCTTTCGTCGATCCCTCCAGTTTGATATTGGCCTTGATGAACTCGACGGCCCGATACGCGCCGGTGGTGACTGCCTGGGTCGAGGCGCCGGTGAACCAATAGATCACCGCGCCGCCGGTAATCAATCCCAGCAGGAACGGCGGATAGAGCAGCGACAGACGATCCAGATTTTGCGTGAGCTGATGCGTCAAGCTCATGATGATAGAGAAAATCATCGTGGTCGCGCCGACCACGGCGGTTCCGATCAGCACCGGTTTCGCCGTCGCCTTGAAGGTATTGCCGGCGCCGTCGTTTTCCTCCAGATGGTGCTTGGCTTTATCGAAATCGACGTCGAAACCGTACTTCTCCTTGAGCTGCTTGGGAATGCCGGGGATGGTTTCGATCACGCTCAGCTCATAAACCGACTGCGCGTTGTCGGTCACCGGTCCGTAGGAGTCGACCGCGATGGTGACCGGGCCCATGCCCAAAAATCCGAACGCGACCAAGCCGAAGGCGAACACCGCCGGCGCTTTCATGATGTTGTCCAGCCCGTAAGTGCTCACCGCGTAGCCGAAGGTCATTAGCCCCATCATCACCAGTCCCAGCCAGAAGGCGCTGAAGTTCCCGGCGACAAACCCGGACAAAATGTTCAGCGACGCGCCGCCTTCCCGCGAGCTGGTCACCACTTCGCGGACGTGGCGCGAATCCATGGACGTGAACACCTTCACCAGTTCCGGAATGACCGCGCCGGCAAGCGTGCCGCAAGTGATGATGGTCGAAAGTTTCCACCACAGGCTCGGGTCGTTGCCGATTTCGGAAATTGTAAGATACGACAGAAGATACGTGAGGCCGATGGAAATAAACGAGGTGAGCCACACCAGCGTGGTCAGCGGATGCTCGTAATTCATTTTATCGGCATTGGCGTACTTGGAGCGCGCCAACGCGTCGTTGATGAAGTAGGAAAGGCCGCTGGCGATCAGCATCACCACGCGCATCGCGAAAATCCAGACGAGCAGATCCACTTTGACGATATCGTTGGTCACCGCGAGCAGAATGAAGGTGATCAGCGCGACGCCGGTAACGCCATAGGTTTCGAATCCGTCGGCGGAGGGTCCCACCGAATCGCCCGCGTTGTCGCCGGTGCAATCGGCGATCACGCCCGGGTTGCGCGCGTCGTCTTCTTTAATCTTGAACACGATCTTCATCAAATCCGCGCCGATATCGGCGATTTTCGTGAAGATGCCGCCGGCCACGCGCAGCGCCGCCGCGCCCAGCGATTCGCCGATCGCGAACCCGATGAAGCACGGCCCGGCGTAATCGCCGGGAACGAATAGCAGGATGCACAGCATCAGGAACAATTCCACGCTGATCAGCAGCATTCCGATGCTCATTCCGGCCTTCAGCGGAATGGCGTAGCAGGGAAACGGCTTGCCGCGAAGGCTGGCGAAGGCGGTTCGCGAATTGGCGAAGGTGTTGACGCGAATGCCGAACCAGGCGACGCCGTAGCTGCCGCAGATTCCGATGATGCTGAACGCCAGAATAATCAGCACGCGTCCGGCTTCCATCCCGCTGAGCACGCCGAAGTACAAGACGATGACGGCGCCGATGAAAATTTCGAGAATCGCCAGAAATTTCCCTTGCGTGATCAGATAGGTCTTGCAGGTTTCATAAATCAGCTCGGAGATTTCGAGCATCGATTCATGCACCGGAAGGTTGCGGACATTGGTATACATCAGCAGCGCGAAAACGAATCCCAGCAGACTGATGCCGAGACCAATGTAGAGCACGCTACTGCCGGTCATCCCGCCGACGAACGGCTGATCGAGCGGCGGCAGCCTCAGCTCGGCTTCTCCGCCCTGTTGAGCGAGCAGCGGCGTGGACAGGCCCGCCGCCAGAAAAATCAGAATCAAGATGGGGAGCGCGCGCCGGCAAGCGGCGGATAACGCGGTCGTGAGCATCCTCGAAAAACCCTCCAGTTTGATACCTTAAGATTCCGGACGCACCGGCTTCTTGGAAAACGATGCGTGTCGAGAAGAATCCCGCCCGTTCCCGCGGGCAGGAGCCTAAAAGGCTACGATAGCGCAGCGCAAACTGATTGGCAACGCGCGATTTCCGCGTCCCCAGAGGGCAAATTCCGCAGTTTAATCTATCTTACCTCGATCATTGCCCGCGGCTCGCGCAAGTTCCGCGTACAGGCCGAAGTAACTTTTCATTTCTGCGACGAGGTTGAACCGTTGCCGGGCCGCGATCCGGCATTGTTCGCGCGAGATCTCGCCGATGCGCCGGATGGCGCGCGCCATCTCCGGGCTGTTGCGCGCCAGCAAGCCTGTCTTTTCGTGCTCGACAATTTCGGCAAGCGCGCCGGAAGGAAACGCGATCACCGGCGCGCCGCAGGCGAGGGCTTCCATGGCCACCAGCGAACTGGTTTCGGCGACCGTGCTGGGGATCAGCACGCAGCGCGCGCCGCTAAGCAGTTTTCGTTTCTCCGCCAGCCCGGCGGGGCCGATGAAGCGAATCCGGCTGTTGAGCCGCGGCGAAACTTCATGGTGAAAGTACCGCTCATGCGCCGCATAGGGATAAACCTGCCCGGCAATGATCAGCTCGATTCCGGCCTCTTCGGCGGCTTCTATCGCGAAATGAAATCCTTTTTCAGGACATATCCGGCCCAGCGTGACCGCATAATTTCCGGGGTCGGAAACCGGGAAAAATACGCTGAGATCGACGCCGTGTGGAATGGTTCGAAGCGGAATACGGAGGGCGGGACAGCGCCGTCGCTGCTGCTCCGATACGCAAACGAAAACTGTCGCCGGCCGGTTCAGCTCAAAAATCGCGGGCGGATACCAATCCGGGGGCAAATGTAGCGTGACAATGCAGGGAACCGAAATTTCCGGCAGGTATTCGAAGAAGTCCAGCCCGTGCAGATGCACCACATCGACATCAAACTGGCGGAGGGTTTCGGAAAGAATTCGCGCGTGCTGGGCCGCGGCCCATTTCCGCGTGGGGCCGTCGAGCGGTCCCTCCCAACGCGGCGAAGCGATCAGCTTTCCGCGAAGGCTCGATCCCCCCGCCGCGATCACCAGCGAACGGTGTCCGGCTTTTGTGATCTGCTCATCGAGCGCCGCGACGAATTGCTCCGCGCCGCCGACCGTATCCGCGCCGGCGGGCGCCAGCGGATAAGCGACGTTCAGAATCGTCAGGCTCACCGCCTGGCGAACGCCGCATCCGAAAGGCCAAATTAACGGCCGTTTTCGGGCCGGGCGATGTCGATGCCGCCGCGGAAGTACGCGCCGTCCTCGATCACGATGCCGGCGGTCTTCACATCGCCGACCAGGTTCGCGCCCTTGCGAAGCACGATGCGCTGGCTGGCGTCAACGTTGCCCTTCACCGTGCCGCCGACGACCACTTCGCTGGCTTTGATCGTTGCGTCCACTTTGCCGCTGGCGCCGATGGTCAACCGGTCGCGAGCTTCCAGTTTGCCCTCCACTTCGCCGTCCACGGTCATATCTTCCCTACTGATGACGTCGCCCTTGATCTTCATGGTCGAGCCGATTCGCGCTCCGCCGGCCGATGCGACCGGCTCGGGCGAAGCGGCGCGCGCCGGAGTCGCGGCGGGCGCGGGCGCGGATGGAGAATTGGAGGTTTGATCTTTATTCCACATGATGGGTAACGTTAAGCACGTCGCGTTCCATGTGTCTCTTTTATCATTTTTCGAAACTTAAGACGCGGCGATGCGGAGCGCGCGAACTTTCTACCGGGCCACGCTACCGGACCAGGGCAGAACTTTCCGCAGAGTTCTCCGGCGGAAGGACAAGCCGCGTGCTCACCCGGTCCTTGGCGCCCCACCTATATTTATAGGCTTCCCCGTTCCGTAAAAAATCGAACTCGCGTGCGCCTTCCTCGATCGCCTGCTCCATTGCGAAGCGCAGCAGAAGATTTCCCGGACCGAAGCGAGCGAGATGCTCATCGAAGCCGCCCAGATAATAAAGCCAGCGCCGGCGTGCGCAAAAAATGCACACCACCGCGTGCAAAACTCCGAGATGGCGCAGACCGGCGAAGCGCAGCCAGCCGCGGTCTCCAAAGCCGCTCAGCGCCTCGCGCAGGAAGTCTTGAATTTCAGCGGAGGCGAGCACACCGGTTTCGCCGCGCGACTGCCACCGCGCCTCGTGCAGCCGGAATAGAGCCTCCAAAAATTCCGAATCCTCGCCCGGAGCGGGCATTGCGAACTCAATACCCGCGTCGCGGGCGCGATTCATCGAATTTCGCAGATTATGGCGAAATTTTGGGGAAAGCTTGGCTTCGAGCGCCGCGATCGAAGACGGCAACTCGACCACCGGACAAATGCTCGACGGCAATCTTGCAGCGGGAAAATCAACGGCAAGCAGCACCGAATCGGGCGGAATATCGACAAGTTCGCAGCGATCCCAGCCGCCGGCGGATCGCAAAATAAAGTTGCAAAGCGCCTCCGCCGCGGCCTTCGATGTTTGCCCGTCCATTGCTCCCTCCAGGAGAAAATCGAGATAATCGGTTACGCCGGCGCCGAGAAAAGAGATCTGCTTGCGCGCGGCGCCATGAAGAAACAGGGGCGCGAACCCGGTCAGGCGCCCGCCGTCCCAGGCTGCAAGCGACCAGATTTCTCCGCCGCCGTAAAGGTGGCGCGTCCAGGGCAGCAGCCATTCCGGCGAGGAGAAAGGCGTGGCGTTGGGACAGCGCTGCCATAGATCCGACCATGCGCCGCGGAACGCGCACAACTCCGCCGGGCGTCGAAGCTCGGTGATGGAAACCAATCCGGCACCGTTGCAATTGGCGTGCCGCGGGGAAACGCAGCGCTCGATCCAGGGATCTATTGATCGGCAGCCGCAATGAGCGTTCCTTCGTCCACCTATCGCCTGCAGCTTCACGCCGGTTTTGGATTCGAGGCGGCCAGCGAGATTGCCGGGTATTTGCGCGATCTCGGCGTGTCGCACGTATACTGCTCGCCCTATCTGCAAGCCGCGCGCGGCAGCACGCATGGCTACGACGTGGTCGATTATCTTCACGTGAACGCGGAGTTGGGCGGCGAGGCGGCTCGCCAGAATTTTTGCCGGACGCTCGGCGAGTGCGGGCTGGGCCAGATCCTCGACATTGTGCCGAACCACATGGCGATCGCCGGCGAGGAGAATGCGTGGTGGTGGGACACGCTTGAAAACGGCGCCGCCAGCCGTTACGCGCCGTATTTCGATATCGAATGGAATGCGCCGGAGGAGCGCTTGCGGAATAAAATTTTGCTGCCGCTGCTCGGCGATCATTATGGGCTGGTGCTTGCCGCGGGCGATCTCAAGCTGGAGCGGCGCCAGGGCAGCTTCGTCATTCGCTATTACGAACACGTTTTTCCGGTTTCGCCGGAGTCGATGTCGGCGCTTCTGGCGAGCGCGGCGGACCGGGCGGGCTCAACCCAGCTCGCCTTCCTGGCGGATGCGCTTGCGCACCTACCCGGGCCGGTGGACTCGGATTGGCATTCCCTCGAGGAGCATCATCGCGACAAGGAGGTGATTCGCGAATTGCTGACGAGGCTGGTGCGGGAACAGCCCGAGGTGGCGGCCCGCATCGATGAAGTGATCGAGGAAACGAACAATAACGCCGATGCGCTTGATGCCTTGCTGTCGCGCCAGAATTACCGGCTGTCGCGCTGGCGCACGGCGGAGCGGGAGCTGGTTTATCGCCGGTTTTTCGACATAAATACGCTCGTCGGCGTGCGCACCGAAGATCAGCGCGTCTTCGAGGATACGCATCGCCTGGTGATCCAATGGCTCCAGCGCGGCGAAATCGACGGCGTCCGCGTCGACCATCCCGATGGTTTGCGCGATCCGGCGCAGTATTTTCGCAGGCTGCGCGACGCGGCGCCGAAAGCCTGGATCGTCGCGGAAAAAATTCTGGGACGCGAGGAGCGGCTGCCCGAATCCTGGGAAATCGACGGCACCACCGGCTACGATTTCCTGAATCTCGCCGGCGGTCTGTTCGTGGACCCGCATGGCGAGGCGCCGCTCAATGAGCTTTATCGCGAATTCACGGGCGAGCCGGTGGACTTCACGATCATCGCGCGGGAAAAGCGAAATCTGGTGCTGCGCGACATTCTGGGCAGCGACGTCAATCGCCTGACCGCGTTGTTCCTGCAAATCTGCGAGGACCACCGCGAGCAGCGCGACTACACGCGCCACGAAATTCACGAAGCGATCCGCGAAATTATCGCGGGATTCCCGGTCTACCGGACGTATGTTCGCGCGGGCGCCGGGGTCATTTCCGAATCCGACGCCCGCTACATTTCCCAAGCGATCGACGCGGCAAAGGCGGCGCGATCGGATCTGGAGGGCGGGCTGTTCGAGTTCTTCCGCGACGTTTTGCTGCTGCGCGTGCGCGGGCGGCGGGAAAGCGAATTCGTGATGCGCTTCCAACAGGTGTGCGCGGCGGCGATGGCCAAGGGCGTGGAGGATACGGCGTTTTACTCCTTCCCGCGGCTGGTGTCGCTGAATGAAGTGGGCGGCGATCCGGGGACCTTCGGGGTTTCGGTGGACGATTTTCATCGCGCCTGCGCGGAGACCCAGAAAACCAAGCCCCATACCATGCTCGCCACGTCGACTCACGACACCAAGCGCAGCGAGGACGTTCGCAGCCGGATCAACTTGCTGAGCGAGCTTCCGGGAGTTTGGGCCGACGCCGTGCGCCGCTGGTCCGCCGCGAACGCGAAATATCGAAACGGCGAGGCTCCGGACCGAAAGACGGAATACCTTCTTTATCAGACGCTGGCCGGGACGTGGCCGATCTCGCGGGAGCGGCTGCTGAATTACATGCGCAAGGCGGTTCGCGAGGCCAAGGAACAGACATCGTGGGTGAATCCGAATGCGCAGTTCGAGGCGGCGCTCGAAAAATTCATCGACGGCGTATTGGGCGACGAAGCTTTTATCGCGGATCTGGACGCTTTCCTCGCGCCGTTGCAGCCGCTGGCGCGGATCAGTTCCCTTTCGCTGATTTTGTTGAAGCTCACCGCGCCCGGCATTCCCGATATTTATCAGGGAACCGAGCTGTGGGACATCAGCCTGGTGGATCCCGACAACCGGCGTCCCGTGGATTACGCGGTGCGGCGGAAGCTGCTCGCCGAACTGGATCGGATGTGCGCGGATCGCATTCTGGCTCGCGCGGAGGAGGGACTTCCGAAATTGTGGGTGATTCGCCAGGCGCTTCGCGCGCGAAATTCGCGGCCGGAAAGCTTTGGCGCCGACTCCGGCTACGAGCCCCTCTGGGCGAGCGGGCCCAAAGCGGCGCACGTGATCGCGTTCCGGCGGGGAACGGACGTGATCACCATCGCGCCGCGGCTGCTGGCAAGCGTCGGCGAGTGGGGCGCGACGCTGCTTGAAATTCCCGAGGGGCACTGGCGGAATCAGTTTACGGGAGAGTTGCTGAATGGCGGCAAACTGGAGATCGCCGCGCTTTTTGAGAAATTTCCCGTCGCGCTCTTAACCCATGAAGCCTAGCGATGCGCGCCCGGTACATGTATGGGCGCCAAATGCCAGATCCGCGCGCCTGAAAATCGGCGGCGCGATGATTCCCATGGAGCCGATCGCGTATCGGACTCGCGAGGGCTGGTGGCGCGCCGACGCGCCGGCGGCGCACGGCGTCGATTATGCGTTTGTCGTCGATGACGGCGGCCCGCTTCCCGATCCGCGCTCGCCGTGGCAGCCCTACGGAGTGCATGGAGCCTCGCGCTTTTACGATCACTCGCGGTTTCGCTGGTCGGATCGCGGATGGAAGGCTCCGCCGCTTTCCTCCGCCGTGATTTACGAGCTGCATATCGGCACGTTCACGCCGGAGGGAACGTTTGAAAGCGCGATTTCGCGATTGGATCACCTGGTTCGGCTGGGCGTGACTCATGTCGAGTTGATGCCGGTGCAGGAGTTTTCCGGTGGCTGGGGCTGGGGCTATGACTGCGTGGACCTGTTTGCTCCTCACCACGCCTATGGCGGTCCGGACGGGCTGAAGCGCCTGATCGACGCGTGTCATCAGCGCGGCCTCGCCGTACTGCTGGATGTTGTTTATAACCACCTGGGGCCGGCGGGAAATTATCTTTCGCGCTTCGGTCCGTATTTCACGGATCGCTACTCGACGCCGTGGGGTCCGGCGGTGAATTTCGATTCGGCCGGCAGCGCCGAGGTGCGGCGTTTTTTTTGCGATAACGCTCTCCTGTGGCTGCGCGACTATCATGCCGATGGCTTGCGGCTGGATGCGATCCACGCCATCTTCGATTCATCGGCGGAGCATTTTCTGGCGCAGCTTTCGCGCGAGGTGAAGCAGCTCGCCGCGCACCTGGGCCGGGAGCTGGTGCTGATCGCGGAAAGCGATCTGAACGATCCCCGCCTGGTGATGCCGCTGGAAGCGGGCGGCTACGGGATGGACGCACAGTGGAGTGACGATTTTCATCACGCGCTTCATGCCGTTTTGACCGGGGAACATTCCGGCTACTATTTCGATTTCGGATCGCTCGGCGACATCGCCAAGGCGTTGACCAATGCTTTCGTTTACGACGGCCGCTACTCCTCTTTTCGCAAGCGGAATCACGGCGCCAAGCCGGTGCAACTTTCGGGATCGCGGTTTCTGGGCTATTTGCAAACTCACGATCAGGTGGGGAATCGCGCCAGAGGAGAGCGGGCAGCGGGGTTGATGAGCGTGGGCCGGTGGAAGATCGGCGCGGCGCTGGTGATCTGCGCGCCCTTTATTCCCATGTTGTTTCAAGGCGAGGAGTTTGCGGCCTCGTCGCCGTTTTTGTACTTCACTCAACATGAGGATCCGGAGCTGGCGCGGGCGGTTTCCCAAGGACGGCGGCGCGAATTCGCGGCCTTTGGCTGGAATCCCGAGGAAATCCCCGACCCGCAGGATCCGGCGGCGTTCGCGCGCTCCAAGCTGAACTGGAGCGAAGCGGATTGCGAGCCGCACTCGGGCCTGCTCGATTGGTATAAAGAATTGATTGCGCTGCGCCGAGGCCTGAGCGGATTGACCGACGGCAGACTCGATCGGGTCCGTGTTGAGTTTGACGAGCAAGAGAAATGGATGGTCATCCGGCGATGTCCGATTGTAATCGCGTGCAATCTGGCGGAGTGTTCGCGCGCCGTGAGCGTGCCTCTGGACGGGGATATCGTGCTGTGCTCCACGCCGGAGGTGAAACGTATCACGAGCGGCCTGCTCCTGCCGCCGGATTCCGTGGCTATCATGCGGGAAAATTTTGCTTTACCCGAATTTTTGAAGCGGTAACAGCTTCCCACAATAACCACAACCGCGAGCGCTTCCCGTGTTTGGGCCCTGGCAACGTGAGTGCAAGGTGAGGAGGATCGATGCAGGCTGTTCAAGACCTGCCGCGCGCGGCGGAAGCGATCCCAAATATTCTTGGGCGCAGGCGCGTGGCGATCGAACAGGTGACTCCGCAGATCGACGGCGGGCGCTTCGCGATTAAGCGCGTGGCGGGCGATTCGGTGGCCGTCGAGGCGGACGTGTTCGCCGACGGGCACGACGTCGTCTCCTGCCGGCTGCTTTATCGCGGGGAGGGCGAGCAAGAGTGGGCGTGGGCGCCGATGCGGCCGCTGGGAAACGACCGGTGGCGCGCGGAGTTCATGGTTTCGAATCTCGGCGGCTATCGTTACACCGTCGAAGGCTGGATCGATCCCATCCAAACCTGGCGGATTGATCTGCGCAAGAGAGTGGCAGCGGGCCAGGACGTCAGCGTGGATCTGCAAATCGGCGCGAAGTTGATGGAGCAGGCTGCGCGGCGCGCGAGCGGCGCGGATGCGGAGAAATTGTGGGCCGCCGTCGAAGTGCTGCGCGATTCCGGCGATAGGGAGCGGCGCATCGCCCTGGCGCTGGAGGAGGAAGAGGTGATCGAGCTCGCGCGGCGCTATCCGGATTGGGAATCGGCGACACGCTTTGAAAAAGAGCTTCAGGTGACGGTCGAGCGCGAAAAGGCGATCTTTTCGGCCTGGTATGAGTTGTTTCCACGCTCTTTTGGCACATTTCGCGATGCCCATAAATGGCTGCCCTATGTCGCCTCGATGGGTTTTGATGTCCTCTATCTTCCGCCGATACACCCCATCGGGCGGAAATTTCGCAAAGGCAGGAACAACGCGATTTCGGCCGGGCCGGACGATGTCGGAAGCCCGTGGGCGATCGGCGCGGCCGAGGGCGGGCATAAGGCGATCCACCCGGAATTGGGCGATCTGGAGGATTTCCGGTGGTTGATCGCGCAAGCGAAAAATTACGGGCTGGAGATCGCAATGGATCTGGCCTATCAATGCTCGGCGGATCATCCTTATCTGGCGCAGCATCCGGAGTGGTTTCGCGCGCGCCCCGACGGGACGATTCAGTACGCGGAGAATCCCCCGAAAAAATATCAGGACATTTATCCGTTCGACTTCGAAACCGAGCATTGGCGCGAGCTGTGGGACGAGCTCAAAAGCATCGTGGATTTTTGGATCGGCGAGGGAATCCGCATCTTTCGCGTGGATAATCCACACACCAAGCCGTTCGCGTTTTGGGAATGGTTAATCCGCGGCGTTCAAGCGCAACATCGGGATGTGATTTTTCTCGCAGAAGCCTTCACGCGGCCGAAAATCATGTACCGGCTGTCGAAGCTCGGTTTTTCGCAATCCTACACGTACTTCGCCTGGCGAAACACGAAGGAAGAACTGACCGCGTATTTTACCGAACTGACGCGGCTTGCCGATATTTTCCGGCCGAATCTGTGGCCGAATACTCCCGATATTCTGACGGCTCTGCTCCAGACCGGCGGACGCCCGGCATTTATCATCCGGGCCATTCTGGCCGCTACCTTGGGCGCGAGTTGGGGAATTTACGGCCCCGCGTTCGAGCTGGCCGAACATCGGGCGCGCGAGGCGGAAAGCGAAGAATATTTAGATTCCGAAAAATACGAAAAAAAGCAGTGGGATCTGCAAAGTTCGGCGAGCCTGCGCAGCCTGATCGCGCGCCTGAACGCGATCCGGCGGGCGAATCCGGCCTTACACCGGAACCACTTGCAATTTCACCCGGCCGACAATCCGAATCTGCTTTGTTATAGCAGGCATTCGAGCGATTCTTCGAATGTCCTCGCGGTGGTGGTGAATCTTGATCCGGCGCATAAGCAGTGGGGATTTGTGAATCTGGACCTGGAGGCGCTGCACATGGCCGAAGATCAGCCCTACCAGGCGGCCGACCTGCTGCACGGCGAGATCTACACGTGGCGCGGTCCACGGAATTATGTGGAGCTGACGCCGGAGTCGAAACCGGCGCATATTCTGCGGCTGAGCGGAGCATAGATGAAACGGCAGGGCAGCGCTTCCGATCCGCTGTGGTACAAGGACGCGATCATTTACGAATTACACGTCCGCGCCTTCGCGGATGGGAACAACGACGGCGTCGGGGATTTTCAGGGATTGATTCAGAAGCTCGATTATCTGCAAGAGCTGGGAGTGACGTGCCTGTGGCTGCTTCCATTTTTTCCGTCGCCGCTCAAGGATGACGGCTACGATATTTCGGATTACTTCAGCGTGCACCCCAGTTACGGGACGATGGAGGATTTTCAGGAGTTTCTGACGGCGGCGCACGATCGCGGCCTCCAGGTGATTATCGAGCTGGTGATGAATCACACCTCCGACCAGCACCCGTGGTTTCAGAGGGCGCGAACGGCTCCGCCGGGGTCGCCGGAGCGCAACTATTACGTCTGGAGCGACACGGACCAGAAGTATCGCGAGGCGAGGATTATTTTTACCGACACGGAAAAGTCAAACTGGACCTGGGATCCGGTGGCCAAACAGTATTACTGGCACCGCTTTTTTTCGCATCAGCCGGATCTGAACTACGATCATCCGCAGGTCGTTGAAGAGATGCTCACGGTGCTGCGCTTCTGGCTCGATAGGGGCGTGGACGGTCTGCGGATGGACGCGATTCCGTATTTATTCGAGCGCGATGGAACCAATTGCGAGAACCTTCCCGAAACTCACCAGTTGATCAAACGATTCCGGCGGGAGATGGATGAGGGCTACAGCAATCGCATGATTCTCGCCGAGGCCAATCAGTGGCCGAGCGACGTGCGCCCTTATTTCGCCGATGGCGATGAGTGCCACATGGCCTTCCACTTTCCGCTGATGCCGCGGATTTACATGGCGCTGCGGCAGGAAGACCGGCTGCCGATCACCGACATTATGGCGCAGACGCCGGAGATTCCGGAGAACTGCCAATGGGCGCTGTTTCTTCGCAATCACGATGAATTGACGCTCGAAATGGTGACCAATGACGAGCGCGATTACATGTATCTGGCCTACAGCGCCGATCCGAGAATGCGCATCAATCTCGGCATCCGGCGGCGGCTGGCGCCGCTGATGGACAATAACCGGCGGCGCATCGAGCTGTTGAACAGCCTGCTGCTTTCCTTTCCCGGGACTCCGATCATTTACTACGGCGACGAGATCGGAATGGGAGACAACATTTATCTCGGCGACCGCAACGGCGTGCGGACGCCGATGCAGTGGAACAGCGATCGCAACGCCGGATTTTCCCGCGCGACTCCGGCGAAACTGTACAGCCCGGTGATTATGGACCCGGTGTGGGGGTACCAGGCGGTGAATGTCGAGGCGCAGCAGAGCGATCCTTCCTCGCTGTTGAACTGGATGCGCAACATGATCGCGCTGCGCAAGCTGTTTCGGGTGTTCGGACGAGGAACGCTGGAGTTTTTGAATCCGGAAAATCGCAAAATTCTCGCCTACGTGCGGCGCTGGGGCGACGAGCAGGTCTTATGCATCGCCAATTTATCGCGTTTCGCCCAGCCGGTGGATCTGGATTTGAGCGAGTTCGAAGGCATGGCGCCGGTGGAGATGCTCGGCTATGTCGAGTTTCCGGCGATCACGCGCCAGCCTTACCGGTTCACGCTGAGCGCGTATGGATTTTTGTGGCTGGAACTGCACGGCGCCCCGCAGCGGATCGAAGAGGCGCGGGGATCGGACGAACCGGCGATCCTGACGATCGGCGCGGGCTGGACAAGCCTGTTTGAAGGCGCGGCGCGGCATCGCTTTGAAGCCGTCGCGCTGCCGGAGTACTTTCCGAAGCAGCGATGGTTCGGAGGAAAATCGCGGACCATCCGGACCGCGCACGTGATGGATTGGACCGGCGTGGACCGGCCGCACGCCGCGCTGGCGCTGGTGGAGGTGGAGTACGAGCAGGGACCGCCGGAAACTTATTTCGTGCCGATCGCCATTTCGCTCGATCGCGCGGCGGATCAGATTCGCGAGTCGGCCGCCGGAGCGGTGATTGCCAGCGTGGTCACTCCGGAGGGTCCGGGGATTCTGCACGACGGGCTTTACGACGACGAAGCGTGCGTGACGCTGCTGGGACTGATCGTGCACGGGCGCGAACTGGGGACGCGCCGGGGCAAGATTCGCGGCGCTCCGAGCGCTCTGCTGGCGCAGGCTCAGGACGGCTATGTCTCCATCCGGCGCGGATCGGGCGAGCAGAGCAACTCCTCGATCGTTTACGGCGATAAATTCATTTTGAAGTTGTTCCGGCGCTTCCAACCCGGTCCGAATCCGGATTCGGAGGTGGAAAAATTTCTGACTGAAAAGGCCCGCTTCGATCGCGTGCCGCCGTTTGCGGGAGCGATCGAATATGAACCGGGCGCGCCGGAGCCGGCCACGCTGGGCGTGCTGGAGGGATTAGTTGAGAACGAGGGCGACGCCTGGAAATGGACGGTCGAGGAACTGGAGCGCTACTATGAAACCAATGCGCCGGCGGCGTTTCCGCCCGAAGCGCTCAACGATACGCAGGATGTAGTGACGCTTTCCGAGCAGCCCACCCCGCAGTTTGCGCGCGATCATGTCGGTTTGTACCTGGAGTCGGCGGCTACGCTGGGGCGGCGCACGGGCGAGCTCCATCGCGCGCTGGCGACCGGCGCCGACGATCCGGCGTTTGCGCCGGAGCCGCTGACCGAGCAAAACGTCCGCGATCTGCTGGAGACGTGGCGCGAGCAGGCTCTCGACGCGTTTCGCGTGCTGAAAGAAAACGTGTCGCGTTTGCCGGACGACGCCGTGGATCAGGCCGCGTTAGTGCTGGGCCGGCGGCGCGAATTTCTGAACCGCCTGCGAATCTCGGCGAGCGACGGCGCGCAGGGGATGCGCATCCGCATTCACGGCGATTATCATTTGGGCCAGATTTTACGGGTGAAGACCGATTACGTGATTCTGGATTTCGAAGGCGAGCCGTCGCGTCCGCTGGCCGAGCGCAGAGCCAAGCAGTCTCCGCTCAAGGATGTCGCCGGGATGCTGCGGTCGTTCAGTTATGCCGCGTACGCAACGCTGGTGAACTGGTCGGCGCGGCGCGGCGAGGATGCGGCGCGGCTGGAGCCGTGGGCCCGGTTATGGGACCGCTACTCGGCCGTGGAATTTTTGCGCGGCTACCGGGAAGCCACCGCGGGCGCGGAATTTCTCCCGTCAAATGCGGCGGCGTTCCGGATTCTGCTGGGCGGGTTTCGCCTGAGCAAGGCCTTGTACGAAGTGCTGTATGAATTAAATAATCGCCCGTCGTGGGTGCGCATCCCGCTGATGGGCATTCTCGATCTTCCGGCATGATTGAACTGGCTGACCTTACGGCGCAAACGCGCGAGCGGATCGAGGAGATCGGCACGGCGGATCTGGTGCTGGCCACGGCGCGCGCGGGCGCGGCCGAATTATCGCGGATCGCCGCGGATACGCGCGAGGCCATCGGCAAATTGTATTCGCCGACGCGAACCCTGCTGATTCATTCCGGAGAAGCGATTCCCGAGATCGTGCAGAGCGATTCGGTGCGCACGCTGGCCATGCCGGCGCTGCGCGAGGCGGATCCGCTGAAGGCCATCGCCGACGCCTATCGCGCGGTGTTTTCGGTGGCGCGAAACCTCAACGCGCGGGCGATCGTGATGCTGGTCTCCGACGCGGACTCGATCACTCCGCAGTGGATTTACGGGCTGGCGCGGCCGATTCTGGAGCTCGATTTCGATCTGGTGACGCCGTACTACGCGCACGCGCCCTCGGAAGGACTGCTGAACTCGGGCGTGATCGCGCCCTTCATGCGCGCGCTGTATGGGCGGAGAATTCAGCATCCGCTGGGGCCGGATTTCGGCTTTTCGGCGAAATTCGTGGACCGGCTGCTGAATGAGCCGGGCGAGCGAGCGCGCACGCGGTCGCTGGCGTCGATCACCGTGGACGCAATCTGCGAAGGCTTTGAGATTTGCCAGGCCAACGTCGGCGTGCGCCGTTATCCGGCCGCGGATTGGGCCAATCAGAGCTCCGTTCTGGCGCAAATTTTAGGACCGCTGTTCGTCGAAACCGAGTATCACGCGGCGCGCTGGCAGAGAATCCGCGGATCGCAGCCGGTTTCGACTTTCGGCGAGGCGGCGAGCGGGCCGGGCGACGGCGAGGCGATCGACGTGCGGCGGCTGATCGATTCGTTTCAACTGGGCCATCGCAATTTGCAGGAGATCTGGAGCGCGGTGCTGCCGCCGGGCACGCTTCTGGAGCTTTCCAAAATGGCCAAGCAGCCGCGCGAGCACTTTCACATGCCCGATCGGACCTGGGCGCGAATCATTTACGACTTCGCCCTGGGCCATCGCCTGCGGCTGATCAATCCCGATCATTTGTTGCGGGCGATGACGCCGTTGTATCTGGCCTGGGTGGCATCGTTTTGTTTGGACGCCGCGGTGGCGGACGAGACCTCGGCCGCGCGGCGAGGGGAAGATCTGGCGCTCGCCTTCGAAGCGGCCAAACCTTATCTGGTTTCGCGATGGCGATGGCCAGACCGGTTCAACCCATGAGATCGATTCGGTTCTAACAAGGAGTTTTTATGTGGGAACAGGTGCAGCAGGCGTTAAATCAATCGATGATTCGAGTCTTAAATGAGCTGGCGAGCCTGGTGCCCGGAGTGGTGGCGCTGGTGATCGCCGTCGTGTTTTCGACGCTGATCGCCGGCGTTCTGTATTTCGTGCTGCGCCGGACCTTGAGCGGCCTCCATTTCGACGAGCGGCTGGACCGCTGGGGCTTGCAGACCATGAAGGACTGGGCGCCCGCAAACAGCCCGACGCTCCTGGTGGCGCGCGTTGTTTTCTGGGCGGTGGTGCTGGTGGGATTTTTGATCGGTATCGCGGCGTTCGATTCGACGCTGACTTCGCAGCTTGTGCTCCAGCTTTTTACGTACCTGCCGAACGTGGTCGCGGCGATTGTGGTGCTGATTGTCGGAAACATTATTGCGCGATTTGTCGCGCGCAGCGTGCTGATCGGCGCGGTCAATATGAATCTGCAATACGCGCGGCTGGTGAGCCTGGGAGTGAAGTGGATGATCCTGGTGCTGGCGGTGGCGATGGCGCTGGAGCATCTGGCCATCGGCGGCAGCATTGTCTACATCGCCTTCGGAATTTTGTTCGGCGGTATCGTGCTGGCGCTGGCGCTGGCGGTGGGGCTGGGATCGAAGGAGCTGGTGAGCCGGTCGCTCGAACGCGAGGCGAATAAAATCCCGGTGGAGACGGAGGAGCCGTACCGGCACTTGTGAAAACAAGTCACAAGTCAGAAGGAAAGAGTTCCCTTGAAAATTCTACCGATTTCCAGTTTAAGGGCGGTGTAACTTCAGTAACTTAGGGCTGGCCATTTTCGTGCACCATCCGCGCTCAGCGGAGGTTAGCATGAAAACAGCAATTCCCACGGCTTTGCTTCTTTGTTCTCCAATTTTCTGCCAACAAAACACGCCCTCGCCGATTTATCGGGTTACCGTGACGGAACGCACGGTGAAGGCGATCAACTATCAATATCGAAACGGGCCGACGCTCATCGATTTTCGCGGAACGGTGCTGATGCCGAAAGCCAAAGGCAGCGCCTGGGTGGATTCCAAAGCCGGGCGAGCGGAGATTGACGCGCACCTGGAACATCTCGGCGATCCGCAGCAATTCGGACGCGAATATCTCACGTACGTGCTGTGGGCGCTGACGCCGGACGGGCGGCCTCACAATTTAGGCGAGCTGCTGCGCGGGCACTCCGACAAATCGCACCTGCGAGTGACCACCGAAACGCAGGCGTTCGCGATGATCGTGACGGCGGAGCCGTATTCCTCGGTGCGGCAGCCGAGCGATGTGGTGGTTCTTGAAAACGCGGTCCGTCCCGACACGGTGGGAAAGATCGAGGAGGTGGAGGCGCGCTACGAGTTGCTGCCGCGCGGCCAGTATGCCTGGCAAAAGCCGGAAGGCGAGTCCGCCGGCGGTCCCAAGGTATCGATGCGAAAGTATGAAGAGCTGCTTGAAATCTATCAGGCGCAAAACGCGGTGGGAATCGCCAAGGCGGCGGGCGCCGAGAATATGCTCCAAATACGTTCGCCAAAGCCCAGCAGTTACTGACCAACGCCCAGCAGTTGGAGCAGAGCAAGGGCGATTCGAGCCGCATCATCCAGGACGCGCGCGAAGCCTCGGAGACGGCCGAGGATGCGCGGGTGATCGCGGAGCGGCGACAGCAGCAGGCCAAGATCGAGCAGGCGCAGGAGCAGATCCGCGCGGCGGAGCAAGCCCAGGCGCAGGCGCAAGCGGAGCTGGAGCGCGCTAAAGAAGAAGCGCGAGCCGCGCAAAGTGAAGCCGAGGCCGCCAGAGCGAGGGCTGACGCGGAACGCGCGGCGCGCGAGCGAGCCGAGGCGGATGCGGCCGCGGCGCGAGCGCGAAGCGCGCAGCCCCGGGTAGCGCCGCCTGCCTCCAACCGGCAAGCGGACCAATCGGCATTGCGGATGCGGCTGTTCGAACAGTTGAACGGCATGCTTCCCTCCCGCGATACGCCGCGAGGCTTGATCGTGACGGTGGCGAATTCCGCATTTTCGGGCGCCGAATTGCGTGATTCCGCGCTGGCGCAGGTGACGCGGATTGCGGCGTTGATCGCGGCCAATCCCGGATTGCGGGTCGAAGTGGAAGGACACGCCGAGGGAGACGGGAGCGAGCAGTTTTCGCTGCGCCGGGCAGAAGCGGTTCGGTCCGCGCTGGTAAGGCAAGGAGTCGCCGCCAGCTCCGTTAGCGCGCGCGGCTTGGGAAATACCCGGCCCATCGCGCCCCCTACCACGGCGGCGGGGCGGGAAGCCAATCAATGCGTGGAAATAGTGATCGCCGGCGACCCCATTGGAACCCTCCCTTTTTGGGACCACACTTACAGCCTGGAAGGCAGGTAGCGGGCGTACTTTCTTTTGAAACCTGCCCCGTCCAGAAACGATCCAACGTAAGTAGAGGGGAACCGGTCGCGTTAAACGAAAATCCCCGAAAATTTATAAATAAGAGGTGACGTTTATGAAGAAATTCTTGAACGGTTGTGCGCTTTTTGCCTGCCTGGGTGGTCTGGCCGGGCTTCCGCTTGCAGCTCAGGAAGTTGAAAACTCCTTCTTCACCGCTGCCATAGGCGCCGGGTTCACGACGCCGGTTTATCATGCGGGCACGCAACTTGATAACGGCTGGAACCTGGAGGCGCAGGCGGGTATTAATCTGTTTGACGCGCACCTGAGCCTGGTCGGCGACTTCAATTTCAACGATCTGGGAATTAATTCCACGACGCTCAGCGGCGTGGGATTTCCCGGCGGCAGCACCTATCTCTGGGACATTTCGGCGGACCCGGTGATTCGTTTCCGGCCGCAGTCCCGTTTGAGTTTCTACCTGATCGGCGGCCCGGGGATTTATCATCGGACGGTCGATTTCACGCAGCCCGCGCTGGCGACGTTTACCGGCTTTGATCCATTCTTCGGCGTGTTTTATCCGATAGCCGTCCCGGTGAACCAGGTGGTGCTTTCCTATTCCACCACGAAGTTCGGATGGAACGGCGGCGCCGGTCTGAATATCGGGCTGGGACACGGGCACACCAAATTCTTCGCGGAGGCGAGATACAACGAGATGTATACGCGAGTTCGCACCGCCTACATCCCGGTGACGTTCGGCTTTCGCTGGTAGTTTGAAAACAGGCAGGAAAAGCAGCGCGGCTTGAGGTTCGCCGCGCTGCATTTTTTTTTACAGCCGGGAGGACGGTTTTGAGCCGGCGTGCGCCTCACCTTCGAGGTGGTGCATCTTCAGCCATTCATCGGCTCGCCGCTGCGCCTCCTCGCGGGCGATTCCATAGCGCTCCTGAAGCTTGCCGACCAATTGATCGCGCTGGCCGTTGATCTGGTTCAGATCGTCGTCGGTCAGCTTCCCCCATTTTTCCTTGATCGCGCCTTTCATCTGTTTCCACTGTCCTGCGACTTGATCCCAATTCATAAAATGTACACCTGATTTTGAATTTACCGGCCCCGGGCGCCGGCTTCATTTTTAACCGCAAATCGCGGACCAAAAACAAACGTTGACTTCACGCACGGCCGCGCGCGAGGATGGAAAAAACGCCGGGCTGAACCGGTGACATGCTGCAAAAATTGCGATTTTTCCGCGCCCGGCGCCGTAACCGTCCGCTTCGAAAAAATCCTGTAACAGACTTCCCCGAGCGCTATCTAACTGAGGAGTTGCTTCGCGTCCATTTTGGGCGCGGGCTCTTGCTGATCCGAACGAGGAGATTTCAATGAAAACTGGTACGGCCCACAACGGGTCCATTCGGACGCACCGCCGCGCGGCTACGGCTGAGAACGATTCGAACCTGCTGCTGAAGACGCTGATGGCGTTCAAACGCGGCGATTTTTCGGTCCGCATGCCGGTGGACCGGGTGGGGATCGAAGGGAAAATCGCCGACGCGCTGAACGACGTCATCGAGTTAAACCAAAGGCTTTGCCAGGAATTTGACCGGATCAGCCGGTCGGTGGGAAAAGAAGGCAAGATTACGCAGCGCGCATCGCTGGGCGCGGCCACCGGCGGATGGGGGGCATGCATCGATTCGGTGAACAGCCTGATCGGCGATCTGGTGCAGCCCTCGACGGAAGTCGCGCGCGTGATCGGAGCGGTGGCCAAAGGCGATCTTTCGCAGACCATGGCGCTCGACGTGGACGGCCGCCCGCTGCGCGGCGAGTTCCTGCACACCGCGCGGGTGGTCAACACCATGGTGGATCAGCTCAACTCGTTTGCGAGCGAAGTGACGCGCGTGGCGCGCGAGGTCGGAACCGAAGGCAAGCTCGGCGGGCAGGCCGTTGTGCGCGGGGTCGCGGGCACCTGGAAGGATCTCACCGAATCGGTGAACTCGATGGCGAGCAATTTGACGAACCAGGTGCGAAACATCGCCGAAGTGACGACGGCCGTGGCTCGCGGCAATCTGACGACGCGAATCACGGTGGACGCGCAGGGCGAAATTCTGGAGCTGAAGAACACCATCAACACCATGGTGGATCAGCTCAGCTCGTTCGCGGCGGAAGTGACGCGCGTGGCGCGCGAGGTCGGAACCGAAGGCAAGCTTGGCGGGCAGGCGGAGGTAAAGGGCGTCGCCGGCGTGTGGAAGGATCTGACGGATTCGGTCAACTCCATGGCCGGAAATCTGACCAACCAGGTGCGCAACATCGCCGAAGTCACGACCGCGGTGGCGAAGGGCGATCTTTCGACGCGGATCACCGTGGATGCGCGCGGCGAAATTCTTCAGCTTAAGAATACGATCAACACGATGGTGGATCAGCTCAGCTCGTTCGCGGCGGAGGTGACGCGCGTGGCGCGCGAGGTCGGCACGGAGGGACTGCTGGGCGGCGAAGCGGATGTGCCGGGCGTGGCGGGAACGTGGAAGGATTTGACCGATTCGGTCAATTCGATGGCCGGCAACCTGACGGCTCAGGTTCGAAATATCGCCGAGGTGACCACAGCGGTCGCCAAAGGGGACCTTTCGCGAAAAATCACGGTCATTGTCCGCGGCGAAATTCTGGAGCTGAAGAACACCATCAATACCATGGTGGATCAATTGAGCTCCTTTGCCAGCGAAGTGACGCGCGTGGCGCGCGAGGTCGGCACGGAAGGAAAGCTCGGCGGGCAGGCGAAGGTGGAAGGCGTCGCCGGCGTGTGGCGGGATCTGACGGAATCGGTCAACTCCATGGCCGGCAACCTGACCAACCAGGTGCGAAACATCGCGGGCGTAACGACGGCGGTGGCCCAGGGCGATCTTTCCACCAAGATTACCGTCGACGCGCGCGGCGAAATTCTGGAGCTGAAGAACACCATCAATACCATGGTGGATCAATTGAGCTCCTTTGCCAGCGAAGTGACGCGCGTGGCGCGCGAGGTCGGAACCGATGGCAAGCTGGGCGGGCAGGCGCAGGTGCGCGGCGTCGGCGGCGTGTGGAAGGATCTGACCGATTCGGTCAACTCCATGGCCGGCAATCTGACCGCTCAGGTTCGAAATATCGCGGAA
>Ga0209062_1001803_pt1 | contig 33173 bp, 26 predicted proteins | sample Coa_R2_2_FD_187158 | JGI IMG/M metagenome (GOLD analysis project Ga0209062, IMG submission 187158) | Surface soil microbial communities from Centralia Pennsylvania, which are recovering from an underground coalmine fire - Coalmine... | ecosystem: Environmental > Terrestrial > Soil > Unclassified...
GCGAATCCATGAAAACCAAGAAGCAGAAAGACCCCAAGAAGGGAAGCTGATAACCTCAACCCTCAACACGGCAGGTGGTCCAGAATTCGGCGCCGATCCTGGTCCAGAATTACATGCCGATTACCAGCCGCAAGCACCGGCTGACCGAACCATCCTTCTATGCCTGGAGACGCGAGATCGCCGCACGCGATGGCACACCCATCGCCCAACCCACTCACCCCAAACCCGCTGCCGTAACTCGTCGCAACTCGACTTCCTCACGGACGCCACGCTCCGCACATCGAACCACCAACTCCACATCGCCGCCGAGCTTCGTTGCCCTCCGCGTCGTACCCGACACACCCCTGGAATTGGTTCTGCGCTGCGGTCAAGTCTTACGCATCCCACCGGGATACGACGCCAACCACCTCCGCACCGTCGTCGTGGCTCTGGAGACACAACCGTGCTGAGTCTGGCTTTGCCCGGACGCGTGTTCCTCTGCATCACGCCCACCGACATGCGAAAAAGCTTCGACGGACTCTCCGCCGTCGTACGCGATCACCTCCATCAAGACCCGCTGGCCGGCGACCTGTTCGTCTTTCGCAATCGTCGCGGCGACCGGCTCAAACTGCTCTACTGGGACGAGGACGGCCTGGCGGTCTGGGCCAAGAGACTGGAAGAGGGTACCTTTCAATTCCCCACCGCCACCGCCGACAATAACGCCATCGAGGTGAAGGCCACCGAGTTGGCATTGATCCTCGGTGGCATCGACCTTCACTCCGTCGAACGACGCAAGCGGTACCGACGATCCACATCCGCCTGATCTTCTCTCCCCTATTCACAGCACTTGGCGCAACTCTTCCGCTGTCTGGCGCGTCAGAAGAGTATGACGCTGCCGCGTGACGACGAGCCATTGCCCGACGATCCCCTTACGCTCCAGGCGATGGTACGGGAGTTACTCGACGCACTGGCCAGCGAGCGTCGGACATCCGAGTCGCTTCGTACACGACTCGACCAACTCCTGCGGCGGCTCTACGGTCCCAAGTCCGAGAAGGTCTCTCAAACGCCCTCGCTGTTCGAGAGCGATCAGAGTGACAACGCGTTGTCACTCGACGCGCAGCCAGATCCCGTACCCGAAACTCCTCCCGCATCTCCAAAACTCAAGAAGCGTGGTCACGGCCGTAGACGCTTACCACCTGACTTGCCTCGTCAGCGACTCGAACATGATCTGAGCGAAACCGAGAAGCTCTGCCCGTGCTGCCAGAGTCCGCGTGTGCGGATCGGTGAAGAAGTGTCCGAACGACTCGACTACCGACCCGCTTCTCTGTATGTCGTCGAACACGTTCGACCCAAGTACGCCTGTCGGAGTTGTCAGTCGTGCGTGACTGTCACTGCGGTGCCACCCGAACCACTCCCCAAAGCCATCGCTGCTCCGGGTCTGTTGGCGCACATCATCACCGCCAAGTTCGCCGATCATCTGCCGCTGTATCGGCTCGAAGGCATCCTGGCTCGACATGGCATGGAGTTGTCGCGTTCGACAATGTGCGACTGGCTGGCCGGATGCGCCAAGGCACTGTGGCCGATCTACGACGCGATGTGTGATCGTGTGCGGTTGTCGAAGGTGATCCACACTGATGACGCGCCAGTGCCGGTTTTGGATCGGCAGTTGGATCGCACACGCACGGGTCGAATCTGGGTGTACCTGGGCGACGCCAGGAATCCATACATCGTTTACGACGCGACACCCAGCCGGAGTCGTGACGGACCGCAGAAGTTCTTGAGTAACTACAAGGGTTACTTGCAGGCGGATGCGTTCGGTGGTTACGACGGCCTGTACGCCACGGGTGCGACAGAGGTGGCGTGCTGGGCACATGCACGGCGTAAGTTCGTTGAGTCGCAGTCGAGTGACAGTCGGTTGTCACTGGAAATGTTGGCGCTCATTCGCCGATTATACGACGTGGAACGCCAAACGAAAGAACTGGACAGTGACAATCGACTGTCACTGCGACAGGAGCAATCCGCTCCCGTGTTGCGTACGATCGGTGAGTGGCTCGAAGCACACCGCATCAGCGTGTTGCCGAAGAGTCCACTGGGTGGTGCGATCACGTACACGACCAATCAGTGGAAGGCATTGAACGTCTACGTCACCGATGGTGACTTGACGATCGACAACAATGCCTCGGAGCGGGCGTTGCGTGGTGTTGTGGTCGGTCGGAAGAACTGGTTGTTCTGGGGCAGTGATGTCGGCGGTCAGACAGCAGCGGTGTTGACCTCGTGTGTCGCTACATGCAAACGTCACGGGATCGAGCCGTGGTCGTACCTGTCGGATGTACTGACTCGCCTCCCGGCTCATCCTGTCGATCGCATCGCGGAATTGCTGCCGGACACTTGGGCCGCCGCTCTACGCCGCATGTCGTAACTCTGGCCTGCCGCCACATCTACAGCGCGGTCGCCACCGGGCCACACTACCTGCGCTTCGCCGGACGGTTACGATGTTGTTGAAGTTTTTCTGACACCCGAAACAGTGGGCGAGATTGTTCCGGGGGTTCACGGCGACGAGCATCTCGCCGCAGTATGGGCAGAGGAAGACGAAGCGTCCGTCGCGGATTTTCGAGGGCGGCCCGTCGCGACCGAGGGCGGCGATCGTGACCGCCATCGGCAAGTCGTTGCGAAGACTACGCAGCAGATCGGCTGGGAACATGGGTTCTCCGTCAGTAATCGACGAGGTCGGTTTCCTTTTGCCAGTGGGGTTGCATCAACACGCGGTTAACGTTGTCGATGTCGATAGTCTTCTTGCCACTGCGGACTGCCTCGATCAGGCAGCCCACACACAGATTGCGAGCCTTGCGGAGCACGCCGTCGGCGGAGCGAACCACCAGATCGATGGCCGGCGGCGTGACGGTGTTGTGGCCCAGTCCGACGCGGTCGAGGAAGTCACGCATGGCGTCGGGGCCGAGTCGCCTGGTGATGACCGAGTAAGTCACGCGGCTCTTGATGTCGTGGTGCGGATCGTGGTTTGGGCATGGTCGAATCGTTTCCAGATGCGTTGGAATGTTCGTTCGCTGCGTGGGCAGTTGGTGGCGTGGCTGGCGTCGGCGATGGTGCCGACGACGGCGTGCTGGAGAAACGTCCAGAGGGTGCGTGTGGTGAGGCTCAGGCGTCGGATTTTGTCGGCCAGCCAGACGCTGAAGGTTCGTCCGCAGCCACGCCGCCGATGGCGGTTGCTGCAAAAGATCCGTCGTGCCCGGAGTGTTTGTCGTGGTGTGTTGGTGTCGTCGAATCCGGAGAGTGTGCCGTGGCGAATGAGCATGCCAACGGTCTGGCAGTGGGGACAGGGAGTCAGTTTGAGCCGCTGGGCGATGGCGAGCCACTCCTCTTGGTGGCGGTAGAAGCGTGGTTGTTGTTCGTCGCCCACGTTGGCCTGTTGGCTCGCGGAAGATGCGGAGCGGGAAAAGGCACCGAGTGTCCGTGTAGCGGTGCGAAGGGTGTGCGGTAGAGGCGGGGTCCGATAAAGATCATCCGAGTGAAGAAGCGAGGTCTCCCATCGGGAATGGCCGTCAGAATCGGAACCGAGGATTACCGAAATCACGGTGTAAACGCCATCGCACTCTCGGACGGCAATTCGGTAACATTCTCCTCAAAACTGCGACCACAGTGAGGAAAAGGACAGATAGCTCGCGACCGTAGGCGGAGGAACCCGCACCGGCACACTGCCCCCGGTTGTCAGCCGTTCTTCAGAGAGTTCGGCTTGGGAGCCGCTCTCAAGTCGACTATCCGTGCGCTATCTTCGCTTGGGACGTGACGCGGAGATCATTGAGGTCCGCAGGCGGCGTGATTGGATCGTCTTGGTGAGTGTTGGCTTCGCATTGTACCGCGTTTTGGGAAGAGTCTCGGTCTGGCGAACTCCGTCCAGCCGGCCCGAACAGGTGGATGAGCGGTGTGGGTCGGACAATGGCCTCAAAGAGGAGTAACCCGAAGGCAACCGCCCCCACCGAAACCATCGCAGTCTGAGCCCACCACGGCCAACCCAGCGGACCGACGACGGCAAGCCCGACGATGACGAGCGGTTGATGGGCAAGGTAGACCCACAGGGCCGTGTCGGCCAAATAGCGACCGGTTCGCGTGGGCCGGTCAAAGAACCGCTGGAACACGCCGAGAAGACCGACCGCAGTGAACGCAGATCCCAAACTGTATAGCGCTAGCCCCGCCATCCGTGCGGAGTCAGATAGTGTGGCGGGTGCTGAACCCGGGGGACCGAACCTGGGATTGAGCCACATCGCAGTCGAAAACGCCGCGATCCCCACGATGAGGTTGAGAAGCCACAACTTGGCCAGAGTCGGCAGCGCCATTCGTTGCCGGTACAGCCACCAGCCCGCAAGGAAATCAATGGCGTAGAACCCCATATCCGGATCAAGTTGCCAGAGGAAATCTGGGAAGCCACGAAAGATCGCCAGCGAAAGCCCAAGCCCTCGGCCAAATGGTCCGGCTGCGGCGACGAGCGCCGGGACGCCGACTAGCCCCAGCGCCACCGGGAACAGGATCGGACCCGTGAACCACCGCCCAAGCCAATCGGCTGCTCGGGTTAGGATCGCGACGCGGACGATGCGGTCCAGACACCAGACCACCGGTGGAGTAAGCGTCACGAAGACCAGCAGATACCAGAGAAACCAGAGGTGGTTGAGGTGGAAATAGCGGTCCGACGACCCGAAGATTCGTTCGCTGACTTTCCCATCGGCCCCGAACGGAGTGCCTATCCCACCCGGCGGAGGACCAAACGCAATGTCGTTTGGTCCTCCCGGTGATTGCCCTCCTGGACCAAAGCCCGGCGGCGGGTTGAGTGCGCCATTCCCTCGACCGGGCGGAGGACCGAACGGCATCCCACCGGAACCGGCTGGTCTCGAAGAGACCGCGTCTCGCGTCAGAATGTAGGCCGGCACAAACGTGAACAGCCCAACGACCAGCGGAACACCGATTCGCGTCCAGCGTCGCCGCACATATTTTCCAACTCCATATTTCTCAAACATCATCGCGCTGAAGAAGCCCGAGATCAGGAAGAACAGCGGCATACGGAAACTGTGCAACCAGTCCTGCAACCAACCCGACGCTCCTGACATGCCCGGCGGTCCGATTTGTCCTGGCGGACCTGCCGAGACAAAACCTCGGAAGAGCATCGCGTGATAGACGACGCCGAGGAGCATGGCCGTCGCCCGCAAACAGTCGAGGCCGAAATACCGCGGACGGTCGGGTGATGAGGTCACGAGGCGACTCCGTTCTGAGAGACTGTCGTTGGTATTGCTCGCTTGGTCAGTTCGATCTCATCCGGATCCGACAACCGCGGGTCGATTGCCGCCTGATCCACAATCGGAGCGACGCAGACCCCGCGCGCGGGGAGAGTCGGAGGAATGACGTTGGCCACTTCCGACACAACATACAGCGGTCGGCCCTTCACCTCCTCATAGATGCGGCCCACATAATCACCCACCAGTCCAAGAGCAGTCAGCGTGGCACCAGAGAACAGAAGTTGCAGGCAAACCAGCGAACTCCAGCCACGGACGGTCGTCTGCAAGACAAGCGTTTCATAGAGCACGAAGCCGCCGTAAAGGAAACCCAGGGCGGTCAGGAGGAGGCCGCCGAGGAGACTGAGTTTCAGGGGCAATGCGGAGAACGACGAGATCGCAATCCAGGCGAACCGGGCCATCTTCCACGCCGGGTATTTGGTCGTCCCGGCTGCCCGAGGCGGACGGCGGAAAGTGATGATCGCTTCCTTCAGCCCAAGCCAGGCGACTAGTCCTCGCATGAAGCGATGCTGCTCGCGGAACGTGCGCAGCGCCTCAACGGCACGCCGGCTGAACAAACGGAAATCGCCGACCTGGGGCTGCAACCGCTCGTCCACAGCCCGGCGCATCAGGCGGTAAAATAACGCCGCCGTCCACCGCTTGAACAGCCCTTCACCCTCCCGCCCAATCCGCTGCGCGGAGACGACATCGAACCCCTCGTCGAACCGGGCGACCATCTCGCGAAGGAGCTCCGGCGGATCCTGGAGGTCGGCGTCCATCACGACCACCGCGTCCCCCGAGGCGAAGTCCAGACCGGCCGTGATGGCCACCTGATGGCCAAAGTTTCGGCTGAATCGAAGTAGCTTGATTCGCGGGTCGGCGACCGCGGCTTGCATCAAGAGCACGCAAGTTCTGTCTCGACTGCCGTCGTCCACGAACACGATCTCGTAGTCCCGCCCAAGCCCGGCTAGGACCGGGCGGAGAGTGTCGAGAAGAGTCGGCAGAACCTCCTCCTCATTGAACACGGGAATTACCAGTGACAGTTTCATCACTCTCGCCCTCCATTCGGGGCGACACGAGTGCCCACCCCATTTCCGAGGGTGGAACCTCCCACAGGTTCCCCCCGCGCCCGCGAGGGCGGAGCCACCAATCCGAGTTCCGGTTTGCAGTCGTAAAGTTGATTCATCCGTCCCGGAGGACCAACCGGACCAGCTGGTCCAGGCTGTTCTCCCTCAGACTCATCCGACCGCCAAAGATGGGGATCGACTTCCTTCCCGTGCGCTTTCACCCAGTTCCGAATTGCGGAGTTGCCTGGGCCTCCTGGCGGCCCTCCGCCACCAGCCATAGGGGGAGGGAAACCGCCCGGCCCTCCGCCCCCCATCGTGGGCGGTCCAGGACCACCGATGAGCACGAACCGGACCTGCCCGTCCTGCACCATCTGGGCAAACTGCTCCTCGGACACCGTCGGATCCGCACCCAGAAATCCCCCCAGTGCGATTGCTGACTCGCCGGTGTCGATGATGATACCCGCCACCGGCATACATCCTTCAGCAACCACAAAGAACCGTTCGCCGCGGCGGTTCGCACGGAGGAACTCGATTAGCCGATCGTTCTCCCCGGGTCGCGAACGGAAGGGGGGCGGTCCCATTCCCCCCGGTCCGCGGCTCTCGCCGCCGACCAGCGCTGCTGGATTAGCCCCAGGTATGACGGGATTTCCTGGTTCCACAACCACAGCGACCGACCAGCACACTGGTCCGACGAGCAACGCGAGCAGCCCCAGAGCAGTCGCGACCTGCGCTCCGCGCCCGGCCCACTCTCGTCCCGCCAGCCATCGGGCGGCGAGTGAACCGAGAAGTCCCAGCCCGATCCCGGCGGCGATCACTGGCAAGAGTCCGCGGCGCACGTCCGGCTCACGGTTGATGACGAACGCTTCCCAGACCGCAGTCAGGAAGAGAGCCATTGGCAAAAAGCCACGCCGGCCACGGTTTCCAAACCACTCGCGCCAGAGGGCGACAGTCCCCACCCCGGCCAGCGCTGCAACGGCCGGCCCCATGACCGTTGTGTAATACTCGTGGAAGATGCCGCGAGCGAAACTGAACACGACCAAGTGAGTGCCGAGCCAACCAACCCACAATAGAAGAGCAAGGTGTTGGGGTCCAAGCGGCCACCGTCTACCGGCCCGGACTGCCGCGACACCGCCGCCCACGATCGCGAGTGGGAAGAGCCAGGTGATCTGCCCAGCGATACTCATGCCTGCAAACCGCAGTACACCCGGTGTGCCGCCAAATGGCGGAGGCATCCCACCAAACCCAGGTCCACGTCCAGCGAATCTCGGGGGTCCATCCATTGCTGTTCCACCGCCATTCCCTCCGCTCCCGTCGGGGCCATTTCGTCCAGGGTCGCGTTTGCCTCTTTGGGGCCTGCCACCCGGGGGGAATGGCGGCCGGTCGGTTTTCGCCCCCTTTGGCGGGAATGGCGGAAAGCCGGCATCCATTCCACCCGGTACGAAGCCATCGCCGGGGGGGAACGGAGGGAACCCCTCATCTGGTTCGCCGGGCGGAAACGGAGGAAAGTTTTTACCCGGCAGACCGGGAGGGAGAGGGAAGCCCCCCTTGGGTAACTTGGCTTTCGGGATAACATCGACGGTCGGAACAGGCGTTGGCGGTTGGCCGTCAGGGGCGGCTGGCCCACCTGGATTTGGCCCGGGTGGGCGGTTTCCTGGGCTAAAGTTTCCCGATCCGCCAAAGACCCGGCCAAGTCCGTTGTACCCCAGCGCAAGTTCCAACGCTGAGTTGGACCGCGAGCCGCCGATGTACGGCCGCTGGTCAGCCGGTGTTAATTCAACGGCCACCGACCACGACAGGGACACGGCCGCGAGAACCAGTGTTGCCGCCGCGAGGTGAATGACGCGCTTCCACCAGCGAACGGGGGCGGCGAGCAGATAAACCAGATAGAACGTCGGCAGAACGACAAACGCAGCGAGCATTTTGACGTTGAACCCGATGCCCACAAACGCCGTGGCGAGCAGTAGCAGGGTCCATCGGCCAGTCTCGGCGGCGCGGCTTAAGGCCCACGCCGCGAGTAGGAGAACGAGGACGAGCGCGGTATCCGGGAGGTTGTCGCGATCGACCGCGACGCTGATCGGTGTGACTGCCAGAGCAAGCCCGGCGATCAGGCCGGCCCCTCGCCCAAAAGTGCGGCGGACAAGCCAGTAGGTCACCAGCACCGACGCCACACCCATCACCGCTTGCGGAATGAGCAGCGCAACGCCTCGAAAACCGAAGATCTTGGCGCTGGTCGCCTGAATCCAGAGTGCCACTGGGGGCTTATCCACGGTGATGAAGCCGATGGGATCGAAAGCTCCAAAGAAGAAGTTGCTCTCGCTCACCAACATGCTCCGCACAGCGGCGGCGTAGTACGGATTACCGAACCCGTTCTGGTCCAGTCCCCAAAGCCGCAGACCACCCGCCAGCGCCAGGATCAGCAGAAGAGCGACTGCTTCGCCCCACCGCGCGAGCTTGGTAGCCCCCTCAGCGCCATCTTGGGTTCTGGTTTCTGTTGTCGAGTGCATTCTTCTTTCCGAATGTCGGTGTCTTTTCGGGTCGCCGACACCCGGAGAATGTCGGTGACCGCCGCTTGCGGTGGAGAGACGTCTCTTGCAAAAAGGGAGATGCGGAACAGAGTTGAGTGAAGCGCGTAGTCGTTGGATTTCGCAGTTTGGTGTCTTGGGAACGCCACTCCGAGCGAGTTCGGCAGACATAACGAGGATCACACCAGCTTCTCGTCGCTACGAGCGATGGCAGCGGGCGCAGGACTCACCGGTCCGGTGTGGGGGCCAACATCTCCTCGAACCACGCCGCCGCCGCGTCGGCGTACTGGGTCGCCGTCAGAGTGTGTCTGCCGCCCTCAACCTCCACCAACCGGTACCGAACACCAGCTCCCTTGAGCGTGGCTGCCATTGCCCGGCTGTGATCGGCCGGAACGAGTTCGTCGCGATCGCCGTGGACGAGCAGCGTTGGAGCTGTCCGGGGGGTCACCCGAAGAACGGGGGAGACTTCCGCGGCTTGACTGGGTTCAATCGCCAGGCGTTGCATGACGGTGGGCAACCGCCGGATTTTCTCTGGCGGATCGGTGATCCACTCCCGAAGGTCTGTCGGCGGGCTGACAGCGACAACCGTTGCAACTCGGCTCGGGTACCGGTCCACCGGATCCATTGCAGTTGGATTCCCGTCGTCTCCGGTCGTGGCGAGCATCAACGCCAAGTGGCCGCCGGAACTCACTCCGTACACTCCCAGTCGATTCGGGTCGAGTCCGTATTCGGCTGCATGAAGTCGGACGAACCGGACGGCACGGTGGACGTCGCCAACAACCTGCGGGACAGTGCAAGATAGTGTGCTCCCGTGCCAGACCGCCACCACAGTAAAACCCCGGTCGAGCAGCCAGCGGAAGTTGACATGGACCTTGACGAGAGGAGTTCGTTGCGACTCCCAGCCGCCGCTCTGAATCACCAATACCGCTGCACCGGTTGGCCTTTGCGCGGGGAGCACATCCAGCATCAGATCCATGTCGGCTCGTCGGCCATAAATAATCCCCGGATCAGCCGGGCCCCGGCAATAGTCCCGGAGGAGGAGTGTCGCGGCAACGAGGAGAACTCCGGAGACGCAGAGGAACAGCATAACTCCGTGCGAGCGGCCTGACGTTCGCAATCCGCTAATTCTGGAAGACCACACGCTCTCGGGTTTGGGTTGGTCGGACAAGGAAGTAGAGGGCTCTTCTGGATTGGTTGGCGTCATCGGGTTATCTTTCTCTCGGTCCGGTCATTAGCTGCTGGCTCTCCCGCGATTGTGTGCTCCGGCCTCTGGTAAGAATGGCGGCAACCGCCAACGAGGACAGGCTTACCGGTTTGTAGCGGCAGAAGAAGCATCGGCTCCTTCCGAAGTTGGTTCGCGCCATCGCTTCGCGTCGGGTAGCGGTCGGTGACCGATGAGATCGGTGAGCGTCTGAATCAACAACTGGATAGCCAGCGGCTTGCCAAGGAACTTCACCGATGGCGTTGTCGCGGCGTAGGCGCAGGCTTCGTCTGCCGGCCCCGCACTGATGAGGATGGCGGGGATCGCCGAACGCTCCGAGCGAACCTGCCGCAGAATGTCGGTGCCGGACACGTCCTTCAGGTTTGCATGGATGACGATGGCATCAAACGGCTGTTTAGCGTTGTCAAGGGCATCGAAAGTTTCCGCTGCGGTCTCGACCGCCATCGGGATGTATCCGTACCAAGCGAGCATGAAGACGAGGAACTTGCGGACCAAAGAATCGGTTTCAGCGATGAGCACACGTGGACGGGCAAGCGAGCAAAGTGGTTCCGAGTTGCTGTCGGTATCCCTCGCCACAGCGATCTCCCCGGAATGTCAAACAGAAATCACGTCGCGAATTCCCCAGCCGTCGCATGTGGTCCCGGTTTGGTTCCTTGAAGGGGAGATGCGAGTGCGAGGTGAGCGAAGCGCATGTTGAGACGAATTTCCGAAATCGTCCCCCGTGTACTGCTCAGCATCTGTCGACTGAAGACAGACGTCTGTCCCACCGACAGCCGTGGAGGTAATGAATGGTAGTCCCGTTGGGCTCACCAGTAACAGACCCGCAAAGTCTGTTACTGGTGGGCCCAACGATGCCCCAGAACAGTGCCGGATTAACTGGACGTGTTGAGGCTGGATAAGGCGCTCGACACCTCTTGGTTGATGCTGTTGAAGAGGGACTTCAGATCGACCCCCGATTGAGTGCTCGACGGGATGGCCTGACCTTGCTGGTTGTACCCGCCGCTCACCCCTGTGCTCGGAGGACCACCCGACGGGGGTAGCAGCGAAGACACATCGCCAGTCTGCGCGGCAGTTTCGAACTTGGAGGCAAGGTCGGCGAGAAACGAATTCCCGCTACTGCCGGTGGTGCTGGAGGAGTCGCCCGCCGCCGCTTTCAACTTGGAGGCAATGTCCGATGCCACCTGCTTGAACTTGGTGGGATCCTGGGAGGCGAGTTGCTGGAGTTCAGAGAAGAGCTTACCAGGCCCGGAAACGTTCGCCTGGTCACCTGTCGAAGAGATCGAGCCCGTAGTGAAGTTGCCGGCAGACAGCCTGCTGGCCAGCGAGGTCGTCGAAAGGGTTGCAGAACTCAGAGCATTCAGGTTCAGGCCGACAGAACTACTCATGCATCACCTGTGGAAAAATGGAAGGAATGTACCGCCGCGTAGATTCGCGCTCACGGAAATTCACGCCACAACAGTCCCTCGTCCCTTGGCTCGTGAGTGCCCGTTCGTGGTTTTCACAGTCGATCCTGCGAACGGTGTTGACTCAAAGATCGATTGGGAATGGGTTTTCTAAATAGGGGATTTCCACGAGTGAGGCTCAGGAGTTTCCCGGAGTCGCTAGATAACCTCGACCACGGCGGGCTTCAGCCCGACCCTCTTGGCCGACCAAGAGAAAGTGAGGAGAAACCAGGTCCGCCTATACTTTCGAGTTCGGCCGTGAGCACGAGCCGGATCAGTTCCGCGAGATGCCTGGCTCGTGTTTTCTTCATGATCTCAGCTCGGTGGGTTTCGACAGTCTTGATGCTGATCTCTAACCGGGCGGCGATGTTTTTATTCGGTGATCCCGAAACGATCAGCGCCAGGACTTCCCGCTCCCGACCAGAAAGCCGAGAGAGTTGCTCGATGGCCGATTCCCGTTCGGCTCGACGGAGTCGGAGCGATGTGTTGAGCCGAAGCGCCACGTGAACTGCATCAAGCAGCCGGTGGGGAGCAAACGGCTTTTCAAGAAAGTCCACCGCCCCAGCCCGCAGAGCCTGCACGGCTGAAGGGATATCACCGTATCCCGTAATGAAGACGAATGGCAAAAGGCAGCGACGATCGGCGAGGTACTGTTGCAACTCAAGGCCGCTCATCTCGGGAAGCCGCAAGTCGGCCACGATGCACCCGGGTTGAAACTCATCGAACGAATCCAGCAGGTATCGGGCCGCGGCAAAGGATTCGACATGCAGGCCGATGGACCTAACGAGGTCGCTGATCATCCGGCAAACCTGACCGTCATCTTCGACAACAAACACGGTCGGCACTTCAACCATCAGAAGCACCCGCAAGAGTAACGATTCCCGTAGCGGACCGACCGCCAGTCGCGTTGCACCCACAAAAAGGTCGGATCGACGGCTACATAGTTCCTTCAGACGTGAACGGGAGCCGGTTTTCTTTGAGATCAGACGTCTTTTGGCTTACCGGAATCGCTGGACCGCGTTTTGTTCCGCAGAAGGGGAGATGCCAGAGCGCGACGAATGAAGCGCGAAGTCGAAACGAATTTTCGAAATCCCCCATTTGCTCCCCAGTCTGAGCTGTTTTGATCTCAGATGGGTCGGATTCGCACACGGTTCGGCCACCGCTGGGCGAGTGGAACGCTTGGCTGCGAACTGATGGGGGTCACCGGGGGCGGCCAGGCGGGGGCATTGGGAAGTGGACCTCAGCGGGGGCAGGGGGGCCAATCATTTCAGCCCATCGCGCCTTTTGGGTAGGGGTGAACAGGGCAACGATCCTTGTGATCGCACGCCGCCACACTTCGTCGAACTGCACCGCTCGGCCCTCCACGAGTTCGTCGGCAGAGGGTCGCATGGAAGCCTGCATCGCCTCTGACTGAATTCGTCGGACCTGACTCTTTTGCTGGTCGGTCAGCCCGAGCGCGTCGAGCAAGGCCGGTCCGAATATGTGTGGGCCTGGCAGTTGGAGAAACACCTGCCGAAGTCGACGGTCCTGCGACGCCGTGAGCACTCCTCCCACCTCCTGACGGACGGTTGCGGCCAGGTTGCGAACGTGCTGCCGCAACCCCCCTTTCGCGTCCACGAAGGCCGCCCGCTGGTGTGTCCGAAGCCGACCTAGGAGCGGCGCGAGCCGGGCCGTTTGGTCTGATGTGAGGGCGAGCTCGGTCTGAACTGCTGGTTGCTCAAGGAGAATCGCCATATGCACTTCGTTGATGGCGTCGAGTTCCTCCCGCAGTCGGGTGAGGCGGTCCCGGCTCGCGCCCAGATCCGCTCGGAGCGAGGCATCCTCCCGGCGGTTGCTTAGTTCCTGGTAGTAAGCGATCGCGGCCTCCAAGAGCCGGTAACGGACAGGTGCCAGTGGAGGGATTGCAAGCATCTCCTCGTCACTCAGTTCGACGAACAGATCGATGGCCCGCCGTGTACGGAGGTAGTTGTCCTCGGCTTCCTGAGCCCGCGCACGCTCGCGATCGTTCGCGTCGCGCTCGCGTTTGAGGGCGGCCTTCGTCTCGGCGTGCTCATGCGCGATCAGTGCCGTGCTCACCCCCAAGCCAATGGACGCCAGAACCAAGACGAGGACGGCAACCAGCGCCGCTCCGCGATGTCGGCGTATCCACTTCGCGGCTTTGTCCACGATCGTTGGTCTTCGAGCGAGAACCGGGCGGTCATCCAGGAACCGTTGGAGGTCGTCGGCAAATTCGCGGGCGGAGGCGTAGCGTTCGGCCGGGACTTTCGCCATCGCCTTCAAGACTATCGTCTCCAGCTCAATGGGGATCGACCGGTCCAAGGCTCGGGGCGGACGCGGCTCTTCGTCGGCGAGTCGGTGGAGGAGCGACGGGCGGTCTTCCCCATCGAACACGGGTAAAAGGGTGAGCAACTCGTAGAGGGTGACCCCCAGTGAGTAGATGTCGGTCCGGTGATCCAGGAGTCCTGGCTTGCCCACTGCCTGCTCTGGGCTCATGTACCGGATGGTCCCCACTAACTCGCCGGTGGCAGTCAATCCGACGTCATTGCGGATCTGCGCAAGTCCGAAGTCCGTCACCCAGAGCCGGCCGGTCGTGTCGAATAGCAGGTTCGCCGGTTTGATGTCGCGGTGAATGACCCCAATCTCGTGGGCATACTCAAGAGCGTCCGCCGCTTGTCGGATGAGTTCGGCGATCCGGCGGAAGTAATCGCGTCTTCGGGATGCGTGTTCCGTAGAGATTGGGGCGGAGTCCCCCACTTCGGCGGGTACCTGAGATGAAATGGGCGTATTCGGTATCCCAGCCGTTTCCAGTGGGACAGTGGACGACCCCGTCGGCACTGAGGGTTGGCGTGTCCGACGAAGGTTTGCCAGCAGTTGTGCAAGACTTTGACCGTTGATGAACTGCATGGCGTAGAAGTGAACGCCGCCCTCTGCCCCGAACGCAAACACAGGGACGATGTGAGTGTGGTGAAGCTGGGCCGCCGCGTGGGCCTCGTTTCGGAATCGTTGAAGGTGACGTGGGTCAATGGCCGCGGCAAATGGGAGCACTTTCAGTGCGACCCGCCGTCGTAACGATACCTGCTCTGCCTCGTACACGATTCCCATTCCGCCGCGACCGACCTCACGGAGCAGACGGAAGTCACCAACGCGACCGACATCGGAGACCTGAAGAGGATCGCTCGAAACTCCGGTCGGGTGATCTCCAATGTGCCTGGGATATCGCACCCGATTCCATTGCGCCGTACTCCCGACAGCTGCCCGGAGCGGGGCAGCGATACGGTCGAGCCGATCACGTGTCGCGAAGAATGCGATCAGCGCTGAAGCATACTCCGGATACGAGTCGAGGAGTCGGTCGCGATCGGGCATCTCCCCCCGCTCAATCGCCTCAACGTACCCCAGGAGGATCTCGTTCAACCGGTCGTCACGGTCAGCTTCAGGGGTGGAACCTCCCACAGGTTCCCCCCGCACCCCCCTCCTGTCCTCCGGTTGCTCCTTGGCCATCTTCGTCCCCTCCGCCATCGAGTTGCTCGCGTAATCGCTCCAGACCGCGGAAGATCAGTCCCATTGCCGCTGCTCGAGTCCGTCCCATCAGTTCCCCGACCTCGGCAACCGTATGTCCCTTCAGATGGTGCAACTCGACTGCCTCGCGCTGGTCGTCAGGCAACTGGGCCAACGCGGCCGCCAGCCGGACCAACTGTTCATGCCGAGATGCCCGGACGCTCGGGGACGACTGTTCCACGACCAGCCACTGCTCGACCCGTGATGCCGACGCTTCCACATCGTCTATCGACCACTCTCGCCCGACGTCACGGGCTCGGGTGCCGTAGGCGCGGAGCGCCCCGGTAAGGACATTGGCAAGGATAGTCCGGAGCCAGGCGATCCACTCGTCCTCAGTTCGGCCACGGAACTGATTTTGGTTGGCGTGCGCCTGGAGGATGGTCTGTTGCACCACGTCGGACGCATCGAGCTTTCCGCGAAGCTGCGGGGCGAGGTGCAGGCGGGCGAGCAGTCGCAGGTATTCGGTATATGCTTCGATCGGTTTCCGTTCGCCCATCGCCTCCATGACGCCCCCCACAGAACAAGTGATGCCGAACAACAGCCAGTGAAGCGCCGCGAAGAGGTATTTTGTGCAAATCGTGGCGCGGGATCTCAACCCCGAACCACCAGTATACCCTCATGACAGTAAACGGATGGGGTGCCATCATCACGACGGGACGGATCTGTCCAAATTGGCAGGTATTGAGCTTCTCAGCCAGTTCCGTGGCTCTCTCGGTTTGCGACCCTTCTCGGATTTCGCATGCGGTGACGACACCTTCTGCTTGCCCTGTATCGCAGGGTTTTACTTTCAGAGGTCGTCGTGGACAAAATGTTGTCGAAGGCCAAATGGCTGCCGCGCCGGGGAATTGGCGAGGTCGGGGGAGGTTGTCGAAAAAATCGGGCGGGTCGCGTTCAGAATAGTGCCGGAGTTGACCTTGTACGTGAGTAACTGACTCACAGCGAATGCGGTGCCGTTCGCCGAAGGCGGTGACAATCGATTGTCAGTGACCTGGGACTAGCGGGGTTGGTTCAGGACGCGGCGCGAAAATAGTGTTTGAGGGATGACTCGTTGCTAACCAAGGACTTCCAAATTTTCGGGTGGGCAAAGGGTGGGCAGTATTGCCCATGCGAGACCAACGCGCTACCATTGTCACTGAAGCCTGGTCCGTGATGCAAAACACTGCAACTGAAGAGAGTTCAACGCGAAAGCGATGCGACCCAAACGCGGCTGAAACATGCATGCGATTAGGTTCGAATCCTGTATTGCCCACTCTGCCAAATGCCTTTCTGCCGCGGAAGTTCCTGCCTACTACCCCGTACAACTTCAAGTCGATTTCGCCGTCCGACTTGAAATCCATTGTCCACAACGTCCCCCATCCGGAACTTCATTCTCGGCTGAGACGAGGGTGTGGGCTGTCTTTTCTTCTCTGACGCGCGTTCTTGGTCTCGAAGTTGACAACTCTTGGAGTAAAAAAATTGATGCCGGCGAGAGGATGCGCGCTACGAGAATCTCTGCCAGTTTTTCGGTAATCCTGGAAGCTGATTATCACGACCCAACACATTTCCGCTGAAGTCAACAAGGATTGAGCGAGTCAGTCGTACAGTCGGTGTTCGACTCGGTGTAAGAAGTCAACGGCCCACTGGTCAGCAGGGGCGATTTCGAGCAATTTCCGAATCACTTGTTCGGCCTCGATCAGGCAGGAATCCTCGATTCCTTGGCGCCCATTGCTTCGGGCTGCTGAGGCTGCGTTCAGAAGGGCCTGTGCAAAGCGACGGTGATTGTGGAGGGCGTATGGCCATATCCGGAGTAACTCACGGTAAAGTTCGTGGCAGCGTAAGGTCTGATCAGCCCGTCCCAAAAACAGGGTATACTCCTCAAGAAGTGTCCGACGGTCGTTCTTCGAACCCTTGCACTCTTGGAGTCCATATTCGAAGAGTTGATTTGCGTCGGCAGTCCTGCCGGTCAGCGAGAGTGCAGAAGCGTAGTCGGCGATGACGTATCCATCGGTTTGGGCGGCTGTCCACAACTGTGACAGGAGGCTCAGTCCATCATCCGGGGCGTAATAGGTGATGACACAGGCATATCCGTATAGTCGCTGCAGACCGAAATTTGTCGGCCTACCATCATACCTCGCCTGTACGTGTTCAATCAATGGCTGGAGATTATTGGCGTCTCGCAAAATCAAACCAGCACGGAATGCGTCCCGCTCGGTGCAACCAGGGTCATCCAATACGATCTGGCAGCGGCTGATCGCCTCATCCGCTTGCCCCTCTTTGTCCTTCAGCTGTGCCCAGGTCAGTTGGATGGTGCGGTTCGATCCGAACCGCTGCTCCAACTCCTCAAGCAGGCGCTCGGCCCCGGGAAAGTCCCTGCGCCTAACCCGGCTCTTTGCAAACTCGATGGCGACCCAGATGTGCTCTTTCTCGAGCATGCGGACGGAGTCGAAGAACTGTTCTGCCTCGGCCGAGCGACCAGTCGCATCAAGAGATACAGCATTGGCGACTTTCGCTACGGCTTCCTCGGGGAACATTTGAAGAATCTTTTCGGCGGCGGCTTGGACCTTCGGCCAGTCACGTTCATGAAGGGCTTCGAACATTGCTGTTCGAATCGGTCCTGTGAAGAGCCGCAGGTCTTCAAAGTGAACGTGATTGTCTGACGAGAAGGCGTGAAAGATAGATTCAACCTTCTCGTCCAACGTCAGCTTGCGGGTTCGTTGCAAATTCTGGAAGTATGTATGGGCCTGTTGTTGCAGCTCCCGTGATTCGTCTGAACTAGCGATCTGTGATCGGAAGTAATCGCTGATGAGCGGATGTAACTTGTAGGCGTCGCCCTCGGCCATGAGTAGGAACCGATTTACGAGTTCAGCGATGATGTTGTTAGTCTGGGCCGCAGCAACCCCAGAAAAGGCGGAGCCGGACACAGGGATCCGGAACACCGAGGCAAGCTGGAGAAACTTGGTCTCCACCGGCGAGAGTGAAGTCCGGCCAAGGAGCTTGTTGATGACGAACTTTCGGATTTCTTCACGCTGGTGCAGTTTCTGGATCACCTCCGCTGCCGGTGTGTTTTCGAGGGCGGCAATCGCTAACTGGCCTATGTACGGGTGTCCATGTGTCTTATTTGCGATCAGTTCTAACTCGTCGATCGAAGGCGGAGGGTATTTCGACACCCCGACTGCGGCCAACTCCTGCAGCAGTTTGAGCATGTCCGGACCATCCAGTCCCTCAAGCCGGAGGGATTCGAGGAGGTGGTTACCGGAGAAATTCAGATGTCCACGCCAGTCCGATACCAAGAGCAACTTTGGCGCGGGGGTGAGGCTCGTCCGGCAGATGAAGGCGAAGAATTCAAGTAATTGGGAGTGTTCGATCCTGTCCGCGTCAATTGGCAGGTTGTGGGCGTCCTCAAAGATCAGCACCCGTACATTCGCCTTGCCGAGTTGCCGACAGACAGTCTCATAGCTACTGAGATCAGGCTGAATGGGTTCCTTCCGGTTGTCCCCCAGCCGGATCATGATCTGGGCGAGAGTCTCCGCCAAGGATGTATCCGCCACACATCTAAAGCGAACCCAGTCGGTCGCAAACTTGTCGACGCGCTGGACGTCTGCTAACAGAGCACTCTTCCCGATTCCTGGTGGCCCGTGTAGGTGCAAGATACGCTTGCCACTGCTCCCTTCCACGAACCGGGCAACATCCCTCCTCTGGTCTGTCCGGTCGATGAATGAAAGTGAGCGGAGGGGGGGAACTGGAGGCGGTGCGGGTGCGAATCGAGGTTCGTTCGCGAGCGTGAGCTCGCGTTTTTCCCGGATGCGGGCGAGATCTTCCAACGGAACAATGAGTTTCCGCATCTCGGCGGGAGGAGCGGTCGCCAGTCGCCCGCGGATTGCCTCTTCGGCCTGCTTCGCTCTCCGCACAAAGAGGCTGGCAGGGCTCTCAGTCTCGAAAAGGAGCAGTTTCCCCTCAGAGGTTCGGTTTCCGTCGGTCCTGACCCTTGAGGCCGCTTCCGACTTCGATCCGACAGCTCCCTCCAGCGATTCGAGCCACACACCCAACTGCGACCCGTCGGTTGGTGGCTTGTTGGTGTGGTAAACGATCGGCAACCTCGCCGCCGTATCGATTCTGACCTGCCACCCAGCTCCGATAGTCCTCTCGTAGTTCACCTGATAGACGGTGACACCCTCCCACTCATCAGCGGAATGCGCTGCCTCTTCGCCGGAAAGGAGTTTGACCGTAGGCGGGACGTGCGGGGATGAGGAGCTCATCGCCACAGGCACACCTTGGCACCTTGAATCGCCGTGAACACGATGGATGATGGGATCAGCATGTACCCCGCACGATGACAGGATCAGTTCTGGCCCGTGGGTTCCTCCTGAGAGATATTTTGCGGCGGCAGCAGCCGAGGGGAGGGAAACAACGGTCATCCACCCATCCCGGCATTGGACATCGAATGGTTCGACCAGTCCCTCAACAACTTCGGATGTCTTGTATGGGGAATCCAATTCGCTGATCGTCATTCGCCCTGCACGACCACGGCGTACAACGACATCCGCAACACGGTTCTCCAGATCCTCGGCTTTTCGCTTTTGCCAATCGATGTGGACGCCGAAGTCGGCCTCATAACGTGACAGCCCGGGCGCTGTGAGAGGTATCGAGTGCCCGCCGAGTGAAACGTTACATTCGTGTGCCTCGCACCACGCGGCGACGGTGGTGGCGCAGTCTAACCCGAGCGAGAACCTTGGGAAGAGCAGGATGTCGATGGAGAAGCGTTCGAGGTGCGACAAGAGCAAGCGAATCCGGTTGAGGTTCCACGCAGTGTATTCACCACGCCAAGCAGTTCTGAGGTTTGTAAACGCCGAGCCAAAGGCCGGGATTGTAATCCCATGCCGGTAGTCCTCAAGAGGAAGCGGCTCCTCGCAGCAATCGAACTCACTTCCGGAGTAGGCCGGTAGGCAATCCAGTTTAACCACTGCCACCACAACCCGATTAGCCCGTCGCTTGTCACGCTCCAGCCAGTCCACACCAGAGAATCGCTGCTCACAGGCCTCACGGAACCGTGAGGACTTCCAGAGTAATTGGATGAATCCGGTCAGCGTCAATTCCCCCTTCTGCTCGGTAGCGCAGAACGCCACTGTTTGCATCAACTGGGAGACAGCGGCATCGTCGACTGGGAGGTTTAGTCGCGTTAAGACGTTCGAGACGAGTCTGCGCAATCCATCGATCGACTCGTAGCTGAACCGCCAGACGACGGACTCCAAGAACGCAGTCATCTGGCTCGTCGTAACTCCGAGATGAGCCCCCAGTGTCTCTCGGATCTTCTTGTAATCCGCACTTGTAAAGAACTTCGCCCCGATCTTGCCGGACGCTGTTTCGATGGAGGCGCCCAGACTGTATCGTCCTCTTGCCACACCGTTCGAGGAGATAAAGGCGATTCTGCATTGGCGACCTCCGTCACCGGACAGTTGACGCCACCCCCGGTATAGTTTCTCGATCAACGAGCTTGACTGCGGGGTTTTCCGCTTCATCAGTGTGTCGAACGTCTCGACGTGATCCTGCGTCGTATGGAACTTTACCTGGTTGCCAGATGGGATTTGGCCGGGGATGCGGATTACGAGGTCGTCGATGTGATCGACCTCTTCCGACTCAATTTGGAACTTCGCGTCAAGGTTCCCCTGCTCGATGACATCAAGCAAGGCGAGGGCACAATACAAGTCTTGGTATTCGAACCCTTTCCGGATCGAGTAGGTAGTTTTTCCCATGCCTGTTGCCCCTTTGCCTTGGCGCACGCCTGATCTAGCCGACGCGAGGCTTCATCTTCCTTTGGCCAAATCGGCCGACTCGTCTTTAGGTTATCGATGCATGTCCACTCGGTACAAACGGACGAGTTTAGACGACAGCGGCGCAATTCGTTCCACGGTCCGAAGAATATTGGCCTCATGGAGGAAGTTTACCCAAGCTCGGACGGAGTATCATGCGGTGATCAGTGACTACAGCCGATGTTGCGGTACTACCGCAAATTCACGTTAATTCTGGCAGAGGAGCTATGGCCTTACAATGGCGCTCATACGTGATAAAGTGCTTGAATTGCATGCTTTTCGAGACACGACTCTGGGTTTCCTGTCCCACTCTGGTCTGAGAGTTAGTAGGCGCGGTCAGTCAGACTTCCGCACAAGGCCAGCGCTTGCAGTATCGCGACATCTTGTCTGGACAGCCGACATCGGCCCAGTTCTTGAGCCTGTGCTTTTCGGTGAGTTGCACGAGTTGCTTATCCCCTGTTTGACCGTAATTGTCCCGTCGTTCGAGCTTGTTTGCGGGCTGTTTCACCAGAGTCGGCCCAACCACTCGACGATCCGTTCGCGGAGCGTGGCGACCGTCTTCAAGCCCAGCACCGACACGAGGACCATGAAGGCGAACCGGCACACTGAGCCGCGGGTCACGACCCACAAGCTCTGCCCTACCAGACTGACCGTCCGCACCGTGAAGCAGAACGTAACCCAGTACCGAGCGTACTGACCCGGCCAACGGCTGCGCTCGCGCAGGTAGTCCTCTTTGAGTTCCTCGTAACACGGGTCATACACCCTCTCGCGAACTCCTCCTGGAAGGATGATGCGAAACAACTCCCAGAACCGCGGGAAGCCTGAAAGCGGTAATGGGGAACACTCTAACGTGATGGGCAGAGTTGCATCGGAGCACAGGGCACAACCCTCCAGCACAGGGATCAGGTGTTCAGCGAGAGCGGACAGCGAGGCACACCCCTCGTCCAGATCGTCTTGGTAGCTGACACCGACACTGATGCGCCGGCCGCACTGGGCTAGTTCAACGAAGATCTGAGGAAAGGTCCAGAGTAGGGCGTCTTCGAGAGCCGCACTGATCGCCATGCATACAGCGCCGGCCGAGGACAGACTCAACACGGGGAAGGGAGCCCCCCACTCGGCAATGGCCTCGAACTCGGCGGTGAGGATCCCGAGTTCGTTGTGGTAGAGAGTTACCTCGGTGCCTGGTACGGACGCCGAGAGCCGTTCCAATAGGTCGTTGAGCATTTCCGTGGTCTCTGCGGTTTCGAACATCGCTCACACTCCCTCCGCGCCCAATCGTCGGGCAGCCAGTTCTGCGTAGAAGGCCCGCACCTGCTCGGCCGTCGCGATCCCCGAGGCGGTGATGGTGTAGACGCGCTCTTTAATCAGTTGGCCCTCGATCAGCTTTTGGTCGTACCGGCCGCGGACGAGTTTCGCATCCTCCATCCGGGCCATCAGTTGGTAGAAGGCGGGACCGGAAGTGCGATGCTTCTGGGCAAGGAGCAGTTCACGGAGTGCGCGGCCAGACCGATCGCCGTCTTGTAGCGAATCCAACAGGAGGAACTGTAAGTGTGTGATGTCGGGAATCGGCATAGCTGGCTCACGTCAAGTGATGTAACGTAATATTACTTCGGCATCGCCACGATGTCAATGTGGCCCCGCCTTTCCGTGTCCAGCGTACACAGTCCGCACGGAATTCGATGCGAACCGTCCAGAAATGTGCGACTTGTGCGTATCGCGGAGATCGGATAGTTGGATGAAATGCCGGGTACTACGCGCCCAGAAACACGATGCGGTTTACACGCGGGAAGATGGTTTTCTGGCTGTTCTACCGAACGCGAGCATCAGCGGTTCGTCGTTCATCGCCTCCGGACGACTGTCGATTTTTGAAGGATTCCGGGTGTGCAAAGGGTGGGCAGTATTGCCCATGCGAGCCCAACGCGCTACCATTGTCACTGAAGCTTGGTCCGTGACGCAAAACCCTGCAACTGAAGAGAGTTCAACACGAAAGCGATGCGACCCAAACGCGGCTGAAACGTGCATGCGATTAGGTTCAAATCCTACCGCCGCAACTCGGAAAAGCCTGTAATTTCAGGCACTTGAACCCGCTCACCCGGCATCGCTTGGGTGGGGCGGGTTTTGTTATTTTACACCCAATTCACTGCCCAAAGTAGCTCATTCACTGCCCTTTCACTGCCCCGAAGACTTCGCACGCCAGAACGCCTCGCCCTCGTTCCAGACTGGCAGCGTTGGGATTCATCCACATCTACCACCACCAACCGCCCTCATCCGGGGGAGTCTGACGGATGGGGAAGCACGTCCTGCGGTCCGGTGCCGGGTCCGTGGGTTTCGCACGGAGCGGTCGGCTGCGGGCCCGAACGAGAGTTGCGGCCGGGCCGGTCTCCGCATCGGGTACGATTAGCGGAAGTCCTGCGTAGACCGAGAGGTCCCCGCGCCCGCGTTCCGCTCGCGCGCGGTAGCGCAGTACGAGCACCGAGCCCGGGTCCGGCGCCTGCGCGAGCGGCTGGTAAGTCCCGAGCAGTTCGTTGTTTGGCGCGGGGTCCGTGTTGGTCAGGAGCAGGGGCCGGGTTTTCGGTCCGGTCCACGGTGATCCGCCGCCCGTCCTTCTCCTTGATGTCCCCCACCCGCCACCGGTTACAGCGGTGATTTGTCGCCAGACAGTCGCCGTCGAACCCACCGGCCTTCACGAGGTTTTTTCCGCTGCAAGGCTGTCGCGCAGAATCGCCGGCCAGTTTCGCAGCACACGCTGTCCGAGGGTGCGATCCCGAAACGGATGGACGAATCCCCACGCCCGTTGCGAGCGGACGACGAGAACCGGACGCGGCTCGGCCAGAAGGGAACAGGAAGGTCGGGCGGAACGTTGTCCGAAGGGTTCTCGATCCGCACGCGCTCGATTCTCGCATCTGAATCGCTCGCGAGTTCCCCGCTGTCCCCAGCTAACAGCGACATGTCCTCCGGCTTGTCGTAAAGGAGCCACAGACGGGTCGGCTCGTCCGGTAAGCGCGGGACTTCGGGTTGTGGGGCGCTGCGTCGCCACGAGCCGAGAGCGAGTAACACGCCCGCGACTATCACCAGCCCCGTGAGTGCGACCAGCACCCGGACCGGGAACCGTCGCGCGGTCGAACGACACGCACCGGCCAAGGCCTGGCGGAACTCTGCGACTGATGGATACCGTTCCGCCGGCTCCCGGGCCAGCCCGCGCTGGAGCACGCCATCGAATGCCTTGGGCAATGCCCGGTTGCGCTGGGATGCGGGTACGAACACACGCCCGGGGATCCGTCCGGTCAACAATTCGTACGCGAGCGTGGTGAGTGAGAACACATCGTAACGGGCGTCGGGCGCTGAGCCGGTGAGGTGTTCGGGGGCGGCGTAATCGAGCGTGCCCCGAAACTCTCCGGTGGTCGGACGGGCGTCGGCCCCTGTGACGGACAGGCCGAAGTCGGCGATTTTGACCTGCCCGTCGGCCGTGTAGAGGACATTTTCGGGCTTGAGGTCGAGGTGTAGGATACCCCGTTCGTGAATGTGTTCGAGCGCGTCGGCCACGTCCTCTAATACTGGGAGCGCTTGATCGAGCGGCCACGGCACACCGGGTCGCATACGCGACCGTAGCGACCCGCCAGCCATGTATTCCGTCACCAAGTAGTCGCCCTCGTCCGTCCCGCGTCGTGAATGGTCACCACGTTCGGGTGGGCCAGCGCAGCCATCAGGTGCGACTCGCGCGGTCCGGCCGGAGTGGCCCCGCCATCGGCGGTGCAAGCAGAAACTTGACCGCGACGGTTCGTTGGAGAGCAAGGTGTACGGCCCGGTACACGACGCCCGTGCCACCTTCACCAATCTTCTCTTGGAGTTCAAGCCCTGGAATGTGCGGTATACGCGCAGTACCGTTTGGGGAGGCGCTAACCATTGGTCCCCCTCCGTATTCGATTCGCCGCTCCCTCTGCCGGTTTCGCGGGGTCCGATCCGGCGCTTCGAACCTCCGCCGGCCCGACGTGAGCAGTGGTCCACGCGCGCCGCGGGGCGGCGCCGACGACGGGCAAGGAGGGCGAACGGAATTCACCACGAAACGGGGGTTGGAACACGGGGATCAACTGGCCCGCGAGACGCCCTCCCCGTGCGAGCCACGGGGCGCGAGGTTTGGTGTGTCGCGACCGAAGGGTGAGGGACGCGGTTTATTGTTGAATTGAGTATAACACATGTCCCTTCTGACCCAAGGCCCGACAAGAAATACGCGATTCGTCACCGAGCCGGGACGAACACCGAGGTCGCTGGCCGGGCGCGATCACGGGTCGCATCTGACTCGAACGCTGTTTGTCGCCATACGCCGTGCGAGCGCTTCAATTCGTCCACGGCTGTGACGTTCGGGTGCTGGTATCGAGATGGGTGAGGAGGCGGTTTTCCTTATCGGGTGTTGGCCAATCGTAAGCGGATTCACGCACACCTCCTTCACAACCCATGAAGGTTGGCGCGCCACGGTTAACCGCTCGATCGCATCCAGACACTTCACACCAAGCGGAGTGTTCGTAGAGTAACGCGTGACGCATTTCCGGTCTCAAATAGCGAGCTTACTCTCATTCTGCTATGTCCAAGCCCCATCTCATCGGGCCAGTCAACCGTGCCAATGCCGATTTCGTCCTGCGGCTCTGTTCCAGCCGACCCGGAACCATTACCTTTGGTGAGCCAGGACTTGCCGATATCGCTGTGGAAGAATTGGCATGGACCGATCACGGCGCGCCGCTCGCGGGAACGGAACGACCAGAGGCAGTTATCGCTCTAGCGGACTTCGGGCCCATACCAGCAGCGGTTCGACACGCTCCGGTGGCAGTCTTGGCCGTTGCTGGGGTCTGGCGAGAGAACTGGCATCGCTTCCGCGACGAACTGGCGACCTGCGATCGCATTTTGACCGATCCGGCCGGAGTGTCGGCGTTCACGAGCGCAGGACTGACTAACGCACAACCTTCAATCGCTCCCTGGGCGATCCGCAGGATTGACCCGACGCAACCGAGCAAGCCGGAACTCGATCTGCTGGTCTGCTGGAGGCCGGGGATTCATCCAGTTGGTGCGGGCAAATGGCTTGATGTGATTGCTTCTTTGCGGAATCACTGGCGGATCGCGTTCCGCCCTTCGACCGGGAAGGTAGATTTCCTCCGCGCGCGGGCGGTGCTGTATCTCGGCCAGTCTGGTGAATATCCGGCCATTGCGGCTGATGCCGCCGAAGTGGGGGCGGCGCTGCTTCTGCCAGCGAACAGCGAGACCAAAGACATTCCTCTGACCGACACTCAAGACTATCTCGGGCTGTCGGTGGAGAACGCCAGTTGCCAACTCAACCAACTACTGAAAAACGAACCCGCGCGCGTCGAATTAGTCAACTCGCTTCGCGATAAGCTAAATGGGCTTCATGCTCGCTTCTGGGACGAAGTGACGATCACGGTTGAAGAACGCGATCCTCGTCCTCTGGCCCAATCAAGAGGGCCGGAGCACATCGCTGCTCCTGCACTTCGTCTGATTGGCTCCTCTCCTGGTACCTCGGATGTCTGGCTCAAAGCGGCAGACCTGCTCTCGCGCGCACTCGAATTTCACCCCACGGACCCGATTGCCGGCTGGATGCGTGCCGAGTTGCTGGCGGCTGCGGGCAAGCTCACTGCGGCCATCGATCAAGCCCGACAAACTCTCCTGGCGATCGATTCAATTGGCGACTTACCTCACGAATGGCTTTTTGGTCTTCCTACCCCGCCGTCCGCCGTTCGATGGGAGTGGGAGCGGGCGGGATGGGAAAATGCGGGTCGGTCAGCCGATGAACTGACCGCCAAGCGTGCGATCATCCGAACGCAACTCCATGCTCTGCTCTCCACGCTGACTTCGGATCTGAGCCATGCTTACGAAGCCGCTGTCGGCAACTCAAGTAATGACGAGTTCCGTGTGGAACTCGGTGTGGCGCTGACTCGTGCTGGCCGACCCGCGCAAGCCGTCGAACACCTCCGCCGAGCCCACGCTTCCAACCCCTTCTCACCAGCCGCCCGCACACTCCACACGTTACTCGTTCGGCTTGGCCATGACGCCGTCGCCGAGCAACTTCGCAAGCAGCAGGCGACCTTCCGGGCGGTTGCGCCCGGCCTAATTCGGCCGGAGGCGTGGGTCACTCCCGGAGAGAAGCCGCCGCCGCTCGTTTCGATCATCATCCTGTGTTGTGGTCAAATCGCGTTTACCCGCCTGTGTCTGGAAAGTGTGCTGAGAAACACACGCCAACCATACGAACTCATCCTGATCGATAACGGTTCGACCGATGGAACCGCCGACTACCTTCGCTCATTCGGAAACCGGCTTGGCCCAACCCGGGTCGAAGTCATTCTTAATGCCACGAATCGTGGATTCCCCGCCGGTTGTAACCAGGGGTTGAGTCGAGCCGCGGGCGAATACGTCCTGTTCCTGAACAATGACACGATTGTCCCGAATGGTTGGCTCGATACGCTCGTGGCGGTCGCGGCGCGGGACGCCAGTGGGCGGTCGCTTGTTGGTGCTGTCACCAACAACGCCTCCCCACCGCATCCGGTTCCGGTTACCTACCGAACACTGGATGGAATCGAGCCGTTCGCCGAGCGCTGGGCGGCCGAGCACCGGCGAGAGATTGCCATCGTTTCGCGGCTGTCGGCCTTTTGTTTGCTCGGCAAGCGAAGCTTTATTGCTTCGCTGGGTGGATTTGATGAGCGGTATGGGATCGGTCTGTTTGACGATGACGATCTCTGTTTGCGCGCGAAGGCTGCCGGCGCGGAACTGGTGCTGGCCCACGAAGTATTCGTCCACCACTTCGGCAGTCGGACGTTCCACGGTCTGGCGGTCGATGGCCCGAAGCAACTGGCAGAGAACTTCCGTCGCTTTGCGGAGAAGTGGGGACCTGGAGTTGCAGCAGGTTATCATCTCCCGAACCAACTCGTCAGCACACCCGCCACCTCACCGCAAGACGTTCGACAACCCCAACCGGTTCCGGCCTCCCCGCTTTCCCCACGCAAGCCGCAACCGGGTGACCGCGTCTCGTTGTGCATGATCGTGAAGAACGAAGAACCCCGGCTGGCACGTTGTCTCGGCTCCGTTGCCGATCTTGTCAATGAAATCGTTGTCGCGGACACCGGATCAACCGATCGGACGAAGGAAATCGCAGTCCAGTTTGGTGCAAAAGTTGTCGATGTCCCCTGGACCGACAGTTTTTCGGCAGCCCGCAACGCCAGTATCCAGCACGCGACTTGCCGGTGGATCTTCTGGATGGACGCCGATGACTTTCTGGATAACACCAACCGGGAGAAACTCCAAACGCTCTTCCAATCCTTGCCGGATCGCAACGCGGCGTATCTGATGCGAATCGTCTCCGAAGAGACCGGAGGAGCGAACGGGAAAGTCGTCGATCATGTCCGGGTGTTCCGGAATCTCCCAACGATTCGCTGGGAATATCGCGTTCACGAGCAGATTCTTCGCGCGATCACTGCTTCCGGAGGACGCGAAGAGTGGACCGATATCGTCATCCGGCACACCGGCTATCAGGATCCGGCGACCTGCCGCCGGAAACACGATCGAAACCTCCGGTTGCTCCATCTCGAAGCGCAGGACCGCCCCGATGATCCCTTCACTCTTTTCAATCTGGGGTGGACGTGCCAGGTTCTCGGTCGCACCGCCGATGCGGTCAATTATCTGGAACGTGGCCTGACCATCGTGCGGCCCGGCGTGAGTTTCGCGCGCAAGATGTATGCTGTTCTGATCAACACCTATCGCCGCCTCGGCCGGCCCGCCGATGCGATCAAGTGGAGCCGCCGCGGTCTGGAACTCTATCCGAACGATACCGAATTGCTCTACCAAAATGCCATGCTCAGCTACGAGGGAGGCGACCTGCTCACCGCGGAGAAACACCTGCGGCGGTTACTCGAACCTCGCCCCCCCGCGTATTTCGCCATTGGAGTGGATGAAGGACTCACGGGATATCTGGCCCGCTATAACCTGGGCGTGGTGGCGCGTGATCTCGGGCGTCTGGCCGAAGCGGAACAGTTCTGGCGTGCCGCTGTCGCCGAGCGACCGGATTATGCCGCGGCGTGGGTGGGGCTGGCGGAGCTTTTCGCAACCGCGGCGCGCTGGCAAGATCTGGAACGGACCATTCGGGAATTGGAGTCCGACTCCCTCCGGAAGTTTGAAGCGCTCCTGGTGCGTGCGCGCGGGGCGATCGGTCGGGATACAACGGCAGCCCTGAGCGCTCTCACCCAGGCCGCTGCACTTCGCCCGGATTCTATCTGGCCACCTCTTCTCCGGAGTCATGTGTACCTCCAGAGTGGCGGGGATCTCGAAGCCGCGGAGAAAGCCCTTCTGGATGTCCTGGCGCTGGATCCCTCCCACCACCAGTCGCGAGTCAATCTCGACCGCGTGCGTGCTCTCAAGGCGACCGTCGATCAGACGACCGGTGCTCCCTCGGAGTAAGAAGCGTACGATTTCTCTTCGACAATTGGCGAGTGAAACAAAGTATTGATGGCTTTCTTGACGGCTGCCCGTTCATCGTTCAGGTGATACACCGACCGAGCATGAGCGATGAACCGGTCGTCGAAGCACCTGGCTCGTTCACAGTTGCGAAGGTCGTCCTCCACTTCCCACAACCGCGTGTTGACCTCCTTGAGTCGGGAGAGTAGACGATTGAGTTCCTCCCCGGATTCCGTGGGGGAAGAAGGGGTTCCGGCTTGAAGGATGGCCAGTTCCCGGAGCACATTGGCTCGTTTGCCGCTGTCCTGAATGCGCTCGGCTTTGATTTCCAGAATGGAAATCTTGTCGAATAACTCACCGTGAGCAATCGCCGCTGTCACGGCGTGAGTCACCGGAGCGAGTTGAGTTCGTGATTCCAGTTCACGGGCCACCCGTTGGAATACACTGGCCCAGTCGCCAGCCCTTGGCTGACGGAACAGTCGCATTTTGGGATACCAAGGGCAATCATCTCGATTGCGTCCCCAGCGCCAGTCGGCTGCGAGAGGGAGAACGAGCCAGGTTTCGATGCCCGCGGCTCCAGCCAGATGAGCGATGGCCGTGTCCGAGGTCACCACCAGATCGAGCGCCGACAGAATCGCGAGTGTATCCACAAACGCGCCATCTCGATCTGCTTCACGATCCAGAGGCAGAATCGGGAACCACGGCGGAAGTCGCTCCAGTTGCTCGGTCCCCACATCTTTCTGAAGGCTAATCAGGTGAATACCGGGAACGCGATGCAACGCCGTGAAATAGACCAGCGGAACGGAACGGTGTCGATCCCCCGCGTACTTCGGGTTTCCCTGCCAGGCAATGCCCACCCGCAGTCCGGCATCGGGAAACTGCTCCACGAACTGCCCCTTCCAGCGTGCGACACGCTCCGGAGCAGCAGAAAGATAGGGAAAGCCGATGCCAGGAAGTTCTGTCTCGGTCAAACCCAGCAGGTGCGGAACGGACAGAAGCGGAGCGTGCGCAGAGAACGCCGGCAGTGAACTCCCCGCCGCGACCACTTGCTGAATGCCAGGAAATCCACTCAACAGCGGCAGCAGCGGAGGTTGGCATTCGAGGATGATGGGTGCGTTCGCCCGCTCACTGGCGACCTGGGAGAGCCGGACAAACTGGATGGTGTCGCCGAGCCCCTGTTCCGCATACAGCAAGAGCGCTCCGCCGTCGGCAATCGGTTTCCCATCCCATATTGGCGCGGCATAAGACCGCAGAGCGTTTCCTCGACACCGCCAGCGCCACTCATATTCCGCCCATCCGCCACGAAGATCGCCGCTCATCAGTCGGGTCAACCCAAGATTCTTGTGCGCTTCCGGAAAATCAGGCTTGATGCGGACGGCTCGTTCCAGATATGCAATCCCCTCGGCTTCCCGACCGAGGTCTGCCTGAGTCACGCCCATGTTGTTCAAGGCATCGGGATGATCGGGTTGAATCGCCAGCGCTTTTTGAAAACACTCCACCGCTTCAGTCATCCGGCCCACCTGACCCAGCACAATTCCAAGGTTGTTCCACATATCAGCCGAATCGCCCCTCTGACTCGTCGCCGCACGAAGATGCTCGATGGCTTCCTCGGGTTGATGCAGCCAACGCAGAGCATTGCCCAGATTATTGAGCGCTTCGGCTGAATCGGGGCGCACCCGGACCGCCGCCCGGTACCACTCGGCCGCCTCGGCCCAGCGTTCCTGATTGGCGAATACCACCCCCAGATGATTGAGTGCGTCCGGGTGATCGGGCCTTGATCGCAGCGCAGACCGGAAACACGATTCGGCCTCGGTGAGTCGATTTTGCTGGAGGAAGGACAGACCGAGATTATTGTGCGTTTCCGACGCGCCCGGATTGATGCGGACCGCTTCTTTGAAATACATCTGCGCGACCGGCAGTATTCCTTGTTTCGCCCATGCCACCCCTAGATTGTGAAGCTGGTCGGGGTTGCCGGGTTGGAGCTTGAGAGCTTGTTTGAAGTAATTCACCGCGACGGCTGGTCGGTCGGCCTTGATTTCGGCCGAGCCACGCTGTCGGAGAACAGTCGCGGCCTCGTTGGCGAAATCGCGCCCTTCCCGCGGAGTGGTTCGCGCGCGCGCCACCAGTTCTTCCCCAACGTGTCGGAAAGCGGTGGCCCAGTCTCCGGGAGTGGGCTGACGAAACAGCCGCATGGTGGGATACCACGGACAGGTCGGCCGATTCTTTCCCCAACGCCAGTCGGCCGCGAACGGAAGAACCAGCCAGGTTTCAATGCCCGCGGCTCCAGACAAATGAGCCAGAGCCGTGTCCGAGGTCACCACCAGGTCCAGCGTCGAAAGAATCGCCAGCGTGTCCAGAAATGCACCATCCCGATCCACATCTGGACCCAGACGAGCCACCCCGAGCTTTTCACCCCATTCGGCCAGTTGATCCTCACCTGGACCCTTCTGCAAACTGATCAGACGCACTCCCGAAATGCCCGAGAGTGCCGCAAAGTGAACCAGAGGAATGGAGCGGTTGCGGTCGGCTTTGAAGCGGGGATTGCCTTGCCAGCCAATGCCAACTCGCAGTGTGGCTCCGGCTGTCAACTCCTGCACCCGGCTTCGCCAACGATCCACACGCCCCGGCTCCGCATGCAGGTACGGAATGCGTGTTGCGGGGAGTTCGTCGTCCGTCAATCCGAGGACGCCCGGCAGCGACATGAGTGGAATGTGGGCGGCACATTCCGGGAGTGGTTGCCCCACGGGGATCACCCGGTCGAGTCCCGGGAAGGACCGGATCAATGGGACAAGCGCCGGTTGACACTCCAGAACAACGGGAGCCTTCGCTCGTTTGGCAACCAGAGGAACAAGTCGAGCAAACTGGATGGTGTCTCCCAACCCCTGTTCAACATAGAGGAGAAGCGACCCCTCCTTCACCTCGCCTCCATCCCAACGCCGCCCGGGAAAGTGTCGCGGACTGAGGCCGTTGCATTGCCACCGCCATTCGTACTCCTTCCAGCCTTCCTGGTACTGCCCGGTCGCAAGCAATGACAGCGCACGATTCAGGTGAGCTTCGGCGTAGTCGGGTTTCAATTCCAACGCACGGGCATAACAGGCCAGTGCTTCGTCAACGCGACCAAGCAAAACCAGAGCAATGCCTTTGTTGTTGTGGGCTTCGGTGTAGCTGGGTCGGACGGTAATTGCTCGCTCGAGTGTTTCGACGGCCTGGTGCGGAAGCCCAAGATTTCTCAGGGCGTTGCCGAGATTGTTGAGCGCGGCGGGATTATCCGGTTTCAATCGGAGCGATTCATGATAGTTGATGATTGCCTGTTCAAACTCACCCCGCGCCGCCAGCGCTACGCCAAAGTTGCTGTGTGTTTCGGCGGAGAGCGGGCGACATTCCAACGCTCTCCGGAAGTAGGTACATGCTTCTTCGGCCCGTCCGGTCTCCTCCAGTAGAATGCCCAGATTGTTGCATACTTCGGCAAATGTCGGACGCAGAGCCAGACAGCGGCGGAAGCAGAGTTCCGTCTCGAAACGATCCTTACGGGCCGCCAGCGCCAGGGCCAGTTCGTGTGTCACGTCGGGGTCGCGGGAACTGAGGTGGAACGCTTTCCGGAGACACATCACAGCCTCATCGGGCCGCCCTCCCAACCGCGCCTCGCGCCCCTTGCGCGTCAGGTCGTGGACAAGATCAGACACCAGATTCGGAGCTGTGGCGGAGGGGGGGGCGACTCCCACGCGTTCAGCCAGAGCCGCAGCGACATTTCGGAAAGCGGTGGCCCAGTCTCCGGGAGTGGGCTGACGAAACAGCCGCATGGTGGGATACCACGGACAGGTCGGCCGATTCTTTCCCCAACGCCAGTCGGCCGCGAACGGAAGAACCAGCCAGGTT
>Ga0209062_1001808_pt1 | contig 33024 bp, 25 predicted proteins | sample Coa_R2_2_FD_187158 | JGI IMG/M metagenome (GOLD analysis project Ga0209062, IMG submission 187158) | Surface soil microbial communities from Centralia Pennsylvania, which are recovering from an underground coalmine fire - Coalmine... | ecosystem: Environmental > Terrestrial > Soil > Unclassified...
GCCGGAATTGCGCTCGGGGCGGTGACGCTGCGGGTGCTGGTGGCGCAAATCGGCGGCGGCGATCCCATCCATTTCCTCACGCCGCAGCTCGAATGGCCGGTGCTACTGTTTTCCGCCGGGCTCTCGGTTGTGACCGGCCTGATCTTCGGGCTTTATCCGGCGTGGGACGGCGCGCGCGCGTCCGTCGCCTCCACCCTCAAGGACGAATCCGGCCAGTCCTCCGCCACAGGCGGCTCGGCGCGCATCCGCAAGGGCCTGGTGTGCGCGCAGGTGACGGTCTCGGCGATGCTCCTCATCCCCACCGGCCTGTTCCTGAAAAGCCTGGTCAACCTGCTGCACGTAGACCTGGGGATGAACACCGAGAATCTGATCGGGTTCGGCATTTCGCCCGCGCTCAACGGCTACAACCTGGAGCAGAGCCGCGCGCTATTCGAGCGAGCCGAAGCCGAGCTGGCCGCGATTCCCGGCGTGCGCAGCGCGACCGCCTCGCTGGTGCCCCTGATCGCCGGCGACAATTGGAGCAACAGCGTCAAGATCGAAGGCAGCAAGCAGAGCAATCGCGAGCAGTCCATGTTCGACGAGATTTCGGCCGGCTATTTCGGGAAAATGGGCATTCCGCTGATCTCAGGCCGCGAATTCACCGAGGCCGATAACGCCTCCGCGCCCCTGGTGGCGATCGTCAACCAGGCCTTCGTCCGCAAGCTCCTCGACGGCCGCAACCCCATCGGCCTCCACTTCGATGCCGATGTCGACAACATCCAAATCGTCGGCGTGGTGCGCGACAGCCACTACTCCTCGGTCAAGCAGCGAGTCCCGCCGGTGTACTACATGCCGTGGCGGCAGGACAAGCGGCTCAACAGCCTGACGTTCTACGTACGCGCCGCCCTGCCGGCGGCACAGGTGGTCCCGCAGATTCGCCGCGTGATGCATCGCCTCGACCCCGACCTGCCCCTCGAAGACCTGCGCACCCTCGACGACCAGATCCGGCTGAATATTCGAAACGACCGCCTGGTGCTGCAGCTCGCCGCCATCTTCGCCATCCTCGCCACCGTGCTCGCCATGCTCGGTCTTTACGGCGTGATGGCGCACAGCGTGGCGCGGCGCACGCGCGAGATCGGCATCCGCATGGCGCTCGGCGCGCAGCCGGCCGGCATCCGCGGCATGGTGCTGCGCGAGATGCTTTGGATCCTGCTGGCTGGCCTCGGCGCCGGCATTCCCGCGGCGCTGGCGATTTCCCGGCTTACGCAGAGCCAGCTTTATGGCGTCGAGGCATACGATGCGGTGGTAATCACTCTGGCGGCGCTGGCGCTGGCGGCAACGGCGGTCGCAGCGGCGTATATTCCGGCGCGGCGGGCGTCGCAAGTGAGTCCGATGAGCGCGCTACGTTACGAATAGCGGCCTATTCCCGGCGCTCGGTCCGCCGGGGGGCCAGCGGCGCCGGCAGCCCGGATTCCATCGGCCGCCACTCGGTCTGAAAGTACCCGCGATAGCCAAACAGCCGCCCCCAAACACGATTCGTGACCGCCACTTCGATGCGGAAGCAGCGTGCCGCGTCATCGTACCATTCGCAGACGTCCGCAACACCCGAGAGCAGCATCGGAAACGAAAACCCGATGGGGCCTTCATAGAAGCGCTGCGCGCCGGATCGCAGGCGCAGCCCGCCATTGGCCGCAACGCTGAGATCGATCACCACCGCCAGGTGCTGGTGCGTGCCGAGATAATCGACGATGCGCTGCCGTTCTTCGCTGTAGATCATGTACGCATCGAAGCGCCGCGGCCGCGGAGTCTGAAACATGCGAATCCAAGTCACCGTCTCCCTGCCCAGGGGGTCCACATAGGCGTAATTCAGAATTTGAAACGGAATTTTCCGGCCGCTCTCGGGGATCAGAATCCTGCGCCACGCCCCCACGTACAGGAAGGGCAGCGTATAAATCGGGCCGTGCCAAATCTCTTCCATCACTCCAGTGCCGATCGCGGCCGTCCGGTCCGCGCTCGAAAAGCCGAATCGTCGCTGGATTTCAGGATGCAAGCGGGCGAAGTCAGAGCCCATGGCCCTCTGATAGATGGAACTCATCACTCTCCTTTGGGTGGATGCCGAAGGCAGCGCGCCGCCGAGGGCAGATCGGCTGCCGCGAAATAGCCGATCGCCGAAAGCGCCACCATCCCGGTGTTCAAAGTTACCGGGTTAAACGCAGCTCCGAGATACCGCGGCGCATAGAGGGCCACCGGCACAATAGCGGCGATCATCGCCGCCCCGTTCCATAGGAACCACGGCCGCCATCTCCATAAGGCCAGTGTTGCTGCTGCCGCCGCGAGTTCCGCCAACCCGACTATCGGCAGCAGCGAAGCCGAAATCCCCGACCGCGCCAGCAGAATCCGCTCATCCGCGCTGGCCAGCAGCAGCTTCGGCACCAGCCCCTGCCATGCCCAGGTGAAGGCGATTGCCAATCGCGCCGCCCCATGGATCATCGCCAGCCGCATGCTGATCCGCGGCGGCATGCCCTTCTCGATCCACAGCCGCAGGCGGTCGAAGCTCCACGCCGTGGCCCAGCCCATGAGCGGCCGGAAGAGGAGCCGGTCGAGGATCCGGCCTGCGCGGCCGAATCTGGTTCGATAATCGTACCAGGTAAGAAACCGGACGCCCCCGCTGAGGGGCACGTACCGCCAATAACCCGAACCTTCCCGAATCAGCGATTTCGCATCGCTCGACCAGAACTTCAACGCGGAAGTACGGGCGCCCGCTGCGTCCTCGCGAGTGCCCGTGCTTTCGCCCTCGCCCTCGATTCTCAACCCGAAGCCGATTCGGGTTGCATAGCGGAATTGCTGCGGCTCTTCCGCGGAGCCCCTCGGCAGATAGTCGATGGCGCTGAAGCGCAGGTCCCAGCGCTCGTGCAGCTCCGGGTTCTGCGTGTAACGCCAGATCTCGTCGACACCGGCCCGGATGAGAATTTCGACGTAGATCGGGCGCTCGCCTTCCACGGCCGTCGATTCTACACCCGCTCGACCGGTATCCCGGCTCCGGCCAGCGCCGCCTGCACGTCGGCGGGCCGGAGCCGCGTGGCGTCGTATTCGACCGTCATGCCGTCCATCTGCGGGCTCAGGCTGATGCGCTGAAAGCCGTAGTGGGCGCGGGTATCGCTCAGCCGCTGGAGTTGAACGTCATCGAGCGGCCGGGTGAGGCGGAAGCGGACTTGAACCTTGGTCATCAGTTTCAGAATAGCGTTTCGACGCTCATTCCGGCAGCTCCGCCGAACCCTCCAGCTCGGCCAGCAACTGCACCGCCAGCGCGCGGTAACCGGCGTCGAATTCGGTCTCCGAATCTTCCGGCACGTGCGCCGCGATCCACGTTTGCAGCAGCTCGGTGACCGGCTTGGCCACCGACTCCTCCGCGCCCGGCTCGAAGCGCAGCGGGATCTCCGAACGCCGGATGGCGCCGATCAGCAGTTCCTGGAATTGCATCCGTCTTCTCCGGTAACGAAACTCTCCGCGTGGTGGTTGACTGGTCCGCGTCCGCGGCCGAGGCCCGGCGCTGTCCCGATCGCCGCATGAATAAACCGCTTCGCGCGCCGGACCGCTTCGCCGAGAGGGAGCCCACGGGCGAGGCCCGCCGCGATTGCGGCCGAATACGTACAGCCGGTGCCGTGAGTGTGGCGCGTCGCGAGGCGCGGCGCCGCAAACTCGGTCCATTCCGCGCCATCGAAAAGGAGGTCGGTGGCGTCGCCTTCGCGGTGTCCGCCTTTGATCAGCACCGCGCGCGCGCCCATGTCGCGCAGGCGGCAGGCGGCGCGGCGCGGATCGGCGGTTCCCGTGAGCGCTTCGGCCTCCGGCAGGTTGGGCGTCACAAGCGCGGCGTGCGGCAGCAGTTCCTCCCATCCGCCGGCGGCGAGCGGCGCGCCGTGGGTCGCCGCCATCACCGGGTCGACGACCAGCGGAAAGTTCCACCCCGCCGCCGCCCGCGCCACCGCGCGCAGGGCCGCTTCCGATCCCAGCGCGCCGGTTTTGGCCGCGGCCGGCGGGATATCCTCGATCACGGCTTCGATCTGTTCGGCAATCAGCTCGGACGGCAACAACTCGACCCGCGAGACCCGCACGGTGTTCTGCACCGTCACCAGCGTGATGACGGCTTCGCCGTAAACGCCGAACTGCTGGAACGTCTTCAGGTCGGCCTGGATGCCCGCGCCGCCGCTCGGGTCCGAACCGCCGATCGTGAGGGCCACCGCGCGCATTGCCTCATCGTAACCCAGGCGGCGGCATCGGAGCCGCTTCTCGCGCACGGTGCACCATCGCACGATCCGGCGCTCGCGGACCGGGCGCCGGCATTGACACCATTCGGTTCTGTCTTATAATTCTCGGTAACTCCTGATCCATCGCTGAGTTCCCGGCGGGATAAGATGCCGGCTTGGTGGCACCATTTCTTTTTTCCGGGTGCGAACTTGCGGCACGAAGAGTTCCTTCAGCCGCTGCGAAACGCTGGAATTCACTCGTCGCCTTACGCGCCGGAGCGTGCCCGCGGCGGCGGCGTGTGTTTCTTCAATCAAATCAGCTCCCATCTCCTCGATTTCATCCGGCTGGAGAGCCGGGGCGGCGTAGAGCGGATTCTGGCGGTCGCGGCCCCCGGGACCAGAATCGGTGACGGCGCATGGCTGCTGCTTCAGGCAGGCGCATCCGACGTATTCAGGTGGGACCACTCGCCCCAACCCGAATTGGAGATCGCCGCGCGTTTCGAACGGTGGCGCTTTGTCGACGATACGATCGCCTCCCCTCTGGTGCGGGAGAACCTCGTCGGAAAGAGCAAGGCCTGGATCTCCGCGCTGCGGCGCACGGTCGAAGCCGCCGCCTTCACGGAAGCACCGGTACTCATCACGGGCGAGAGCGGCACCGGAAAGGAACTGGTGGCGCGCCTGATCCACACGCTCGATACACGGCCCGAGAAACGCGACCTCGTGGTTCTGGACTGTACGACCATCGTGCCGGAACTTTCCGGGAGCGAGTTCTTCGGGCACGAGCGCGGGGCGTTCACCGGCGCCGTTTCCGCGCGCGACGGCGCTTTCGCGCGCGCCGATATGGGCACCCTGTTCCTGGATGAGGTCGGCGATCTACCTCTGGGCTTGCAGGCCGAGCTGTTGCGCGTCGTGCAGGAACATTCCTATAAGCGCGTCGGCGGCAATCAGTGGCAGCAGACCCGGTTCCGGCTGGTGTGCGCCACCAACCGGGACCTGCAGCAGGATCAGGCGGAGGGCCGCTTCCGCCGCGATTTCTACTACCGGATCGCGGGTTGCACCTGCAAGCTCCCTCCGCTGCGGGAGCGCACGGAAGATATTCTGCCGCTGGCCGAATTTTTTCTCCGTCAGCTTCGTCCGGACCACGAGGCCGCCATGGACGAAGCCGTCCGCGAATATCTTCTACAGCAGACCTATGCGGGCAACGTGCGCGATCTGAAGCAGATCGTCACCCGCATCAGCCATCGCCACGTCGGACCGGGGCCGGTCAGCGCGGGCGACATTGCCGAAGAGGACCGGCCTGCCGTGCCTCCGTCCGCGGGGCAATGGAACGGGGCGGAATTGGAGGCGGCGGTCCGCCGCGCGCTGGCCGGCGGCGCAACCCTCAAGGAGATCGGCCAGGCGGCCAGCGCCGCCGCCATTCGCATCGTCACGGCAGAAGAGGACGGGAATCTCCGGCGCGCCGCGCAGCGCCTCGGCATCACTGACCGCGCATTGCAGATGCGCCGCGCGGCGCAGCGCGAGAACGGGATGGCCGATGGCGAGGCGATCGCCTGAGCGTCAGCAGCAGGACCCGCTTCCCGCGGGAAATTGCTCGCCCACCCACGGATCGCGAATTTCCTCGCGTGCCTCGCCCTGCGACCACGCGGCGGCCACCGCGGCCACGGCGAACCGCGGCCGGGACCGCGCGCCGGCAATCAGGCGCAGGAAATTCCCGCCCAGGATCTGCGCCTCCTCATGCCTCGCCAGGCCCAACACCCGCACCTTGACCAGCTCGACCGCCGGGTGTAGCCAGGGCCCATCGGAGCCGAACAGCACCTTCGATGCGCCCGCCCGCCGCACGGCTTCCTTCAGGATGTCGAAACGGCGTACGCCGGCCGTGTCCGTATAGATGTTCGGATGGCGGACCAGATGATCGATCAGCGCCGTCTGCGCGCGCCAATCGTCCGCGAAGCTGCCGAGGTGAGGGATGATGAACGCGACATCGGGATACTCGCGCGCAAGCAGCTCGACGGTGGAAACCTCGCCCATGACGTCGTACAAGACCGGCAGCGAAAACGCGCGCGCCGCCTCGCAGATCTCGCGGCTGATGCGGCCGTCGTAGCGATGCACCTTGATGCCGCGAAAACCGTATCTCTCCACCGCTTCCTTGACCATCGAATAGATGCGGCCCCGGTCGCGGTCCGGGTGCACAAAGGCGAAGCCGTAGAACCGGCCGCGCCCGCGCGCCACGATGCGCGCCACCTCGCGGTTGGCGGCGGAGTAATCGGAATGGAACGCCGCGAACAGAACGGTGCGATCGATCCCCGCGTCCGCGGCCCGACGGAGATAGTTGCCGAGCGGCGCTTCCGTGTCCCACGGGCCCGTCAGGCCGTCGCCCTTCCCGGCATGGCAATGGGAATCGATGATCATGGGGCTCCTCTCAATTCGTCGCGCACGGAGTGAGCGGCGGCAGGGTGCAACTGAGAATGTCCGAAATGATATTCCGGTCGTCGCTCTCGGGCTCACTGCATGCCGTGTCGGTCGTGTCCTTGAAGCACGAGCTTCCCTGTTGACCGGCGGTAGAACCCGTCGTGACGGGCGTGGTGCGGCCTCCGCCGGACGCCGACTCCACCTCCTTCTGGTGCCCGAACGCAGTCCAGCCGCTGGTATCGGTCGCGGAACGGCCCGGCGACAAGCGCCACATGCGGTCCACCTCAATATGCTTGTGAGCGAGCAGTATGGCGGAGGAGGCGGGATCCGCCTTCTTCTTAACGGCGAGCCAGATTTCAAACTTGGCTTTAAAGCAAACCAGCCGCAGCTCCTGACTCGTCTGCTGCGGATGGTTCACCCGTACTTTGATGAACGGCGAATCCTCGACGACCGAAGTCTTGCCGTTGCAGAGCTCCTGCACGGCCCCGGCGCATAACCAGGGCGGCATGTCCGGCTGCCCGGGCCCGATCAGGGCGTCGCGCGCGTTGTTGACTACGCACTCCTGCGCTGCTCCGCCGCTATAGACCGCCAGCCAGCGGGAGCTGCGGACGGTTTGGATGAAGCCGAAATGCCAATCCGAGCTCTTGCCCAAGCGTGCGCCCGAGCCGGCCACCGCGCCTTCGTACTTCCAGGCCGGGGTAGGGCGAAGCTTTCTCCCCTCCGGACACGCGATCACTCGATCCTGCCGGCAGCTAAATCGCAGGAAGTTACTGCCGACCAGATCGACCTGGCCTCTCGGTTGGAAGTTGAAGGCGAGGGTCGACCAGCAGAAATCGAACACAATCCCGGCGGCCGGCCTGAGGGTTCCACTGAGCGCTCCGGAGGGGCAGGTCAAAGCGCCGCAATCCGTTTCGACCGGAACCACCTGGCAGGGCAAAGGCAGGCGGCCCACAAGAGCGAGAGCGGAGACCAGGGGTTGCTGGATGTTCAAGGAGGGCGTCAGACGGTATCTCGTCTGAAAGGACAAGAGCGCATTCCCGGTTGCCGGATCCATCCGCCCGGTAACGGGCAGGCGAATCCCAAGCGCCTGGTTAAGGGATCGCTGCAGCCACGCGGTAAATTCCGGACCGGAGGTGAGCGGCACGCTACACAGCAGCTCCGCGGAAGGCAGGATTTCCACACGCCGGTTGCGGGCGCGGTCCTGTTCGCTCCTGGGGAATGGCGCGAGCATACGCGTAGCGCCGGCGGCATGGATCTGCCAGGAGATGCCGCTGGTCAAACGGGGATTGCCGATGGCGCGGATCAGCGCCTCTTTCACCTGGAGGGCACGATCGCCGCTGATCTTTCTCTCGAATGCAGGACCGCGCTGGACATCGTGATCGGCGTGGCCCACCAGCCGCACCGTCCGCACTGGCCGGCAGCCCGGCTGAAAGCTCGCCCGGATGCGCCCGGCAAGCAGGCGGATCTTCGCGCGTTCCTGGAGCGGGAGCGCGGCCGGAGAGTGCTGGTAGCGAGGAAATCCGCTCACCGTGATCTGCTCCAGTGAGGGACAAGGCCCCGCTCCAGGAGTGAGCGCGCGGAATGTAATGCGTGGCGCCATAAATGCCTCTCTTCCTCACCATCCCGTAAAGCTGCCGTGCCGGTCGCTCAGCCCGCTTCGCCGGATGGCGCTGGCCCGCGCCACGGCGTCGTTCATCACGCGGTGATTTGCATAGTTCGCCGTGATCGCGACGTCCAGCGCCGCCAGGTCGGGCCGCGATCCCACGCGGTCGGCCGCGCGTTGCAGGTCCCCCGTCCGTCCCCTCCGGCTCGCCAGATTGCCCGGCGCATTGATATGTTGATCGAGGATCAGCGCGACGCCCAACTGCGAGGTGATCACCTGGTTCGTCGGGAGGCTCCGGCGCACTCCGTTCAGCGTCACGTTGAGGGTCGGCACGGTCCGCAGAATGCGGTCGAAGCGCGCCGCGCCTTCCCGGATCTGCGCCGCCCGGAACGCGGCCGAGGCGATGGCGGCCTCGCGAAAGCGCGCGGCCCATGCGCTGTCCCGCACGATACGTCCGCCGGCCGGCGCTTCGATGAAGAAAGCGCCGCGGTCGGCGCTCGGCGGCAGCGCCAGGTCGCGCACGACAATATCGACGCCCGCCGGCTTGGCCGCCTGGTTCACCAGCCGTTCCTGCAGCGTGGCCCCGAGCGCTCCGGCACCGCGCACGTCGAGCCGGTAGATGCCGAAATAGAGCTCGAATTCATCGGGGTTTTCGGCCTTGAATCGCCGCAAGAGTCCCGAAAGCTCGGGGTCCGAGTGCGCGCCCCATTGCTGAATTCCGGCGGAGACGATCGCCGCATCCGCCCGGTTCATGCCGTCCAGCCGGCCTTCATTGGGTGCGATGGCGCGCACCACCGCCACGCGCGGAAGGAACTGCGGGTTGGCGCGGTCCGGCGCGAATCGCGGGTCCTGGCTCACGTCCGGAAACGCCAGGCGGCCCGCGAAATCCGGGCCTTCAAATCGCGCATCGATTGCGTGAGTCATGCAGCCGGCCAGCACGTCCCGGCCGAGGACCATGCGGTGGATTCCGCCCGGCGGATCGCTGGCTCGCACGCGGGATGGGCACCCTCCGCGGCGCGAAACGAGCTGGGCCGCCGTTTCCGGCACATCCCGCGCTGTAGTCAGCCGCGCTCCAATTCCCAACCCGCGTTCGATCATGCCGAGCGCGCGCCGCCGCTGCGCCTCAGCGGCCGGCGAAAGACGCGCGGGTGGAGCGCCCAGAATCCGGCGCAGCAGGAACAGCGCGCCCGCTCCGGCGGTCAGCGAGGCCAGCAGATTCACCTGATGGTTGACGGCGTTGTTGCAGAACTCGAGCGCGGTCTGGAACGGGTCGACCGCCGCCCGAAACGCCGCGAAGAGGAGGAATACGGCTTCGAACGCGTTCGCCAGCATGCGCGCCTGCAGCGCGATGCTCAGGGCGAGCGGTGTGCTGTGCGCCGCGATCAGAGCCTGTGCTTCCCGCGTCACAGCGGCGTCATCGGGCTGGGGCAGGTGGTCCGGCCGAAGGTTCAGCGCGTCCCCGCAGCCTGCCGGAAACAAGCCGGCCCACTGCCGGATCAGCTTCGAGTTGAGCACCCAATCGCCCGTCGCCTGATCGATCTCGATCGGCAGCGGAATGCGCAGACCGTCGCGATAATTGCGCAGATCGGGCAGCGGCAGGTAGAACTGGCTGTAGATGAGAATTCCGCGCGCCAGCTCCTCTGCCGTGGGCGCCCGCGCGCCTCCCGGCTTCGGCGCGGCCCGGTAGAGAGGCAACAGGCTTTGCGCCAGGCCGAGCGGGGTCGCGCCCGGGCCGACGATCGCGGAGACGCGCGGGCGCAAGCTGGAATCGGTGACCAGCCCGCCTTGCACCGCCGCGAGCGGGCCCTCGACGATCCGCGGCACGCGGTCGGGAAAAAGGCGGACGTTGCCAGCCGAATCGGCGGTAAACCAGGGATCGCGAGCGGGCCGCGGACGCGGCTGGCAGACCGCGGGAACGATGTTGCCCGCCCCCGATCCAGCGGCAACTTCGGCCTGGACCACACCGGACGGGCCGCAGAGCTGGCACGACCGCCATGCCTGAAACGTGGTCCACGCCTTGCGCAATGCGGGATCGAGGCGGGCCGGTATTTGGCGCACGGCATCGTGGAAGTCGATGATCGGCGGCCCGTCCGCAGCGGGTCCGTTCAGAATGACCGCGGCATCTTCGCCTGCTGGAATGACCTGCCGCGGGTCGGCGCTCAGCTTGCGGGCGTACGCGACTGCGGCCGCATCGTCCTCCTTGTAGATTCCCGCGAGTTGCCCCGCCTTGACCGCCGCAACCATGCCGGTTGCATCGGAGCGCGCCGAGGCGTCGCCGGCAAGCATGCGCCGCAGCGCCTGCCGCGCAAACACGTTGATCCGCGGATCGTCGACGTCAGGCCCGGGTCCCGGCCCCGCCAGCGGTGCCACCGTGATCTCGACGCGGCGATTTTGCGCCCGCTGCGCCTCCGTCCGCGGAGATGGCACGACAAGCTGCGACGCCCCCGCGGCCTGCACGTCCCACTGGATTCGCCCCGCGATCGCCGGATCGGCAATCGCCTGGATCAGAGCCAGCCGCGCCTGCTCCGCGCGGTTGCCGCTGATTTTCCGTTCGTAATCCGGACCGCGCTGGAAATCGCGATCGGCGTGCCCAGCCAATCGGACCGACCCCAGGAACTGGCAGCCCGGCGCGGCGCTCGCCCGAATCGCGCGCGCGACGGCGGCCAGCTTCGCCCGCTCTGCCGCAGGCAGCCCCGCGACGGACGACCGGTAGCGGCCGAAGCCGCTCACGGTGGCGCCGGCCGGACTCGGACAGACCGCGTCGCCCTCCCATTCCAGCCCGTCGAACAACGGGAACAGCCTGCCGGCTCCCGCGCTTTGCGTTTCAAAGCTGAAAGCTTCGTTCATACTCACCCACCTGCCGCGAACGGCCGGCCGCGGCCCGCCTGCGCCAGAGCCTCGACGGCGCGATCCACGTCCCGCGGCTCGTGCCGGGCCGTGATGAGAAAGCTCAACCGTGCCGCGGCGCCTGCCCGTGCCCAGAGAGGAACGGCCCGGATGCCCAGCTCCGCCAGCCGCCGGTGCAAGCCGATGATTTCATTCTCCGGCGCCGGCCCCAGGGTCTGTACCGGAAAAATTCCGCCGCGGAAACGGAAATCGGCGCGCGCCGCGCCGGCGCGGAAACGCGCCACCAACCTCGCGAGGCGCAGCCGCAGCGCATCCCCCGCGCTCCGGTTCACCGCCAGCGCGTGCGCGGCCGCATGGATTGCCGCGGCGGAAGGCGGACTGCAATGCGTCCGGGTCTGGCTCTTCCGCTCGAATTCCGCGATGGCGGCCGCGCTGCCCGCCAGCACCGCGAGCGGCGCGCCGAAGCCCTTGGCCAGCGAACTCACGGCCAGCACGCCGTTCCCCGCGATGCCCGCCGCCCGCAACATTCCGCCTCCTCCCTTGCCGTAAGGCGCCGCCGGCCCTGGCGCCGGCCCGAAGATCCCGAGCGCCTGTGTGTCGTCGAGAATCAGCGCTCCGCCGCACTCCCTCGCGCCATCAAGGTACTCCCGAAGCGGCGCCGCGCGCCCGCACGCGGGGCAGAAGGTATCGCTGACCACGATGGGCTCGCCTCCGCAACGGTGCAATTGCCGCCGCAGCGCCCCGGCGTCGAGATGCCGGAAGCTCGATACGGCGGCTCCCCGGCCGGCGGCCCGCTCCACGCCCCAGCGCGCGATCGGATACGCGCCGGAATCGACGTAGATCCTCGTCCGCGGCCCGGCCATCATCCCGAACAGGTCCCAAAACAGGTGCAGAGTCGAAGCGCCCGCCGTGCCGCGCTCGCATCCCTGCAGCGCCGCGATTTCCTGCGCCACCCGGCGTGCCTCGGAGTTTTCCGCCAGAGCGGCCGGCACGCCCGCAGTCAGGCTCGGCCACGGCCGCAGCGACCGGCTCGGGTGGCGCATTCCGAGGTATAGAGCCGACGTGAAGTCGAGCATTCCAGCCGGATCAGCGGGCCACCGGACGCTGCGTTGCCAGCCGCTTCAACAGCAGCACCGAAGGAAGGGTGGCGTTGACCGGCTCAGCCGTGAGATCCACGCCCGTTGCCGCGCGATACGCGTAGATATAAGCCTGAATCTCCGGACGCCAGTACCGCGCCCAGTTCGCCGCTTGCGCAGGATTGTTGACCGTGCTCCACGCGCCGTACCGGATCGAAAGCACGATCTGCTCGCCGTAGACCGCCAGATCCCGGAAGTGAATGATCGAGACATCCGTCCAGCCTTTCATGGCCTTGACGGTATCGACCCGGTCCATCCATTCTTCCGGATACGGCACCATCACCTTGCCGCCCAGGAATTCGCGCATCTCCGGCCGCGCCAGCAGCCATTGCTGGATCATCATCTCCTGGCGGGCCGTGGAAGGCAGTTCGCCGAACTGGTTGGCCGCGCCGGCCGCCAGGATGTAGTGCGTGTCCTTGAGCGCGTTCAGCACGGGGAAACCGTCCGCCACCACGGTGGTGTCGTCGTCTTCCTTGTAGAACACCGTGCACAGGTTCAGCAGATTGTGAAAGGCTTCCAGGAACTTGGAGCGGCTATCGGACGGCCGGATCTGCCGCACGGCTTTCCCTTCGAGCATGAGACCGTAATGGTGATTGTACTCATAGGCGCGCCGCACCACGGTGAGCCGGTGCTGCTCGTCCTGCACGTAGCCCCACAGCAGGTTATTGAGCCCGCGCAGCGGATCGATATCGAAGCGCTCCAGCGGATCGCGCTGTCCCGGCCCACGGAAATTCTGGAAGCGCCGGCTGATCGCGTTCAAGGTCTGCACAAGCATGCCCTCTTCCATCCAGTAGGACCAGATCAGCTCGATCATGCACGGGTGCACCAGCTTGCGCTTGAGGACGCCGTAACACTGGATGCCCATCGACCCGCTCGAAACCGCGGGCATCTCGCCGAGCCGGGACCGCACAATGGCGAGATACGGAATCATCAGGTCTGCTGGGTCGCCCGAAATGGCGGCGCCTTTGTTCAGATAGTCGGTCCACCACGAGTCGAGCGTGTCCTCCAGGTTCTGGGCGCCCTGGTTCAGCCGGGCGGCCTCATCCGTCGCGCTGAAGACCGTCGGGTCGCTGAACAGTGCCTGCAGATCCTTGTGCCCGAGAAATACGCCGCAATGCGTCATCAGGAAGCATTCGGTCGCAATCTTCAGGATGCGGTAGGCGTCCATATCGTTGAACGGCAGGGCGCGGCGCGAGCTCAGTGGGCGCTGATTGGGCCGCAGTAGCTTCGGATCGTCGCAATCGACGCCTTGGCCGCACATCGCCGCGTCGATGGCGTTCACGTAATTATTGAAGCTGAGCCGGTTCGTGCTGTTGCGGATCACCACCCAGAGCGCGGCGTCCGAGGTCACGTTCTCGGCCGCACGCGACATGGTCACGGTGAGCGGCTCGCCGCTGAGTAGCGGCCTGGGTTGGACCGCAATCTTCTCGGGCGCCGGAGCGGCCACGCCTGTCCCCAAGTCGGCCGTGACGGTGTATTCGCCTTCCGGAACGCCGCTGGTGTCCCATTTGAACTCCATCGGCGGGTTGCTTTCGGTCGGCGCCACTGGCGGCACGATCGGCACGACCTGCGGCCCGAAGTCATAGTCGCCGAAAACCACGTGCCAGGTGGGCGACACACCGGCGGGCGCTCCGGTCAGAGTGAAGACGGCCAGCCCTCCGGCATAGACGGTCTCCGGAGCGATGGTCAGCGCCAGTCGATGCGACGCCGGCGTCGGATTAGCAAGCTTTTGAGCCATATGAGTTCTCCTTATTGCAAAGTCCACTGCGCCACGGCCGCCAATGCCGGAGGTCCTTGCGCCAACTCCAGCTTTGGCTGCGTCGAGCAAATATCGAGAGTGTCCAGGGCGCTGCGCATCGCCCAGTAACGAAGCAGACCGGCCAGCACCTGGCTTTCGCGCTCGGGCGTAATCCTTCCGTCCGCCCGCGCCTGGCCGATCACCGCGAAAATGAGGCTGGGCGAGGCCGCCCGCATCCGCTCCGGAGACGATGCCCAGCTCCGGTAATACAGCGCCAGCCGCGCCGGCTGCCGCTCCTCCACCGGCATCACTTCGCGCAACGACCTGCCCCGCAGCGCCGGCGGCCGGAAGTGGAGCAGCAGGCTCACGAACTCCGGAATGCTCGCTTCCAGCATGGCCAGTGTCGCGCTCGTCTCCGCGCTCACGCCGCTCACCGGGTACAGCGACTCCCAGTGCCGCGCGAGAGCCGCCCACTGCGGGTGAGGAAACAGCGCATTGCCCATCGCGCAGCTCAGCTTCACGCGAATCCACGGCGCCGGGTGCGGGTCCTCCGCGGTGATGCGAAACACGAACGCGCGCGGCAGGCTCACCAGGCTGATGAGCCCGAGGGTCGAAGCCATCCCGACCTTCGCCACGCCCCAGAAATCGGCCACAATCTCCGAGATCCAGCGCTCCCACAGCCGCCACGCCACGGCCAGCTCCGGCCGCAGCCTTCGGCGCATGCGCAGCGCCTGGCGCAGCGGCGGAATCAGCCCCAGCAGCTCCGCCGCCTGATGTCCCGTCTCGTGTACCAGCGACGACGCGATCCCCGCGCCCACCATCCGTTCATGCGGCACGCGGATGATCGCGATGGGATTCGGGTCCCCGCCCGGCAGTCGCGTGCGGGCCCGGCGGATCGCGCCGCCGTGGCCGCGATCGATGTAGCAGACCACCGGCGGCGGCCGGTAATATCCGCCGGGAAGCGAGATGGCATCGGCCGCGAGGTCGTCCAGACCGGCGATCCAAACGCCGGTTTCGTGCTCGCTGCGCTGCGTCAGAACGGCGGCGAAGATGTAGAACTGCGAGATGACGGCGTTGAACCGCAGCTTGAGCACCACCAGCCGTTTCTGTGCCTGCGCCGGAGTGGATCGCGCTCCCTCCCGCCCGAGCCAGAGCAGGAACGCCCCGATCCGGCCGCGCAGCCGCCGCCGCCCTTCGAGCAGATGGTTCTCCATGGCCGCTTCCGCCGCCGGCGGGACCGCCGCCGCCGGCACCATGGGCGTGGTGACGGCGAACGGCTTCAAGCGTTCGAGGCGCGTCAGCAGCGACCGCGCCTCCTGCTCGATCAACCATATCGCAGCCGATTGGCCTTTCACGGTTCAGACTCCGAGCAGAATGATGTGCCGCCCGCGGCGCACCCACTTGCCGTGATGCCGGCGGCAGCCCGCCGTCCCGCCGCATGACGGGCAGGAAGGCTCCGGCTGGCCCGCTGCGGGTGAAGGCTCCGGCGCGGCATAGATGTTCGTTTGCGGCCCGGCATAGATCGGCGGCGGTGCCGGCGGCCGGTACCCCGGCGCGCCCCCGATGCCCGCCGCGGGCGCCAATAGCCCCGGTGCGAACTTCTTTGCGGCGTCCACCACGGCGTCCTTGATCACCCTCTGCGGGTCGGCCTGCGGCGGCGCCATGGCGGCTCTCCGGGCGGCGTGGCCGGCGAACCGCACGTAGCGGCGGGCGATTTCGAAATCGCGATCCTCCGGGCTCAACCCTTCCCATTCGAGGCCGAAGGCGTCGCCCGCCATCGAAGCCAGCTTGCTGCCGATCAGGCCGCCGGCGGGGCCGCCCACAAACGTGCCGAGCGCGCCGCCCGCGATCGGCAGCACTTTCTTCCCGATCTGCCTCAGCACCCCGGTGAGCTGCTGGCCAAGGGGAGACGCGATGGCCTTCTTCACCGTGCTCACGGCCTTGCTGATCAGGCTTCCCAGGAAGTGATCGAGCTCCTGGTCGCTCCGAACCTCGAGCAGTTCGGCCGCCAGCTCGTCTTCCATCATTTCCGGCAGAGGCAACTCCCCGTAACCACTCTCGAATGGGCCTTCGTAGCTGCCTTGCGCTTCGCCGAGAATCTCTCCGAGGACGGTCCCCTGTTCGGCCGAGTATTCGCCCTGCTCCGAATACAGTGGGCTTTCTCCGTACTCGTACAGCTCGGATCCATATTCCAAAGTCGTGCGATCTACGTCGTGCATACCTTCCTCCTGTCAAGACGACGGCCCGTTTTCGAGGAGCGGCCTCTCAACATCGGCGCCCTCGAATGCACGCGCGGTGCCACCGCGGAAAGCCCCGTGATTCCCGCGATGCCTTCCGCGTTTTCGCGAAGCGAACTTCGGAATTTCGCGATGGCGGCGCGAATCCGGCGAAGCCGGCTTCGGTCACGCATTCCGCGCAGTGCCGCGCGCTATGCGATTTGCGATTGGCAGCCCGCATGCTCTCGTGCGGCGCCGAGGTCCGCACCATGGCTTGCCGAATTCCGGTTCTCGCCAATCGGCTCTCGCCGGCGCGCTCCTGGCAACAGGAGGTGCTGCAAGCGCTGTATGAATCCCCGGAACTGCTCAACGAGGGATTGATCAGCTTCCACTACCCGCTGTACGAGGTCTCCGACGAGGAGCTCGACTATTTTCTCGGAAGCCTCATTCATCAGGCCGCGAAGACGGCGGGCGGACTGGCGAAATCGGTCGGCAAGGGCATTTCGACGGTCAGCAAGGTAATTCCCACGCAGGTGCTCACCGCCGGCCTTTCCTGGACCCCCATGGGATTGGCGGCGCGGGCAGGCATCGGCGCGCTGCAGGCGGCGGGCGAGGGACGCAATGTGTTTCAGGGGGCCATGCGCTCGCTCGCGGCCGACCCGGTCAGCCGCTTCTATATCGATACCGCGGCCGCCGCGGCGCGGGGCGAAAACATCCTGAAAGCCGCGCAAAAAGCTGCGCAGGCGGGAATCGGCGACCTGCGGCAGAGTCTTCAGTTCGCGGCGATGGTCGCGCCGTTTATCCCCGGCATCGGTACGGGAGTCGCCGCCGCCTTGAGCGCCGCCAACGCGCTCGCGGCGGGACAACCGATCACGGAAGCCTTGATTGCAGCCGCTCGCGGCGCCGTGCCGGGAGGCGCCATCGCCCAGTTCGCGTTCGATACCGCGATGAATCTGGCGAAAGGGAAGAACATCGGCGATGCGCTGCTCGCCTCCGCCCGCGATAAAATCCCCGGCGGCCCGGCGGCCCGGGCGGCGTTCGATGCCGCGGTCGCACTCGCCAAAGGCAGGAACATACAGGATGCGGCCTTCGCCGCGGCCGGTCGCCTTCTGCCTGCTTCGCCGTATGCCGCCGACGCGCTCTCGTTCGTGCGCAAGGTCGCTTCCGGGCAGAATATCCAACGCGCCGCGCTCTCCACGGCAGGGAACGCGGTTCTCAGCAGGATGCAGGCCTTGGGAGCGCCGGCGATCCCCAGGGCCGCGGTGCCCTTGCCGCGGCTCGCCTTTCGCCGCCCTCTGCCGATGCCGTTCCGGCGGCCGCGCTTGCAGCGCGAGATGTATGAGGCCGGTTCCGGTTCCGGCCAGCGCAGCGCGACAGCGGCGGCGCCGCCCAGCGTCATCGGGCGCTTCACGTTCAACGATATCACCGCGCCTTCCGATGAATGGGCGAAACTGGAGCCACTGGCCCGCAGAATTCTCGCTGGGGATACGAACGTTATCCTGGTCGGCCACACCGATCCCGTCGGGAAGGAGCGCTACAATTACGACCTCGGGATGCGCCGCGCAGCCGAAGCCCGGCGGCGGCTCGACGCGATCCTGGAGCGCCTGCGCCCCGGATCGTCGCGGAGCGTCAACTATATTCCGTTCAGTGCGGGCGCTACTCGCCCGGTTGCTTCCAATCGCACGGAAGGCGGGCGCGCGCAGAACCGGCGGGTCGAGGTGTTCGTCTACGGCCGGATCCCTACCGTTTCGCCCAAGCCTCCGGTCCCGCCGCCCGTGCCGCCCAAGGGTCCGGTTCCGCCGCCCAAGCCTCCCGTGACTCCACCGTGGCCCGTGTCCAAGCCGCCGGGACCCATCATTCCGTGGCCGCCCAAGGATGTGACCATCCAGCCGCCCCCATCCGGGCGGCGGCACTGGGTCTGGGATGCGCTCAGCAGCGCTGCCGCCATGCTGGGCATCGTCCTCACCGCGGGCGTTACGGCGATCAGCGCGGAAGTCCTCGCCAAGGCGATAGCCGCCGCCGAGGCCGAGCTCCGAAAATACGGTCCGGGGACGAAGGGGATCGGCAACGCGGGTGAAGCCGCGGCACGCGTAATTCTGGAGGACAAGCTCGGCCACGGCAAGTATGTCTACGATCTCAACAACCTTAGCGATCGTTTTCCGCTGCTCGATCTCATCACACCTGAGGATTGCGCCAGCGTGAAGACGTACGGAGCGTTGGGGAAAGGGGATCTGCCATCCATTGTCTCCGGCCTCCGCCGCGCCTATATACAGGGGGCAGGCCAAGATTATCCGACCTCGGGCCCCGGCAGCAAGTTTCGAAAAGTAACCCAGGCGGCGCAACTTCTTTGGAACAATAAGAGCCGCATACCCAGCGACGCGCTGCCCGCCGCAATCCGGCGGGCGAGGTCGGTCGCGGCTGTGGAGAGCTATCTCCTGGATTGCTTCAAGCTCTATGTTCCCAGCGATCTCGTAAAGCCCACCTGCGAAGCCATCGTGATGTACCTGGCGGAAAAGATGGGAGTCGCCATCACGATCGGCGGCAAATCTCTGCCGGGCAAGCGCATCAGCCGCGCTCAGGGAGAATTCCTCGCGCGCGAATGCCGGAGAGTTCAATCATCCGGTCCGTCGTTATCGGATTTCAGGGCCATCGTGGAGGCGGCGCGATCGAGGGTACAGGGGCAGCACGAATTCTATGAGATCGACACCAGCGAGCGCGGCCTCGTATCGTCGCAGATCGCCGCCAATCAGCGCGACGCCTACCGGCTCACGGATTTCGTGTTCTACCGGCGCCATCCCGAAATGCGCGGGCGGCGCATCGGCGCGAACGAGACGCAGCTCAGGAACGAATGGCTCTCGATTCTGCGCGACATAGTCCAGCCCGCGTTGCGCGCCGCTTCGCCGTCGGCGCCCGTCCGCGACGGCATGGTCGCCGGAGCGCTCGCCATCGCCGCCAGACCGGTGCCCGGCATGCCGGGTGTGACCATTCAGCAGTTGATCGAGCAGTGGCGTCCGCGAATCGCTCCGGAAATCCCTCTCTCCGTCATCCTCGCCTTCCTGCCGTTCGAATCCGGCGGCAATTTCGACGACGCCACGCACGGGTTACGGCGGAACAATTTCACCAGTCCGCCGTTTTACGAGCTGGGCCTGTTCCAGACCCCCGCCGGCCTCCACGGCAAATGCACCACGGAAAAGTACCAATCGTGCGAGTACCCGCCTCCTGGAGTCGAAAACCCGCGAGACCTCTCGCCTTGGTACCTGCTATGCCGGAAGGTCGGCGCGGACCCCGCGCACGATTGGCAGAACCCGGCGAAACAGGTGCGGGTCGGCCTGTTGAGCATCGAGTGCCCTGCCCGGCGCATCCGGAAGCTCTTTCCGGAGCTGTTCCCCATGCCGGGCACCGATTGGGACCTGCGAATGGCCGTGCTCATGGCGTTCGCGCGCGGCGGCGGCTTCGCGCAGGCGTTCTTGAGCCATTACCGCAAGGATCTCGCCAGCTTGCCCGAAGACCGCCGCTGGGACTTCCTGCGCGGCAAGACCGTGCCGTATCGTGCCGGGACTTATTGGACCTTCGACACCAACAATGTCGACAGCAAGATGGACCTGGCCGCCAAGCTTGGCTACCTCCCCGGCGCCGGGGAGAGATCGGCCATCGGCCTCAGCATGACGTGTTAGGCGTCGCCGGCGGCGGTGCAAGGCTGTGAGCACGGCCGCCGGCCGGCCTCGATCGCGCCGCCTCAACGCGAGCCCCGATACACCTACGCCGTCATGCGGAGCAGCAGGCAGGTGATATCGTCGTGCTGGCGCGTGGCGCCAACGAAGGCGTCCACCGAGGACATGAGCCGCTTCAGGCCCTCGTTGGCGGTCGCGCCACCGAGAGATTTCACCATCGCCAGCATGCGCTCCTCACCGTATTCCCATTCGTGCTCATCTTCGGCTTCGACCAGGCCGTCGGTGAAAATCAGCAGCAGGTCGCCGGGAGCGAGGCGGGTCGCGCCGGACCGATAGGGCGCCGCGGCGCTGATACCGAGCGGCAGGCCGCCGGTTTCGAATCGCTCCATGGCGCCCGAAGCGCGGCGCAGCACCGGCCAGTTGTGGCCCGCATTGACGTATTCGAGCGCGCCCGTGGCGGGGTCGAGTTCGGCGAGGAAAGCGGTGGTGAAGCGGCGGCCCTGGTTGCTCTGCTCGCACGCGTAGCGGTTGATGCGCGCCGCGAGTTCGACGAGCGAGCCGGGGAGATCCGCGAGCGTGCGCAGGCTCGCCTGCAGCGTCGCGGTCAGCAATGCCGCCGGGATGCTCTTTCCGGCCACGTCGGCGACGACGATCAGGAGACGCCGGTTCGGCCGGAAGAACGCGTCGTAATAATCGCCGGCGACGGTGTTGGCCGGCCGCGTGGCGAAGGCGATATCCACGCCGGGCACATCCGGCGGCCGGGCCGGCATCAGCCAGCTTTGAATCTCGCGGGCGATTTCGAGGTCGCGCTTCATCACGATGCGGTCGGAAAGCTCGAGCGCGAGCAGGAGGAGCAGCAGCAGGCTGGAGAAGAAGCGGAGGCTGGTGGTGTCGAACTCGCCGCCGTCCTGCGTATTGACGTGAATCGCGGGAATCGCGAGAAGGATCAGGGCCAGGACCAGGAGGACGCGGCGGCCGGGCGAGAGCTTCATCGCCATTGCCCAGAAATAGCCGCGGACGATGCGGAGGAAACGCCGCATGCGGCGTTCGCCTTCGCGCGGCGCGGTGTCGACCTCCTTGGAATAGAACTGGTAGCCGGCGCGGGCATCGGCGCGGAACTGCGCCCAAAGGTCCTGAATGGCAACGCCGTCGCTGATGCGCTGCCAGAAGTCGTAAAGCTTGCGGTACATCCGGCTCAAGTATAAACCGACGGCGATGCTTCTCCCGGCGGACGCGAGACGCGCGCGAGCGTCACCCGCCGCTGCTCCCGCCGCCCGCACCGGCAATCCCAGCCGCCCTCACCGCTGCGCCGGCACGAAGCGGTAGATCTCGAACGTCGGACGGCCGAAACCATCGGAGATGGTGTCCACCATCTCACGTCGATAGCCCGCCGCCTGCGCGGCAGTCACGATGCGCGCAGTGTTCCCGCGGAAGATTTCCTGGTCCGCCGTGCGGCCGACGAACAGGTAGCCGTCGCCCGCAAGGATGCCGGGATCGGTGAGGCCGCCCGTGAGATCCCAGGTGGGCAGCCTGCCGCGGCTCACCAGGCGCAGGCTGTCCTGAATGCCCCAGTCGGCGCAGAAAACAGCGGGCGGGTGCGCGGACTCCAGACGCGACGACAACGGGAAGATGGCGTCGCTCCAGCTTTCCGAACCGCCGTCGCGCGACATCATCACGTAGTATTCATTGGCGACCAGGAGGTTCGATGCGAGAAGCACGGCGAGCACGAGGGCGCAGACGGGACCGGCGGCGCGGCGCAGGCGCGTGGCGGCGGAAGCGAACGAGATCGCAATGATGGCCTGCGGCAGCGGCCAGAGCAGGATGGTGTGGTGGACGCTCGCGCCGGCATTCGCCGTCATAGCCATCTGGAGCCAGGCGATCGCGCCCGCCATCAGGCAGAAGGCGATCGCGCGGCGGCCGCCGGCATCGGCCAGCGGCGCGAGCGCCAGCGCGAGCAGCAAAGCGTAGAACATCAGGGTGCGGCGGGGATGGCCGGTGATTTCCGCCAGGGCGGCGGAGGCGCGCGCGGGCGCCGATTCGGGCAGGCGCGGATGGGGAGTTTGCCAGTCCTCGTCCGTCAGATAGCCGAACAGGCCCTGGCCGTTGATGGTGTTCATCAGCATGGGCGCCTTGGCGGAAACGGGGGTGGTATCGCGCTTGACGTTACCGCGGAACGTGGACCAGTGCGTCTTGAAGTTGAAGATCAGCAGCGGCGCCGCGCCCACGGTGAAGGAAAGCAGCGCGATGGCCGCGCGCCGGCGGGTGAAGAGCCGCGCGATCGGCCGCCAGTAGAAAGCTGCGGCGGCGAGCGCCATGCCGGAGAGCATCCAGACCGCGAGCGCCTTGTCCCAAACCGCAAGACCGAGGAGGAAGAATCCGCCGGCCAGCGCGCGATGCGCCGTGCGCGATTTCGGCTCCTGCGCGAAGCAGACGAGGAAATAGCCGCCGCCGAGCAAAAGAAGGTGTTGCAGCGCGACCGGGCCCCAGTCGAAAACTGAAGTGAGGAGATAGCAGGAATCGGTGGCGAGTAGAAGCGCGCCGAGAACGGCCGCGCGGCGTCCGGCCACGCGGCGAAGGAGCACGTAGAAAATCCAGATGGAGGCGGCTCCGGCGAGCACCATGGGCTCGCGCGCCGACCAGACGCCGGGACGGGCGATCCGGAACACGGCCTTATAAAGAAGCGTCTTCAACGTGCCGATGTAGCTCATGACCATCAGCGGGAAAGTGGAATGGCCGATGCGGATGGCGTAAAGCCAGGAGCGCGGCGCGAGCAGCGGCGAGGCGAATAGGGATTCGTCATCCTCGATGCCGAGCAGGGGGAGGAAGAACTGGCCGGCGAGGAGGAAGAAAGCGCAGGCGAAGAGGGCGAGGAGATGTTGGAGTCGCGGGCGCAAATTCGAGGCTAACATGGAGCGCCAGCGCAGACGGCCGGACCCTCTCCAGCCGCGAAAACCGCCGAGCCTCGGCGGTTTTCGGGAAATCAACCCACGCAAATTCAATGACTTACCAACCCAAAACCGCCGATTTCGGCGGTTTTGCCTGCGCCGCGAACGCTACCTCAACACGACTTTCGCCAGCCCCGCGTTGTTGGCGCTGTCGGCGGCGCGCAGCACGAGCAGGTGCTCGCCCGGAGCGAGTCCGTTCAGGTCAAGCACGAACTTCTCGCGCAGCCCGTCGATCACGCCATCGGCGGCCTGCACCGGAATCCAGCCCGAAGCATCGAGCGAGTACTCGCAGTGGCGCAGCGGGGAGGCCGCATCGGCTGCCTCGAACTCGACGTGGGCGGCGCCGGCGGAGTAGCGCACCTGGCCCACCGCGATCGTGGGCGGGGTATTGTCGATCATCACCGGGGCGCTGGTCATCTGCGCCTCGCGGGCGCTGGGCGGCGGATTGGCTTCGCGGTCCGAGGCCACCACTCGGAAGAAGTACTTGCCGTCGGCGAGAAGATCGCCATCGAAGGTGATGGAACTATCGTGCAGTCCGCTCTTGAGTAACAGCCATTGGCTGGCATCCTCGCTGCGGAAGTAGAGCGAGTACACGAGGCGGTCGCCGTCCGGGTCGTCGGCCTGCCAGGAGACGGTGATCTGCTGCGCGGCGGCGCGGGGCAGGGTCTGGGTGGAGGTGCCGGCGCTCGTCGAGGCGCTCGAATCCCCGGAATCGGAGACGGTGACGCTATAGGCGGCGCTGCTCCCCCCGGTCAGGCTCTTGGCGGGCTGAGCCGGGGCGGATTGCGTGGTCACGTTGATGCTCCGCACCACTGGCGGCGAATTCTGCGGCAAATAGGCGAGTGTGACGCTGTGGAGGATGGGGGTCGCGCCGTTGGTCCCGGCCATTTCCGCCTTCCACTGGATGTAGCGGGCGTTGGGGCTGGTGATGCGGGAGCCGGCCGGATTGGTCAGGGGCTCCGACCACTCGCTCCAGGTGCGGTCCGGGCGGGCGGAGTTGCCGGAGCGGGTGCGGAAGCTCAGCGAGCAGCCGGAGGGGAGATCGGCGCGCCAGCTGACGCTGCCCCAGCGGGAAGCGGTGCCGGAATCGTGCACGGGGGCTTCGTAAGAACCCGAGGGGCCGGGCGTTTCGCCCAGACGGAAGATGCGGCCCATGTTGCCGGTGGCGGCCAGCACGGAGTGGTTCGAGGGCAGCAGCCGCGTGGCCTCGGCCTCATGTGTTTCCGTCACCAGCGTCAGGCGGCGGTCTGGCGAGAGGCCGTAGATGCGCCCGTTGTCGTCCGTGGAGAAGAGAACCTGGCGCTCCAGGGCGAGGACGTCGTAGATGTTTTCGTCCTTTGACGTCCAGAGCGTTTCCACGGTGTTATCGGGGTTGATCCGGTAGAGCGCGGATTTATCCACGCCGCTGACTTCCACCGCCGGTGTGAATTGCGTGCTGACCTGCGGTGCGGCGGAGACGGTGGAGGCGGGCGACGATTGCTTGGGGTCGGGCGGCTTGATTTCACCGCCGGGATTGGCCTGAGCCTCGACGGTAATGCTGGTCGTGACCGTCGGGACGGAGCCGGCGCCGCTCGAGCCCTGCGTCGATTGGCTGGCGCTCTGCGCGCGCTTGGCGATCGAGCCGCCGAGCGCCGCGGCGTAAACCGTGCCATCCGGCATGGGGACGATGGCGCGGATCTCCGGCAGGCTGGCATCGTAAAGGACGAACGCCTGATCCTTGGCCGAGATGCGGTAGAGAATGCCGTTGGGCTCGCTGCCGGCGAGCAGGCGGCCCTGGTTATCCAGCGCGAGGCCGGTAATGTGGCTCTGGCCCGTGTCGTAGTAAAGCTCGCCGTGGCCGGAGGCGTCGACGCGGTAGATCTTGCCCTGGCCGCCGGTGCCGACGTATAGCGCGCCATCCGGGCCGGCCGCGAGCGACCAGATATAGCGGGCTCCAGGCGCGAAGTACTCGGCGGCCTTGCCGTTGACGATTCGATAGACCTTGCCGTCCGGCGAAGTGCCGGCGTACACCGCTCCGTCCCGGCCCACTGTAATCGCAAAGACTTCCGGCTGGTCGGCGGTCCAGAGGAGCGAGGACTTGCCGGAGGGCTCGACGCGGTAGACGCGTCCGCGGTGGCCGGTGGCGGCGTAGAGCGCGCCGTCCGGTCCCTCGGCCACCGCCCAGATGACCGGCTGGTCGGTGGAAAAGATGGTATCGATTTTCGGAGCGAGCGAGAGGCGGCCCTCGCGGCTGAGCGAAATCCCGTCGAAGCGCCCGTGGACGAAATCGGCGTACGAGTTCATTTCCCAGGCGGTGGTGCCGCTCGGGAAAAGCGCGGGCGCGAGCGCCGCGGCAACCAGGATCGCGGCCCCCACGGGCCGGGCATATTCGCGCAGGAGACGGAGCATTCTTATTCCTTCACTTCCACCTGAATCGTTTTGACGCCGGAGATCACCATGCCGCCTCCGTCGAGCTCCATTTCCGCGATCTTCGAGTTCTTCACCTGCGTGATGCCGGCCAGTGACGACTGCGAGCCCGCAAGCACCAGGGCCACCGAGGCGGGCGGATCGGGCAGGTCCGCGCCCGCGAGCTGATAGGCCGGGTCCGCGCGCCAGACGCGCACGTAGGCCTTGGTGTTCGGGTGGAGATGATTGACGGTGCTGATGATCTGGGCCGCCGAATAGGGCGTCGCGGTGAGAATCTGGCGGAAGTCGGAAATGTTCGCCGTGTTCGCATCGGCCACGGTGAAATTCAGGGTGCCCGGAGGTGCGCCGATCGGAACGGCATAATCGATGCGGCGCACGGTCTCGGCGCCGTCCTCGCCCGCCAGCGTCACGTGGAGTGTCAGGCGGTCGCCGGGCCGCACCTCGTGCCGCGACGCGGTGACGTTTTCGATGGAAAGCTGCTTCTTGCGGTCGAAGGCTTCGATGCGGATCGCGGCGGACTTCAACTGAAGCGAGGTGAAGCCGCTTTGCATCACGTACGCCACCGGGACCGCCGCGGAAAGCGACGCCAGCATGGCGGAACCGTTATCGGCCGTGTACATGTTGTCGAGCCGGACGGGCGCCGGTGCGTTCTGGAACTCGACTTCACCTGAAATGCGCAGCGAACCGGCGCCGGTGGTGCGCTCCGTGGCGTCGATGCTGGAAAATACGGCCATTTGCAGGAGAAGCGGCGAGAGCAGCGCGTCATTGACCATCTGCACGCGGTAGGTTTCGACCGGCGTGCCGCCGCGCGCGACGCTGATGGTCACGGGGACGAGCGGCACGGAGCGGCCGAGCTCGCCGGCAATGGCGGTATCGCGATCCTGGTAGATGGCGCCCATCCACTCGCGCGCGGCGCTGAGCTTGAACGCGGTGTTGACGTTGGGGATGAGGGCGATGACGTCGGCACGTGCGAACGGGAGCGCGGTGGAGCCGACATCGAGGAAACGGTGGCCGAAGGCGTAAATGCGGTTGCCGTCGATATAGGTGACGGTGCCGTCGGCGGCCACGCTGAAATCGCCAGAGAGGAGCTGGACGCTGATCATCGAGCCGGGCTTGAGGTCGGCCGGGTTGCCCATGCCGGGCTGGATACGCGCGCCGGCAGTGACGGCCTGCCGTGGTTCGAGACCGAGCGGCCGGAGCTGCGGCGCAAAGGCATCCAAGGTGGCGCGGGTGAATCCGCCGAAGGAGAGCGGGGTGGAGATATCGATCATGCGGCCGTCGCCCGCCGAAACGGGCTCGGGATGGGTGAAGGGGCGGGTGAGATCGGCGCGTCCTTCGGGTCCGGCGAAGGCGAGGAGCGGGCGGCGCGAGAGATCGGCATCGCCCAGCGGATTATTCGCGGGCCGCAGCATCTCTTCGATCGGGCGAATGCCGGCGATCGGATCTTTAGAAAAAGGAAAAGCGAGCGCGACGGCGCCGGCAAGGCGGCCGTCGAGGTAAACCGGGCTGCCGCTCATCCCCTGCATGACGCCAGTGTGTTCCAGCGGGCCGCCGGAAAGCCGCGCCAGGATCAGGGATTCCTTGGGGCCGAAATTTTCGAGTACGCCGAGTATTTCGACCTGGAATTCATCGATGCGGGAGCCGGAAAAAACCGTGCGCCCCACGCCGTGCATGCCGGGGCGGACGTCCTTCAGCGGGAAAAAATGCGGAGCCGCGGTTTGCGCGGGTAAAACACCGGCGAGCGCGAAAACCGCCGGCACCACGGAGCGGAGCACACAACCATTGTACTCGGGCGGAAAGAGCGGAAGAGATGTAACGCGCTGTTGACCGAACCGGAGCCGTGAGCTAGCATAGTGTTGCGGGGTGGAGCAGTCTGGTAGCTCGTTGGGCTCATAACCCAAAGGTCGGTGGTTCAAATCCACCCCCCGCAACCAAGATTCTAAAGCAATTCTTGGTTTCGCAGCCCTCCAGACCCCACCGATTCCTAACACATTCCTAACGAAAAGTTCGGCAGCGCTGTGCCCGTTCTTCTACCGCAGCGCGTCCATCTAATTCTCCAGCCCGGCCCGCTCCTCGCGCGCCTCCGCCGGCTCAATCCCATTTGAGTTCTCGGACGGCACAGTCCGTCAGGTCAACGTTCGCCTGATTGCGAGCTACTGTTGCCGCCGGATCCAGGCTTTCCGGACGGTCACCGTGGGGGATCTGCTCTTTTCCGAGCAAGTGTTCCGGTCGCGGATTCGGCAGCGGAAGTTCAAAGGCGTCGACGTTAACGGGGCGCCGTTCAAGGCGTATAGCACCAGGGGACCCTACTACTTCTATCCGAACCGGGATGTCGGGCCGATGCGGGGCGAGCGCGCGACGCCGGAGATCCGGCAGGCGCGGAAGACGGCGGCCGAGAACCGGCACAGAAAGATCGGGCGCAAGGGAAAGCGGACGCCATATGGCGTCCGGTACGACAGCTACGCGGCGGCGAAGGCGGCGCACGGCGTTTCGGTGGTCGAACTAGAGGCATCTCCCGGCGCGGACTCGTGTCCGCTTGCCCTGGTATACCTTGGAATCATCGAACGATTCCGCCGCTTGCCGAATCGCGGACTTCACGCGGAGAACGCATGATTTCAACAAGAGCCGCGACGTGGCTGCTGGTTCTGATGGCGGCTGTCATCGCAGCCATCGCCCTGGCGCTCCCGCCGATACCGCAGCCCCAGTGGTATCACACCTTCGCCGACCAGCGGAGGTTCTGGGGGATTCCCAATTTCAACAACGTGGTTTCCAATCTTCCCTTCGCCGCGGTTGGATTCTGGGGCCTCGTGTTCCTGAAACGCGCCGGGTCGAGAAACGAAATACACTTCCTCGACCGGCGAGAGAGCTGGCCGTACTGGCCCGTCTTTGCCGCGCTCATCCTTACGGCGGCCGGGTCCTCTTACTATCACCTGCATCCCGATAACAGGACGCTGGTGTGGGACCGGCTGCCGCTCGTGATCGCGTTCCTGTCGCTGTTGGCGGCGATCATCGCTGAGCGCATGAGCTTGCGGGCGGGACTGCTGCTCATGCCTTTGCTCATATCCATCGGCGTGGCCAGCGTATGGCAGTGGCGCATCAGTGAAATCCGCGGCGCGGGCGATTTGCGCTTTTACTCGGCCGTGCAATTGTACTCCGTGCTCTTTCTGCTGGTCGCGCTCTTTCTCCCATCCCGATATACGCGGCGATGGGACTTGGCGACTGTGGTGGGCCTCTATGTCCTGGCCAAGATTCTGGAGGCGCTGGACCGGCCGATTTTCAAATTGGGCTATGTCGTGAGCGGGCACACGCTCAAACACCTCGCAGCGGCGGGCGCCGGCTACTGGATCGTTCGCATGCTGCAGAAGCGGCGGCCTCTGGACGCTAGCTAGTGGCTAAGTGCGGCCGCGGATTGCCGTGGCGGGACGGCAGCGCGAATTCGCTCGGAAAAATCCGGGGAGTTATCGGCGGCGTCGGCCGCATCGTTGATCCTGGACCGCGGACGGAGATCCCGGAAAGGCAGATCGGTGTCCAGCAAGCCGAGACTGTAGAGGTAGCTATCGACGAAGCCATTGAGGACGTAACGGAAGTCGAAACCTCGCACCTTGCCTGCGATACGTAAATACCGCACGATGTTGATGGTGCAACTATTCGTCAGCAAATTGTAGAACTCCGGCCGGCCGGCAAGCTGGTTGATCCTGTCGAGGTAAATCCGGAATAGCTTTCGCGCCCTGTCTGGCGTGGTGCGGATGTGGTAGAGATAGACGTCTTCGCGCCGGAAATTGGTTCGCACCCGCACCAGATCGCGCTCGTTGCCGACGACGTAAATCAACTCGAATTGTTTGAAAAGCGAAGCGATGGGCGCGAAACTTTGCCCTACTTGCGGCCGCGTTTCGATTGAAACGCAAACCGGAGGGGCGTTATCGAAGTTGAAACTCAGAAAGGTGTGCGCCACCGGCCCGATCAGGAAATAGGAAACGAAGAAATCGATGGAGGTCAGGTGCGAGACCGAGACCTCACGCTCCTCGTAGCGGACCGTGAAATCGTCCCGGCCGCGGTAATCGAAATCGCGAACGCCCGTGATGCTCACCCGGTCGCCATCGATGGCCGCCCGCGGCATCACTTTCACCTCGGGGCGCCATGGACGATCGTGCGTGGGACGGATCGAAAGGAACCAAACCAGCACGCAGGCAAACAATCCGGCAAAGAGCAAAAGCGAACGCCGCTTGCGCGCCAGCCATAATGCCCAGATGCTAAAGGCCGCGAAGGCCAGAGCCAGCCCGAACAGCAGCCAGTGCCATGGCAGATTCGAGTAATAGATGGCAAGGCTTGCCCAGAGCGCGACTCCGGCTCTGAAAATCGAGCTGACACTGGCGAGCAGCCATCTCAATGGCTTCATGGGCCACTGCGCGAAGCCGGCCCGGGGCGCGATTCACTGCGGCATGCCGGCGCTGTGGCTGTTTCGTCCGGGTCCTTCTGCTTCGATTCCAAGGATAGCGCCGCCACGCGCCGCGTTCCAGCCGGTTTGTGGCTCCGGACACTTCACGCCGGGGCGATGCAGCCCTCAGATTCCAAAATGGCCCCAGGGCGATTTGCGTGTTTCGGCCGGAGGTCCGGACCGGTGGCGGGGCGCCTTGCGCGCATTGACGCGCTGGGTGTCGGCCAGTGCTTTGGCTTCGGCGTAGGCGCGAACGTCGGCAGAGGTCAACTCGTGCTCACCGTCCCAGCCTCGTTCCAAGTCGGCGGTCAGTTTGTTTCCGGAGAGGACAGGGCCTTCCTGAATGCCGACGCTATGGTCGCGGAAGACGGCGATATCCGCGGTTACTGAGACTTCCTTCTGCTGGCGTCCGTCACTGCGCACGTCGAAGCGGTAGACGCGGGAGTTTTGCCTCTGGTCAAAGCCGAGATACCGGATCTCCACAGTTGCCCCTTTCAGACGATCGAGGATGCCTCAATCTCCAGCCGACTGGTCTGCTGCCGGATCAGATGCCACAGCGTTCTCGCTCGTATCGGCTGCATCGGCATCGCCATCTGAGCCGCTGGCGATTCCGAGAGCCTTGCGCGCTTTGATTTCCTTGCGCTTGGCTGCCTTATCCCTTTGGCGTTCCAGCCGCCGCATTTCCTTCTGGCGCTTCTTGAACGTCTCCATCGTGGTCCTCTCTTCGAAAGCCGTACCTTAGAGCGCGCGGCCGCACCTTCGATGGGCGGCCGCCGCTTGAAGCGTTACCAGCGCGGTTCGCGCCGTTGGCGGGCGAAACCGCCGCCGTTGCCGCGGCCGCCACCGTTAGGGCGGCCACCGCCGTAGCTGCGGCCACCGCCACCCTGGACCTTGGGGCGGGCTTCGTTAACGTTCATGGCGCGGCCGTCGAGGTCTGCGCCGTTCAGGGCGGCGATCGCCCGGTCGGCCTCCTCGGTGTTGCTCATCTCGACAAAGGCAAAACCGCGGGAGCGGCCCGTGTCACGATCGGTCACCAGGTTTACGCGATCCACTGTTCCATACTGTTCGAACATCGAACGCACGGAGGAATCGGTAGCGGCAAAATCCAGATTGCCTACGAAAATATTCTTCATTTCTACTCTTCTTTCTGTCTTTCAATTGTGCGGGCAAAACGAGGCAGATCAGGACAGCCAAGCTCTGGCGGGACTATTAAAAGGCACTTTCAGCATACCACGAGTCAGCGGCGCGAATCCAGGCCGCCGAGTCCATCGCAGAGGTGCTCTCCTTCCGGCGCGTAGTAAAGGCCAGGAGAGCGCAGCGCCTTTGCGCGGTAGGACACAACGTAGGGCGGATGACCGAGGGCACCCCTGGGGCGACTGGCTTGGCGGCAAGTGATTCGGGTGAAAACCTGATGAGGTTTGCAGCGTGTTTTCAATCCCTCATGACTTGCCTCTATTTGTTGCCGTGGAGGTTGCCGCCTTCGTTCAGCCCGAAGGCATAGGCGAACGCCGCCGGATTGTAGTACTCGCGGAAGAGCTTGATCTTGCCATTCTCGACTCGGAACAGTCCCCCATACCGTTGGTCGTACACCCGGCCGGTGGGCTTGATCTCGCACACGCCGCGATACTCGACAAAAACGGTATGCGGGTCTTGGCTCGGATAGAACACCAGCTCCTTCGTAAAGTTTGCCTTGCCGCTGTTTTCGGGCCAAGCCGCATAGTGCTTGACGAGGTTAGCTTTCCCCTCGACGCGCTTCGGAAATCCCTCGGGAGAGTACGGCATATCCTGCACGGCGTCCTCTGCCCAGACCGAGGCGAACTTTGACATATCCTGCTCCTCAAGACTCGTCAGGAAGTCTCGCACGGCCTGCTGCGTTCGCTGGCGCTCCAGATATGACACCGGCCGTGAATTGGCCGCGTTTGCGGCGTGCCCGAGCACCTCGCGCGTGCCGGCTTCGTTTTTCAGGTGAAACGTCATGGCTGTTATCCGCCATTCGCCGCCAATGTTGGTGAAGCTATAGTCGTAGCTTCCTGTCACCTGCCAGTGCCGGCCTGCGATCCAGTGATCAGCGGTCACCTCAGCACTCGCCGCTGCCATGCTACCGTCCACTTTGACCTGAACATTCGAGATCGCGTGGCGGGCGCGGTCGAAACCGGGGAGCAGACCCGCCCAAGCGGTCATAAGCGCCTGTGGAGTCTTGACCTCCACCTCTCCCCCAAAGGCCGAGGTGTAATCCACGCGGACCCGGCCGGCGTAGAGCTTTTCCAAGCTCTCGAAGTTACGGCTGTCTGCCAGTGTTGCTACGCTTTCGACGGCAGTCTTGATGGCGGCTTCGTCCGGAGTGCCGGCGACCGCCGCAGTGGTGGTGCTGAGGATGAGTGACATTGCCATGGCTCCCGTAATGATCGATTTCGTGTTGGCTGTCTGCGCCTGCCCCGTTTCGTGAGACAAACCGCTAAGACACTGTTGGCCATTCGCTGCCATTTCATTGTGCCCCATCCCGGAACGGTTTTAGGATGAAGCTGCCGGCAAAGCGGAGACGGGCTCTGCTGGCGACGCCGATCCTCCGCTCCAGCTTGGCTGTTCTGTATCGTCCAGCGCCGCTTTCCGAGTCCCGGAAAGGCGTTGCCCGGTCCTTCGCGGAACTCGCGGCGGCAGCGGTGCAGGAGATGCGGATTCACCTCGAATGCCCGCGCCACTTCGGCGATCGAGGAACCCGGCAAGCTCATGGCGTGCATTCCGGAACAGTTCCGGCAGATTCCCCGGAGTCGGGGCGTTTCATTTTTTTCTTGACAGCGATTCGGGGCGGCTATATTCTGATCCCACGCTTTTCCTTGAATCGTTTCAAGGGTCCGGAGAGCCGCTATGCCGCGACGACATTTCCGAAAAGTGCCTGCCAGCGCGAGCGTTCGCGGTCTACCCTCCTCTGATCCTCCCCCACTGCGAAATTACGGAATGCCGCTCCCGTCGGGTTCGGGAGCGATGGAGGTTAGTCGTGCAGAAATTGCGAGCCGTCGGTAGTGTAGTCTTTCTGCTGCTGGCCATCGTGCCTGTAGCGAAGAGCCAGAGTGTAACCGGTCAGGTTTCCGGAATCGTAGTCGATTCGGCCGGCGCCGTCATCCCGGGGGCACTGGTTCAGTTGACTCACGATCTATCGCAAACCACTCACGTGTTCAACACGCAGACCAACGGTGAGTTCATCTTCACCGGTCTCGTACCCGGCACGTATAGTCTGCGGGTTACGCAGAAGGGATTCAAGGTATTCAGTCAGCGCGGCATCGTCGTCGCGGCCCAGGAGCGCGTCGATCTCCACGAGATCCACCTGGAAGTCGGCGAAGTGACCACCTCCGTCGAAGTACAGGCCGATGCCGTGCACGTCGCCACCGACAGCTCGG
>Ga0209062_1001809_pt1 | contig 33023 bp, 30 predicted proteins | sample Coa_R2_2_FD_187158 | JGI IMG/M metagenome (GOLD analysis project Ga0209062, IMG submission 187158) | Surface soil microbial communities from Centralia Pennsylvania, which are recovering from an underground coalmine fire - Coalmine... | ecosystem: Environmental > Terrestrial > Soil > Unclassified...
CGGCGCCGTAAACTTTCCGTTCGCGTCCTCTCCGGCGGTGGCGACGCTCAAGAGCTGGATCGAGACCGGTGCGATCGGCACGCCGCAACGCATCGCGATCGAGGTCGGCTTCGCCAAGTGGCCGCGCCCCTGGCAGATCGATGCCGCCGGCTGGCTGGACAAGCCGATGCAGGGCGGCTTCACGCGCGAGGTCGTCTCGCATTTTCTTTTTCTCTCGCGGCGGCTGGTCGGCGAGCTGCACGGCCTGAAGGGCAAGGCGTCCTTCCCCGAAGCTGGCAAGTCCGAGCGGCGGATCGCAGCGACCTTGAAGGCCGGTGCGCTGCCCGTGACGCTGAGCGGCGCTGTCGGCGAGACGGCGAAGGACGATCACAACATCTGGATGCTGGAAGGCGACAAGGGAGCGGTGCGGCTGTGCGACTGGTCGATCGCGCAACGGCGGATGCCCGATGGCACATGGCAGCAGGCGACCGATGCCCTGCCGCAGGAGCAGGCGCGCCCGCTGGCTTTGAAGCAGCAGCTGGCGGGCGTGGTGAAGCTCGCGCGTGGCGAGCCGCATCATCTCGCGACGCTCGCCGACGCCCTCAACGTCCAGGAGACGGTCGAGGGCATTCTCGCCGGCTGAGGTTCTCAAAGCGATACGGCTCTACGCAGCGGGACACCGGCTGAAACTATCCACAATCTGGGGATAACGATGTCGCCGCCGATGGGCCGATGGGCAATGGAACGCAAATGGCGGTCGCAATGGCGCGGTAAATCACGCGGCCATTGCCCATATTAGGTCGTGGTCCGGCGCGCGCGTATTTTCGCGCCATGACCACGAACGAACGCAAGCCGAGGCGAGCGCGCTGCCCGAAGGGCCTGACGGCCGAGCAGCGCCTCGCCCGCGCCATCAAGATCGATCCCCTCACCGGATGCCATCTCTGGCAAGGCTCGCTCACCGCCAGCGGCTACGCCCAGATCACCTATCGCGGCCAGCCGCAGGTCGCGCATCGCCTCGCCTGGACGCTAAGGCACGGGCCGATCCCGAAAGGCATGGACGTTTGCCATCGCTGCGACGAGCGCCACTGCATCAATCCCGATCACCACTTCCTGCAGACGCGCTACGGCAACATGGCCGACTTCCGCCGCAAGCGTCGGCTGCGCATCAAGGGCGCCTTTGCCGACGCCAATGGACAGGGCGGTATTCCCCCCGACGCCACGCGCAACGAGCTCACGCCGATCCGCATCTATGTGCGCGGCGTCGAGATCGTCGGCGAAGCCGTGATCCGGCCGTTCGATCCAACCGCGGCTCAGCCGGCGGCCGCCTCCAGCGCGCAGCCGGAGACGGTGATGCGGTGCATCAGCCGGCGCTCGCCGTGATAGTCGTTGGCGGCGTAGTGCCAGGTCGCGCGGTTGTCCCAGAAGGCGATCGAGCCCTCCTGCCAGCGGAAGCGACAGGTGAACTCCGGGCGCGACGCGTGGCGATAGAGATGATCGAGCAGGGGCTTGCTGTCCTCGGCCGACCAGCCCTCGAAGTGCAGCGTGAACGCCGGGTTGACGTAGAGCGCCTTGCGGCCGCTCAGCGGGTGCTTGATCACCACCGGATGGATCACGTCCTCGCCGACCTTGTCCTGGTTGCTGTAGCGGCTCTTGCCTTCGGGATTCTTGTCGTTCACGCCGCCCTTGCCGAAGATGTGCGCCGAGCCGTGCACGGCGTTCATGCCCTCGAGCGTGCGCTGCAGGCCGGGCGAGAGCGTCTCGAAGGCGCGGTACATGTTGGCGAACAGCGTGTCGCCGCCCTCCTCCGGCAATTCGCGCGCCAGCAGGATCGAGCCCATGGCGGGCTCGGCATCGTACGAATGATCGGTGTGCCAGCCGCCGCCGATGTTGGTCTTCTGCTCGGGCTCCTTGCGCACCTCGGCGATCTGCGGATAGCCCTCGACGTGCTTGAAGAACCGGTTGACGTCAATCGGCGCCCAACGCTGCGCGAAGGCGATGTGTTGCTCGGGCGTCAGCGTCTGGTCGCGGAAGAAGATCACGCCGTGCTCGGTGAAGGCGGCCTGCACCTCGTCCCACTGGCGGTTGCTCAGCGCCTTGAGGTCGACGCCCAACACCTCCGCGCCGCAGCCGCCGGTAAGCTTGCGAACCTGAACCGATTCATAGGCCATGGTGGACTCCTCATTGGTATCGCCCTCCCCCGTCTTCGGGGGAGGTGGCGCGGTCATCCGCGACGGAGGGGGGCACGCTGCAGTGAGGGAGCCTCATGACCCCCTCCGTCAGCAATGCGTTTTCGAGCTTCGCTCGAAAATCGCTTAAACGCTGACACCTCCCCCGAAGACGGGGGAGGGCGTGCTGTTCGGCTAAGCCGCCATCGCGAGGTTGCTGTAGCGGGTCAGATGGTGCTGCTGGTTGCCGAACATCAGGTCGATCATGGTCAGCCGCTTGAAGTAGTGGCTGACCGAGAGCTCGTCGGTGACGCCCATGCCGCCGTGCATCTGCACCGCGCTCTGGCCGCAGAACTTGCCCGACTTGCCGATCTGGACCTTGGCGCCCGAGGCCGCCTTGCGCCGCACCACGGGATCCTTGTCGTCGATCTTGAGCGTCGCCATCAGGGTCATCGAGCGCGCTTCCTGGGCGTTGGTGAAGCAGTCGACCATGCGGTGCTGCAGCACCTGGAACTTGCCGATCGGCACGCCGAACTGCTTGCGGGTCTTGATGTACTCCAGCGTCGCGGCATTGATCGCGTCCATGCAGCCGGTCGCCTCGGCGCACAGCGCCACGATCGCGCGGTCGACCGCGTCCTCGACCACCGGAAAGGCGCCGTCGACGGAGCCCAGCACGGCGTCGGCGCCCACCGCGACCTTGTCGAAGGTGAGCTCGGAGGCGCGCAATGCATCCTGCGTGGGATAGTCACGCCGCGTCAGGCCCTTGGCCTTGCCGTCGACCACGAACAGGGTCAGCCCCTTCTCCTCACGCCCGCCGCCGGCCGTACGGGCCAGCACGATGATGTTGTCGGCGGAGGCCGCGTTGTAGACCACGCCCTTGTGGCCTGACAGCGTGTAGCCCGATCCGCTTTTCTCGGCCTTGAGCGAGACGTCGGCAAGGTTGTAGCGGCTCTGGCGCTCCAGCCAGGCGAAGGCGAACTGCTTCTTGCCCTCGATCATCGGCGCCAGCAGCGCCTCCTTCTGCGCCGCCGAGCCGGCCGCGGCGATCATGCCGCCGCCCACCACCACCGTCGGGAGAAACGGCTCGAGCACGAGGCCTTTGCCAAACTGCTCCATGACGATCATGGTCTCGATCGGGCCGCCGCCGTAGCCGCCATCCTCTTCCTTGAACGACATGCCGAGCCAGCCGAGCTCGGCCATCTGCGCCCAGTTCTCCGGCAGGAAGCCCTTCTCGGTCGCAGCGATCTTGCGCCGGTTCTCGAAGGCGTACTTGTCGCGCACGAAGCGCTCGGCTGCGTCCTGCAGCTGCTTCTGTTCGTCGGACAGGCTCAGGTCCATCTCTACTTCCTCCAACTTTCCGTCACCCCGAGCGAAGCCGAGGGGTCTTTTTGTTGCAGCCTGAAGAGAGATCCCTCGGCTTCGCTCGGGATGACGGGATGTTATAGCCCCAGTATTGCTTTCGACACGATGTTCTTCTGGATCTCGGTGCTGCCGCCGTAGATCGTGGTCTTGCGCATGTTGAAATAGCGCGGGGCCGCGGGCGGCGCGTGGTCGGGGCCGATCGGCGTCTCATTGGTGTTGCGGAACAAGAGGTCCGGCTGGTACGGCGCGGCGTACTCGCCGACCGCTTCCATCGCGAGCTCGGCGATGCGCTGCTGGATCTCCGAGCCGCGCACCTTGAGGATCGACGCCTCGGGGCCCGGCGCACCGCCGAGCTGCATGGTCGACAGCGCGCGCAACTCGCTCATCTCCAGCGCCTGCACCTGCAGGTCGACATCCGCGATCTTTTCCTTGAGTGACGGATCATCATTGAGCTGCCACAGCGAGCGCACGCCGCGCTTGGACGCGGGCACCTCGGCGATGCCGAGCCGCTCGTTGGCCAGCAGGAACTTGGCGTAGGTCCAGCCCTCGTTCTCCTTGCCGATCAGGTTGGCGACTGGGACCTTCACATTGTCGAAGAACACGTCGTTCACGTGATGGGCGCCGTCGACCATGATGATCGGCCGCACGGTGACGCCCGGGGTCTTCATGTCGATCAGCAGGAAGGAGATGCCCTCCTGCGGCTTGGCGTCTGGATTGGTGCGCACCAGGCAGAAGATCCAGTCGGCCCAGTGGGCGAACGACGTCCAGGTCTTCTGACCGTTGACGATGTAGTGGTCGCCGTCCCGCACCGCTCGCGTGCGCAGGTTGGCGAGATCGGAGCCCGCGCCCGGCTCGGAATAGCCCTGGCACCACTGCACGTCGGAGGTGCGGATGCCGGGCAGGAAGCGCTCCTTCTGGGCGTCGTTGCCGAAGGTGTAGATCACCGGCCCGACCATCTTCACGCCGAACGGGATGATGCGCGGCGCGCCCTCCTCGGCCAGAACGTTCTCGAACAGGAAGCGCTGGGTAACGTCGAAGCCCGGGCCGCCGTGCTTCTTCGGCCAGGTGTAGGGCAGCCAGCCCTTCTTCCCCAGCGCCTGCTGCCACACGACATGGTCGGCACGGTCGTAGTGCTTGCCGGAGAAGGTCTTCTCCCTCGTCCCCGGCGACAGGTTCGCCCGCGTGAAGGCGCGCACCTCGTCGGCGAACGCCTGATGCTCGGGCTTGAGGTCAAGATTCATGAGAGCCCCCTTCCGGCGCTACGCGCCACCTTCCCCCGCAGACGGGGGAAGGCAAGGATTCATGCCTTCCCCCGTCTGCGGGGGAAGGTGCCCCGAAGGGGCGGAAGGGGGTCACAGCCCCAACACCATCTTGGAGATGATGCCCTTCTGAATCTCGTTGCTGCCGCCGTAGATCGTGGTCTTGCGGGTGTTGAAGTAGCGCGGCGCGGCGAGATGCGCGTACTCCGGCCCGACCGGCTCCTCGTTGCTGCCCTGCCACAAGAGGCCCGGCAGATACGGTGCCGAATATTCGCCGACCGCTTCCATCGTGAGCTCGGTGATGCGCTGCTGGATCTCCGAGCCGCGGATCTTGAGGCCCGACACTTCAGGGCCAGGCTGGCCGCCCTGCGCCATCTGGGACAGCACGCGCAGCTCGGTGAACTCGAGCGCGGTCACCTGGATCTCGAGGTCGGCGATCTTCTCGGCGAAGCTCTGGTTCTCGATCAGCGGCTTGCCGTTGTCCTGCTCGGCGCGGGCAATGTCCTTCAGCGCCTCGACGCCGCGCTTGGATTGCGGCACGGCGGCGATGCCGAGCCGCTCGTTGGCCAGCAGGAACTTGGCGCAGGTCCAGCCTTCGTTCTCCTTGCCGACGAGGTTGGCGACCGGGACCTTGACGTTGTCGAAGAACACCTCGTTCACCTCGTGGCCGCCGTCCATCATGATGATCGGCTTCACGGTGATGCCCGGCGTCTTCATGTCGATCAGCAGGAAGGAGATGCCTTCTTGCGGCTTGGCCAGGGCACTTGTGCGCACCAGGCAGAAGATCCAGTCGGCCCAGTGGCCCATCGTGGTCCAGGTCTTCGAGCCGTTGACGACATAATGGTCGCCCTCTTTCTCCGCCTTGGTGCGCAGGCTCGCGAGGTCGGAGCCCGAGCCCGGCTCGGAATAGCCCTGGCACCACCACACGGTGCTCTCGCGGATCGCCGGCAGGTACTTGGCCTTCTGCTCCTCCGAGCCGAAAGTGTAGATCACCGGCCCGACCATCTTGGTGCCGAACGGAATGATGCCGGGCGCGTATTCCTCGGCGCAGATGTTCTCGAAGATGTAGCGTTGCGCCGGCGTGAAGCCGGGGCCGCCGTACTTCTTCGGCCACGTGTAGACCAGCCAGCCCTTCTTCCCGAGCGCCTGCTGCCAGCGCATGTAGTCGTCGCGGATCAGGTGCTTGCCGTTCCTGACCTTGTCGCGCACGTCGGCCGGCAGGTTGGCCTTCACGAAGGCGCGCACCTCGGCGGCGAATTTCTGCTCTTCAGGGGTGAATGCGAGATCCATCGATCCCTCCCGCTTGCGACTTTCGGATTTGGCCGGAGTTTAGCCGCGGGGCCAGAGCGCACAACCGGATTGCGGCTCGAAGCGCCATGGGGCGGAACGGCTTTACGTCAAAAATTTCTTGGGAAAGTCAGTGTTCGAGCAGCGACGCGAGCCGCTCCAGGGCTTGGCGCGTACCCTCGTCATTGTCCTCGGGTTCGATGGCCGCCGGCAGGTTTTCCGTGCGAACGGTCACCTCGGTGCCGTCGCCGGCTGACCGCAGCATGGTGGTCATTGTCATGTCGCCTGCACGTTCCGCTGCGTCGAAGCGAACGCGCTCGACGATCCTCTCGTTCGGCACGCGCTCGATGAATGTCGCGGTGAAGGTGTCGGCGCGGCCATCCGGATAGGTGAGCGTCATCCGGTAGCCGTCGTCATCGGCGCTCAGCAGGCGGGCCGTCATGTCGAGCGGGAAGCGCCAGCGCACCAGTTCGCTTGGCTCGCGGCAGGCGCGATAGACACCCTCGCGCGGCGCGCGGACGATGCGGGAAATGAAAGGGTTGCTCATGGCGGAGGAAATCTAGCCGCAACCCCCGACGGTCCGAAACCGTTCGTCCCCCAGAAAGGACGGGACCTTGTCTCTTCTGCGTATCCTCTTGGCCGCTGCCGTTGCTGCAACCCTGTCCGGGTGCGGGCTCGTCGCCTTCCCGGTGCGCACCACCAGCGCGGCCGTGAAGATCGTGCCGGTTGCCGGCGACGTGGTCGCCTATCCGCTCGACAAGACGGCCGACGCCATCGACTGACGCTCACCAGCTCCGCGCGATGCCGTAACGCTCCGGGACGAGCGTGAACATGTCGGTGTGCTTGCGGCGCAGGGCCTCGCGCAGATCGCGCGCGATGGTCGCATCCCAGATCGATGCGTTCATCTCCGAATGGCCGCCCATCGAATAGCGATGTAGGTTGCACGAGCCGATGGTCAACCATGCCTCGTCGACGATCATCAGCTTGGCATGGACATAGGCCGGGATGCCGGCAAGCCGGAAGTTCGGATGCCGGGCGAGCGCCTCCAGTCCTTCGAACAGGGCGCGCCGTGACGGATCCTGTCGCGCGGCGTAGACGCCCTCTTCCGGAATCGCCGGGACCAGCATCAGCACATCGACGCCGCGCGCGAGCGCCTTCTCGAGACGCCGCGCGAGGCGCGGAATCGGGATCGCCTGGTTCTCGATGTAGATCGATCGCTCGGCGGCATCGATCGCCTGCTCGTACTGCTCGAGGATCGAGCGCTCTTCGCCGAACATCCGCTGGATCTGCACGGTACTGGGTCCGCAGGGCGCGTACATCGTCGTTGGCAGCGGCAAGTCCTCCGACGGGTCACGTTCGGTGGCGCCATTCCAGCGCTGCACGAAGTTGTGCGCCACGTCGGCCGCCGACGGGCCGTTCAGCTCGAGATAGGCATCGTGCCGCTCGAGTGCCTTGGCGGTGAGGTTGATGCCGCCGACAAAGCCGGTGTCGTCGACCACCCAGCTCTTCTGGTGATGGCAGTACGGGCCGACCGCGCTGTCCCTGCGCGCCTCGAGCCGCAAGCCGTCACCCAGCGAGCCGTCGAAGACGCGGCCGTAGTTGATACTGTCTGGATTGGGCCGCCAGAACACGACCCGCACGTCGACGCCGCGCACCGCTGCCCTCTCCAGCAGTTCGAACAGCCCGCGCCCGTCGGGCAGGCGGAAATCGTCGGCATAGAAGGCGACCGTCAGCCACACCCGCTTGCGCGCCGCATCGACGGCATCGGCAATCCGGCCAAAGGCCGCCGCGCCGCCGATCAGCGGCCGCACAAGATTGCCCTCGCGCCGCGGATAGGAACCGGACGCGGCCGGAATCATGAGGGAACGATCAAGGTCTTGTCGGCCTTGAGTGCAGCGATGTCGGCATCGCTGAGGCCCGCCTCGCGCAGCACCTCGACGCCGTCCTCGCCAATCCGCGGGGCGTGGCGGCGAAACTCGACCGGCGTTTTCTCGAAGTCGAGCGGGCTCTTGAAGGTCTTGATCGGGCCTTCGGTCGGATGCTCGCGCTCGACGAAGAAGCCGGTCGCCTTGAGATGCGGGTCCTCGAGCAGCTCCTCGAGCGTGTTCACCGGCATCGCCGGGATGTCCGCCTTGTCGAGCTCGTCGAGCCAGTCCTGCGTCTTGCGGTGCTTCATCAGCGCGTCGAGCACCTGGTAGAGCCCGCTGAAATGCTTGGGCCGCACCGTGCGGTCGCAGAAGCGGGGGTCCCTGGCGAGGTCGGGCCGCTCGACGATCTCGAAGAACTTCACCCAATGCGCGTCGGTGTAGGGCAGCGCGCAGATATAGCCGTCGAGCGTCGGAAACGGATGGCGGTATTTGTTGATGATCCGATCGTAGCCCATCGCGCCGCGGCCGGGCGTCCAGGTCTCGCCGAACAGATGCTCGGTCAGCCAGAACGAGGCCAGTGTCTCCAGCATCGGCACCTCGATCATCTGCCCCTCGCCGGTGCACTTGCGATGGTAGAGCGCGCCAAGCACGGCGATGCAGAGATGGAGCCCGGTCGTCTTGTCGGCGATCAGGCTCGGCATGAACTTGGGCGCCTCGCCGTCGACCCGGCTCTGCAGCGACGCAGCGCCCGACACGCCCTGCACGAGGTCGTCGAACGCCGGCTTGTGACCGTACGGGCCCTTGCGGGCATAGCCCAGCGAGTAGGCGTAGATGATCGACGGGTTGACCTTCTTCAGCTCCTCGTAGCCAAGACCCAGCCGCTCGATCGCCGCGGGCCTGCTGTTGTGGATGAAGAGGTCGGCGCCCTTGATCAGCCCCTTCAGGATCTCGACCGCCTTCGGCTTCTTGAGGTCGAGGCAGAGCGAGCGCTTGTTGCGGTTGGCCGCCATGTAGATCGGGCCCATCCGCTGGTCGCGGCCCATCGAGCCTCCCGACAGGCGCAGCAGGTCGCCCTCCGGCGGCTCGACCTTGATCACGTTGGCGCCCATGTCGGCGAGATGCTGCGTGGCGAACGGCCCCAGCAGCACGGCCGTCAGATCGATCACCTTCACCCCCGCCAGCGGTCCCGGCATTTCGTCCCTCACGCGTCTTGTTCTGCCGGCACTATGGCATATGTTGCCGCCCTCGAAGGAGATGTGCGCGGAATGCCTGGAGCGTTGGACGGCCTGTTGGTGGTGAGCGTCGAGCAGGCGGTGGCTGCTCCCTATTGCTCGGCTCGCCTGGCGGATGCCGGCGCGCGGGTGATCAAGGTCGAGCGGCCCGAGGGCGATTTCGCCCGCGGCTACGACAGCTACGTGCACGGGCTCAGCAGCTATTTCGTCTGGCTGAACCGCGGCAAGCAGTCGGTCACGCTCGACTTCAAGAAGCCGGACGACTCCGCGCTGCTGCAGCGCCTGATCGGCCAGGCCGACGTGCTGATCCAGAATCTCGCGCCCGGCGCCGCCGACCGCGCGGGCTTCGGCTCGACGGCGATGCGAGCCCGGCACAAGAAGCTGATCACGGTCGACGTTTCGGGCTATGGCGATCACGGGCCTTACAAGAATCGCCGCGCCTACGACCTGCTGGTCCAGGCCGAGTCGGGCCTTGCCTCGATCACCGGCACCGAGCATGCGCCGGGCCGTGTTGGAATCTCGGCGACGGACATCGGCACCGGCATGTACGCCCACGCGGCCGTCCTTGAGGCACTGATCGCGCGCCAGAAGAGCGGCGAAGGTCGCGCGATCAAGGTATCGCTTTTCTCCTCGATGGCGGAATGGATGGCGGTGCCGCTGCTTGCGATGGACTACTCGGCCTACGAATGGCCGCGGCTCGGGCTCACGCATCCGTTCATCGCGCCCTACGGCGTCTATCCGTCGAGCGACGATGTGCCCGTCCTGATCTCGATCCAGAACGATCGCGAGTTCGAGCGGCTGTGCCACAACGTGATCGACCGGCCGGGCCTGGAGAAGGACCCGAAGTACGCGACCGGCATCGCCCGCAACGAGCGGCGCGACGACACCAACGCCATCGTGCGCGAGGCGTTCGGGAAGATCGCCTTCGCCGAGCTGGCGGCGCGGCTCGACGCGGCGCAGATCGCCTGGGCACGCGTCAGCAACATCGCCGCGCTGTCCAAGCATCCACAGCTGCGCCGCATGTCCTTCAAGTCGCCCAAGGGCGAGATCTCGGTGCCGGCGCTCGCAGCCTCGTGGGACGGCCAGGGCGAGCGGCTGGGCGACGTGCCGGAATTGGGCCAGCACACGGATCAGGTACGCCGCGAGTTTGCCGCCTGATGCAGCGGCTCGTCGAAGGCGGCCGGCTCGCCGCCTATGGCGCAGCCTACTTCTTCGCCTCGGGCGCCTTCATGAGCTACTGGCCGGTGTGGCTGCGGGATCGCGGCATCACCGACCCGGAGATCGGCACGCTGTTCATGACCCGCCAGATGGTGAGCGTCGTCTCGGTGCTGGGCATGGGCCTGCTGGCCCATCGCCTCGGCAGGCTGCGCGGCATGCTGCTTGCGCTCGCCGCGGCCGCCATCGTCATGATGGGCGCCTACCAGCTCTCCTACACTTTCCTCGCCCTGCTGCTGGTCGGCGTCGTGTGGGGTTGCGTGTGGTCGCCGACCATGGCGCTCTACGATGGCGTGCTGGTGAACGAAGCCAAGGCGCGTGGCTTCGTCTATGGCAACCTGCGCGTCCTGGGCTCGGTCGCCTTCATCGCCGGCACGCTGATCTGCGGCGTCTCGGTCGATCGGTTCGGCCCGCCCTCGGTGCTCTATGTCGGTTGGGCCGGCATCGCCTGCCTGCTGCCCTTCGCCCTGCTCCTGCCGCGCGGCGAGCCACATCTGCGCGATGCCGGCCGCCGCCCGCCGTTCGGCCTGATGGACCTGTTCCGCTCGAAGCCCTTCATGCTGTTCATGATCGGCGCGGGGTTCTGCCAGTCGAGCCACGCCGTGCTGTACAGCTTTGGCACCCTCACCTGGCGCAGCGCCGGCCTCGACGACGTCACCATCAGCCTGCTCTGGGGCGAGAGCGTCGCGGTCGAGATCCTGATGATGATGGGCAGCGGTTGGCTGATGAAGCGCGTTGGCGTCACCGGCCTGATCGGCCTGGGACTCGGCGCCGGACTGATCCGCTGGACCGGCATGGCGTTCACCACGGCACTGCCGGCGCTGGTCCTCCTGCAGGCGCTGCATGCCTTCACCTTCGCGGCCTGCCATCTCGGCGCGATGGCCTTCATCCAGCGCGCATTGCCCAGCAACGGTACGGCGCTCGGCCAGAGCATCTACTACGCGCTGGGCACCGGTGCGACGCAGGCGGTGATCTACCAGTTCGCCGGCCTGCTCTATTCTCGCTACGGCCAGCATGCCTTTCTCGGCATGACAGCCATCAGCGCGATCGGCCTTGTGGCGATCCTGATGCTGATGCGACTTTGGAGGGGCGAATTGTTGGTAGGCAAGCATCTGGCATGAAGATCGAATCCGCCGTCGCCGACTGGCTTTCCCGCTTCGAGAAAGCTGACGAGTCTCAGCTCGCGTCGCTGTTCCATGACGACAGCCACTGGCGCGACGTGCTCGCCCTCACCTGGCGCCTCGAGACCGTCAGCGGCCGGGACGCCATCGTGGAGGCGCTCGGCGCAGCGCGCCGGCCGTCGCGTATCGAGATCGATCCCGGCCGGACGCCGCCGCGCAAGGTCATGCGGGCCGGCCGCGATGTGATAGAGGCGATCTTCCGCTTCGAGACGGCCGACGGACGCGGTGACGGCGTGGTCCGGCTCACGCCCGACAATGGGACGCTGAGGGCGTGGACGCTGGCGACCGCGCTCGAGGAGCTGAAGGGCCATGAGGAGCAGGTCGGCCGGGCGCGGCCGCACGGCGAGTCCTATTCGCGCGACTTCCGTGGCCCCAACTGGCTCGACCTGCGCAAGGCCGCGATGGCCTACGAGGATCGCGACCCGACGGTGCTGGTGGTCGGCGGCGGACAGGCGGGGCTGTCGATCGCCGCGCGTCTCACCCAGCTCGGGATCGACACGCTGATCGTCGACCGCTGGCCGCGCATCGGCGACAACTGGCGCCAGCGGTATCACGCGCTCACTCTGCACAACCAGGTGCAGGTCAACCATCTGCCCTACATGCCGTTCCCGCCGAGCTGGCCGACCTACATCCCGAAGGACAAGCTGGCGGGCTGGTTCGAGGCCTATGTCGAGAGCCTGGAGCTGAACTACTGGACCGGCACCGAGCTCCAAGGCGGCCGCTACGACGAGAGCGAAGGCCGCTGGACGGTCACCCTGTGCCGCGCCGACGGCACCAAGCGCACCATGCATCCGCGCCACATCGTCATGGCGACCGGCGTCAGCGGCATTCCCAACATTCCGGACATCCCTTCGCTCAAGGACTTCAAGGGCAAGGTGCTGCATTCCAGCCAGTACGAGGACGGCGATGCGTGGGCGAGCAAGCGCGCCCTCGTGATCGGCACCGGCAACAGCGGCCACGACATCGCCCAGGACCTGCAGTCGAGCGGCGCGGACGTCACCTTGGTCCAGCGCAGCCCGACCCTGATCGTCAACATCGAGCCCAGCGCCCAGCTGCCCTACGCGCTCTACGACGAGGGCCCATCGCTCGAGGATTGCGACCTGATCACCGTCGCCACACCGCTGGCGCTCGGCCACAAGACCCATCAGATCCTGACCGAGCAGGCGCGGCAGATCGACAAGCCCCTGCTCGATGGGTTGGAGCGCATCGGCTTCCGTCTCGACTTCGGCGAGAACGGCACCGGCTGGCAGTTCAAGTACCTGACCCGCGGCGGCGGCTACTACTTCAACGTCGGCTGCTCCGACCTGCTGGTCGCGGGCAAGATCCGCCTGGCGCAGTTCGCCGACATCGAGCGCTTCACCGCCGACGGAGCGCGCCTGCGCTCGGGCGCGACGCTGCCGGCCGACCTGATCGTGCTGGCGACCGGCTACAAGGGCCAGGAACAGCTCGTCGCCAAGCTGTTCGGCCAGGAGACCGCCGACCGCGTCGGCCCGATCTGGGGCTTCGGCCGCGAGCAGGAACTGCGCAACATGTTCATGCGCACGCCGCAGCCCGGCCTGTGGTTCATCGCCGGCAGCCTGGCGCAGTGCCGCATCTATTCGAAGTACATGGCGCTGCAGATCAAGGCGCAGGAGGTCGGCCTGCTCAGTCGTTGAACAGCAGTCCCTGGCCAGGCGCGGTCGGTTCGCCGGGCTCCGCCGCGCTGCTGCAACTGCTCGCCACCGTCTGGCCGGCAAGCACGGTCTTGAACAGCGCCAGCGCGTCCGGGAACGAGGCCAGCAGACCGCCATTGTGCGTGGCGCCGGGATAGGTCTTCCACACGATGTCGCTGCCGCCGGAGCACAAAGCCTTCACTGCCGCGAACTGACGGCGCGGCACCAGCACCTTGTCGGCCTGCCCGGTGCCGAGCAGGACGGGCACCGGCAGCTTCACCGGTGTCATGTCGGTCACCGGCGCCAATCGCAGCTCGACCTTGTCGATCGGCTCCTTGAAGGCGTTGGCCGCCGTGATGCCCTCCCTCTGCGCCACGTCGCGCATGGCGGCGCTGCAGCGCTCGCGCGCCGCCATCAGCAGCACCTCGCCTTTTTCCCGCATCAGCGAATCGGGCGGCACGTTGTCAGGCAGCGCACCGCCCAGCATCAGCAGCGTGAGGTAGTGCGGCGAACCGATCTTCGTCGACGGCGCCTTGTAGGGACCCATCGGGAAGGTCGAGACGACGCCGGTGGCGACCGCCGCCTGCAATGGCACGTCCGGCGCATAGATCGGCGCGATGCGGGTGGCGCCGATCGCGGCGCCCGAGCCCTGCGACTGGCCGGTGACGAACACCTTGCGCGCAAGCTTGTCCGGATAGGCCGCGAGGGCGGCGCGCGCGGCGTCGAGCACCGACCGGCCTTCGGCTTCCCAATTGAGATAGGGATGCGGCCCCGGCCCGCCGAGCCCCTGATAGTCGGTCGCCACGACCGCGAAGCCGTTTTCGAGCCAGCGCTGGATGTAGGTCGCATCGCGCGGCTTGTGGCCGGCCCACGACGGCGCGCAGATATCGGCCACGCCGAGCGTGCCGTGCCCCCACGAGACCAGCGGCCAGCCGCCCGCCGGCGGCGTGCCCTTGGGCAGATAGAAAGTGCCGCTGACCGGCACGATGCCCGACTTCCAGCGCAGATCCGTCGAGGTGTAGAGGATGCGCTGGGTGAGCGACGCGTCGCTGATGTCGGCCTGGGCCGGCGCCAGCTCCTGGCGCAGCATCACGCCCGGCTTGGCCGGCAGCGCCTGACGCCAGCGGTAGAACGGCGACAGGTCCATGTCGCCGACCAGCGGGCCGACCGGCAAGGGCGGCGATGCGGCCTGCGCCGATCCGGCCATCGCGGCCAGCAGGACGGCCGCCTTCCAGATGTTCTTCTTGATCACCGTGACCTCCCGCGCGCGGTGACCGGCCAGATGTCGACCAGCGTGTCACCCTTCACGACGTGATAGCTCTCGTAGAGGTTCACGGTCGGATCGCAATGTGGCGGCGTGAGGACGACCTGCTCGGCCAGCGCCGGCGCCGCCTTTCCTTCGGGTGCGAACACGCCGAGATGCTCGTCGCCCATGAAGCGCGTGGTCGAGCCCTCGACGGCGCCCTTCAGGATCATCGGCGGGCCCTTCTCCGTCGCCATCGCCTTCAGGCCGGCATCGACGGTGACCATCCCCGGCGTGTTGGCGCTGACCACGCGGGCATCGATCTGCAACGCCTGCTCGAAGGTGGGTCGGTCGAGGCCGCGCAGGTCGCAGACGTTGTAGTCGTGGTCCATGAACACATAGGATCCGACCTGCAGCTCGGTGAACACGCCGAGCTTGGCGTCGATGTAGTGCGTGCCGGTGCCCGAGCCGGTGACGATCCCGGGCTTCAAGCCCGCCGCCTCGAGCTTGGCGAGGATGCCCTTCAGGTACTCGGTGCGCTCCTTGATCTTTTCCTCGCGCTCCTTGAAATCGATAATGTGCTGATGGCTGCCGCAATAGAACTGCACGCCGGCGTACTTCAGCGACTTCAGCCCCGTCACCTTCTTCACCAGCTCGACCACCCCGTCGGGCGTCGCCACGCCGGTGCGGTGAATGCCGGGATCGATGTCGATGACCACCGTCAGCGGCTTGCCGCTCTTCGCTGCGGCCACGGCGAGCGCGTCGACATTGGCGGGATGGTCGACCACGACCATCACGTCCTTCGCCTTTTCATTGAGCCCGATCAGCCGTGCGATCGCCTGCGGCGTCACCACCGGCGAGGTGATGTGCAGGCTCTCGACGCCGCCTTCGGCCAGCGCCTCGGCCTCGCCGAGCTTGGCGCAGCATACGCCGAGCGCGCCCGCCGCGATCTGGCGCTTGGCGATGTCGGCCGACTTGTGGGTCTTGGAATGCGGCCGCAGGTTGACCTTGTGCGCCTTGGCGAAGTTGGCCATCTCGGCGATGTTGCGGTCGAGCATGTCGAGATCGAGCACCAGCGCGGGCGTGTTCAGCGATCGCCGCGAACCCTGCTGGCCGATGAGGTGCCCGTGGAGGCGCTGCGCTTCGGAAGTCATTGGTTCAGCTCTTCTTCTCTGCCTGGGGTTTCTCTGAGTGGGGTTCGAGGTGGCGCACGACCATGGCCTCGCCAGTCGTGCCGCGATTGACGCCGGCACTCTTGAGGAACGTGTTGTCGCGGGCCGTGCCCCACAGCGCGATGCCCTGCGCCAGCAGGCCGCCGTCGACCTTGATGGTCTCGCCGGTGATGAAGCGCGCCTCGTCGCTCACCAGGAAGGACGCGACGTCGGCGATGACCTCGGGCTCGCCGCGGTCGGGCCAGGGCTGGTGGGTGAACTGCTTCTCGTACTTCTCGGGCCGGCCGCGATGGACCAGCGGCGTCGAGATCACGCCGGGCGCGATGCCGACCACGCGGATGCGATGGGGACCGAGCTCGGCCGCCACGTTCTCGATCAGGCTGATCACCGCCGCCTTTGCGGCGGAATAGGCATGGCTGCCGCCGCCGCCCACCATGCCGGCGATCGAGGCGGTTACCAGGATCACGCCACCATGGCCGAACTTCCGCATGGCCGACGAGGTGTGCTTCATGCCCAGAAACACCGAGCGGGCCAGCACGGCGAAGGTGTAATCCCAATCCTCGACGCTGGTCTCGGCGATCGGGCCGAAGGCCCCGCCCACGCCGGCATTGAGATACGCGATGTCGAGCCGGCCGAAGCGCCGCACCGCCTCCGCCACCATCGCGGAAACGTCGGCTTCCTTGGCGACGTCGCAGCGCACGAAGGCGATGTCGTCGCCATGGCCCTGTGCCTTGGCGACCGAGACGGTCTCCGCGCCGTTGGCCTCGTTGAGGTCGGCGACCATCACCTTGGCGCCGTCGGCCAGGAAACGCATGACGGTCGCGCGCCCCATGCCGCTCGCCCCGCCGGTCACGACAGCGACTTTTCCAGCCAATCTGCTCATGTCTGTCCTTTTGGCGTTTCGCCCTCCGGTCGCATGGTGGAGTTGCGCCGCCTTGGCGGCAAGCCTAGCGTTTTGCAATGCCTCCGTCGTCCGACGGTCAGGGAGCCTCGCATGAAGTTCGGCCTGTTCTACGAGATCTCGGTGCCGCGTCCGTGGACGCCGGAAAAAGAGCGAACGGTCTACAACAACTGCCTGGAGCAGGTGAAGCTGGCCGACGAGCTGGGCTTCGAGCATGTCTGGGCCGTCGAGCATCACTTCCTCGAGGAATACTCCCACTGCTCGGCACCCGAGCTGTTCCTCACCGCTTGCGCGATGGTCACGAAGAACATGCAGGTCGGCCACGGCATCGTGGTCTGCGTGCCGGAGTTCAACCATCCGATCAAGATCGCCGAGAAGACCGCGACCCTCGACATTCTCTCCGGCGGCCGCCTGCATGTCGGCACCGGCCGCTCGGCAACCTGGACCGAGCTCGGCGGCTTCCGCGCCAATCCCGACATCACCAAGAAGAGCTGGGACGAGTTCGTGCGCTGTCTGCCGAAGATGTGGATGCAGGAGACGTTCTCCTACCAGGGCGAGTTCTGGTCGATGCCCGAGCGCACCATCCTGCCCAAGCCCTACCAGAAGCCGCATCCGCCGATGTGGGTCGCGGTGACCAGCCCCGGCACCGAAATCGACGCGGCCGACCGGGGGCTCGGCAGCCTCGGCCTTTCGTTCGCGGGCTTCGACGAGCAGGAGAAGAAGATCAGGGAGTATCGCCGGCGCATCCAGATGTGCGAGCCGGTCGGCGCCTTCGTGAACGAGCAGGTCGCGACCACCAACTTCCTGTTCTGCCATGAGGACAACGCGACCGGCGTCGAGATGGGCAAGCGCCTCGGCAACACGTTCAACTATCTGGCGACGCAGCTGATCTCGACCCGCGAGGTCTATTCCTCGCCGTCCTACCAGTCGCTCGGCCTTCTGCCGGCGCTGCGGCGCGCCGCGACAGGCCCCGACGCCAACGAGCAGCAAACCGAGGGCATGGCCTACGGCGATCCCGCCCGCATCATCCGCGCGGTGAAGAAGTGGGAATCGCTGGGTGTCGACTGCATCAACTTCATCCTCAACGCCAACGAGGTGGTGCCGCAGGACCAGGTGATGGCCAGCTTGCGCCTGTTCGCCCGGGAAGTGATGCCGCATTTCGCCAAGAAGCCGGCCAAAGCCCAGGCGGCGGAGTAACCCATGCCTCTCTACGGAACGCTCGACATCACCCGCCAGGCCGCGCATCTGCCGACGCTGGCCAACCTCGACACCGAGGCGTGGGCGCTGCCCAAGGCCGAGATGATGCAGCTGCTGGTCGAGGTGCCGCGCAGCTCGACCGACGGGCTGCTGCCCAAGGCGATGCATCCGGCGCTCCCCTCCTACGTGATCCTCGCGGTCACGCGCTATCCGGAGAGTCCGGTCGGCCCGTTCAATCTCGCCGTGCTGCGGCTGGGCAGCCGGGCCGGCGCCCATCCGCGCGGCTTCCTGCTGGGCGCGGTCGCCAGCACCGACGCGGCGGCGCTGGAGCTGCGGGCCCGCTGGGGCATCCCGGTCGAGCAGGGCGAGGTGAAATTCCTGCGCCGGCACGATCGCATCATGGGCACGGTGAAGAAGGACGGCCGGACCATCCTCGACTGCGCGATGATCAACCCGCAGCCGGTCGCCGGCACCGACGTGCAGTACATCAACTGGGTGACGGCCGCGAACGCGCCGCTCGACGGCACGACCCAACCGATGCTGATCCAGGTCGATCCCAAGTACACCTTCTACAAGGCCGAGCGCGGCAAGCCGCACGTGTCGGCGTTCGACGGCAAGGCGTGGAACGCCGGTGCGATCACGCTGGCCGATCCGATCGTCGCGACCTGCAGCACGGTCGACACCGACCTGCCGCGCATCCGCTTCGTGATGGATCCGCTGAAGCCGGTGTTCCAGGGCACGCGCCGCATTCGCGAAAGCCGCGCCGACGAGTAAAGGGAGTCCCAAATCGTCCCACGCGCCGAGACGACAAGCCCTTGTTTTACGGGCATTTCCTGCAGGAATCCCGGAATCCCAACACACCCCCACCCCGCTTTTGAATTGTTTTCGCGCGCGGATGGGTGACGCGAAAAACAACGGAAACGGAAAGCGGAGCGCGCTCATGCGCGGGAGTCTGCCACCGTTCCGGTGCGGACACCTATTATGGGCATTGGCCGCGATTTTTTCGGCGCGTGAATCAGACCTCGGCTCGCGGTCCAATGCCCATAATGAGACTCTGCCACAACGGCTTATCCACAGGGTTTTCGCCTGTCGTATAGTGCCGGCCCATCAGAGGAGGAACGTCCATGAAGATCGGAGTTTTCGCCACCTTCATGTCGCCCAACGCGACGCCCGGGATGATCAAGGACTTCGGCAAGCGCGCCGAAGGCATGGGTCTCGACTCGATCTGGATGGGCGAGCACGTTGCGCTGTTCGAGAAGAACACGTTCGGATACCCGGGCTCCAAGGACGGCCGCATTCCGGTGCCGCCGGGCGGCGGCATGCTCGACGTCACGGCGACGTTCGGCTTCCTCGCCGCGGCGACCACCAAGGTTCGCTTCGGCACCGGCGTCGCGCTCGTGCCGCAGCGCAATCCGATCTACACCGCCAAAGAGGTCTGCACGCTCGATTGGCTGAGCGATGGCCGCTTCGACTTCGGCATCGGCGTGGGCTGGAACAAGGAAGAGGTCGAAGGCTGCGGCTACAAGTGGGAGGATCGCGGCGCGCGCTGCGACGAGTTCCTCGAGGCGATGCGCCGGCTGTGGACCGAGCCGGTGGTCGACTTCAAGGGCAAGTGGGTGAAGTTCGAGACCATGAAGATGGATCCCAAGCCGATCCAGAAGCCGCACGTGCCGATCATCGTCGGCGGCTATGCCGACGCAGCCTTCAGACGCGCCGTACAGTTCGGCGCCGGCTGGTACGGCTTCAACCTCGATCCCGAGCGGGCCAAGGGCATGCTGGCCAAGCTCGATGCCGCCTTCGCCAAGGCCGGCAAGAAGCGCGGACCGGAGTACCAGATCATCATCACGCCGCCGATGACCATGAAGATGGACCAGATGCAGGCCTATGCCGAGCTCGGCGTGCACCGGCTGGTCGTCAATCTCGGCGGCCAGAAGCCCGAGCAGGTCGACAAGCGCCTGCCCGAAATCGGCTCGCTGGTGAAGCAGGCGGCTTAAACAATCATGCCTTCCCCCGTCTGCGGGGGAAGGTGCCCGAAGGGCGGAAGGGGGGTGTGTGCCCGCTCCAGAGAAGATGACCCCCTTCCGGCGCTGCGCGCCACCTTCCCCCGCAGACGGGGGAAGGCAAGAGTGAGAGACGACTACCGATGCTTCTCGAAACCCTTCTCCCGCTCGGCAAGGTCGATCCGGGCCTGCGCGCGCCCGAGGTGCCGCTCGATCTCGCTACCATCGGCCGCGATGCGCAGCTCCTGGAGGAGATTGGCTACGAGGGCCTGGTCGTCGAGGAGACCAAGGACGATCCGTACATCCTGATGGCGCTCGCGGCGCAGGCGACCACGAGGCTGAAGATCGGCACGTCGGTGGCGATGGCGTTCCCGCGCAGCCCGACCATCACGGCGATGAGCGCCTGGACCTTGGCCAAGCTCAGCAAGGGCCGCTTCACGCTGGGGCTCGGCAGCCAGGTCAAGGCGCATATCGAGCGGCGCTACGGCATGACCTGGTCGCCGGCCGGGCCATGGATGCGCGAGTACGTCCAAGCGGTGCGGGCGGTGTGGAACCACTGGCAGACCGGCGCGCCGCTCGACGTGAAGGGGCCGCACTACACCATCAACCTGATGGTGCCGCTGTTCCATCCGGGGCCGATCGAGCATCCCGACATCCCGATCCATGTCGCCGCAGTGAACTCGGTGATGTGCCGCATGGCCGGCGAGGTCGCCGACGGCATCCGGCTCCATCCGGTCTGCACGCCCTCCTACATCGAGCAGGTGATGCTGCCCGCGGTGCGCGCCGGCGCCGACAAGGCCGGCCGGTCGCTCGGCAAATTCCAGGTCTGCATGAAGCCGCTGGTCGCCGCGGCCGCGACCGAGGCCGAGCTGGTGCCCAAGGTGCGCGATGTGCGGGCGCGCATTTCCTTCTATGCCTCGACGCCGCAATATCGGGCGGCGTTCGCCCATCACGGGCTGGGCGATCTGGCCGACGAGCTGAAGCTCTTGTCCCGGGCGCAGCGCTGGGAGGAGATGCCGGGCAAGATCAGCGACGAGGTGCTGCACACCTACGTCACGATCGGCACCTACGACCAGATCGCGCAGAAGCTCACCCGGCGCTACGGCAAGGTCGTCACCCACTGCGAGTTCTCGATCCCGGTCAAGGACGAGGCCGACAAGGACCGTTTGCGCGCGCTCGCGAAGGCGATACAAGCAAAGTAACGTGTCACCGCCCGTCCAGCCCGTCGCCAGCGACGAGAAAATCCCGAAGTCCGTCGACATCGTCGTGATCGGCGCCGGCATCGCCGGCTGCACTGCGGCGTGGGAGCTTTCCAAGCGCGACTTCTCGGTCGCCCTACTCGACAAGGGCCGCGTCGGCGGTGAGCAGTCGAGCCGCAACTGGGGCTGGGTGCGCCAGCAACATCGCGACCTGCGCGAGCTGCCGCTCGCCATGAAGAGCCTCGAGATCTGGGGCACGCTGAACGAGGAGATCGGCGCCGAGACCGGCTTCCGGCGTACGGGCCTGCTTTACGTGACGACGCGGCCCGCCGACTTCGCGCAATGGGAAGCGTGGACCTTGAAGGCGCGTGAGTACCAGATGCACAGCCGGGTGCTCTCGCCCGCCGAGGCGAAGGAGATGACGCCGGGCAGCGTGCCCGATTGGATCGGCGGCGTGCATTCGCCGACCGACGGCCGCGCCGAGCCGTCGCTCGCCGCACCCGCGATCGCCGAGGCGGCGCGCACGCTCGGCGCCACGATCCACCAGGACTGCGCCGCGCGCGGGCTGGAGACCGAGGCCGGCAAGGTCTCGGGCGTGATCACCGAGAAAGGCGTGATCCGCACGCAAGCCGTATTGCTGGCGGGCGGCGCGTGGAGCGGACTGTTCTGCCGCCGCCACAGCCTGCGTTTGCCGCAGGCCGGCGTGAAATCGACCTCGTTCGCGACCGAGGCCGCGCCCGAGGTGACCAAGGGGGGGCTGTCGATGCCCGACGTCACCATTCGCCGCCGGCTCGACGGCGGCTACACGGTCGGGCTGGGCGGCCGCGGCCTGGTCGAGCTCTCGCCGCAGGGCCTGATCTACGCGCGCGACTTCTGGCCGACCTTCAGGAAGCGGCGCTGGGGCCTCTCGTTCTCGGTCGGCCGCTCGTTCTTCGATGGGCCGGAGCAGCTCGCGCGCTGGTCGTTCGACAAGCCCTCGCCGTTCGAGCGCCATCGCACGCTCGATCCCGGCGCCGATCCGAAACTCGTGCAGCTCGGCCTGACGCGCCTCGGCGAGCACTATCCGGCGCTGAAAGGCCTCAAGGTCGCCAATATGTGGGGCGGGCTGATCGATTCGACGCCCGACGGCATCCCGGTGATCTCCGCCGTCGACAGGATGCCCGGCCTCTATCTCTCGACCGGCTACAGCGGCCACGGCTTCGGCATCGGCCCGGGCGCCGGGCGGCTCGCCGCCGACCTGATCGCCGGCGACCCGCCGATCGTCGACCCGCACCCGTTCCGCTACAGCCGCATGATCGACGGGACGGACCTCGGCGAACCGGGGATGATGTAAGGAGAGCCCCCTTCCGCCCTTCGGGCACCTTCCCCCGCAGACGGGGGAAGGCATGAGCGTCTTTCCTTCCCCCGTCAAAGCGCCTTCTGAGGCGCGTGCGGGGGAAGGTGGCGCGCAGCGCCGGAAGGGGATCTTAGGCCGCCTTCGCCCGATCCAATTCCGCGGCGCCCTCGCGCAGGCGCGGGATCAGCTCGCGGCCGAAGTCGATCGTGTCCTCGAACGGATCGAAGCCGCGGATCAGGAACGAGTGCACGCCGAGCTTGTAGTATTCGAGCATCGCCCGCGCGACCTGCTCGGGCGTGCCGACCAGGCACGAGGTGTTGCCCATCGCGCCGGTCGCCTCCGCGATCGGCATCCACAGCCGCTCGTCGTGAGTCTCACCCTGCGCCGCGAAGTCGAGCAGCCGGCGCGCCGACTGGTCGAGCGGCTTCTTGCCGTTGCCGAAGCCCGACGGATCACCGGGCTTCTGGATCGATTCGAGGATCTTGCGCGCGCGGTCCCACGCCTCGCCCTCGGTCTTCGCCAGGATCGGCCGGAACGACATGTTGTAGGTCGGCGTGCGGCCGAACTGCGCGGCACGCGCCTTGAACTCGGCGATGCGTTGCGCGGTCGGCGCCAGGGGCTCGCCGAACATCGCGAACACGTCGCAGTGCCTGGCGCCCATCGCCAGCGCGCCCTCCGACGAGCCGCCGAAAAAGATCAGCGGATGCGGCTGTTGCAAGGGATGCACGTCCGACTTGGCGCCGCGCACCTTGTAGAACTCGCCCTCGAAGTCGAAGCGCTTGTGGTTGGACCAGGCGAGCCTCATCACCTCGATGTACTCAGCGGCGCGCCGGTAGCGCACGTCCTTGGATGCGAAGTCGCCGTCGCCTTCCTGCTCGGCGTCGCTCGCGCCCGAGATGATGTGCAGCGCGATGCGGCCCTCGGTCAGGTGGTCGAAGGTCGCGATCTTGCGCGCGGCCAGCGTCGGCGCGACGAAGCCCGGCCGGTGCGCGATCAGGTAACCCAGCCGCTTGGTGTGCTGCGCAGCGTACTGCGCCACCAAGAAACCCTCGGCCGACGAGGCCGTGTAGCCGACCAGCGCGAGGTCGAAGCCCGCATCGTCATGCGCCTGCGCGTACGATTTGAGATACGCGGGCGAGATGCCGCCCTTGATGATGTGGACCGTGGCCGCGCTGGCGGGGGGTCACGCCGATCATGCCGATGACGCGGACAGGCATTGCAGTCTCCTTCGCCCAGCTTCCGTCAGGTCGCGCCTTCCCCCGTGTGCGGGGCAAGGCATGAAGCGGGACTTCCCGATCAGTCCGCGGCGAGCGGACGGCCGGTGGCCTCCTGGTAACGCTGTTCACGCATGGCGCGGCGCGGGTCGCCCATGTCGGCGTCCTCCCACTCCGGCACCCAGGCGTCGCGGCCCTGCACGTAGTTGCGATTGCTCTGACGCGGGTTGCGGTTCACCAGCGGCCGGGCATAGAGCGGATGGGTGATGCTGCGGATCTCGTGCTCGATCTCGAACAGCTTCTTGCCGGTCGCCGGATCGACGATGTCGTTGAAGCGGTACTGATACTGGTTGCTTTCCTCGGTGAGGATCTTGCGCTCGACCAGCGCGCGGTGCGGCTTGGAGAAGTTCGCGACATAGACCTGGATGTGATGGCCGTCATAGTCCGGGATCGGCTTGTCGGTCTCGCGGAAGATCAGCTCCTGGCCATGACCGACCGAGATGTGCGCGGCGTGATCCTTCACCGACGTCATGGTGCCCATGACCGTGCTGTAGAAGTCGGCGATGCCCTTGGCGGTCTTCTGCGGCACGTCGAACTCGACATAGGGCATGCCGAGCACCATGCCGGCGAACTTCTTCGACGGCTCGTAGAGCACGTACTCGTTGCCCCACGGGCAGATCGCCGTGACGTGGTCCTTGTGCTCCTTGAACGAAAACTGCGTGCCCTCGAGCGGCTTCTTCATGTTGCCCAGCCGCTTCAGCAGCAGCTCGCGATCGGGAATCACCATCGCCGTGCGTCCGCGCAGCTTCTGCGCCTTGCCGGTGGGAAGATGGAACTGGCTCCTGCCGACATTGACCCACATGTTGTCGACGCTGGTCATCAGGTACGGGTCGCGGGTCAGTCCCAGCCCGCTGATGTAGAACAGCGTCGCCAGCCCCTGGTCGGGCACCAGCAGGTTGACGTGCTCCAGACCCACGATGTTCCCGAGGTCCTCCGCACTGCGGTCATACTGCTTGGCCATGGCTTGCCTCCGTTCGGTCTGGCGGACATTCTAGCGCGTTTCCCGTCGCCCGGTGGAGGGCTCGCGCCATGATCACGAAGTTCGACAGCTCCTATGTCGGCACCGTCGATATGGAGAATCTCGGCTATCTCGGGACGCCGATCAACGAGCGTTGGTACTCGAACGATCAGCTGGCGGGTGCACTGCACAAGGCGGTGGCCTACGCCCAGAAGATGGACGGGCTGGGCTACGACACCTTCTGGATGGCGGAACATCATTTCCAGCCCGAAGGCACCGAGTGCATCCCCAACCTGCTGATGCTGGCGATGCACCTCGTCAACCAGACGAAGCATCTCAAGATCGGCTGCGGCTTCAACGTGGTGCCGATGTGGCATCCGCTGCGGCTGGCCGAGGATTATGCGGTTGCAGACATACTGAGCGGCGGCCGCGTGATCTTCGGCGTGGCGCGCGGCTACCACACCCGCGAGGTCGAGACCTTCGGCGCGCCGCTCACCGACCAGGATGCCAACCGCGAGATGTTCGAGGAAGGCGTCGACCTGATCTTCAAGGCGTTCAACGAGGAGCGCTTCAGCCACAAGGGCAGGTTCTACACCTGCCCTCCCGAGGTGCCGTATCGCGGCTATACGCTGAAGGAGATCAGCTTGGTGCCGCGGCCGCAGCGCCTGCCGGTCGAATGCTGGCAGCCGATCCAGTCGGGCTCGCCGCGCGGCTTCGACTTCATGGCCAAGCACGGCATCTGCGGCGTGATCGGCGGCGGCTCGGCCGAGGGCGGCGCGGTCGACCGGCACATGACCGGCTTCCGCGAGGCCTATGCGCGGCGCGGCATCGAGCTCCAGCCGGGCGAGCGGCTGGCGCTCGGCTATCAGTTCCGGATCGCCGAGAGCCGCGAGGCGGCGATGCGTGCCGCCGCCACGGCCTACGAAGAGAACATGAAGATGTTCGGCGAGCTGCGTCTGGTCCGGGCCATCACTGACGAGCAGATCGCGGCGATGCGCAATCCGGCCTTGGTGCCCAACACCAAGCTGCCGCGCATCGAGGATGCGGTGAAGGCGGGCGGCTTCCTCGCCGGCACGCCGGCCGACATCATCGAGCAGCTGAAGGCGGTCGAGAAACGCTACCCCGGCCTCGAGCGCGTCATCTGCACGATGCCGCTCGGCACGCCGCTTTCCGTCACGCTCGAGCAGATCGAGCGCTTCGCCACAGAAGTGATGCCCGCGTTCAAGCAGATGAAGGCCGCGGCCGAATGACCTGCAGTCTCATCCCGAGCGCAGCGAGGGATCCAGCGGAGCCCGAGCATGGATCCCTCGCTTCGCTCGGGATGACACGGACTTCGACTTGAAGATTGGGAGACAAGGGAGAGAAACATGATCTTCGAAATGCGCACCTATCAGCTGAAGCCCGGCACCGTGCCGCAGGCGGTTCAGGCCTTCGCCGACAAGATCGAGAACCGGGTGAAGCTCTCGCCGCTCTCCGGCTTCTGGCACACCGAGATCGGCGACCTGAACAAGATCATCCATATCTGGCCGTACAAGGACATCGTCGAACGCAACACGATCCGCGCCAAGGCGGTCGAGACGAAGGTCTGGCCGCCGGCGATCGCCGACTTCGTGACCGACATGGAGAGCAAGATCCTCTATCCGGCGCCGTTCTCGCCGAACTTCGAACCCGGCAACCACGGCACCTGCTACGAGTTCCGCACCTATACCTACGGCGCCGGCATCGTGCCCAAGGTGATGGACATCTGGAGCAAGCATATCGGCGAGCGCACCAAGGTCTCGCCCTTGATCTTCGCCGGCTACACCGAGCTCGGGCCGCTCAACCAGTGGGTCCATGTCTGGGCCTACAAGAATCTCGGCGAGCGCGAGACCAAGCGCGCCCAGGCGATGAAGCCCGGCGTGTGGCCGCCGCCGCGCCCCGAGAACGGCGCGCCGCTGCGCCAGACGACGACGATTGCGATCCCGGCGGCGTTCTCGCCGCTCAAGTAACGGAGGAAACGATGGCGATCACGATCCGGCCGGTCGGCCCACCCTCCTTCGCGGGCGAGGTCGACGGCATCGACATGGCGAAGCCGATGACCGCTGCGGACGTGGCCGCCATCCATGCCGGCATGGACAAGTATGCCGTGCTGGTGTTCCGCAACCAGCAGCACATAAGCGACGAGCAGCAGCTCGCCTTCACCCAGAGCCTCGGTCCGATCGAGCATGCGATCGGCACCAGCCTGCGGGCAGCGAACGAATACCGCCTGCCGACGACGTTCGCCGACGTCTCCAATCTCGACAAGAACGAGAAGCCGTTCGCGCGCGACGACCGCCGGCGGCTGTTCGCGATCGGCAATCGCCTGTGGCACTCCGACAGCTCGTTCAAGGTGACGCCGGCCAAGTATTCGCTGCTGCGCGCGGTCAGCCTGCCGTCGAAGGGCGGCGACACTCAGTTCGCCGACATGCGGGCGGCCTACGATGCGCTCGACGACGAGACCAAGGCCGAAGTGCAGGACATGGTTTGCGAGCACAGCCAGATGTACTCGCGCCAGATCATCGGCTTCTTCGACCTCACCGACGAGGAGCGCGAGCGCTTCCGGCCTGTCCGGCAATGCATGGTGCGCACCCATCCCGTCACGGGGCGCAAGTCGCTGTACCTGTCGAGCCATGCCGGCGGCATCGTCGGCTGGCCGATGCCCGAGGCGCGCGGCTACCTGCGCGACCTGATCGAGCACGCCACGCAGCGCGAGTTCGTCTATACGCACAAGTGGCGGATCGGCGATCTCGTGATGTGGGACAACCGCCAGACCATGCATCGCGCCCGGCCCTTCCCGGCCCATGAGCCGCGCGACATGCGGCGCACGACCCTGGCCGGCGACGGCCCGACCGCCGAGCAGCTCGCTGCCTGATGCAGATCGGCTTCAATCTCCCCAACTCGGGGCCGTTCTCCAAGGTCGATGAGATGACCCGCCTCGCCGTCGAAGGCGAGGCGATGGGCTTCGACTATCTCACCGTCACCGACCACGTCGTGCTGCCTGATACGAAGGTGCCTGGCTATCCCTACTCGGAGGACGGCGCGTTCTACGAGGAGGCGCCGCTCGAGCGGCACGAGCAGCTGATGGGCATGGCCTGGATCGCGGCCAAGACCTCGCGTATCCGGCTGGTCGCGGCTGTGCTGGTCGTGCCGCATCGCCCGGCGGTGCTGGCGGCCAAGATGCTGGCGACGCTCGACGTGCTGAGCGGCGGGCGGCTGGTGGTCGGAGTCGGCGCGGGCTGGCTCAAGCCGGAGTTCGACGCCGTGGTCACGACACCCTTCGCCGACCGCGGCAAGGTCACCGACGAGTACATCGACGCCTTCCGTGTGCTGTGGACCGAGGCCAGGCCGAAGTTCGCCGGCAAGTTCGTGAAATTCGAGGGCATCGTGCTCGAGCCCAAGCCGGTGCAGAACCCGGTGCCGATCTGGGTCGGCGGCGAGGGCCTGAACGCGATCCGCCGCGCCGCTCGCGTGGCCGAGGCCTGGTATCCGATCGGCAGCAACAATGCGCACCTGCTCGACACCCTGCCGCGGCTCGAGGCGGGCATCGCCCGCCTGCGCCAGGCGACCGCCGAGGCCGGCCGCGACCCGGCGTCGATGGGCGTCAGCTTTCGCGTGAAGCGCTACGGCAAGGCCGTGCCGCCGAAGGCCAACAACGGAGAGCGGCGGCTGTTCTCCGGCAGCGAACAGGACCTGATCGCCGACTTCCGCGCGCTCGAGAAGATGGGCGTCACCGCGATCGACATCGACTTCGGCGGCCGCCCGACCGCCGGCGACATCCTCGCCGAGATGAAGCGCTTCCGGAACGCGGTGATCGAGAAGATCTAGGTCAGACCGGGTCGAGGACGACGACCGGAATTTCCCGCGGCGTCTTCTTCGCGTAGTCGGCGTAGGGCGGCCAGAACTTCAGCGCGCCTTCCCACAGCTTGGCGCGCTCGGCGCCCGATACGGTGCGGGCGCGGGCCTTCACCGTCTTGGTGCCGACCTGCACCTCGACCTCGGGATTGGCGACGAGGTTCTTGTACCAGCCGGGATGATCCGGCGCGCCGCCCTTGGAGGCGACGATGTAGTAACCGCCATTGTCGGTCTCGCCGTAGAACAGCGGGAACAGGTACTTCTCGCCGCTCTTGCGGCCCTTGGTGACCAGCAGCAGGGCGGGCACGGTGATCTCCTTGTCCATGCCGGGCGGCTTGATCGTGTACAGGTGGCCGTCCTTGCCGCCGCTCTTGAGGTAGCGGTCGACGTGATCGGACATCCACTGGGGCAGTCCTTCGGGCACTTTCGCTTGGATCATCACCGTCTCCTCGTGCGCACGTCTCGGTCACTGACCTTGTCAGTATCCCGAACCATTTGGGCGTCCTGTCGCATGTTCGCAAGTCGGATTGCCCGGTCGCAAGGCGGGTCTAGAATTTCCGCATTACAAAAACTTACCCAGGGAGGCGTTACCATGAGTGTAGTTGGTGTCCTCCAGGTCGATCTGCCGGAGGCAGAGCATCGTTCGCAGCTTCGCAAGGCGGTGATTGCCAGCACGATCGGCACGACGATCGAATGGTATGACTTCCTCCTCTACAGCACCGTGACCGGCCTGGTCTTCGGCAAGCTGTTCTTCCCTCACTCCGATCCGCTGGTCGGCGTGCTCGAAGCCTTCGCGATCTACACGGTCGGCTTCGTCGCCCGCCCGATCGGCGCGGCGATCTTCGGCCACTACGGCGATCGCATCGGCCGCAAGGCGTCGCTGATCGCGACCCTCCTCATCACCGGCCTCGCGACCTTCGCGGTCGGCTTCGTGCCGGGCTACGATTCGATCGGCATCTGGGGCGCGGTGATCCTGACCATCATCCGCTTCATCCAGGGCATCGGCGTGGGCGGCGAATGGGGCGGCTCGGTGCTGCTGTCGATGGAATGGGCGCGTACCAACCAGCATCGCGGCTTCATCACCTCGTGGCCGCAGCTCGGCGGGCCGGCGGGCCTGCTTCTCGCCAACGTCGCCGTCCTCGTGTTCAGCGCCCTCTCCGGCGACCAGTTCCTGGTATGGGGCTGGCGCATCCCGTTCATGCTGAGCATCGTCATGGTCGGGGTCGGCCTCTACATCCGGCTCGGCATTCTCGAGACCCCGGCGTTCCGCCGCATCGTCGCCGAGAAGCGGGTCGAGCGCGCGCCGGTGATCGAGGTGATCAAGCGCCAGCCCAAGCAGGTCTTCCTGTCGATGTTCGCCCGCACCGCCGAGCAGGCGCCGGCCTACATCTACCTCGCCTTCGTGTTCGCCTATGGCACGCAGGTGCTGCACCAGGAGCGCGACTTCCTGCTGACCGCGCTGATCTGCGCCGGCGTGATCTCCCTCTTCACCATCCCGTTCGCGGGCGCACTGTCGGACCGCTACGGCCGCAAGCGCATCTACCTGATCGGCACGGTGCTGACGGGCCTCTTCGGCTTCGTCTACTTCTGGATGCTGGACACCATGGTGCCGGGCCTGATCTTCCTCGGCATCATCCTGTCCTTCGTGCCGCATGACCTGATGTACGGCCCGCAGGCGGCGCTGATCGCCGAAGGGTTCACGCCGCGGCTGCGCTACAGCGGCTGCTCGATCGGCTACCAGCTCGCCTCGGTCACCGCCGGCGGCCCCGCGCCGCTGATCGCCACGGCGTTGTTCGCCCGCTTCGGAACGGGCTACGCCATCGCCGCGTACATCGCGGTGTGCGCCATCGTCAGCCTCGTCGCCACGCTGATGATGCCCGACCACACCAACAAGGATATCTCCGAGGAGAATGCCTAGGTCGGCAGTCGCGTCGACTGCCAGGTGACCATCTGCCAGCGCCCGTCGCGCCTGGCATAGACATCGGCGAAGCGCACGCCGAAGGCGGTCGGCGTGCCGCCCGTCGTGACCTTGATCTGGCACTCGCCGGTCAGCACGACCGTGTCGCCGAGATCCTGTGCCTTCACGTTGACGGCTTGACCCCGGTGAGACCGTTTTCCCGAAGTCATGCCCTCGATCAGACCGCGCTTAGTCGATCTCGATCACACCCTCGCCGCCGGCATAGAGCTTGTCCACCAGCGCCTTGCGGCGCTCCAGCGTGGCGCGCTGGTTGATGTAGCCCTTGTCGGTGATCTCATGGCCGTCGACCGACGGCGGCTCGCTCATCAGCAGCACGCGCTTGACCTTCATCGACGAGCCCTTGGCGTGGGCGTTCATGGACGCGAGCCCGCGCCTGATGGTCTCGACGACCTTGGGATGGGCCAGCACCTCGTCAGCCGACAGCTGCACGTTCTCGTCGCCCGCGACCCGCCGGCATGCGGCGAGGTTGGGGAAGCCCAGCAGGCCGACATACTCGCGGTCCTGGCCGCACACCACGGCGTCCTGCAGCACCGGCGAGACGGCGGCCACCGCCGTGCTGCGCAGCGTGCCGACCAGCACGAAAGTGCCGCTCATCAGCTTGAAGTCCTCGACCACGCGTCCGTCGAACACCAGGCCCTGACTCGGATCCTTGGGATCGACGAAGCGGCCGGCATCGCCGATCCGGTAGAAGCCCTCGTCATCGAACATCTGCGCCGTGAGCTCGGGCTGCTTGTAGTAGCCCGGCGTCACGATCACGCTCTTGAGCCGCAGCTCGTAACGGCCCTCCTCGCCCGTCGGCACCATCTTGAGCTGCACGCCGGGGAACGGCAGGCCGACCAGCCCGACGCGCTCCGACGCCCAGTGCACGGTGGTTGCGGTCGGCGCGGTCTCGGTCGAGCCCCAGCCGGTGATGAACGGCAGGCGGTAACCAGTGTGCTTCACCGCCAGCCGCTCCATGCGATCGTAGAGGTCGCTCGGCAGTGTGGCGCCGCCATAGGCGAGCGAGTTCAGGTTCTTGAAGAACTTCTGCGCCAGCAGCTCGTCCTTCTCGAGTGCGGTGGCCAGCATGGCGTAGCCCGCCGGCACGTTGGCGAAGTAAGTCGGCGAGATCTCGCGCAGGTTCCGCAGCGTCTCGTCGAACAGGCCGGGCAACGGCTTGCCGTCGTCGATCCAGGTCGTGCCGCCCTCGGCGAGGTTGCTCTGGAAGGTCGCGTTGCCGCCCATCGTGTGGTTCCACGGCAGCCAGTCGAGCATCACCGGCACGGGATCGCTGGGCTTGCGCACGCGCGCCATCTGGCTCATCGCCAGGTTGGCGCACATCATCTCCTGGGTGTTGATCACCGCCTTGGGCATGCCGGTGCTGCCCGAGGTGAACAGGAACTTGCCGATGGTCTTGGGCTCGATCCGATCGATCGATTTCTGCACCGCGTCGGTCGGCCTGGTCGCAACCAGCTCGCTCCACGGCAGCGACTGCATCTTCGGCGGCGCCTTGTCGACATGGACCAGCAACGCGCCCTCCAGGTCGAGCGCCGCCAGCGCATCGGCGTAGATACTGCCGTTCTGCACGAACACCAGGCCCGGCTTGATCAGGTCGAAGACGTATTTCAGCTTGGCGTGATCGCGGCTCATCACCGAGTAGGCCGGCGACACCGGCGCCAGCGGCGCGCGCGCCTGCATCGCGGCCATCGAGAGCAGCGCGAACTCGATCGAGTTCGACGACAGGATCATGACCGCCTTGTCCGGCCCGAAGCCGCGGTCGATCAGCGCCTGCGTGACCGCATCGACCTGCTTCTTGGCCTCGGCATAGGTCACCTTCAGCCAGGCGCGGTCCGGCCCGCGGCGCTGCGCCAGCCACACGCGATCGGGCGCGTCCCTCGCCCACTTGGCGAGGAACGCGGGTACGTGCTTCTCGTAAGGCTTCAGCTTGTGATTCGACTGCAGGATGATCGTGCCGTCGGCGCGCCGATCGACGGAGATGTCGCGGCTCAGGAAATCGATCGGCTTGAAGGGCGCCTGCAGGATGCTGTCCAAGGTTTCCTCTTTTGTTCTTCAGCCCTGATGTAGGACGAGCGCTGGCCGCTCGACAAGGGAGAAGCTAGCGTCCGCCCGCATGCTGCGAAAACTTGCGCTCCTCGCCGTCCTGCTCACGTGTGCTGCAAGCAGCGTCGCACAGCAGCGATCGGGCCTGGATCTGTCATCGATCGACCGCAGTGTGCGGCCGCAGGACGATCTGTGGCGGTTCGCCAACGGCAAGTGGCTCGCGCGGACAGAGATCCCTGCCGACCGACCGGGCTGGGACACGTTCGCGGCATTGCGCGATACCACTCAACGGCAGTTGCGCGATCTGCTGGAGGGCATCGAGGCCACCGCTGACGGCGAACGGCGCAAGCTTGCGGACTTCTACGCCTCGTTCATGGACGAGAAGACGGTCGAGGCGGCGGGCCTCGGGGCATTGGAGCCCGTGTATAAGCGCATCGAGGCGCTCGATGACAAGGCTGACCTGCCGGCGCTGTTCGCCCACCTGACGCGGCTCCGGGTACGGACACCGTGGGAACTCTATGTCGCGCCAGACGAGCGGGCACCCGCGCGGTATGTCGCGCACTTGACGCAGGGCCGCCTCGGCCTGCCCGATCGAGATTACTATCTGCGCGACGATCTGCACTTCCAGAAAGTCCGTGACGCCTACCGCGCCCAT
>Ga0209062_1001811_pt1 | contig 33009 bp, 31 predicted proteins | sample Coa_R2_2_FD_187158 | JGI IMG/M metagenome (GOLD analysis project Ga0209062, IMG submission 187158) | Surface soil microbial communities from Centralia Pennsylvania, which are recovering from an underground coalmine fire - Coalmine... | ecosystem: Environmental > Terrestrial > Soil > Unclassified...
GAGGAGATCGAGGCGGTTGCGGCCAAGCTGGTTGCCGAAGTCGTCAGGAAGACCGGCGGCACGCTGCGGGGATGACGATATTCGGGCTGATCCCGCCTGACGTCGGCATCCGTGCGGCGATCGCCGTCTGTGCCATCGCCTTCGTCTCGGGAACGGCACGCGGTTTTTCCGGCTTCGGTTCGGCCCTGATCTTCATGCCGCTCGCGAGCAGCATGGCCGCGCCACGGCTCGTCGCGGCGCTGCTCCTGATCATCGACTTCATCGCGGCGACTCCGCTGATCCCGAACGCGTGGAAGCATGCCGACCGCAAGGCAACCGCCATCATCGTGGCCGGCGCGCTGGCCGGGGTGCCGATCGGCACATATCTGCTGAGCCGGCTCGATCCCGTGACCACGCGCTGGATCATCTCAGCTTTCGTAGGCGCATTGCTCGTGCTGCTGTTGTCGGGTTGGCGTTATCACGGCAAGGATCATGTCGCACTCTCGGTCGGCATCGGCGGCCTCGCCGGCTTTTGCAGCGGGCTGGCGCAGACGGGCGGCCCGCCGATCGTCGGCTATTGGCTCGGCCGGCCGATCAAACCGGACATTGCCCGCGCCAACATCGTGCTGTTCTTCGCGGCCTCGGACTTCTTCTCGCTGGTCAGCTATATCGTGGCCGGCCTGATCAATGCCGAGGCCATCCGTTTCGCGCTTCTGGTCGGCCCGATCTACGCCATCGGCCTCGGACTCGGCGCGTCGCTGTTCGGCCGCGCCAGCGAACGGATTTTCCGCGCGATCTGCTATGCGCTGATCGCGCTCGCGGTGATCGCAGGGCTGCCGATCCTGGACGGGGTCTTGCGCCAGGGCTGAGCCCGGGTCAGTCGAACGGAGAGGCCGTGCGGCGCGGTGTGCGGCGATTGGCTCGCGCCGGACGCGCCGGTGCCTCGAGCGGTTCATCCTTGATCGCTCCGATCCTGCGCAGCGCGGCGTCCGCGGCGCGCTCGCCGCTGTCCCAGGCGCCGTCGACCGTGCCCCACAGCGTCTCATGAGTGGCTTCGCCGGCGAGGAAGATGCTGCCGACCGGCTCGGTCAGGATCTTGCGCGACGGCTGCGCGCCCGGCGTTGCCGCCGACATGGCGCCGAGCACATAAGGCGCGGCATTCCAGCGTGTCGCGCTGGCCTTCTTCACCACGGCCGCGGTCTCGCTGCCGAACAGCTTCGTCAGCCACTCCTTCGCAAACGCCGTCATGGCCTGCTCGCCCTGGACCGACAGATCGCTGCCGAACGAGCCGGCGACGTCGATCACGCACAGCGACGAGCCGCCGACATTGGCCTGCATCATCGCTGTCCGCGTCGAGTTGCTCTGCTCGATCAGCATCTCGTCGCGGGCAAGCCCTGTCGGATTGCCAGGGAGCTGTAGCGCGATGTGGTCGTAGCTGCCGAGGCTCAGCTTGGCCGCGGCATCGAGCTGGCGCTTGGGAAAGTCGGGCGTGAATTTGATCGCGCCGCTCACGAGAACGTTGCTCGACACGGTGATGATCGCGGCCTTTGCCGTGATCCTCCCGGACGGCGTCTCCACGGCGACGTCGCGGTTGCTCCAGGTGACGCGCGTGGCCGGCGTCGACAGCGACACCGGCAAGGTTTCGCCGAGCTTCGCGATCAAGGTGCCCAATCCCTGGCGACAGCCCACCATCGCCGAGCGATCCAGCGCGTGGGCCTTGTCCATCGCCGACAGATCTTTGAGGTCCTTGCCATAGGCGCTGGCACCGAGCATGAACTCTGCAGTGGCCGTCCAATCGCCGAGATCTTTCGGCAGCGCCGACGCACAGGACATATCGAGACGGCCGCGCGAGGCCTCGTCGATGGCGCGGTTGGCGCGCACGAGCGCTGCCAGGAAGTCCTCGGTTTCGCTGGCGCGGGCGAAACGGCGACCGATCCGGATCTTCTGCCCCAGCATGACAGGCGCGACATCGAGGCCGGCCGCGCGACCAAGCTTCAGCAAGGGATTGCTGTCGGGATTATGCAGAAAGCGCGCGCCGCGATCGAACGGCGCGTCGAACGAGGTCCCATCCGTCTGGCAGCGGCCGCCGATGCGGCTGTCGGCTTCGATCACGATCACCTTGCGGCCTGCGGCAGCAATACGTCGCGCTGCGGCAATGCCGGCCGCGCCCGCCCCGATCACGACAATGTCCGCCTCGCGCGGGAGCGGCGCCGCGGCAAGGGACGCGGGCAGTGCCGCAAGGGCCGCGGAGGCCGAGAGGAAGCCGCGGCGCGTGATTGTCATGGCATGGTTTCCGAAAGCTTTGCAGGGGCGGACATTGGCTTCTCGAACTTGCCGCATCCGGTGCGGCACGGCAACCATCACGGTGAATCAATCATGATTGATCGGCGCGCCGTGAACGAAATTGCAACGGCTTTCGACCATGATAGGAGAAGGGAAAAATGCGGCCGGCAAGGCCGCTCGGGGGGAGTTCATCATGGGCGTCATGCTCGACACGATCGGCAAGGTAATTGCCGGATACCTCCAGACGGAGCTGCCCGGTTACGAGCCGTTCACGCCCAGCGATCCGGATTATCTGCGAAGCGTCATTGCGCCAGGCGACGTGCTGCTGGTCGAGGGCAACAACCGGATTTCCGGCATCATCAAATATCTGACGCAGTCCACCTGGTCCCATGCCGCGCTCTATGTCGGCCCGGTCGACGGCGCGCAGGAGCCGGACGGCGAACCGCATGTGCTGATCGAGGCCAATGTCGGTGAAGGTGTCACGTCGGCGCCGCTGTCCAAATATTTCACTTATCACACCCGAATCTGCCGGCCGGTCGGCTTGTCCTACGAGGACCGCAACACGGTGTGCCGCTACGCCATCAACCGGATCGGCTTCGGCTACGACACCAAGAACATTCTCGACCTGATGCGCTACCTGATCCCGATGCCGGTGCCGCAGCGCTGGCGGCGACGCATGATCGCGTTCGGCTCGGGCGATCCGACCAAGATGATCTGCTCGGCCCTGATAGCGCAAGCCTTCGACGCCGTGCGCTACCCGATCCTGCCCAAGATCACCCGTGCGGGCTCGCGGCAGGCGCGCCGCGAAATCCTGCACATCCGCGATTCCTCGCTCTACATGCCGCGCGATTTCGACATCTCGCCCTATTTCGAAATCGTCAAACCCACCATCGTGCACGGCTTCGACTACACGGCCCTGCATTGGGCCGACAAGCAGAAGCCGCTCCGGGAGGTAGCGGGCGAATTCGGTGTGTTTCCAGAAACGCCTGGTTCGCCGCCGCTTGTTCCTGAAGAGGCTGACGAGGAAGCGGCGCTTCCAATTGAAGAAGTGATCGGAGCCGACGACGCAGCCGCGAGCATCGAGCTCGTGACGGTCGAAGAGCATTTTCTGCGCACCGAGCATGTCGAACTGCGCCGGCCGTTCGCCGTGGCGTCGCGGCTTAGGACGTCTTGCTCTGTCATTCCCGGGCAGTCCGCAGGACTGAGCCCGGAATCTCGAGATTCCGGGTTCGGTGCTCCGCACCGACCCGGAATGACCGGCCGTTAGGCCGGTCACCTGTCCGAGCGTCCGATCACCGCCATCAGCTCCGCGATCTTCTGCCGCTGATCCGTCTTGTCGCCGCTCGCGATCGCGTGCTCGACGCAATGGGCGACATGATCGCGCAGCACCTCCTCCTCGACACGCCTGAGCGCAGCGCGCACCGCCGCGATCTGGGTGACGATGTCGATGCAATAGCGATCCTCCTCGACCATCTTCGAGAGGCCGCGGACCTGGCCCTCGATCCGGCCCAGGCGTTTCTGCACGGATGCCTTGATGTCCTGTCGCATGCGGTCTATATACCCCTACCGGGTATAGGTTACAAGACCGGGAGTGCCTGATGACGGACCTTTCCAGCGAGCAATCGGACCACAAGGGGCATTCCGCATGCGGCTGTGCCGGCAAGGCCGCTGCCAAGGCCGAGATATCGGCATGCTGCGGCGGGCCAGCGGATCACGCCGGCCACGCACATCATCATCGCGACGCCGTGGGCGCGAAGGTTCTCGATCCCGTCTGCGGCATGAGCGTCGATCCCGCGACCTCGAAGCACCGCTTCGAACATCGCGGCGAAACCTTCCATTTCTGCTCGGCTGGCTGCCGCAGCAAGTTCGCCGCCGACCCGGTGAAATATCTCGACAAGACCAGGCAGAGCGAGCCGGAGCTTCCCGCCGGCACCATCTACACCTGCCCGATGCATCCCGAAATTCGCCAGGTCGGCCCGGGCAGCTGTCCGATCTGCGGCATGGCGCTGGAGCCGGAGGTCGCGAGCCTCGATACCGGGCCGAACCCCGAGCTCGCCGACATGACGCGGCGGTTCTGGATTGGGCTCGCGCTCACGGCACCGGTCTTTGTGCTGGAGATGGGCGGACACCTGCTCGGCGGTCATGGCCTGATCGAGCAGACCTGGTCGAACTGGATCCAGTTCGCGCTCGCCACGCCCGTCGTGCTGTGGGCGGGCTGGCCGTTCTTCGTCCGCGGCTGGCAATCGCTGCTCACGCGCAATCTCAACATGTTCACGCTGATCGCGATGGGTACGGGCGTCGCCTATGTCTACAGCCTGATCGGCACCTTCGCACCGCAAGTGTTCCCGGCGACGTTCCGCGGACATGACGGTTCGGTCGCGGTGTATTTCGAAGCCGCCTCCGTCATCATCGTGCTCGTCCTGCTCGGGCAGGTGCTGGAGTTGCGCGCGCGCGAAGCGACCTCCGGCGCGATCAAGGCGCTCCTGCAGCTCGCGCCCAGGACGGCGCGGCGCATCGGCGCCGATGGCAATGACCACGAGGTCGAGATCGACGCGCTTGCCGTCGGCGATCGCTTGCGCGTGCGGCCCGGCGAGAAGGTGCCGGTCGACGGCGTCATTGTCGAAGGCCGCTCCGCGCTGGACGAGTCGCTGGTGACAGGCGAATCCATGCCCGTCACCAAGGAAGCCGGCGCCAACGTGATTGCCGGCACGCTCAACCAGTCCGGCAGCTTTATCATGCGTGCCGAGAAGGTCGGGCGCGACACCCTGCTGTCGCAGATCGTGCAGATGGTCGCCGATGCGCAGCGCTCGCGGGCGCCGATCCAGCGCCTCGCCGACCAGGTTGCCGGCTGGTTCGTGCCGACGGTGATCGCCGTTGCCATCATCGCCTTTGCCGCATGGAGCTGGTTCGGGCCGGAGCCGCGCATGGCGTTTGGACTCGTTGCTGCCGTCAGCGTCCTGATCATCGCCTGCCCCTGCGCACTCGGTCTCGCGACGCCGATGTCGATCATGGTCGGGGTCGGGCGCGGCGCACAGGCCGGCGTCTTGATCAAGAACGCCGAGGCGCTGGAGCGCATGGAGCGGGTCGATACGCTGGTGGTCGACAAGACGGGGACGTTGACCGAGGGCAAGCCGAAGGTGGTGGCGATCGTCCCGGTGAGCGGACTGGCCGAGGACCAGCTCCTGCAGCTTGCCGCCAGTGTCGAGCGCGCCAGCGAACATCCGCTTGCGGATGCGATCGTGCGCGCGGCGAAGGAGCGCAATCTTGCACTCAAGCCGGTCGACGCCTTCGATTCGCCGACCGGCAAGGGCGCCAGCGGCAAGGTCGACGGCAAGACGGTCGTGCTCGGCAATGCCGCCTATCTCGGCTCGCTTCGCATCGCAACGGCCTCGCTGGAAGCCGACGCCGAGCGGCTGCGCCAGGACGGCGCGACGGTCATCAACATGGCGGTCGACGGCCAACTCGCCGGCCTGCTTGCGATCGCCGATCCGGTCAAGGCCTCGACGCCGGAGGCGCTGCGCACGCTGCAAGCTGACGGCATCAAGGTCATCATGCTCACCGGTGACAACCGCACCACCGCGAAAGCGGTGGCGAGCCGGCTCGGGCTGAACGAGATCGAGGCCGAGGTGCTGCCGGACCAGAAGAGCGCCGTGGTGACCAGGCTGCGTGACGCGGGCCGGGTCGTCGCCATGGCGGGCGACGGCGTCAACGACGCTCCGGCGCTCGCCGCAGCCGAGGTCGGCATTGCCATGGGGACGGGGACCGACGTTGCCATGGAAAGCGCCGGCGTCACCCTGCTCAAGGGCGATCTCACCGGCATCGTGCGGGCGCGCAGGCTGTCGCAGGCGACCATGCGCAACATCCGCCAGAACCTGTTCTTCGCCTTCATCTACAATGCCGCCGGCATCCCGATCGCCGCCGGAATTCTCTATCCCGCCTTCGGCATCCTGCTGTCGCCGATCATCGCCGCCGCCGCGATGGCGCTGTCGTCGGTGAGCGTGGTCGGCAACGCGCTGCGGCTGCGGGCGGCGAAGCTGTAGCGGCACGGGCGCCAAATGTTTTACCGTCATCCTGAGCGCTCGCGGTGGTCCCCGGCGCCTCAATCACCTCTGGGGCGAGGCGGGTGAAGCTTGATGCAAATCAAGAGCGATATAAGCTGAAAGTTACACCCTTCGGTGCGGGGTATTCATTTCAGCGGCCTTGTCGCCAAACAGGTAATAGTGGCGACTGGTGCCGAGGCTCGGGCGTGAAAGATGGCAGATCCAACCGCGGCAAAGCCGTCTCGTAGAGAACGTATCCAGACTGAATTGCGCGAATTCGCAATTCTTGCGACCTATCTTTTTGTTTGTTTCAGTGCGCTCGCTGCATTCAAGGCCGCAATCCTGAGTGCCGAAGGGATAAGTTTCGCGCCTTGGCTGTTCGCCTTGATCAAGGCTCTTGTCTGCGCGAAGTTCCTGCTGGTCGGCCGCTGGTTCGGACTTGGCGATGGTTTGGCGGAGAACTATCCGCTCATCGTCTCCACGATCTTCAGGTCGCTGGCATTTCTGCTGGTACTCGGTTTGCTGACTGTCGTCGAAGAAGCGATTGTCGGGCATCTCCATGGAGAGACATTGGGCGCTTCGATCGACAAGATTGGCGGCGGCACGCTCGCCCAATTTGCTGCGACAAGCGTCATTCTCCTGCTGATTTTGATCCCATTCTTTGCTACTCGCGCTCTTGGCGAAGTCGTCGGTGAAAAGACGCTCTTCCGGCTGTATTTCGAGCCCCGCAACAAGCAGCCGCGTAAGGTGGATTAGCGAAGCCTCATCCGCTGCTGCGCTTGTCGAGCGGCGGACAATTCCGCGAGCCATCCCGATGTCTAGCGACTCGCTGCACCTAAGCCGCCCGCGCCCTCGCCGCCCCCGGCAGGCCGGCGCGGGCGAGGCCGCCGTAGAGAGCCTCATTGGGCATTTCCGCGCGCAGGATGGCGCGCACCTGGACCAGCTTCTCGATGTCGATGCCGGTGGCAAATCCCTTGCTCTCGCACAGGAAGGCGAGGTCCTCGAACACGACATTGCCGGTGGCGCCGGGCGCGAACGGGCAGCCGCCGAGGCCGCCGAGCGAGCCGTCGAGAATGCGAGCGCCTTCGTCGAGCGCGGCCGAGGCATTCGCAATGCCCATGCCGCGGGTGTCGTGCAGGTGAACGCAGATCGGCTTCGTACCTGCGAGCTTCACCGCCGCGCGGGTGAGGTCGCCGACCTGCTTCGGTCCGGCATAACCGACGGTGTCGGCGATGCCGACCGCGTCGACACCGGCCTCGAAACATTTTTCCACCAGCCGCAGCACCTCGGTCGGTTCGACCGGCCCGGTGATGGAGCAGCCCAGCGCCATCGAGATCGCCGCATGCACGATCGGCTTGTGGCTGCTGGCATCGCGCAGCTCGCAGAGCCGCCTGATGTTGGCGATCGCAGCGTCGCGGGAGCGGTTGGCATTGGCCTGGCTGTGCTCCTCGGTCGCCGACACCACCGAGGCGATCTCGGCCACCTCGGAGGCCAGCGCCTCGTTGGCGCCGCGCTCGTTCAGCACCAGCGCAATGCCATGCGCGCCGGGCAGCGACGCAACCGTCGCGATGATGTCGCGCACGTCGGCAAATTGCGGAAAGGTCTTTGCCGGCAGGAACGAGCCGACCTCGAAATGGCGCACGCCGGCAGCATATTCCTCGCGCACCCAGCGCTGCTTGGCGTCCGTCGATGGAAACGTCTTCACAAGCTGCAGCCCGTCGCGCAGCCCCACTTCGCGAAGCGTGATGCGGCCTTGCGGATAGATCTCCTGAACGCGACTCATGCGCGCCTCCCTGCGGTTTTCGTGGTCGGAGTTTGCTGCTCGAGCTCGGCGCGGACGGCTGCCGTGTCGGCGCCGAGCGGCGCGACCTTCAGGCCTTCGCCGAGATTTGCGCCATTCCATTCGATCGGTAGCGCCGGCACGCGGAAAGGCACGCCATTGGCGTCCACGTTGTTGACCAGGCCGCCCGGCCGCAGCACATGCGGATCGTCGAACAGGTCCTCGGGGCGGTTGATCGGCGAGAAGCAGATGTTGAGCGCGTCGAGTTTGGCCGAGAGCTTTTTCACATCCCAGCGCTTGATCTCCTCCGCGACCCGCGGAATGATCCTGCCGCGCGCGAAGATGCGGTCGGTCGTGGTGCGCAGGCTTGGATCGTCCAGGAACTCCTGCAGGCCGAATTCGCGGCAGAAGCTCTGCCAATGGCCTTCGGTGACCACACCGATGAAGATGCGGTTTCCGCCTGCGGCATCGAAAATGTCGTAGATCGGCCAGGCGTGCTCGCGCTCGGGCATCGAGCGCGGCTTGTTGCCGGTCATCTCGTATTCGACCATGTGCTGGGCGACCAGGAACAGGCAGTTCTCGAACAGGCCGATGCGGATGTCGGCGCCTCGCCCCGCGTCTTCGTTGGCATTTTCCTTCGCATTTTCGTTGGCGCCGGCGCGCTTCTGGTACAGCGCCGCCAGGATCGAGATCACGCCGAACATGCCGCCCATGATGTCGTTGGCAGAGGAGCCGACCCGCTGCGGCTTCTCCCTGGTGCCGGTCATGGCGGCGAGGCCCGACATCATCTGCACCACCTCGTCCAGCGCCGGGCGGTGCTCATAAGGGCCGGAGAGAAACCCCTTGTGTCCGGCGATGATCAGATGCGGGTGGCGCCGGCGCAGCTCGTCGGCACCCAGGCCCTGCTTTTCAAGCTGCCCGTCGCGGAAGTTTTCCAGGAACACATCTGACGTTGCGAGCAGCCGATGCATGGTCTCGCGATCCTCCTCGCGCTCGAAATCGAGCACGACGCTGCGCTTGCCGCGGTTGAACAGAGGGAAGAAGGCCGTGCCCATGCCGCCGAGCGCGCGGGTCTTGTCGCCGGCGGGCGGCTCGACCTTGATCACCTCGGCGCCGAGCTGGGCCAGGATCATGCCGCAGGCCGGGCCCATGACCATATGGGTCATCTCCACGACCCTCACGCCTTCGAGCGGCAGTCCGGTTGCGGCCATTCGCGTCTCTCCCTGGATTTGACGCCCAGACTAGGCTTTCGCGCGCCATCTGAAAATTATAATCTGTCGAAAGGTGCATTCGCGGATTTCGAACGCTCGCAACCTGAACGATGAGATCATGGACTCGCGGCAGCTTCGCTATTTCATCGCCGTCTACGAGCAGCGCAACCTGTCGCGGGCGGCGGACCAGGCCAGCGTCGCGCAGTCGGCGCTCAGCCATCACATCTCCAACCTCGAAGCCGAATTCGCAACACCCCTGTTCGAGCGCAAGCCGCGCGGCATGGAACCGACTGCGGCCGGCGAGCGGCTCTATGAGCATGCACGCATCATCCTGCGCGCCATGGCGGCCGCCGAGCGCGAGATCCGCGACGGCAGCCGCAGCGTGGCCGGCGAGATCTCGATCGGCATGGCCAATTCCGGCGTCAAGGCGATCGGCGTCCCCCTGATGCGCGCGGTGCTCGGCAAATATCCCGACCTGAAGCTGTCGCTGACCGAGAGCCTGTCGGGCGCGACGCTGATGCATCTGATGGCCTCCGAGGTCGATCTTGCGCTGGTCTACAATCCGCCCTCGGAAAAGGACCTGGTGGCCGAGCCGGTGCTGGAAGAGCAGATGTTCTGCGTCGGGACGCCGAAGCTGATCGGCAATGCCAAGACGCCGATCCGCTTCGAGGAACTGGCCGGCCTGCCGCTGATCACGCTGGTGCATGGGCTGTCGTCGCGGGCGCTGCTCGACGATCCCGTGCTGCTGAAGCGGCTGGAGGCCAACGCCATCCTGCACCTCAACTCCATCACCGGCATGACCGGCGCGCTGCTCGCGGGACTTGGCTGCGCGGTGGCGACCAAGCTGTTTGCCCGGGAGCATCTGGCGACAGGCAAGCTCGTCGCGCGCGAGGTGATCGACCCCAGGCCGACCCGCACGCTCTATCTCTGCCATTTGCGCAACCGCCCCATGACCTACGCCATGGAGGAGATGCGCCGGCTGATCCTGGCGCTGGTTGCGGACCAGGTCGGGCAGGGGGCATGGGAGGCGGCGCTGTTGATTTAGCGGCTGTGAGATGCGGGCCTTATGGTTCGAGACCGCGCTGGCGCGCCTCCTCACCATGAGGGTCTGATAGTCTGCCGCGGATGACGGCCTCATCCTGAGGAGCCGCGAATCGGCGTCTCGAAGGATGGGCCACGAAAAGGCTGCCGACATGGCTCTGCGTCCTCGCGACGGGAATCGCCCGAGTTCTTGCATCACATCACCCTCCTGAAACGCAGAGGGCGCGGGGAAGGCCGGGTGGCCGCTGCACCCGGGGCTCCGCGCAAGAAAAATTTGCGCGAGCGCGAAAACCACAGGGTACAGGCGGTGATCACACCGGCCTTCCCCGCGCAGTGGTTTTACGGCTTATACGCGCTCTCCCCGGTGAACCATCCTGTTTGCCACCGTCATCGCCGCGATGCGGCTTCGCATCGTCGGCAACTTGACGCCAGATCCTTGGGGCGCCAGGACCACACGATTTCGCCGTCCGTATCGGCGCCGCTCGTCGGACGGCGCCTCCACGTCCACCGCATCCCCGCCTCACGTCTCGTGACGTCCGCGAAACGCCCCTCTGTCAAGCAAGGCGGGATGCGCGCAACATACGCCAAATCCGAAATTCGGTAAATAAGAATATTTATCGTCGCGGGGCTTGACAGGAATTCGCAGGCCGCGCCGTCGGGCAAATCACTTGCAGGCCGGCGTCAGGGGCACCTTGGTCGTCCCGGCGCAGGCCGAGACCCACAGCCACAGAATTTCGTTTTGCGAACACTGTCTCCTACTGAATACCACCGATGGATTCGGCGGTCTGGGTCCCGGCCTTCGCCGGGACGACTTGGAGACGGAGTATCCGGATTCTTGCTCGGTCTCGCCGGGCAAATCACTTGTGGTCGTCGCGACCAAAGCCAACGACGGCGAAGAGCTCGCACCGCGCGTCCAGACTCAGCGCGGCCCCATCATGCGGGCGACAAGACCTTCCCACTGCTTCAGCCGCTCTCTCGCCAATTGGCCGTGCAGCTCGCGAATCCTGCGCGATTCGGCGACGAAGCCGTCATAGGCCTGCTTGGCAAATTCGCTCTGAAGCTCGAAAGCCTTGTCGAGCGTCCGCACGCCCGCAAGCCGCCCGAAAAAGGTTTGCGTCCGATCCAGCGATTCCACCGTGTATCTGCGATAGGCGTCCGCGATGGTCTGTAAGCTGACCGGCTCGGCCGCTTCCGGTGCAACCGGCACAGCTGCAACCTGCACAAGCGAGCTGCCCATTGCGGGCGAGGCATCGACCGCAACGGTCTCGACCGAGGCGGCCGGTGCGCTGACCGTCTCCGCGGCTTCGCGCAATTGGTCCGGTTGCAGCTTCTGCGATTGATCGTCCTCCGCCGCTGCGGCCGGCACGATCGGAGCGGCCGCGCCGGGCAAAGTGTCGATTGCGCTGTTCTCAGGCTGCACAGCCGGCGCGCTGATCGCCTCCGCGGCTTCCGGCAATGGTTCGGCGAGCGGCTCGGCCCGCAGCGCCGCCTTCCGCTTCGCCGGCTCGGCCCTCTTGCCGCCCTGCCCGGTCTTTCCCTTGCGCGGTTTCTTCATCGGCTTGGCCTCGTTCTCGTCCCCGCTCAACATTATAGAAACGCCCCCTGGTTCCAGTCTCGAATCGGACGCCAGAGTCTGCCATGTTTGCGATTGAATCTGGGTTACCAGCTGTTCATGGCGCGGCGGCGCGGTGTTCGCATTTGGAATGTTGAACGGGCGAGCCCCGTAGGATTACGGGGCTGCCTTCGGCGACCAGCGATAGGCCTTGGCGCAGGCGCCGCCCATCAGCATGGCCCGCTCGGCCTCGCTCAGGCGATCCGTCTTGAGGAAAGGCTCGACGGCCTGCTCGTAGTTGACGACGGCGAAGGCGCGGGTCCAGTCCGTACCCCACAGGCAGCGATCGAAACCCCAGGCATCGAAGATGCGAGCGAGCGGGTCCCAGATGTCGGGGAAAGGATAGGGCTCGCGCGACAGCGTGCAGGCGCCGCTGATCTTGATCACCACGTTCTGCCGCCTGGCGAGCTCCAGCACCTTCGGCAGCTCGGCCCAGGGCTCCGGCGGCGCGGGCGGCGTGCGCGGTTGCAGGATGCCGAGATGATCGAGGATGAAACGCGTGTCGGGATGCCGGCCGATCAGCGCCATGCCCGCGTCCAGGTTGCCCCAGCACAGGATGTTGAGCGGAAAGTCGTAGCGCACCGCCGCGCGGGCGATGCGGTCGAGGCCGTCGTCGGGCGCGTGCTTGTGCTCCTTGGTCAGCATGATGCGGATGCCGACCGTGCCCGGCGTCTTCTTCCAGTCGGCGACCACATCGGCCACGTCGGGATCATCGGGATCGACCGGCTTGACGATGCCGAAGCGGTTGGGATGCGCGCGCTGCACCTCGACGGCATAGCTCGCATCGTAGCGATACATCGAAAAAGCCGAGATGAAGATCGCGCCATCGACGCCGACCTTGTCCATCGCCGCGACCATCTCGTCGCCGGTGACGTGCGCGGGCCAGTTCGGCACCGTGGCCCATGGGCGCTGTGGCGTGTTTGCCTCATAGGCATGGACCTGTGAATCGATGATCGTCATTGAGCAGTTCCTCCGTACCCGGCCGATCTGTTTCTGAATCGTATCAGCAGATATTCACCGCCATCCTGATCACATTGCGGCGGTCCTGATTTGAATCGCATTTGGCCGCAAGAGCGTCTAGGTTGCAACGATGTCGCGCTTGTCATCCCTGTCGCTTGCCATTCTCCTGTCGCTGCTGCCCACGATCGCGCTCTCCGCGTCCGCCCAGAGGCAGCATCTCCATCGCTGGCATGGCTACGGCTTCCTGCCCGGCTATCATCAGCCGCCGAACCCGCACATCCCGGTCTATGGCCTGAACCGCAGCGCGCCGGATTATACGCCAATGTACTGGTACATGGGCGACTGGCACTATTTCGGCCGCCCCGGATTTTATCGCGGGCGCTACAATGGCGGCAGTTTCGGTCCGTGCTGGACCTGGACGCCGATCGGGCCGGCCTGGCAATGCGGGGACCGCTAAAGGCGAAAAGCGCGGACGTTCTATCGCAATAGGCAATCCCGATTGCGCGATAGCCGGGTGCGATTGCAATTGCGCTGGCGTTGATCCGCCAACCGCGCTAACGGAATTTCAGACCCGGCCTGGATCGGGCGTTCAAATACAAAAACATGATTGCTGGAAGAGGGAACATGGCACGCAATATTTTGATTCTCGGGGCCTCTTACGGCTCCTTGCTCGGCACCAAGCTTTTGATGGCGGGTCACAACGTGACCCTGGTTTGCCGGACCAAGACGGCGGAGCTCATCAACCGCGAGGGTACCGAAGTCCGCATCAAGCTGCGGGACGAGCCGGCGCACCGGGCGATCCTCTCACGCAATCTCCCCGGCAGACTGGACGCGGTCACGCCCGAGAAGGTCGACGTGTCCCGCTATGACATGGTCGCGCTCGCGATGCAGGAGCCGCAATACACCAACCACACCGTCCGCGTTCTCATGATCAAGATCGCCGCGGCCGGACTGCCCTGTCTTTCGATCATGAACATGCCGCCCTTGCCCTATCTCAAGCGCATTCCGGCGCTGGCGAACATGGACCTCGAGGAGGCCTATACCAATGCGCAGGTCTGGGAGCGGTTCAAGCCGGGACTGGTGACGCTGTGCTCGCCCGATCCGCAGGCGTTCCGTCCGCCGGAAGAGGCGGCGAACGTGCTTCATGTCGGCCTGCCCACCAACTTCAAGGCCGCGATCTTCGAAGACGCGCGGCACAACACGATGCTGCGCGAGCTGGAGGCGGACATCGACGCGGTGACGCTGGATGGCCAGGACGTTCCGGTGAAGCTCAAGGTGTTCGATTCGCTGTTCGTGCCGCTGGCCAAATGGTCGATGCTGCTGACCGGCAACTACCGCTGCATCACGCCGCAGGAGCCGCAATCGATCCGCGACGCCGTGCACCGCGACCTCAAGCTGTCGCAATCGATCTACGACCATGTCGACGCCATCGCCCGGCGCCTCGGCGCCGATCCGGCGGATCAGGTTCCGTTCGCGAAATATGCCAAGGCGGCGGAAAGCCTGCTCAAGCCGTCCTCGGCGGCCCGCGCGGTCGCCGCCGGCGCGCCTTTCATCGAGCGGGTCGATCTCCTGGTGAAGCTGATCTCGCATCAGCTCGGCATGCCCAGCGCCGAGATCGACCGCACGGTTGAGATCGTCGACCAGAAGCTGGAAGCGGAGTGAGACAATCGCGCCGGGCAACTCCGGGTCGGCGCGAGGTGCTGGCGCAGCCGCTAGCGACAGTTCGAGACCGTCACCCTGAGGCGCCGTCGCAAAGCGGCGGCCTCGAAGGGCGACGGCCCGGATGCAACAGCGGGGCCGTTCATCCTTCGAGGCTCGCTTGCGCTCGCGCCTCAGGATGACGGTGGTAGTCTTGGACTGCCGGCTCAACTGGAGCCTTCGATTTTCTCGAACGCTTCCATCGATATGTTCGTCTGGATTTCCGGCTGACAACTGTCCAAACATGGGCGCGGACCATTCCCGGCAAGAAGGAATGGCTGCGAACCAGAACAGCGCGGGCGAAACAGCCTCGCGCGCCGGGGAGGACATCATGAGCGCCGTCGGCGTCGATAGCCAGGTCAACCTTGCGCCCGCAGTCGGTGCGCCGAGCGAGATTTCACGGCGGCTCGAGAGCCTGCCGGCCTCGCCATATCTCTGGCGGCTGGTGATCCTGCTCTCGCTCGGCGGCTGCTTCGAGATCTACGACCTGTTCCTGACCGGCTATATCGCCCCGGGCCTGATCCGCAGCGGGCTGCTCAGCACGACCACCGAGAGCTTCTTCGGCTTCTCCGGCATCGGCGCCTTTGTCGCCGCGACCTTTGCCGGGCTGTTCGCCGGCACCTTCTTCCTCGGCTTTCTGGCCGACCGCTTCGGGCGGCGCGCGATCTTCACCTTTGCGCTGCTCGGCTATAGCGCAGCATCGCTGATCATGGCGTTCCAGACCACCTCCGCCGGCGTGCTGCTGTGGCGCTTCGTTGCCGGCATCGGCATCGGCGTCGAGATCATCACCATCGACGCCTACATCACCGAGCTGGTGCCGAGCCGGATGCGCGGACGCGCCTTTGCCATCAACCAGGCGGTGATGTTCGCGGCCGTCCCCGTCGTCGCCTTCCTCGCCTGGTGGCTGGTGCCGCTCACCCCTTACGGCATCGACGGCTGGCGCTGGGTGGTCCTGATCGGCGCCGTCGCCAGCATGGTGATCTGGGTGCTGCGGCTGTTCGTGCCGGAGAGCCCGCTCTGGCTGGCGCGCCACGGCCGCGAGCGCGAGGCCATCGCGGTGGTGCGCAGGCTCGAAGCCGCGACCGGCGCCGATCCACAAGCCTTCCTGGCGGCGGAGGGTCGGCCGTCCGCCATGGTGCAGAAGGCCGATTTCGCCGAGCTGTTCAGGGCGCCCTATCTGTCGCTGGTGATTCTTTTCATGGTGTTCAATCTCTGCCAGGCCTTCGGCTTCTACGGCTTTGCCAATTGGGTGCCGACGCTGTTGGTCGAAAAGGGCATCACCGTCACCAAGAGCCTGCAATATTCCTTCATCGTCGCGTTCGCGTATCCGATCGCGCCGCTGCTTGCGGCCACTTTTGCCGATCGCTTCGAGCGCAAATGGATCATCGCGGGCGCATGCGTTGCCATCATCATCTTCGGGCTGGCATTTGCCCAGCTCACGATGCCTGTGTTGTTGATCATCTGCGGCGTACTGCTCACGGCCGCCAACACCACGATGTCCTACGCCTACCATGCCTACCAGACCGAGGTATTCCCGACCGCGGTGCGGGCGCGGGCGGCGGGGCTCGTCTATTCCATGAGCCGGATCAGCGCGACGTTCTCCGGTTTCGTCGTCGCCTTCATGCTGCGCGAGAGCGGCGTCACCGGCGTGTTCGGCCTGATCACGGCCGCGATGGTGGTGGTGATCGTGATGCTGGCGGCGTTCGGGCCTGACGTCCGCGGCCGGGCGCTCGACGCCTGACATCAAGCGGCTTGATCGTCCGGGCCTTGAAAATCAAGGCCTTGCCGAAGCCAAATTGCGTCGCTACCTCTCGCGGGACCGGTCCACGAAAGGTAAGCCAACATGATCGAGGCAGCCGTCAAGGCGCTTGCGGAAATCCTGTCGCCGCCGATGCGTTCCATCCTGTGGCGCTCGATCGGGCTTGCGCTGGTGCTGATAACAGTGGTTTCGATCGGCCTGCAGCGGCTCCTCAGCTGGCTTGCGACATCGGGCGAGGGCTGGGCGGAGGCAGCGCTCGGCCCGGGCGCGCATACGCCGCTCTATGTGCTGTCCTGGATCCTTTCCGTCGCAGCCGGGCTCGGCATCGTGTTCGGCGCAATTCTTTTGATGCCGGCGATCACCTCGCTGGTGGCGAGCTTTTTTGTCGATGAGATCGCCGACCATGTGGAGCGCGAGCATTACCCGGCCGAGCGTCCCGGCATTGCGCTGCCTTTTGCGCTGGCCACCCAGCAGGGCATCAGGACGGCGCTGCTGACCATCCTGGTCTATCTGCTCGCGCTGCCCTTCGTGTTCATGGCCGGTGTCGGCTTCATCGCCTTCTTCATCGCAACCGCCTGGCTGCTCGGCCGCGAATATTTCGAGCTTGCCGCCATGCGTTTCCGCTCGCCTGAGGAGGCCAAGGCGATGCGGCGCGACAATGCGGCCACGATCTTCACCGCGGGCCTGATCATCGCCGCCTTCGTCTCCATCCCGATCGTCAACCTGGCGACGCCGCTGTTCGGCATGGCCTTCATGGTCCACATGCACAAGCGGCTGTCGGGGCCGCGACCCGAGCTGATCGAGCCGGCCCGACGACGCGAGGCCTCGTTACGCTGACACCCGGATCCCGCAGCGTCGCAGCACCATCCTGGCGAATTTGAACGGCTCGGGCGTGAACGGGCCAGCCGGTGCGCGGGTCATGCAGGCGACGGTGACGAGCCCCGCGATCGCAGACCAGAAGCACAGCCAGAAACCGTCGATATAGGCGAGCACATTGGCTTCGCGCTGGACCAGCGAGGCCAACAGCCCGACGGCACGCGCCTGAGCGCTGCCCGCGTCATCGCCTGCGAAATAGCTCGAAAATCCCTTCAGCACCTGCGTCACGCCGGCGCTGCCGGTCTCGACATGCAGGCCGAGATAATAGGAATGGACCTGCTCGCGCACGCGCAGCCACGTTCCCATCAGGGCGATGCCGATCTCGGCGCCGCCGAGCCGGGCGACCTGGACATAGGCCGCAAAGGCCGTGGCCCGCGCGGGATCGGAATTGGACAACAGCGTGATGATGACCGGCAACAGCGTCAGCGCCTGGCCGATCGACAGCAGCAGCACGATGGTGACGAAATCGCCGCGGGCCCAGTCATGGGTCAACTGCGTACCGAGCAGGTTGGCCGCGGCGAAGGTCGAGAAGCCCAGCACCACGATGGCCCGCGGATCAAAATGCCGCAGCAGCCAGATCGACAGCGGCAGCAATACGACCATCGGGAGCGCGCCATAGGCGAGCAGCAGCGTGCCGGTCTGCTCCGGCCGGAGTCCGCCGACGGTCAGCAGGAAATTCGGCACAAGTGAGGAATTGGCGAGGCCCGCCAGCGTGTAGAGCAGGATGGCGAGCAGCGAAAGGCCGACATTGCGCGAGAACAGCACATTGACATGGGCCCAGGGCTCCTCGGCCAGCACCTCGTTGATCAGAAAGGCGATGAACAGCACCGCGCCGCCGATGAGCAGCGCCAGCACGGTGCCCGATGCAAGCCAGTCCAGCCGATTGCCCTGGTCCAGCCCGGCATAGATCATGGAGACCGAGGTGCCGAGCAGCAGCATGCCGCCCCAATCCGCATTCCTGAGCAGGCTGCGGTTCACCGGCTCCGGCGGCGTGCCGAGATAGACCATCAGCGCCATCAGCGGCGCGATGAACACGCCCTGCCAGTACAGCCACTGCCAGCCGAGATGCTCGACATAATAGCCGACCGCGGACGGGCCGGTGTCGAACGCGAAGCCGACGCGAATGGCGTAGATCGAGATCGCGGGCAGCCACCAGCGGATCGGCAGGTTGCGGAAGATGATCATCAACGTCGCCGGCACGAAGGTCCCGAGCAGCATGCCGTGCGCGACGGACAGCGTGATCAGCACCGGATATTGGCGCACGAAGGGGATCACGAGCGAGACCACGGCATAGAGCAGGCTCGCCACTCCGAGCACGCGCCGCAGGCCGAACACCGTCGCGAGCCACGCCACCGACGGCGCGATGAAGATCTGCGAGCCGATCGCCGCGGTCGACAGCCACGCGCCTTCGTCGAAGCCGAGCGAGAAGCCGCCGCGCAGGTCAGGCAGCCCGATCGAGGTCAGCCTGGTGTCGAAATTTGCGAGGAAGGCGCCGAGCAAGACCGCGCCGACCGCGAAGATCGGGTAGCGCGCAACGCCGCCGCGCGAGACCGGGCCTCGCCTGCCGTCACTTTCCGCCATCGCCGCTCGTGTCGTCGGTGTGGATCCTGGTTTCGACCGACATGCCCGGCAAGAGCTGCTCGAGCAGCGTCTGGTCCTTGTCGAACACGATCCGGACCGGGATGCGCTGCACCACCTTGGTGAAATTGCCGGTCGCATTGTCGGGCGGCAGCAGCGCGAATTGCGAGCCGGAGGCCGGCGCAATGCGCTCGACGCGGCCATGCAGCGTCTGGTTCGGGAAGGTATCGACCCTGATGTCGACACGCTGGCCGGCACGCACGCGGGTCAACTGCGTCTCCTTGTAATTGGCGATGACGTAGACGTTGGGCAGCGGCACGACATTGATGAGATTGCTGCCGATATTGACATAATCGCCCGGCTGTACCTGCCGCTCGCTGACGACGCCGTCGAACGGCGCGGCGATCCTGGTGTAGCCGAGCTTGAGCCTGGCCGCGGTCAGCATCGCCTTCGCCGCCTCGAGATCGGCGGCGCGCTGCTTTCGGGTTCCCTGCAGCACCTCTTGCTGGTGCTTTTGCGCGGCGACGACGGCGCGGCTGGCGTGAACGTCGGCCTGGGCCTTGGCATAGGCCGCGACCGCCTGTTCCAGTCTCTGCCTGGTCCCGGCGTCGGTCTGCGACAAGGATTGCTGACGCTCCTGCTCCTGGCGCGCCTCGACCTCGAGCGCCTCGGCGGACGCCTGCGCGGCCTCCGCCTGCGCGATCGTCGCATATTGCAGCTCGATCTGGTTGGCGAGATTGTCGAGGGCGGCCTGCGCGCCGAGCACGCCGGCCTCCGCCTGCGCCACTTGCGCCTCATAGTCGGCGGGATCGATCTGGATCAGGAGCTGGCCCTGCTTGACGCGCTGGAAATCGTCGACGGCGACGCTGAGCACTTCCCCGGTGACCCGGCTGCTCAGCCTGGTCAGGTCGGCGCGCACATAGGCATCGTCGGTGGTCTGAATCGTTGCGCTGCCGACCCAGGCATCCCAGCGCAAGGTCGCGACCGTCACGAACGCAAGCGCTGCGACCACCGCAAATAGCGGGATCGCGAGCCGCGCCAGCGCACTGCGCACACTGACCGGGGCCGCCGTTCGCATCCCCGACGACGGCGGAACTGCCGTGGGTGCCGACGGCTTGGGCGGAGCCGCCGGAATGATCTGGTCCTGTTGAGTCAAGATTTGCGCTCTCCACAATACGGGAGAGACCATATGCCAAAGTTTCCGCCACGGCGAGCCGACGCCGGCGGCGGCGATCATTCATGCCCGTCGCGAGCCGCGCTCGTTGCCCGGGCCGCGATCGGTCGCGAGAAACACCAGCAGGAACCCCAGCACCGCCACGCCGGCCAGCATGGCCCACGCCTCGTTGACGCAAAGCGCGAGCGAGGCCTTTTCCACCATCGGGCGGACGAAGGCGATCTCCCCGGGCGTCGGTGGACCCGGCAGCCGCTCAGTGAGGTGAGACGGATCGAGCCCGATCGCCTGCGCGGCGGTGACATCGCCGGCCAGCAGCCGGATCCGGAAATCCTCGGCATAGTCGGCGACGCGTCCGTAGATGATCGTATCGATCAGCGCAATGCCGATCGCGCCGCCGAGATTGCGCATCAGGTTGAACAAGGCGCTGGCGTCGGCGACGTCTTTTTCCGGCAGCGAGCCGAGCGCGATGCGGGTCGGCGGCAACAGGCAGAACATGATGGCGATGCCGCGCACGACCTGCGGCCAGACCATCTCGGCAAAATCCGCCGTGCGTGGCTGCAGGCTCGACAGCCCGAGGCCGAGCGCGAACAGCAGGAAGCCGGCCGCGGTCAACAGGCGCGCACCCAGCCGGCTCTCCAGCAGGGCCGCAAACGGCGCCGCGACGAGCTGGGACACCCCGGTCACCAGCATGATGCTGCCGATCTCGAATGCATCGTGGCGCCGCACGAAAGAGAGAAACACGGGCATCAGATAGACCGAGCCGTAGAGGCCGACGCCGAGACAGAAGCTCAAGGCGCAGCCGATCGCAAAGGAGCGCCGCTCCATCACGGCGAACTGCACAATCGGATGCGCGGCGCGAAAGCTGCGCCAGACAAAGACGGCGATGCCGACGGCGCTCGCAGTGAGGAGACCGGCGCACAGCGGCGAGAGCCAGCCATTGTGCGGCGCCTGTTTCAGCCCGATCTCGAGGCTCGTCAGCGCAAGCACCATGATGAGGAGCGCGGCAATGTCGAGCTTTGCCAGTTCGGCAAGGTTGGTCGGCTGGCGCGGCAGCAGGCGGGGCGTCAATGCCGCCGCAATCAATCCCGGGATGACATTGATCAGGAACAGCCAGGGCCACGACCAGGTCTCCGTGATGAAGCCGCCCACCACCGGCCCGATGGTCGGCGCGAGCACGGCAACCACGCCGCCGATGGTGGTGGCGGCCGCGTGAAGCCGCGGCGGAAACAGCAGGAACACGGCCGAGAACACCGCCGGGATCAGCACGCCTCCGGAAAAACCCTGGATGATGCGGAAGCTGAGCAGCGTCGCCAGGCTGCCGCTCAACGCGCAGCCGATCGAGGCCAGCGTGAACAGGCTGACGCCCAGCGCGAACAGCCAGCGCAGGCTCAGCACGCGGGTGAACAGGCCGGTCAAGGGGATCGCGATAACCTCCGCGATCAGATAGGCGGTCTGGATCCAGCTCATCGCCTCGGGCGAAATCTCGAGCGCGCCCTGGATGGTCGGCAGCGAGGTCGCGACCACCTGGATGTCCAGGATCGCCATGAACATGCCAAGGCACATCAGGAGAAAGCCAGCCCAGGTCGACAGGCTCGGTGTCGCGAAAAGCGGCGTTGCGAGTAAAGCCGCGTCCGGGTGCGCCGCGGGCTCGCAGGCTATCGGCTGCACCTTCATGGGCTGCTTGCCAATGGTCCGCTGAAGGCGGCGAGCGCGCGGGCCTCGGCGCGGATGCGGACGACAAGCACGAGGCCGTTCAGCGCTGAGAACAGCAGTGCCAGCCACGGCAGGTTCAGGGCCAGCGGCAGCAGGGCGATTTCGCCGGCGACGATCGCGTAGTTCGGATGGGAGACATAGCGGTACGGACCGGAGGCGATCAGCGGCACGCCGGGCAACACGATAATGCGCGTGGTCCAGCGCGAGCCGAGGCTCGCGAGAACCCAGAGCCGCAAGCCCTGCAGCGCGGCGAAACCGGCAAGCGCAGGCCAATAGACCGCGTGATCCCATCCGAAGATCCACAGGCTGATCAGCCACGCCGCATGCAACAGGACGAGCAGCGGATAGTGAGCGGCGCCGATCTCGATCGCGCCGCGCTCGAGCAGCCTCGACGTGTTGTGGCGCGCCAGCACGAGCTCGCCAAGCCGCTGCAGCGTGACAAGAGCCAATATGATCGAGGCCCAAGTCATGTGGTGCCGCGCGGCGTCACGCGCTGTGCCGCAATGCGACGCAGCTTGCGGTGAAGCCGGGGCCGAGCGCGGTCAGCAGCGACCGTCGCGGCAGGCCTTTCGCAAGCGCGCGCTCCAGCACGAACAGGACGGTCGGCGCCGACATGTTGCCGTAGTCGGCAATGACGTCGCGCTCGTGATCCAGCGTACCCTGGTCGAGCGACAGCGCGTGTTCGAGCGCATTGATGACCTTGGTGCCGCCGGGATGGCAGACAAAGCGGTCGATATCGGCATCGCACAAATCCATGTGCGTCAGAAGCTCGGCGACCGCAGGCCCGAGATGCTCGGCGACGAAATCGGGAATGGTGCGCTGGAACACCACGCCGAAACCTTCGGGATCGACGCTCCAGCCCATGATGCCGAGCGTGTCGGGCCACAATTTCTCGGCCGAAGCCTCGATGCGGGTCGATCCGCCGTCGCCGGCGCGCAGCACGAGCGCTGCCGCGCCGTCGCCGAACAGGCTGGCGGCGACGATATTGGCCTTGGTCATTTCATCATGGCGAACGGCGAGCGTGCAGAGCTCGATCACGACCAGCAGCACATTGGTGCCCGGCCGCGACTCGGCCAGCCGCGCCGCGACGGCGAGACCCGACACGCCGCCGGCACAGCCAAGGCCGAACAGCGGCACGCGCGAGACGTCGGCGCGAAATCCCATCCTGCCGGCGAGGCGCGCTTCAAGCGTCGGCGTCGCGATGCCGGTCGAGCAGACGGTAACGACGGTGTCGATATCATCAGCCGCGAGGCCCGCGCGGGCGATCGCGTCCTCTGCGACATCGATGAACAGGGTTTCCGCGCCGGCGAGGAATGCGCTGGTGCGTTCGGGCCAGCCACGCGGCTCGAGATACCATTCGATCGGCTTGACGCCGTAGCGATGGCGAATGCCGGTATTGGAAAACAGGCTCGCAAGCGTCTCGAACTGCTCGTAGCGATGCGCGAGAATGCTGCGCGCGGCTTGCAGAACCTCGGCCTGCCGGAATTGATGTGGCGGCACCGCGGTCGCCAGCGACATGAGCGCCGCCGATTGGTTCATATCCTGTCCCTGCCTAACGAGATTGCCCCCGGCATAAGAACCGCGCCGACGTGCAAATATTTCGACGGGCTGCGGGCACCCGCGAACATATGACGTCACTATAATTTGAATGTCGGCGGCGATATGGTCTCATCGCGGTGACACCGCGTCATCGCACGCGGTTTTGCGCGCCAGTGGCTTCAGACCGTCTTTTCCGTCCAGCGGCAGAGATCGTTGATCAGGCAGATCTCGCAGCGCGGCTTGCGCGCAAGACATGTGTAGCGGCCGTGCAGAATCAGCCAGTGATGCGCGTGCAACATGAACTCGGCCGGCACCACCCGCTCGAGCCCGAGCTCGACCTCGAGCGGCGTCTTGCCCGGCGCAAGCCCGGTGCGGTTGGCGACGCGAAACACATGGGTATCGACGGCCATCGTGTGTTCGCCGTAGGCCATGTTGAGCACGACGTTGGCCGTCTTGCGGCCGGCGCCGGGCAAGGTTTCGATTTCGGCGCGGGTGCGAGGAACGTCGCCGCCGAACTCCTCGATCAGCTTCCGCGAGAGCGCGATGACGTTCTTCGCCTTGGTGCGATAGAGCCCGATGGTCTTGATGTAGTCGCGCAGTTTGTCTTCGCCGAGCGCGAGCATTTTCTGCGGCGTATCGGCCACCGCAAACAGCGCCCGCGTCGCCCTGTTGACGCCGGCATCGGTCGCCTGTGCCGACAGCACCACCGCCACCAGCAGCGTGTAGGGATTGAGATGCTCGAGCTCGCCCTTCGGCTCCGGATTGGCGCTGCGAAACCGCTCGAAGACCTCGCGAATTTCGGCGGGAGTCCAGGGCTTCGGCGCTCGCAGCGACGTCCTGGCCGGACGCGCGGCGGCCGTCGTCCCGGTCTTCGCTGCGCCGGGCTTGGCTGCGTTGGTCCTGGCTTTGCCGGGCTTGACTGTGCCGGGCTTGGCTTTGCCGGTTTTAGCTTTCTTCGCCGATTTCTTCGGCAGGGATCGAACGCGCGCCGCCCCGGCGCGTTGAGCGCGGATGATTTTGGCCATGAAACGGATATACTGACAGGTCATGAGTGCAGGCAATGACTTTGATCCTGAAACGGCCGAGCCGGAGCTGTTCGCAGCGCTGCTGACGCCGCACCGGTCGCTCAACCGCACCGGCTTTGTGGTCGTGATGGCGTTCCTGAGCGTCGTCAGCTTCGCCACGGGACTGGCGTTTCTGCTGATGGGCGCCTGGCCCGTATGCGGCTTTCTCGGGCTCGACGTGCTGGCGATCTATGTCGCGTTCCGGATCAACTTCCGCCGCGCCTTGGCCTGCGAGCAGATTTCCGTGACCGCCTCGGCATTGCGGCTGCGCCGGATCAATCACCGTGGCGAGGTCATGGAATGGGTGTTCAACCCGCTCTGGGTCCGGCTCGACCAGGAGACCGACGACGAATATGGCCTGGAACGGCTTTACCTCGCCTCCAGGGGCAAGCGCGTGGCCATTGCCAGCTTCCTGGGACCGAAGGAAAAGGCAAGCTTTTCCAAAGCCTTGCTGGCCGCACTGAGCACCGCCCGGCGCGGCCCCACCTACAGCCCCATGAGCTGAAGCGCGTTTTCCTGACGCAAACCGAGGCCCCCTCGGCGTGAAAACGCTATGGTCAGCTCATCGGAAATCGGGTGGTTCGAGGCAACCGGCCGCCCTACATCCGGGAGCATGATGACGCTTGCCATACATGACCAACGCCTGGCCAAGCCGGGCCCCTCGAGCGCCGCGCTGCGCGACTACGACTCCGTGCGGCGGGCGATCGCCTTCATCTCGCAGCACTGGCGCAGCCAGCCGACCATCGAGGCGATGGCGGAGGCGGCCAGCGTGACGCCCGACGAGCTGCATCACCTGTTCCGGCGCTGGGCCGGGATCACGCCCAAGGGTTTCATGCAGGCGCTGACGCTGGATCACGCCAAGGGGCTGTTGCGCGGTTCGGCCAGCATCCTCGATGCCGCGCTCGATTCCGGGCTGTCGGGACCGGGGCGGCTGCATGATCTCTTCATCACCCATGAGGCAATGTCGCCGGGCGAATGGAAGAACGGCGGCGCGGGAATGACGCTGCGCTATGGCTTCCATCCCTCGCCCTTCGGCATGGCCATCGTGATGACGGCGCCGCGCGGACTTGCGGGCCTCGCCTTTGCCGATGCCGGCGAGGAGCAGGCGGCGCTGGCCGACATGACCAGCCGCTGGCCGAACGCGACCTATGTCGAGGATTATCTCGGGACCGCCCCGGTCGCGCAGCGCATCTTCGACCCCAGGCTGTGGCGCGCAGACCAGCCGCTGCGGGTGGTCCTGATCGGCACCGATTTCGAGGTGCGGGTGTGGGAGACGCTGCTCAAGATTCCGATGGGTCGCGCGGTGTCCTATTCCGACATCGCCTGCAAGATCAATTCGCCGAAGGCCTCGCGCGCCGTCGGCGCGGCGATCGGCAAGAACCCGGTCTCCTTCGTCGTGCCGTGCCACCGCGCGCTCGGCAAGGACGGCAAGCTCACCGGCTATCACTGGGGCATCACGCGGAAGCAGGCGATGCTGGGCTGGGAAGCGGGACGCGTGGGGATGGAGTAGGCGCTTTCAACTATCCCCGTCACCCTGCGGTGCCGACGCGAAGCGGCGGCCTCGAAGGGCGACGAGCCCGGCTGCGGCCGCGTGGCGGTTCATCCTTCGAGGCTCGCTGCGTGAGCGCCTCAGGATGACGGGTATAGAGCGTTTTCGAACGAAGTGGATGCCGGTTCGCGTGAAGAAAACGCGTCAAAACAAAAACCTGGAGCCCGGTTCTGATTCAATCAGGACCGGAAATGCTCCAGATCGTGTGACGCCCTGGCGAGCTTATTGATCCAACCTTTTCCAGAACAGCGCGGTGTCGCAAAGACGGCCATCCGGAAACAGCGCGTAGTTCGGGATGATGCCGCTTTCGGTCCAGCCGGCGCGCTTGTAGAGGCGGTAGCCGTTTTCGCCGGGCACGGTGTCGAGCACCAGCAGCCAGCGGCCGCAGCGCCTGGCTTCGTCCTCGACCGCGGCCATCAGGGCGGCGCCGACTCCGCTGCGGCGCGCGGAGCGGTGCACCAGCATCTTCTTCACGTCGGCGCGATGCGGCTGGTTCGGCGGCGTGTCCAGGCCGAGCTGCACCGTGCCGATGATGCGGCCATCGAGCCTGGCCGCCAGCAGCACCGTGTCGCCGGCGGCAACGGAGGCCGCCACCTTGCGGAAGAATTTCAGCCCGTCGTGATGCGAGAACGGCGCCATGAAGCTGACGCTGGCGCCGCCCGCGACACAATCGACCAGCACGGACGCAAGCTCGTCCAGCGCGCTGTCGGCGACCGGCGCCTCGAGAACGGAGATGTCGAGCCCGCCGCTCACGCAGCGAGATCGAGCTTCGAGGCGACGGTGGAGTCCGCGTTGAGGTGATAGATGATGGGCACGCCGGTCGCGAGCTCGCGCTTCAGAATGCCTTCGGGCGACAGCTTCTCCAGCACCATGATCAGCGCGCGCAGCGAATTGCCATGGGCGGCGACCAGCGTGCGCTGGCCGCGCAGCACGCAGGGCAGGATCTCCTGCACATAATAGGGCAGGGCGCGGGCCAGCGTGTCCTTCAGGCTTTCGCCGCCGGGCGGCGGCACGTCATAGGAGCGGCGCCAGACATGGACCTGCTCCTCGCCCCACCGCTTGCGGGCGTCGTCCTTGTTCAGGCCGGAGAGATCGCCATAGTCGCGCTCGTTCAGCGCGAGGTTCTTCTGCGTGGGCAGCCCGGCCTGGCCGAGCTCATCGAGGATCAGATCGAGCGTGTGCTGGGCGCGCGTCAGGACCGAGGTAAAGGCGACATCGAATTGCAGGCCCTTGGCCTTCAGCTTGCGCCCTGCGTCCTTGGCTTCCTGGACGCCGAGCTCGGTGAGATCGGGATTCTTCCAGCCGGTGAACAGGTTCTTCAGATTCCACTCGCTCTGGCCGTGGCGCACAAGCACAAGAAGTCGGTCGCTCATGTCTGTGATTTCCAATGTTCGATTGAGTCCTTAGTGAAGCATGATCTTCTCGGAAAACCGGTGATCCACTTTTCCGGATCATGCTCAGATATCGCTGAGGCCCAGGACATCAGCCATGGAGTAGAGCCCGGGCTTCTTGCCATGCGCCCACAGCGCGGCCTTCAGCGCCCCGTGGGCGAAGATTGCGCGGTCCTCGGCATGATGCGAGAGGGTGATCCGCTCGGAGGGACCGGCAAAGATCACGCTGTGATCGCCGGCGGCGGTGCCGCCGCGCAATGAGGCAAAGCCGATATCACCCGTACGGCGTACGCCGGTGACGCCGTCGCGGCCGCGTGCCGAATGCTGCTCCAGATCGATGCCGCGACCGCTGGCTGCGGCCTGGCCCAGCATCAGCGCCGTGCCGGAGGGCGCGTCGATCTTGCCCTTATGATGCATTTCCAGGATCTCGATGTCGAAGGAGGGATCGAGCGACTGCGCCACGCGCTTGACCAGCGCGGCCAGGAGATTGACGCCAAGGCTCATATTGCCCGACTTCACGACCACCGCGCGCGAGGTGACGCTCTTGATCACGGCATCGTCCGACATGGACAGGCCGGTGGTGCCGATGACATGGACGAGACCGCGCTCGGCGGCGATCGCGACATTGGCGATGGTGGCGCGGGGAACCGTGAAATCGAGAATGCCGTCGGCCTCCGCGGACAGCGACCATAGATCACCCGAGACCTTGACCCCGTTGGCCGGAAGGCCTGCCAGCACGCCGGCATCCTGGCCCAGGAGCTCCGAGCCCGGCGCCTCCAGCGCGCCTGAGAGCACCGCACCCGGGGTTTCCGCGATGACACGCGTCAACGCGCGGCCCATGCGGCCGCCGGCTCCAGCTACGATCAAACGCATGTCGGCCATGGCTTACCTCTTCACGGCCCTTTGTAGCCGGGGCAGGGCGTTCCAGCAACCGAGGGCGGGGGCGCGTTGCACCTCGCATGATGCGACGTGAACCGCTTTGTTCGGCGTCAGTCCGGGGCGCCCGGAGGGCGAACTCCGGTGCGCCATATCGCACCTGGGAAGCTCCCGCCACACCCTCTGGATTCCGGGTTCGCCGCTGGCGCGGCGCCCCGGAATGACGGCGTCGAAGGCTGGCACCGCACCTTTAGGGCTGCGGGCCGTCATAGCCTTCGATGATGATGAGATCGGCGATCGAGTGCGGCTGCCGCACCTTGATGTTGGCCTGGTATTCCGGGGAATTGTAGCAGGCGAGCGCGGTGTCGTAGTCCTTGAATTCGATGACGACGTTGCGCGAGCGGCTCTGGCCTTCGACGCCGGTGAACTTGCCGCCGCGGATCACGTAGCGGCCACCGAACTTGTTGAAGATTGCGGGATTGGCCGCCGCATAAGCCTTGTAGCCGTCCTCGTTGTGAACGTCGACGCGTCCGATCCAATAGCCTTTTGCCATTTTTCTTGGTCCTTCTCTGCTAGCCCACCAGCCCTGACGTGATCTCGGCGATGATTGCCTCCGCGGCGGCCCTGGGATCGGCGGCCTCGATGATCGGACGTGCCACCACGAGGTAATCGGCGCCGGCAGCAATTGCGCGCGCCGGTGTCATGACGCGCTTCTGATCGCCGGTGGCTGAACCTGCGGGCCTGATGCCCGGCGTGACCAGGCTCATCTTCCGGCCAACGACCTTGCGCAGGTTCGCCGCTTCCTCGGGCGAGCAGACCAGGCCGTCGACGCCGAGCTCCAGCGCCTGCCGGGCGCGGGTTTCCACGAGGTCGGCGACGCCGAGGCGATAGCCGGCCGCCTGCAGGTCGCCGGTGTCGTAGGACGTCAGCACGGTCACGGCGAGGATCTTCAGGTGCGCGCCGCGCGCCTCGACCGCAGCCTTCATGGTTTGCGGATAGGCATGCACGGTGAGGAAGGTGGCGCCGAGTTTCGCGATGCTCTCGACCCCGCGCGCCACCGTGTTGCCGATGTCGTGCAGCTTGAGATCGATGAAGACCTTCTTGCCCTGGTCTGCGAGCTTCTTCACCAGCGGCAGGCCGCCGGCATAGGCCAGCTGATAGCCGATCTTGTAGAAGGAGACGCTGTCGCCCAGGCGCGCCACCATGGCTTCCGCCGCTTCCACACCGGGGAGATCAAGCCCGACGATCAACCGGTCGCGGGGAGATATGTCGGTCGCGGGCATTCTCACCTCACATCATGCGCTGGGAGACGTCGATCAACTGTCGGACCAGCCCTTGCAGCGCCTCGCTATCGGCCGGATTCTTCAGTCTGTCCATATCGTCATAGGCCTGATGCGCAAAGGACAGCGCGAGCTGGCTCGGGATCACCTGGGCCTGAAGCGAGGCGAGGATGAGCCTCAGGGCGCTGAGCGCCCGTGTTCCGCCGAGCCGGCTCTCCGAGGCGGCCGCGATCGCAAAGGGGCGCTGGCGGAACACCTGGCCGCGCGCCTCATGCGGATCCTGCACCCGGCTCACCCAGTCGAGCGTGTTCTTCAGGAGTGCCGGGATCGAGGAATTATACTCAGGCGTCACCAGCAGGCAGCCATGGTGGGCCGCCATCATGCGCTTGAGATTGACCGCGTTCTTCGGCACGCCGGAGCTGGTCTGCAGGTCACCGTCATAGATCGGCAGCGCATAGTCGGCGAGCGAGACCCGCGTCACCTCGACGCCGGCCAGCGCAAACTCGTAAGCCGCCTGTGCCGCAAGCTTCGCATTGTGCGAGCCGGTGCGCAGCGAGCCGGGAATGATCAGGATTTTCGGGGCGGCCATCGCTCGAGACACGCATTCGGGGTCGTGGCACCCCGACGAAAGTGCGGCGGGCGCCGATCAGTCCTTGCGATACACCCACACGCGCGCGGGTGGAAGATTCATCCAGATCCGCTCGGAGGCCTCGGTGGATACGCCGGGCAGGGATTTCGGGATCGGCGGCACCACCGAATAGGTGTACTGCACGAACGGCGCACCGGGGAGCAGCGTCGCAAACGCATCGCGGATCAGGCGCATCCGGGTCAGCATCGGTTTCGTCACCAGCGGCAGCGAGGAGACGATGGCGGTCGCGGGCGCACCCAGGACATTCCACAGCGTGTCGCGCAGGCGATAGGCATCGCCCTGCACCACCTTGGCCAGCGGATAGCGGTCGCGCAGCAGGGCGCAGAAGGAGGGATTATATTCGACCAGCACCAGCCGCTTCTGGTCGATGCCGTGCTCGACCAGCGCGCTGGTGATGGCGCCGGTGCCGGGGCCGAGCTCGATCACCGGACCGCTGGCATTGCGGTCGACATATTGCGCCATGGTGCGGGCCAGGGGGCGGCCCGACGGCATCACTGCGCCGACGTGAAGCGGCTTCTCGATCCATGAACGGAGAAAGCGAACCTCGTCATCAAGCCGAGGTTTTTTCAGCGTACGCACGGACGATTGCGAGGGCATGTCACTAACCAGACGGGACCGTGCAGAACACGGTGGATGTCAGAAAACAGTCACAAAGACGTATAGGTCCCCGGCGGGGCGGTCAAGCCGCACCGCGGTCGCAACGGGCGACCACGGCCGCCGAGGATAAGCGATAACTTGCTGCTTTAGCTTGGGTTTCAGCCGAGGTCACAGCACGGCACAAAACGACATGGCCCGCATGACGGCGAGCCCGGCCGTCGGATCGGCTAGAGCACTTCCGGTTCTGATTGAATCAGAACCGGGCTCCAGCTTTTTGTTTTGACGCGTTTTCTTCACGCGAACCGGTATCACTTCGCCCGAAAACGCTTTAATTGGCGGCGGACTTGCCGAAGAAGTCCTTGACCTTGGTGAAGAAGCCCGAGGCTTCCGGCTGGGTCGTGCCGGATGACAGCTTCTCGAACTCGGCGAGCAATTCCTGCTGCCGCTTGGTGAGGTTCTGCGGCGTCTCCACGACGACCTGGACATACATGTCGCCCATCTGCCGCGACCGCAGCACCGGCATGCCCTTGGACGCGATGCGGAAGCGCCGCGCCGACTGCGTGCCCGCCGGGATCTTCACCTTGGTCTTGCCATTATCGATGGTGGGCACCTCGAACTCGCCGCCGAGTGCGGCCGTCACCATCGAGATCGGCACGCGGCAATGCAGGTCGGCGCCGTCGCGCTGGAAGAACGGATGCGCCGCCAGCGACAGGAAAATATAGAGGTCGCCGGGCGGACCGCCGCGCACGCCGGCCTCGCCCTCGCCGGCGAGCCTGATCCGCGTGCCGTCTTCCACGCCCTGCGGGATGTTGACCGACAGCGTGCGCTCGCGCGCCACCCGGCCCGAGCCGGAGCAGGACGGGCAGGCGTCCTCGATCATCTGGCCGCGGCCCTGGCAGCCCGGGCAGGTCCGCTCCAGCGTAAAGAAGCCCTGGGCCTGCCGCACCCGGCCTGCGCCGCCGCACATCGAGCAGGTCTTCGGCTTGGTACCGGCCTTGGCGCCGGTCCCCGAGCAGGACTCGCAGGTGACGGAGACCGGAATCTCGATCTGCGCGGTCTTGCCGAGGTACGCCTCTTCCAGGGTGATTTCCATGTTGTAGCGCAGATCCGCGCCGCGCTCGCGGCCGCCGCTGCGGCGCTGCCCGGCCATGCCGAACAGGTCTTCGAAAATATCCGAGAAGGAGGACGCGAAGCCGGCGCCGAAGCCGTGGCCGCCGCCCATGCCGCCCTGCTCGAACGCAGCGTGGCCGTAGCGGTCATAGGCGGCGCGCTTGTCGCTGTCCTTGAGGACCTCGTAGGCCTCGTTGATTTCCTTGAACCTGATCTCGCTCTGGGCATCGCCGGGATTGCGGTCCGGATGCCATTTCATCGCCAGCTTGCGAAAGGCCGACTTGAGCTTGGTTTCGTCAGCGTTGCGATCGACTTCAAGGGTTTCGTAATAGCAGCGCTTGGTAGACATCCGTCAGACCCGCCCGAACTTCGTCTTCATCACGCCGTCCTGCAAGAACCGTGCAGCCTCCGGCTCAAGAAAAATGACCCTCACCCAACGAGTCGCGACCGGCGCTCTTTGGGGTGAGGGTCATGATGACATCCCGCAGCCGTTAAGCGGACTTCTTCTTGTCGTCGTCGACCTCGGTGAATTCCGCGTCGACCACGTCATCCTGCGCAGCCGCCTTGCCGGCGGCCTCGCCTTCGGCCTGCTGCTTGTACATGGCCTCGCCGAGCTTCATCGAGGCCTGCGCCAGCGTGTTGGTCTTGGCCTTGATCGCCTCGGCGTCGTCGCCCTTCAGCGCTTCCTTGAGGTCGCTGACGGCGTCCTCGATGGCGCGGCGCTCGGTCTCGGCGATCTTCGAGCCATGCTCGGCCAGCGCCTTCTCGGTGGAGTGCACCAGCGCGTCGGCATGGTTCTTGGCGTCGACCGCCTCGCGGCGTTTCTTGTCGGCGGCGGCGTTGACCTCGGCCTCCTTGACCATCTTGTCGATGTCGGCTTCCGACAGGCCGCCGGAGGCCTGGATGCGGATCTGCTGCTCCTTACCGGTCGCCTTGTCCTTGGCCGAGACGTTGACGATGCCGTTGGCGTCGATGTCGAAGGTCACCTCGATCTGTGGCATGCCGCGCGGTGCGGGAGGAATGCCCATCAGGTCGAACTGGCCGAGCATCTTGTTATCGGCCGCCATTTCACGCTCGCCCTGGAAGACGCGGATGGTCACCGCATTCTGGTTGTCCTCGGCGGTCGAGAACACCTGGCTCTTCTTGGTCGGGATCGTGGTGTTGCGGTCGATGATGCGGGTGAACACGCCGCCCAGCGTCTCGATGCCCAGCGACAGCGGGGTCACGTCGAGCAGCAGCACGTCCTTGAC
>Ga0209062_1001813_pt1 | contig 32986 bp, 28 predicted proteins | sample Coa_R2_2_FD_187158 | JGI IMG/M metagenome (GOLD analysis project Ga0209062, IMG submission 187158) | Surface soil microbial communities from Centralia Pennsylvania, which are recovering from an underground coalmine fire - Coalmine... | ecosystem: Environmental > Terrestrial > Soil > Unclassified...
GGATTCCGCATGAGCTCGATCCAGGCAACTCCCGCATCTTCGGGACTCGCCACTTGAATCGCTGCGTCTGCCGAGAGGAAGCGCGCCGCGATTTCGGCGAAATTCTCCATGGATGGCCCAAACAGGGCGACCTTTCCGAAGGCCGCCGGCTCCAAAATATTATGTCCGCCCGAGGGCACCAGAGAGCCGCCCACGAACGCGCCGTCCGCCACGCCGTAAAGCGACGCGAGTTCCCCGATGCTGTCAAGCAAGATCACATTGACGTCTTCCGGCATCGCGCATTTGCTATCCGGCGTGTCCGCTCCGCTCGCCGGTCCCGGAATCCGGAGCTGCGAGCGACGCACAAATTTCTGGTGCGCATCCGTGATGAACTCGGCCGCCGCCTCGAAGCGCTCCGGCTTGCGGGGAGCCAGGATCAACAGCGCCTTCGGATATTCTCCTTGCAATGTCCCGAACGCGATCAGCGCCAAAGGTTCCTCCGTGGCCACCACGCTTCCCGCCACGATCACCGGCGATCGCCCTCGCGCCTTCACCTCTTTCGCAAGCCACTGCGAAACCGCCGTCGGCGCCGGCAACTCCATGTCGTATTTCAGGTTCCCGCTCACGCGCACTCGCTCCGCCGGCGCGCCCAGCGCCCGCAGCCGCTCCGAATCCTTCTCACTTTGCGCCAAGAAAGCCGCCGCATTCCCCAGCGCGCTTCGCATCAGCGGTTTCAAGTAAAACCCGGCCCATCGAAAATAGCTTTGGTATCTCGCGAAGGAGCGGTCCGAAATCCGGGCGCTCACAAAGATGACCGGCACGTCCCTTCGTGCCGCTTCCCGCAAGAAATTCGGCCAGATTTCCGTTTCCAGCACGATGACCAGGGCTGGCCGAACTGCCTTCAGCGCGCGCCGAACGCAAAAAGCCCAATCCAGCGGAAAGTAGATCACCGCATCCGCAAATGCGGCTTTCTCGCGCGCCAGGGCTTGCCCTGTCCTCGTGGTGGTAGAGATCACCAGCGGCCGCTCGGGATACCGCTCTTTTAGACGCCTCGCCAGCGCCAATCCGGCAAGTAATTCCCCGACCGAGACGGCGTGCATCCAGATCGCCTCGTTGCCCTCGAACCCGAGACGCTCGAGCGCTGGGTAGCCCAGACCAAGCCGCTCTCTCAGATTGCCCAAGTACTTTCCGTGACGGAGCGCCTGGACCAACCAATATGGCGTCAGCGCCACCGCGGCGACACCCATCAGCACGCTATAGATCAGATACACGAACCGCTAACTCCGCCCTTCGGCAGGCACCGTCATCCTCATCGCGTCCACAAGGCAACCCCGAACTTATTGCTGGAATCGAAGGCGTCAAAGATGATAATCCTTCATTATACCTGCATGCGCTTCGCCCAAGTCGCTCTGCCCCTTGCCTTGTTTGCCGCCTCCACGGCAGGTATCGCCGCCGCACCGCAGGCATCGCTCAAGTCCGCAGCCGTCGATTCGCATGAAGGTCTCACTATCTCCGCGCAGCCGTGGCTCGACAACGCCCAATACAAAACCAAATTCCCGAAGCGGTCGCCCTTGGCCGCGGGCGTTGTTGCCGTCGAGGTCACATTCCGCAATGATTCCTCTGATGCGATGAGCGTGGCTATCAGCCGCATCCGGCTCGCCCTGCAAATCGACCAGGACAATCGCCAGGAACTCCAGGCGCTCACGCCGCTCGACCTTGCCGATACTATTCTTCATCCCGGAGCCAAGGACCCCACCGCTCGCCGCCGCCTTCCTCTGCCGGTTGGCACTCCAAAATCGAACGACAAGGATCGTATCGAACTCCAGCGACAGGCGTCCGACGCGGGCGTTCCCACCAACGTGCTGGCGCCTCATAGCACGGTCACGGGCCTGCTCTACTTCGACCTGCAGGGCCAGTTCGATCTATTAAACTCCGCTCACCTCTACATTCCTGACATCACCATCATGGAAAAGAAGCAGTCGCTCACATTCTTCGATATCGATCTCGCTCGCACCGGAAAATCCTAGACGCGTCTGCTCGCGGCCGTTTTTCTGTCGCGCAGCGGCCCTCTGCTGCTCGCCGGTCACATTCGTGCCCGCGCCCTTCAGTCGTCTCCCGCTTACCTTGAGCTTTGAAGAACAGCCGTTGCTGCACTGAACCGGATGCGCGGCGTCTCACCGCACGCGCGACTCTGCTGACGTCCAAAGCCGCATCCCAAAATCTCCGTTTTGTCCAACAGAAGATTTGGCGCTATTCTTCGAGCGCGTTTGCGCCGCCTTTTGCTCTCGGCTAACATAACCTGTGCCCATTTCCTCGGCTTCTTCTTTCATGTTCAACCTTCTTGCCGAACTCAATCCCGAGCAGCGCCAGGCTGCCGAGACCACGGAAGGCCCTGTCCTGCTTCTGGCGGGCGCGGGTACCGGCAAAACGCGCGCCATCACCTTTCGGATGGCCAATCTGATCGCTCAAGGTGTGCCGGCCGAGCGTATTCTCGCCGTGACCTTCACGAACAAGGCCGCGGAAGAAATGCGCGCTCGAATCTCGAATCTTCTGCTTCGGGCCGGTGTCCCCCCGGCGCAGCCCTGGGTTTCCACATTTCATTCGCTCTGCGTGCGTCTTCTCCGCCGCGAACACGCGGCGGCCGGCTTGCCGCGAGACTTCGCCATCTACGACGATGACGATCAGCTCGCTGCCGTAAAGCTTGCGATGGGCAGCCTCAGCATCGACGACGACGCCCTTACGCCGCGTAACATCCTTAGCCGCATCAGTTACGCCAAGAACCACGCGCAGACTCCCGAAATGCTTCGCGCGCAAGCCATCACCCAGGATGTGCGCCACGTCGCCAGCGTTTTCGCGGCTTACGAACAGCTCTTGCGCCAGAGTCACGCGCTTGATTTCGACGACTTGCTCCTCCGGTGCGTGCGCCTGCTCCGCGAAAATCCCGCGGTGCGCGAAGCGTGGCAGCAACGTTTTCAGTACATTCACGTGGATGAATACCAGGATACCAACCGGGTCCAATACGAACTCCTGCGCCTGCTCACTTCGCCCGCGCAGAACGTATGTGTCGTGGGCGACGAAGATCAGTCTATCTATCGCTGGCGCGGCGCCGATGTCTCGATCCTTTTGAGTTTTTCACGCGATTACCCGCAGGCCCGTGTCATCAAACTGGAGCGCAACTACCGCTCCACGCAAAATATTCTCGATGCCGCCGGAGCGGTCGTCGCCAACAACCCAGAACGCCTGGGGAAATCCCTGAGCGCCGAAAAAGGCGGCGGAGCCAACCTCAAGTATTTCGAGGCCCGGGACGCCCAGGCCGAAGCTGAATTTATTGCCGGCGAAGTCGAAAAGATCATCGAGGAGGATCCTGATCAGACCATTGCCGTCGAATACCGCACCAATTTCCAATCCCGCGCCTTCGAGGAGGTTTTCCGCCGGCGCGGCCTGCGCTACAAACTCGTCGGGGGCTTCAGCTTTTACAATCGCGCCGAAGTAAAAGATGCCCTGGCTTACATTCGCCTGGCCATGCATCCCGAGGACGACGTCTCCCTGCTGCGCGTGCTCAACATTCCTCCGCGCGGCATCGGCAAGACCACGCTCGACGCTCTGCGTGAATCCGCTCGTGCAGACAACATGTCCCTTTGGGCGGCCATCGACAAATTCGTTTCGGGCGGTTCCGGCGGCCGGGCCGTCGCGCCTCTGCGCGGATTTCAGGAGCTCGTCGTAAGGCTCCAATACGCTCTTCAGGAACAGGAACCGTCCGCATTTCTCCACACCGTCCTCGAAGAATCCGGCTATATGGACATGCTCAAGGACCGCAACACGCCGGAGGACGTCGCACGCATCGAGAATCTGGAAGAACTTACCCGCGCTGTTGCGGAAAGCATGGAGGCCGGCGAATCCTTCACGGATTTTTTGGACGCTGCCGCTCTCGTGAGCGACGCCGATTCTTACGAGGGCAAACCCGGCGTCACCCTCATCACCCTGCACAGCACGAAGGGCCTCGAATTCGATCACGTCTTCCTTACCGGCATGGAAGAGGGCATCTGCCCCCATAGTCGCTCCCTGAATGAAGACAAAGGCATCGAGGAAGAGCGACGCCTGGTCTACGTCGGCATGACGCGCGCCCGCAAATCGCTTACGCTCACGCGAGCCGTCTATCGCCGCATTTTCGGCAACGAACAGCAAACCCGTGCCGGCTTGCCATCGCGGTTTCTCACGGAAATTCCGAGCGAACTTGTGGATACCGCTCGCGGCTCAATGGCGGAAATCGGTCAGACTCGCCGCTACGAGCCCGATCCTGAATATTCCTATTCGCCCGAGGAATTTCTACGCCGAGTTCGTGGGCAGCAACCTCAGCGATTCTCTCCTGCGGCTGCGCGGCGGTCCTCCCCCGGCTCCGTTTCCTTTGGCCGTCCTCCGCGGCGTTCCGGAAATGGCGACCCGCTCCTCGGCCGTAGAGTTCGTCACGCCGAATACGGCGTTGGCACGATTGTGGGAGTCGAGGGGGACGAAGACGACCGCCGCCTTTCCGTCAGCTTCCCCGGCCGCGGCACCAAGAAATTCGTTGAACGCTACGCCAACCTGGAACAGCTCTAGACCACCCGCAATGATTCCGGCGAAACGGTTCGCCAAGCTCCGGTTGATTCCGCTTCGCGGATTCGCTAGCCTCGCAAGGCGTAGTCTGCCCGACCATTCCATCACTGCGGACGGCCCCATGAACGACTCGAAGAATCGCTCCATCTCTCGCCGCGAATTTGGCCGGCGCGCTGCCATCGCTTCGGTCGCCAGCCTGGTTCCAGGAACTGCCCTCCAGGCAGCCCGGCTTCGCGCCCCCGTACCGCAGGCGGAAGCCGCCACGACTCTCTCGGCAGAAAGCCAGAAAGAAGCCGCGGCGCGCACGCAGGCCATACTGGATCTCTACGGCAGCCGCTTTTCCGAGTCACAGAAATCCGAAATTGCCCGCCTCTCCGTTGCCGCTCAGCGCCAGCTCGATCGCCTGCGGGCTTACCCGGCACAGAATTCAGACGACCCGGCACTCTACCTTAAACCGCTCATCGAGCACGAGCGCAAGTCGCCGTCTCCCATTCCGGTCCCCAGCACCGCTCCGCCCAGAGGGCTGACTCCACCACCAAAGAAGCCCTGAGGACTCGATGCCGGCCGAAGAACTCCATTTTCTTTCCGTTGCTGATCTCGCGCGGCGCATCGAATCGAAACAGCTTTCCCCGGTCGCGCTAACTGAACTCTATCTCTCTCGCAGCGAGAAATTCGGCCCGCGTTTCAACGCGTACGCGCGTCTGACGCCCGACCTCGCTCTCGAGCAAGCGAGGGCTGCGGAACGGGAAATTCAGCGCGGGCACTATCGCGGCCCGCTTCATGGGATTCCATACGCCGCAAAAGACCTGCTCGCCGTCCAGGGCATGCCAACAACCTGGGGCGCAAAACCCTACGCCAACCAGGTCTTCGACTATAACGCGACCGTAATTGACCACCTTCACCGAGCCGGCGCGGTACTCATCGGCAAGGCTTCGATGATCGAGCTGGCCGGAGGCATGGGTTACCGCTTCGCGTCCGCTTCGCTGCAAGGGGAGGCGAAAAATCCGTGGAGTATCGATTGCTGGACGTGCGGTTCTTCCTCCGGTTCCGGCGCCATTGTCGCTGCAGGTCTCGCCGCCTTCGCCATCGGCACAGAGACTTGGGGCTCGATTGTCTGCCCATCTGCGTTCTGCGGCGTCAGCGGACTCCGCCCCACCTACGGCCGGGTCAGCCGCTACGGAGCCATGTCGCTCGCACCTTCGATGGACAAAATTGGCCCGATGGCCCGCTCGGCGGATGATTGCGCTCGCATCTTCGCAGCCATCGCCGGACACGACGTTAACGACCGGGGTACTCTGCCGATCGACAAGGCTGCGTTCACGTACTCGCCCTCGGCAGATCTGGGGTCGCGCCCGATCCGCGTGGCTTGGCTCACCAACGCATGGAAATCGCTCGATCCCGCCGTAGCCAAGCCTCTGGATGCCGCAACCAAGGCGCTGCATCGAGTGTTCCCCGCCATGAAAACCGCACAACTTCCCGCCGGTCCCTGGGAGGACGCTGCCGCTATCATCGTCGCCGTCGAAAGCGCGGCGTCGTTTCGTGAGCTGATCCGCTCTGGCGGCGTTCGTGAACTTGCGGACCCGCTGGGGCAGATCGCCGGGTATGTGAACGAGCAAATTCCCGCGGCCGACTATCTGGCTGCGCTTAAAATTCGCCAGAGTTTGCAGAAGCAAGTTGACCTGCTTTTCAACTCCTTTGACGTCCTGGCAGCAGCTTCCCAGCCGGTTCCCGCCACTCCGCTCGATCTCAACCTCGAAACCGGTTTGAGCTATCCCGATCCGCTGGGCGCCATCGGCAATCTCTGCGGACTGCCTGCGATCAGCGTTCCCTGCGGCTTCACCGATAAGGGCCTGCCGGTCGGTCTCCAATTCGTTGCGCGCGCGGGAGACGATCTCAGCGTCATCCGCGCCGCTCACGCGTATCAGCAGCGGACCGATTGGCACCGCCGCCATCCCAAAATCGCCTAGAGTATCGCCGGCCCACGCGACTGTAGGCGCAACGATGGTGCGGTCCCATGCCTTCTTTGGCTGGATTGGAAAGGACAGCCGGCATACCGCGAAATAGCACTAGAGACAGCTCGTTCGATCGGCTCCCAGCACTTCCCGTACCGCTCTTAGGACCGCTCCGCGGCTGAAGGGTTTCGTCAGTAATCTCACCGAGGGCTCGGCCTGCGCCGCTTCGGCTGCCGTGTGCTCGCTATACCCGCTCATGTAAATCACACGCAATTGCGCGTTCTTCTGCTGCAAGCGTCCCGCGAGTTCCTGCCCCGTCATCCCCGGCATCACCATGTCAGTCACCAGTAAATCGATTGTCCCGGGATGCTCCGCGGCAATGCGCAATGCATCGCGCCCGTCACGCGCTTCCATCACCGTATAACCACCCGATTCCAGAAACTCTCGCGCCACTTCCCTCACGTCCTGCTCGTCTTCCGCCAGCAAAATGGTCTCCGTTCCGCGCGGCGCTTCCCCAAGCGGCAGCACGCCTCCCGCATTTTCCTCGGGCTCTTCCACTCGCGGCAAGTAGATCTTGAAGCAGGTGCCCTTTCCTACTTCGCTGTACACCCAGATGAACCCGCCGCTCTGTTTCACCACGCCGTACACCGTCGAGAGGCCGAGTCCCGTTCCCTTCCCCTGCTCCTTAGTCGTGAAGAACGGCTCAAAGATATGCGTCTGTGTCTCGGCGTCCATTCCCGTTCCGGTATCGGAAACAGCGAGACAGATGTAGCTTCCCGGCTTTACGATCGGATGCGCCGCGTTGTAAACCTTGTCTAGCTCGGCGTTACACGTCTCGATCACCAGCCGTCCGCCGTTTGGCATCGCATCGCGTGCGTTCACAGCCAAATTCATGATGATCTGTTCCATCTGGCTTGCATCCGCGCGAATTCGCCCGAGGTCCGATGCCATCTGAATCAGCAGGTCAATATCCTCGCCAATCAACCGGGGCAGCAACTTGCCCATGTCCTCGACAACGTTGTTCAGGTTCATCACGCGAGGCTGAAGCACCTGCATCCGGCTGAAGGCCAGCAACTGTCGCGTCAGCGTCGCCGCGCGGTCCGCCGCGCGATCAATCTGCTCGATTTTTCTGGCTGCTTGCTCGCTTTGCGGCGCCGAATTCAGCAGGAGTTCCGTGTGTCCTTTAATCACCATCAGCAAGTTATTGAAGTCATGCGCCACGCCTCCCGCCAATCGCCCCACGGCTTCCATTTTCTGCGCTTGCCGGAGTTGCTCCTCGAGCTGATGGCGTTCGGTGATGTCTTGCGCCACCACTAACCGCACTTCGCGGCCCGCGTGCTGGAACGGATGTGCGATGATTTCGACTTCGAGCTTTTTCCCGTCCTTGGTGATATGCTGCGATATTCCCTGGTACCTACCGCGTCCATACCACTCCCGCAAATGTTTCAGAAACCGCTCCCGTTCGGCTTCCGGCCGGATGTCCAGAGAGGTCATGGCCGCGAACTCCTCTCGCGTGTATCCGTATTGCTTCACGGCGGCCTCGTTCACTTGCAGGAATTTCAGCGACTCGCTGTCAAAAACCCAGGTTGGCAAGGGATTGTGCGCAAACAGCAGCCGGAACATTGACTCGCTCGCGCGCAGCGAATCTTCCGCCGTCCGTCTCTCGATTGCCAGCGCGATGTGTCCGCCCACGGAATCGAGGAACTCCAGGTCGCGCTGGTCGTATGCGTTCTCGTTGGAATAATGCTGCACGACGAGCACGCCGATGGTTGCCGACGGCGTCTTCAGCGGGACACCCAGCCAGGCCGGCGATGGCGACCCGACCAGTTCCACGTCGCCCTTCGCCGCCAGCCGGTCAAATTCGGTCTGCGGAATCAGTGTCGCGCGTCCCGTTCGAAACACAAAGGCCGTGCAGCTCCGCCCAACTTTCTGTGGCGGCGGCGCCGCATCAAATTCATCGACGATGAACGGAAAACTGAATGTGTCCGCCTCCGGATCGTGCAAGGCCACGAAACAATTCTCCGCGTAAACCACCTTCTTCAAGGCCTGGTGAATTCGAGTCAATAGTTGGTCCAGGTTCGCCGTTTCGTTCAGCGCATGAACAACCTCGGAAATGACCTGACGCTCCTCTTCCATGCGCCGTAAGTTCGTGGCCTCGGTGAATGTTGTGATTATTCCCTCGATGCCGGGCTCCTTCAGCCGGCTTAGGGACGATATATCGAACCAACGCCAGCCGCCGTCCCGGGCGCGCAAGCGGCATCGTTCAATAGCTGCTCCCTTTGCTCCTGTCGCCAGCGCCCCCATCCACGCCCGCACTCCCGCAGCTTCGCTCGGGTGCAGCAGGGAAAACAAATCCGTGTTGAGCAACTCATCCGGCTCGTATCGAAGCGTCTTTTGGCAACTGGGACTGGCGTACAGGATGGTTCCATCCGGGGCGTGAAGAATTACAAGCTCGTGAATCGCTCCGAGCAGCGTGTTCAGTTGCTCGGCGCCAAGCGTAGTCGCATGCTCAATCGGGGAGCGTCCAGACATCTTCGGTCGCTACTCGCGAATCCGGCCGGCGGAACGTGCACCGTGGCGCGGTGTGTTCTGGCAGCCTCCGCTGGAGCTTACCGTGGAACGACCATTTCCGTCGAAGGCGAGCGAATGTACTCGGGGAATGATACCTGGTTCGGCTCGTGCCGCACCCTCTGCTGCATCCACCTGTAACCAAACCGCAACTGTACTCTCGGGCAGGTCCGTGCTTCACCTATCCACTTCGGATCGAGCGTCGCGTGGGTACGGCGGTGGCTCCGGCGCGGTATCCACAGACGCCCTGCGTTTCGTGTTACGCTCGGCGGCGGGCGCGCTCCATTTCTGCCCAATTCCTTGCGAGGGATTGCCGTCTGTTGGAGGTACTTGAGCGCCCAAGCGTCATGTATCACGAGGAGGCTTTTTCATGCATGCAGCCTGGCAGCACATGTTTGTTCTGGGTCTGCCCATCGTTGAAAAGATCGTGCGGCCTGTTATTGTCTACGCGTTCTTGGTCATCGGCCTGCGCATCGCCGGCAAACGCGAACTGGCCCAGCTCAATCCCTTCGATCTCGTCGTCCTCCTGACGCTCTCCAATACCGTCCAAAACGCCATCATCGGCGATGACAACAGCGTTACGGGTGGCATCATCGGCGCCAGCTCATTGCTCTTCGTTAACTATCTCGTTGTTCGCTTCCTTTATCGCCACCGCCGGCTGGATGAACTAGTCGAAGGCGGCTGCGAGACTCTCATCGAAAATGGCAAGGTCCACACGCGCCACCTTAAGCGAGAACTCATCACCATTTCACAACTCCAATCCGCCGCGCGCAAGCAAGGCTTTGACTCCCTTGCCGACGTGCAGCAGTGCATCCTCGAACCAGGCGGCACTCTCACCTTTATCGCAAAGAAACCTCAAACGGAGGAAATCCGCCACCGCGAACTCGTCGAGCGCCTCGATCACATCACCTCCGAACTGATCCGCCTTCGCGCCCCTGCCCCTTCCTCCCCGGCCTAAAACATCACCGGGAGGAGCCGGGCGCTCGCACAAATGTCATATGCGCTTCACTTCTGCTTCACGTGAGTGACGCCTGCGGGAGCGCTCGCCTTGTCGCTTCGTCTTACCGCTCCTCATTCAATGCGCCAAAGACTTCTTCCTCCGGCAGGGCCCCAACTGGAGATTCCCGTGGCATTTTGGCGAAAACGAGATGCGTCCGGGCATTTTTGTCACGCAAGCAGGCAACGCGCTCTCCCGTTTGCCAGATGAAGCGGGCGCAGCTCTCACAGTCGGCGTCCAAAAACGCAATCACCAAATTCTGTTTTTGCTTGAAGTCCCAGGCATGGACTCTCTGCCCGTATCGGCTGCGCACCGTCAAAGGCGCAATCATCTGCCTCACCTGCAGCATGCTGTCTCCCTTCTTCCAGAGGCATCGGACCAAGGGCGATCAGTGCGGTGGCTGGGGCGTTGGCGGAAGCGACGCGCTCTTGGCCAGGAATTGCTCAATCTGGTCGCGCCGCACGCGGACTTCGGCAGCATACGGTCCCATTGGCGCCAGCCGCAAATACTGGTTCAAGTCCGCCAGCTGGGCGGAATACTTCCGCAGTTGGCCGTGTACATTGGCGAGCATCAAATAAGGCAGCGGATTATTGGGCTGGGCTCGGACGGCGGCTTGTGCGGGACCTTCCGCGTCCGGCGCGCGATTGAGTCCAAGCAACGCTCGGGCCAGCTCAAAGTTGGACTGCCACGAGCGCGGCGCGAGCCCGGCCGCTTTCCGGGCCATCGGCTCCGCTTCGGAAAAGCGCTGTTCGCCAGACAGGACTCCGGCGAGCACCCAGAACGCGGCAGGAAGACGGTCCTGCCCTAATGCAACCGCTTTGCGCAGTGCCTCTTCGGATGCACGCGTATCGCCCGACTGGGCGTAAGCAACGCCCATTTGCGCGTACGCCTCGGCAAAATCGGGATACGCTTTGATTGCGCGCCGAAACTCCTTCAAGCTCCCGCTAAAGTCGGACTTCCGATAAAGGAGTTGCATTCCTTTGGCCAGCGCCTCTTGTGCTTTCTCCGGGACGGCAAGATCGCGCACTGACACTGTGGGCCGCCCATCCGGTGCAGGTCGGCGATGGGAGGCCTCGGGTTGCCGTTGCACGTCTACTTCCAAGCCAAACGCCGAACCCGAAACGAGGTCCACTGCTTGCGTCGTTGTTTGTCCATCGATTGTTTTCACGACCAAGACGTACGAGCCTGGCCGTAGGTTTGCGAACTCAAATTCGCCGTTGCCGTTGGTGAACGCCGTTCCCACAGTTGCACCCGAGAAGGCGTGTAGCTCGACTGTCGCATTTTCTAACCGGGCGTCGCTGTCCGCTTCCGTCACGAATCCGCTGATGCTCAGGCTAGTCATGCCGCCAGGGTTGACTCCGGTTGAGCCAGGCATTGGCCGCTGGGTGGGTCGCTGAGCCAGGGCAGGTTCGGCAAAACCCATCAGACCGAAAAGGAGCACCGACGCCAAAAATCGAAGCCGGCGATGCAGGTACACGGTAAAGCCCCTGACTGAGGACTACCCCGTGACGTGCAAAGCCTAAGCTGAGCGGGAACACAAAGAAACTGGCAGTCCTCTCAGCGGCTGAGGGCTGGAGAACCGTTAAAAAAAACGGGTACGCACGCGGTCGGGAAGGCTTCGCAAGTCAACCACGGTCAGGAAATCGATGGTTTTGAATTCTCGGTCAATTGCAGGCGGGCCCGCGATTCGCCCGGAAATTTCAAGGTAGGCACGGAAGAGTCGCGGCAGACAGGGAGGCGAAGTGAGTATACCGTCGGAAGCACATGCGAAGCCGGCTCTGGGCACCGTCCGGAGATGCGGCGCGGCAAGATACCGTTCCCGCAGTTCTTTATATAGTGCAACGCCATCATTCTGGTTTTGCGACGTCAACGAACTGCACCCCAGCAGGTAGCGCAGCTTGCGCCCCTCAGCGTAGCGCGCGATTCCCTTCCAGAGCATATGCAGGATTGGCAAGTTGCGAAAGTTCTTATGCACACAAGCGCGACCGAGCTCGAGAATCTCCCGGCGAAGCGGCTCGTACGGCGTAAAATCAAAAAGCCGCTCGCTGTAGTATCCCAGATTGCCTTTGGCGCAGCATCCGGTCTGCAAGCGATAGGTGCCGGCGAGCTCCCGTGAAGCTGCTTCATAGACCATCAGGTGGTCGCAAATCGGATCGAATTCATCGCGATCCAATCCGGAGGACTCGGAGGCGGCAAGTCCGCTTCCAAGTTCAGCGTTGAAAACAAGATACCGCAGCCGTTGGCAGGCCTCGAGGTCGGCCAGAGAGGCAGCCAACCCCACGCGGAAGTGACTGGTGGCTGCCAGAGGGGACCCGCAGTCTTGCACCAAAACGGCGGTGGTCGGCATAGCGGATGGCTGGACTATACCAGAGGTGCTGTAAGTGCAAATGGCTATTTTTTGCCAGAGTCGACCTGGACCGAGAGCGCCGGCCAGCAGGCGCAAGGAAAAGAATCGAACCAAATAGTTTTCTCCGGCACGACTCCAACCAACTCGACACCGTGGCTCCAAGAGCGGGCGGTCATTCCACCGAAATGCCCAGGAGCCTTGCGAACAAAAAAGCACGGAAACTGGCCTTCGGTATGAACACGTGCCGGCTCGAGGGCAAACCACCCTTGTCCCATCAGACAGCCCGCGTCGCAAAGCGGATTGTACTTTTTCCCGCCAATCGGTCAGTTACAACCAGCGTCCCATTTCGGCTAATTTGGCGAACACCTAATCGCTCGATGCGGGGCTCCTTCCCTCCCGGTGGCTGCCGCACGGCGGAGTTGCAGGCGCCGCAGCTCAGCGCAGGTATGACGCTCATCCCCTGAAGCCTCTTCTTCGCTCGGTTCCAAGAAAGCGGTTGGCAAGGCGTGCTCGATCGGCATCTCCAAATCAGAGCAGATCTGTGACCCCGTGGAGGCTTCATGAAGCGAACTCTGTTGACTGCGATTCTGATGTTGCTTGCGCCGCAATCCCAAATTACAGTGCTGCAGCAGCCTCGGGCTCAATCGGCCCAAGCCGGACAGACGGCAACATTCTCGGCACAGGCGTCAACCGGCCCTTGCCGCACCGTCATACTAAAGAACGGAAAGATGCTGAAATGGGGTCCAATTACGGCCTCTGACGGCATCGTGAGCTACACCACTCCAGCTCTCACGTCGTCCGACAATGGCTCAACATATTCCTTTGAGTTCTACAACTGCCCGGTACCGGGTCAGGTGACCACCGCGCAGGCATTGCTCACGGTGGCTCAACCGATTGCGTCCGCCGTAACGCTGAAGATCAGCGGCTCGGCTTTATTTGACGACGGAACACCCGTGATGCCGAACGCGAACGCAACGGCAAACCAACTGCAAAACGGCGCCATGGTGCAGATTGGCAAACTCGCCAGCGATTCGAATGGAAATCTTTCCGGTACGATCGCGGTTGCCCCGCAGTACACCGACGCCAATGGAATGGTTTGTATGTCGCTCACTCTGGCCGGTATTCCTCTGATGGGCAGCCAGTGCGTGGACCCGCGGGAATTTCAACAGGGCAGCTCCGGCATAGCCCTGAAGGTGGTGGTGTTCCGGTCCACGGTACTGCCGAAGTCGGTCAGCGTTTCGTTGGTCCCCTGAGATTCCCGCGACACGAGGATCGAACCGCGCCGGAACGATGGACGGGGTACCCCTGAGCGAGGCCGCACTTCACCTCCACTCTGGCAAAGCCATCCCGCTCGCAAAACCTCTTGAGCCTGAACCATGGTGCAAGGTTTATACTTCCACCGTGAAAATCGGGGAACTCGCTAAAGCTGCCGGCGTCAAAATCGCCACAATTCGCTTTTATGAGCGGCGCCGGCTTCTGAAACCCCCTCCGCGCACCGCGTCGGGTTACCGCGCCTACACTCAACGCGATGTCGATGCGATTAAAGGGATTCGATCCACTCAGGAGTTGGGATTCACTCTGCGGGAAATCCGCGAACTGCTCGATCTTCACCGCACCATGCGTTCTCTTTGTGATCCGGTCGTGGACCCATCGGGCATGAAGCACGCTATGGCCATGACCCAGGAAAAGCTGCGGACGCTTGATCATAAGGCGCAGGCCATACGACGAATGCGTCGCGACCTGCTCCGCATTGCCGAGTCCCTGCGGTCGGCTGCGGGAAAGACCTGCCCCTTCGCCCAGCGGAAGAAGCCCGCGCAATCCGCCCAGAGGCGTTGCCCCGCCAATTTGTAGATTGCAGCGCATCCCCGAGGCGCGCCTGCTTCTCCGCCAGCCATTTGGCGGGCTATGCCTTCTGCCAAAAAAACCTTGACTCTGCACTTAGGTGCAACCCCGAGACTCTCTCTGGTCCCGCTCAACCAGACTCCCAGGCGGGCCAAGGAGCGCACCAATGAAACGCAAGTCAACCTGCCTGCTCTTCGTGATGCTTTGCTGCTTCTCCCTGACTCCGGCTCTGGCCGCGCCGGACTTCTCGGGCACCTGGATCTTGAATACATCCAGAAGCAAAAACATCGGAATGATGTCCGCCATGCAAATCACTCTCAAAATCGAACAGACCGGAAAGCTTTTAACCGTTCATGAAGTCTCGAAGTTTAATGGACAGGAACAAACCCGCGACCTGCGATATGACCTGACGGGCAAGACAACACCGAACGACGGTCCCATGGGCGATCCCAACCAGACAGTCACCAAGTGGGCTGGCGAAACGCTCATAACCACATGGACGCAGGAAGGAGCTGTTGCTGGCTCGAAGATAGTTCGCACCGAGACGCGCTGGCTTTCGGATGCCGGCAAGACGATGACGGACCAATACGTCCGAGGCAATAACCCACCGATGCTTCTCATTTTCGAGAAACAGTGAACCGGCTCGCGTCCATGAAACTGATTGCCTTGCTCGTCGCGGGCCTCCTGGGCGCGATCGGCGCTGGCACTTTCTGGTACTTCACCCGCGCGCGTGTTGTGCCCACACGCGCCGGCCCGGCGCAATTGGCCGCGGTCGAAGAGCGCAACATGGCGACCAGCGTTCTCGCGACCGGCATCATCCGCTTGCGCGTCGGCGCGCAGGTTCGCGTCGGAGCACAAGTCTCCGGAATCGTTCGAAAACTTAACGTCGGCGTCGGCGCACATGTCGAAAAGGGTGAAACCATCGCCGAGATTGATCCGCAGCCAACCCAGGCCCTCATCGCGCAAGACCGCGCGCAAATCCTCGAGGACGAGGTCAGTGTCCGCAAAGCCGATCGCGACCTTGCCCGCGGGCGCGAACTCATCGCTTCCGGCCTGCTCCCTAGGCAGCAATTGGAAGACCTCGAGTGGGCTCTTCAGGCTGCGCGCGCGAAACTCGAGAAATCACGCAGCGACCTGCACTCTGCCGAAGTAACCCTGGCTTATTGCCAAATCACGGCGCCAATCTCCGGGACCGTTGCCTCGGTTTCCACCCAGGAGGGGGAAACCGTCGCGGCCGCCTTCACCACCCCCACGTTCGTCACCATCATCGATGACCGCGCGCTTGAATTGATCGCCATGGTGGACGAAGCGGATATCGCATCCGTGCGTCCCGGCCAGTCGGCGGCTTTTACTGTGGAGTCTTATCCGGATCGAGACCTCAAGGGAACCGTTCAGCGGATCAACCCTACGGCCACGATTGTTTCTGGCGTGGTGAACTACGAGGTGGTCATCGCGATTTCGGGAGACACGCGCTTCCTCAAACCGGACATGACCGCTAACGTCTCGATCCGCACGGCTCAACACAAGGCTCTTCTTGTTCCTGACGCTGCTCTTCACGGAGTTGGCGATTCGCGCTATGTGTACGTCGCCGGGCCAACTGGCCTGGCCCGCCGCAATGTGACGCTCGGAACACGCGACGCTCAAATGACCGAAATTAGAAAAGGCCTGGCTCCTGGAGAGCGAGTCCTGGTGAGTCCCGCGCCTGCAATGCAAGACGGAGGAACTCAGTGATCGAAATGACTGGAATCTGCAAGACCTATGCGCGCCGCGGCGGCCCGCCCGTACGCGCACTGCGAGAGGTTTCATTTACCGTCGAAGGCGACAGCTTTGTCGCCGTCCGGGGCGCTTCGGGATCAGGTAAGTCGACTCTGCTGAATATCCTTGGCTGTCTCGATGTGCCGGATTCCGGCTCGTATCGGCTGGCGGGGGAGGATGTTTCGCGCCACTCCGATCGCGAACTCTCCCGCGTTCGGAGCCGCCGAATTGGCTTCATCTTCCAGTCTTTCAACCTTCTTCCCGGCGCGACCGCCTGTGAAAACGTCGAGCTCCCCATGGTTTATGCTGGCGGCCGTATCCGCCGCCGGCGCGCTCTCGAGCTGCTTGAGCGAGTCGGCTTGCAGGACCGCGCCAGTCATTTCAGCCACGAGCTCTCGGGTGGCCAGCAGCAGCGCGTTGCGATTGCCCGCGCGCTCGTCAATGATCCGCCGCTGATTCTGGCGGATGAGCCGACGGGTAATCTGGATAGTGCTGCAAGCGCGGAGGTTATGGCCTTGCTCGCGAGCTTGCGCGGCAAGGGCCGCACCATCCTTATCGTAACCCACGACGACGCCGTGGCCGCTCACGCCAATCGTGAAATCACGCTCAGCGACGGGCAGGTCTGCTCGGATGTCCTCCGATGCTGCGGTGCAACACCCCTCTTCCCGGGAGGTCGCCGGTGAAAATCCTCGCCGAAACATCCCTCGCCCTGCGCACCCTTGCCCGGCGCCGCCTCCGTACGTTTTTCATGATGCTCGGCGTCACGCTCGGCATCGCGTCGCTTACCGTCCTGGCTTCGCTTGGCGAAGCCTCGAAGCAGAAAGCCATGCAGCGCTTCAAGAACATGATCGGAACCTTCGATACAATCATGATTCGGCCCGGCGCCGGCCGCACGCGAGGAATGGTTTCTCTTACCAATGTGCCGGGGACGCTGAAATTCGAGGACGCCGCCGCCATCCAACAGGCGATTCCCGGCGTAAAACAAATCGCTCAACTGCAAAACGCCTTCGATGTCGATATCAAGTATCGCGATCGTGCCGATAGCACCGCCGTCTTCGGCGTAAACGCAGCATGGTTCTCTCTTCGCGGGGATGACGCCGCGGAAGGCGCTCTCTTTGACGACCGAGCCGGTCGCGATCTCGCTCGGATTGCGGTTCTGGGCGCGGACGTGGCTTCACGTCTCTTTGCCGGGGAAGATCCCATCGGAAAATCAATTCGTATCGGCGACGTCCCGTTTCAGGTGCAAGGCGTGCTCCGCTCCCGGGGGGCAGGCCCTGCAGGCAGCAGTCTCGATGATTTAATTCTCATTCCGGTCGAGACCGCGTCCAAGCGGCTTTTCAATCGCAACTACATGACCATGATGATCGTCCAGATTCAGGATGCGAGCCGCTCGGATGCCGCCGTTCAAGCGATCACTGCTTTGCTTCGGTCCCGGCACCACCTCGCCGAAACGGCCCTCGACGACTTTACCATCACCAACCCGCGCGCCGTGGCCTCGCAAGTGACTCAAATGAAAACCACGCTCACCACAACCCTGAGAGGAGTTGCGATCGCCACGATTCTCCTCGGCGGAGTTGTCATCATGTGCTTGATGCTGATCGCTGTCTCCGAGCGCCGGAAGGAGATCGGAGTGTGCCGGGGCGTCGGCGCCACCCGCTTGGACGTCCTCTGGCAGTTCGCCGTCGAAGCCACCCTCGTCGGTTTCGGAGGCGGCGCGCTTGGCGCCCTCATCGGCGACATCATCATTCAAACGGGCGCTCGTTGGGCAGGAGCCGCGCTTCTTTCCGATTGGAGAGTATTCGCGTATGCTCTCGGTCTTTCCGCCTGCGTCGGACTGGTCTTCGGCCTCTATCCCGCCTGGCGCGCCGCCCGCGTGGATCCGATCACCGCGTTGCGCGCCTGATGAGCTCATGCGCTGGAGTTTCCTCTACATCGTTCGAGAGGCTCTTCGTGTTGTCCGCCGTTTCCTGCTTCGTTCTGCGCTCATTGTTCTTGCTAGCGGCTTCGGAATCGCCGCGGTGACGCTCTCCGTGAACTTCGCCGCTGCCGGCCGCCGCGCGGCGCTTGGCCAGATCGCGCGCATGGGACCCGACATACTTACCCTGACTCCTCAGCAGGACCGCGGCAAAGGCGTGCGTTCCCGTACCGGCGACATCGTGCATACCCTCGTTCCCGCCGACTATATCGAAATTCGCCAGCGCCTCCCCCGCCTGGCCGAGGGCTCCCCTCTCTTCTCGGGACAATACCGAATCAAAGCCGGCGACCTCTCGAAAACGGCTCAGGTGATCGGCTGCCTTCCTTCCTATCCGGTCATGAAAGCCTGGAAGCTTCGGGCCGGCGAGTGGTTTTCATCCGGCGACAATCGCCGCGCAGCTCGCGTCGCCGTTCTTGGCGCTCAAGTCGCGCGGGATATCTTCGGCGACACGCCGCCGCTGGGCCGGCAGCTCTCGATCGAGCGCTCTCCATTTATCGTCATCGGCATCGTCGAAGAGCACGGCCAGGGACTCGACGCCGTATCCGAAGATGATCAGGTCTATGTTCCCCTGCAAACCGCAATGCACCGCCTCTCGAACGTGGATTACTACACCGGCATGCTGCTTCAGGTTCGCAGTGTCTCCGATGTCGAGGACGCTGTTTCAAATCTCACGGCCCTGCTCCGCAGCCGTCACCGTCGTCTCGCCAATCTTCCCGATGACTTTCAGGTCCGCAACCAAAAGACGCTTCTCGAGACGCAGGCCGCCTCCGCGCGTCAGCTCGCTCTTTACGTGCGCGTCATCGGCATCGCCGGGCTTGCGGTCTCCGGCTTGGGCATTCTCGCCATTCTATGGATTGCGGTAAAGGCTAGAACGACGGAAATCGGCACGCGGCGCGCCCTCGGCGCCACCACTGGGGAAATCTTCACCCAGATACTCTTCGAGGCGGCCCTTCTCAGCGCTCCCGGTTCTCTCACCGGTCTGGCTCTCGGCTATGAAGGTACTCGAATCGCTACCTGGCAAGGCCATTTGCCCTTCGGCTTTGATCCGGCAACCGCGTACCTTGCCGTGGCGCTGGCTATTCTCATGAATCTGGCGTGCGCCCTGCTTCCCGCATGGAGAGCGGCTCGCGTGAGTCCAATCGCCGCGCTGCGCGTCGCATAGCCCTCAGTGCGTCTTCGCGCCAGTTACCCCATCACCCGCCGATAGCGTTCATCTCGTGGAGTTGGTGGACGAGACCGGGATCGAACCGGCGACCTCCTCGTTGCGAACGAGGCGCTCTCCCAGCTGAGCTACTCGCCCACGAGCAGCCAAAAAATTTTAGCAAATCGGGAAACCCGTGCCAACAAACCCTGCCCGCTCTGGCTCGTCGTGTTCTCGCTGGGACCTTACGGCTGTTCCGGCTGCGCCACGCCCGAACGCTGCGCCACGATCCTCTTTGCATTCTGGTACAGAGCGCGCGCTTGCGGAATCGCATTGACAGCGGCCTCGATTTGCGGGTCGCCATCGAGCAGCACTTTGAAGCCATCCTGCTGGCCGAACGTGTACAGGAACACTTCCTGCTTGATCTTCCGTTTCACCCAATCCAGATTCGCGGACAAATCTGCCTCCGCATAGCGAATGTTGTGCTTCCCCAGATATTCGCGGAAGGCCTGCAAAACCTCGGCGTTAACCTCGAAATCCTTCGTAATCGTTGGCTTCGTTCCGAGATAGTAGCGCGCGAATCCGCCGAGGCCCGTTTCCGCCGGGAACAGCACGTCGCTCCGCAGCAGCAATTCCTGGAACTTGTTCAGCTTCGGCGCCGGTACCACGATATCTGGCGTAATCCCGCCCCCGCCCGTCACCTGCCGGCCGCTGTCGGTCAGCTTCACTTCCGTCGGATGTTCAGGCACCTTCCGCTCGTAGTGATACTCATAAAGCGATACGCCTTTGTAATCCCGCTGAATCAGCCGCCCGCTCGGCGTGTAATACCGCGCTGTCGTAAGCGCCAGTCCGGTGTTCTCGCTGAGAGGCGTCACCGTCTGCACCAGGCCCTTGCCGAAGGTGGTCTCGCCCACAATCAGCCCGCGGTCATGGTCTTGAATCGCGCCGGAAACAATCTCTGTCGCGGAAGCCGAGTTGTTGTTCACCACGATCACCAGCGGAACCGTTATCCCCTGGTTCCCACGAACGGCGTAGTACCGCCGCTCCGGAGAACTCCGCCCATGATGCGACACGATCAGCTGATTCTTGTCGAGGAACATATCCCCCACGGCCACCGCTTCGTTCAGCAGGCCGCCGGGATTCCCCCGCATATCGAGAATTAGCCCGTCGAGGTTCTGCGCGTTCAGAGTCTTCATGGCATCCGCAATCTCGCGGTCCGTCGTTTCATTGAACCCCGAGAGCCGGATGTAGCCGATTCCCGGCTTGAGCATGAACGCCAGGTCCACCGAATGATGCGGGATTTCACCGCGCGTCACGCTGAAGCTCAGGTCTCCCCAGCCTTCCCGCGAAACCGTGATCCTCACCACCGTGCCCTTCGGCCCCTTCAGCATGTCCGCCACTTCGGTCGTCGTCAGCCCTTCCGTCTTTTTGTCGTCAACTTGAATGATGACGTCTCCCGGCTTCAGCCCGGCCAGATAGGCTGGCGAGCCCACGTACGGTGCCATCACCACCGTGTGGTTATCGCGCGGAGCCACCACCATACCCACACCGTAGTACTTGCCCCGCTGATCCTCGCGGAGCAGCGCGAACTGCTTGGCATCAAAGAAGTTAGAGTGGGGGTCCAGCACCCGGAGCATGCCCGGAATCGCGCCCTCGTACACCGCCTTGTCCACGTCCACGTGCTCGGCGTAGTTCGCCTGCACGATATCCAGCACTTTCGTGAAGTCGCGGACCGAGGTCTGGAAATCGTCCGTCGAAGAGGTCGTCGCTTTGACGTTGGGACCGTATATGCCGCCCAATACGGCGGACACCAGCAAGACCGCCAAAACCAGAATAAGGCCGCGACGTTCGGATTTCATTCCGCCCTCTTCAGGAACTTCGGATTTCCTCAGTATAGCACAGCGCCAAGTGTGGTTTGACAGCGCGAAACACCCTTTCTATGATGCCAACAGGGTCCAAAAGGGTCACCTATCGCGCCATGCTCAGCGTTCCCCACATGATTGTTATCTTCGTCGTGGTGCTCGTCGTTTTCGGGCCTAAAAAATTGCCCGAACTCGCACGCGGACTCGGAAAACTCATGGCCGAATTCCGCAAGGCCTCCGCCGACTTCCGGTCCGCTTTCGAACAGGAGATGCGCGACCTCGAGCGGCAGGCCATGCTGGCCGAAAGGAAGAAGCAGGCCGAGGCGGCGGCGAAAGCCGCCTCCGAATCGCCGGCTGCGGAAGGCATGGCGGACACGGGATCAAGCGAAAACTCCTTCGCTTGCCCGGAGGCCGCCTCGCAATCGCCATCGCAAGAAGTCGCTCCCGTAATTGCGCCGGTCGCGGAGGCAGTACCCCGCTCCTCCGAAGGCATATTTCCCGAGCAAGCCCCACCCTCCCACGAACCACTCGCCACTCCAAACGGTTCTAGCCTCGGCAGCTCTGCGCCCTCGACAGACCTTGGCGGCTTAGAACATGACCAGCGCCCAGCCTGATCCCAAGACCGGCATCGTCACGCGCGAGGAAGAGCCCGGCGGCTCCATGACCTTTTTTGAGCATCTCACCGAGCTGCGAAAGCGCATCATCAATTCCCTGATCTCGATTGTCATCGGCTCATTCGTGGGCTTTTACCTCTCGGGTTATTTCGTTGAGTTCATCACCAAACCCATGGCCCGGGCGCTTGCCGATGCTCATCTCGACCCCAAGCTCATTTATACGCATCCCGCCGGCTTCCTGAACCTGCTGCTCACGCTTGGCATTTACATCGGCATCGTGCTCGCATCGCCGTACGTCCTTTACCAGATTTGGCTCTTTGTGGCGCCCGCCCTGTATAAACACGAGCGCAGCGCCGTAACCGGCTTTTTGTTCTCCACCGTCGCCCTGTTCCTGCTCGGCATCGCGTTCGGCTATTTCGTCGCCCTTCCCCGCGTTTTGCATTTCCTCGTCGGATTCCAGGGCATGTCCATTCCCTTCATGCATGGCATCCAGCCCGGCACCGTCGTGCCCATGATCAGCATTAATGAATACTTCGACGTCATTCTCTTGATCCTCATGGGCCTCGGGGTCGTGTTCGAAATGCCCGTGCTGGTTTTCTTTCTCTCGCTGTTCGGCATCGTCACGCCGAAGTTCCTGATGAAGAATTTCCGGTATGCGATACTCGTCATCTCGGTGATCGCCGCCATCGTCACTCCGACGCCGGACGCGACCACCATGCTGATCTTTATGGCCCCGATGGTCGGTCTTTATTTCCTGAGCGTCGGCGTTTCCGCCGTGGTCGTGCGAAAACGGGAGCGCCGGCTGAATCAGCCCGCGGAGGCGCGATGAACGCAAACCGCGGCCGCTTGTCGGCCGGTGCCGTCGCTTTGGGGTGCGCCGCGCTTGCTCTCGCTACGCTCGGATGTAAAACCTCCGGCGGCAGCCAGCCTCCCGCCGACCCGCCATTTATGGCTAAAGTCGCGGAGCCGCAACTGCCGGGCGCAACCGATGCTCCCCCCGCCGAGCAAACGGGCGGCTTCGATGGCAAGCGCGCCTACGCGCACGTCGTGAAACAGGTTGCTTTCGGCCCCCGCCCCACCGGCTCGCCCGCCATTGCGCAGCTTCAGGATTATTTGCAGACCGAGCTCAAAAGCTACGGCTGCACCATCGAGACCGACTCATTTTCCGCCGACACCCCCGCCGGCCGCTTGCCCATGAAAAACATCCTGGTCAAGATTCCAGGCAAAAAGCCGGGAATTATTCTCCTCGGCACGCACTACGATACGAAGCGCCTCGACAATTTTGTCGGCGCCGATGACGGCGGCTCCTCCACGGCCGTCATGCTCGAACTCGCCCGCAACCTCTGCCAACAGAAGGGCCGCTACGCCGTTTGGATCGCATTCTTCGATGCCGAGGAGGCCGTCAACCGCGATTGGCAGGACCCGGACAACACCTACGGCAGCCGCCAGATGGCCGCGCGCTTCGCCGCAAGCGGCGATCTCCACAAGATCAAGGCGTTCCTGCTCGCTGACCTCGTGGGCAACCGCACTCCTCATTTCAAGCGCGAGGGCACGGAGTGGCTTTCCGAATTGGTCTGGAATGTCGCCAAGCGCCTCGGCTATGGCGCCATTTTTCTCGATATCCAGGATCAGGTTTCCGACGATCACGATTCCTTCCTGAAGCGCAACGTCCCCTCCATTGACGTGATCGACCTCGACCTCGAGGACGTCCCGTACTGGCATACGCCCCAGGATACGCTCGACAAAATCGACGCGAAGACCCTGGCAATTGTCGGGCATGTCTTTCTGGAATCCGTGAAAGCACTGCAGGCAAAATAGCCGGGAACACGGCAGAACATTTGCGCACAGGAGGACCGGCGTGGCCGGCCTGAGTTTCCTTCAAAAATTCCGAGCCAGCCCCGAACGCGTGCACATCAAATCCGCGAGCGGCTCCTATGACGTTTTGTGCGGGGCCGGCATTCTCCGCCGCGCCGTGCCGGAAATCGCCGAACTCGGCGAATTCTCGAGCATCCACATTATTTCCTCGCGGCGCGTCTGGCGGGCCGCTGGAAGGGCCATTCGCAAGAAAATCGGCCCGCACGGCGCCAACAAACTCCATCTCTTCGACGACGCCGAAGCGAAAAAGGATCTGCGCACGGTCGAGTCGCTTTGCCGCGCGCTCGCCCGCGCGCGTGCCGACCGCCAGGCTCTGCTGATCGCCGTGGGCGGCGGCGTCGTTGGCGACGTCGTTGGATTTGTGGCCGCGTCCTACCTTCGCGGTGTGGCCGTCGTGCAGATTCCCACGACTCTCGTGGCCCAGGTGGATAGCGCCATGGGCGGCAAGACCGGCGTGAATCTCCCGGAAGGGAAAAACCTCGTCGGCGCATTTCATCCGCCCCGCCTTGTGCTGAATGACCCCGAACTGCTGCGCTCCCTTTCTCAGCGCGAATTTCGCTGCGCCATCGCGGAGGTGATCAAGTACGGAGTCATCGCCGATGCCTCGCTCTTCTCCTTCCTCGAAGAAAACCTGGAAAAGCTCCTTCGGCGCGATCCGGCCGCTTTGGAATATGCGATTCTCTCGTCCGTGCGAATCAAAGCCGCCGTGGTCAGCCGTGACGAGCGCGAGTCCGGCCTGCGCGAGATTCTGAACTTTGGCCATACCTTCGCGCATGCCCTGGAAACAGCCACGAAGTATCGCCGTTACCGCCACGGTGAGGCCGTGGCTCTCGGCATGATCGCGGCCAGTTTGCTGGGCCAGGCTGCCGCCGTCACACCGGCCGAGCACGCGGCGCGAGTCATCGCCTTGACCAAGCGCATTGGTCCGCTGCCTCCCTGGCCCGGCGCCTCGCCCAAGGAACTCATCGGCTTCATGCGCAATGACAAGAAGGCCCGGTCCGGAAAAATACGCTTCATCCTGTCACCGCGCATCGGCAAAGCGCAAGCCTGCGACGCGATTCCTCTCGAACTCGTCGAGCGCGTCCTCCGCGCCATGCCGGACGCATTGCGCAATCGCGGCACATCAGGCAGGCGCAAACATGGCTGAATCGGCTGCTTCGCCTGGAGGCACGCGCCCGGAAGGCGCCGTCACGGAAGCGGACGCTTCGCGCAAAGTGCGCGAGATGTTCACGCGGATCGCCCCCCGCTACGACCTGCTCAATCACCTGCTCTCCATGCAGCTCGACCGCCTCTGGCGCGCGCGGACCGCCCGGCGTTTGCGCCCCATTCTGAGCCGCCCGGAGGCCCTCGTGCTTGACCTTTGCTGCGGAACGGGTGACCTGGCCCTCGCCTTGTCTCGCACCGCAAAGGCGAAAATCATCGGCGCCGACTTCGCCCACAGCATGTTGCTCCGCGCCCGGCAAAAAAGCGCGGATTCGCTCGCCCGAAAACGGGGCGCGGACGCGAATGTGCCGGGGCCGTTCTTTGAAGCGGACGCCTTGTGCCTCCCTTTCGCCGGCGCGAGTTTTCATCTCGTCACAACGGCGTTCGGTTTTCGCAATCTCGCCAACTATGAAGCTGGCCTCCGTGAAATCGCGCGCGTGCTCAAGCCCGGCGGCACGCTCGCCATCCTCGAATTCACCGAACCCCCGCAGAATGCCCTGGGAAATCTGTACCGCTGGTATTTCCGCCGCGTCCTGCCGAAACTCGGCGGAATGATTTCCGGCGACCCCGCCGCGTATTCCTATTTGCCGAAATCCGTCTCGCGATTCTTTCGCCCCGCCGAATTGGCGTCACTCATGTCCTCGCTGGGTTACCGGGACGTCGAATCCACGGTGTGGACGTTTGGAACGGTCGCCCTGCACACGGCCCGCCGCTAATTTCGCCTGGCGCTGCCCGCCTCCCTGACTCACTGCTCTTCGAGTCCCGCCGTACGCAGCTTGCTGAGAAGAGTCTTCGGCGTGATGCCCAGTTGTTCCGCCGCACGCGTCTTGTTCCATTTGCAATCGCGAAGGGTCGTCTCGAGCAGCACTCGCTCCACGTGTGCCGTCGCGCGCGCCGTCACGTCTTCGAGCGAACCCTCCCAATTGAAGTTCGCGGGAATCAATCCCGCGGGAATCGTTTCCAGGTCGGGCTTCGCGGACGGCAGTTGCAGGCCCTCCGGACGGATCGTCCTTCCGTCCGCGAGAATCACGGCGCGCTCGATGGTGTTCTGCAACTCACGCACATTTCCCCTCCAGCGATAGTGGAGCAGGGCTTCCCGGGTCTCCGGAGAGAGTTCCAGGCCCGGTTTGTTGAATTCCCGGCTGAATTTCTCGAGAAAGTGCTGCGCGAGCAGCAGCACGTCCTCCCCGCGCTCGCGCAGCGGCGGAATGGTGATGGGCACCGCCGAAATCCGGAAATAAAGATCCTCGCGGAAGAGCTTCTGCTCAACTTGTCTCTGAAGATCGCGGTTGGTCGCCACCACGATGCGCACATCCACTTCGATCGACTGCGTTCCGCCCACGCGCTCGAATTTCTTCTCTTCGAGTACGCGCAAAAGCTTCGCTTGAATCCCGAGCGGCAGCTCGCCGATTTCATCGAGGAAAAGCGTGCCGCGGTGCGCAAGGTCCAGCTTGCCGGCTTTGCGGGTCCCGGCGCCCGTGAAGGCGCCGCGCTCGTGTCCGAAAAGTTCGTTCTCCACAAGCGCTTCGGGAATTGCCGCGCAATTCAGCGCCACGATGGGGCGTTCCCGCCGCTGCGATAAATGGTGAATCGCGCGCGCGAAGAGCTCTTTCCCCGTGCCGCTTTCTCCGAGCAGCAACACCGTCGAATCCGTCGCCGCAACCTTTTGGATCTGCTGGCTGATCTCGCGGATCGATGCATGCTCGCCCACGATGCGCGGGAAACCGTACCGCGCGGCATACTCTTCCCGCAGGATCAAGTTCTCCCGCAGCAGCTCCTGCTGGCTCGCCGCGCGCTGCACCAGCAGCTTCAGGTGGTCGAGATCCACGGGCTTCTGAAGAAAATCGAAAGCGCCTTCCTTCATCGCGGTCACGGCTTCCTCAACTGACCCGAAAGCCGTCAGCAAAATCACCGGAATCGTGCTGTCCGCCTGCTTTGATTCCCGGAGCACATCCAGCCCGCTCGCCCCCGGCATCTTCAAATCCGTGATGATCAGCAGATAGCGCCGCGCGCGCAGCTTTTGAATGGCCGCCGATCCGTCCGGCGCCTCATCCACGGCATAGCCCGCGCGCTCCAGCGCCTTGCGCAGCATGGCGCGCAGTTCGTTCTTGTCTTCGACCAAAAGGAGCGGTTCCATCTCGCTCGTTTGTAGCATGGAAGCGTGCGGGAGAGTGACGCTTGCCGACCTCTCAGTGGCGAGAAAGGCATTGCCTTGTTCGGTCGAGCTCGCCTCGGAAGCTTCGGGATCACCTTCCGTTTCCAAAGCAAAGTGTCCGAAGCCGTGCGTCCGATCAGCAGGAGGTCACGAAATTCTTAGCGGGCCCACCCGGGATCGCCGCCTTCTTTGCGCAGCTCGTCTTCCATGTCGCTGAGCTGCTGCTTCAGACTGGCGATCTCTTTCGTTTTCGCGGCGATTTGCGTGTCGAGCTTGTTGATGTCCTGACGGTTGTATTGTTGCGTAAGCGCTTTTTGTGGATCCGGATAGTACTGCACCAAGCTCTTGTCGTGCTCGCGCTGGAGTATCTCCAGCTCTTTTTCGGCTTGCGCGATCTTGTCTCGCTGCGCCTGGAAGCGTTTGCGCCACTTCTGCTCGGGGGTCTCCGCCTTGGTGTCGCCGGAAGTCGCTGCTTGGCCTTCAGTCCCCTGCCCTGCCGGGCTGGATGCGGCCGGCGCCTCGCTCCCCGCTGCGGGAGCATTCGTGGCCGGCTGCGTCGCCGGCCGGGTGCTGATATCGTCTTCCGTGTAAACCTTCTTCGGCTTTGGCGCGGTCTTTTTCGCCTCTTGAGCTTTGCGAGCGGCATCGGCCAAAGCGTCGCCGGTCTGCTGCTGGTTTGAAGATTGGCTCTGCTGCTGGGTAAACGCTGCCGTAGCCGCGAAATAAAAAACCGCCGTGGCTACACCTGCCCGCAACCACGTTTGCCAACGCATTGCTATCCTGCCTTCCGAGGCGGCTGGTGCCCCTTATCCGGTAATCGTCTGTCTTGATTCTACCGCTTCCGGGACGTTGCGGCTCAGCGGTAGCGTAACGATAAATGCGGCGCCGCCTTCGGGGCGGTTTCGCGCCTCCACACGCCCCCCGTGCTGCACCAGAATTTTCTGCACCACCGCGAGTCCGAGCCCCGTTCCGCGCGGCTTTGTCGTAAAGAACGGTCGGAAGAGCTTGCCATGGACGGCCGGCGGTATGCCCGGGCCATTATCGAAAATAGTTACGCGCTGAAGGCCGATATCGCCCTTCTGCATTTCACCGCGAATCAAGACTTTTCCGCCGTTGGTGGCGCCTTTGCTGGCCTCAGCCGCGTTGCGGGCCAGATTCAGAAACGCCTGCCGTAAGAGCCCCTCGTCGCCGGCGCTCCAGCCAAAAGCCCCCTCAAAGCGAATTCGAACCTCCGGCTGCGATTCGGCGACTTCCTGCGTGACACGCTCGATGATGGCTTGGATCGAAACTGGCTCCGTCGAAATGTCCAGAGGGCGCGCATATTTCAAAAACTCAGTGACCACATGCGTGATATTCCGCGTTTGTTCCAGAATGCGCGCGGCGTTTTCAGCAACTTCCTCCGTTCCGCCCTCCGCCTGAATCATCTGTGCATAGCCCGAAATCGTGGCAAGCGCGTTTTTGAACTCGTGCGCGATCCCCGCGGATAGCTCGCCCAGAGCGGCAAGATTTTCCTTTAGCTGCACCTGTTGCTGGAGCATCGCAAGCTCCGTCAGGTCGCTCAGGAGGCAAATAGCTCCGTTGATCCGGCCTTCTCCCCGGCGAATGGGAGAAATCGTCACTCCGAGCTGCCGCGTTTCCTCGCCGGGGGCGACGTGCTTCACCTCCTCGCGCCGAAAAATTCTCCCGCTGGCCAGGCACTCCCCGACCAAACGCGTCAGCTCAGACTTCTCTCCCAGCGCTTCGCTGTAGCGGCGGAAGGCGAGGCCCCGGACTCCCAGCGTTTGCTCCGCAGCCGGATTCACGCTCGTAATGATTCCGGCCGCGTTCACCACCAGCAGGCCGGCGGGCATATTCCGCGTCACTTCCTCGCTGAAGCGCTCCGTCTGTTCGGCGCGTTCTTTTTCCGCGCGATGCAGCCGCTCGAGCTCCTTTTCCTGCTCGCGCAACCTCAAGATCACGCCCTGCATGGAGGCGGTCATGAAAGCGGAGGCATTTTCGGTGCTCGGCGCCGCGCCAAGAATCTGCTCTTGCTGCGCCTCACGGCGGCTTTCCAGAGCTCGCCGCATCGCGAAGAAAGCCGCTCCCACCAGCGCGAAAAGAAAAACCGCCGAGCCAATGGCAATGGTCCATAGGTGTTCGGTGTTCGTGGATTCCAGAGCCACAGCCACGTTCGCGCTACCGTAGCCGCACTATCGGAGCGGCAGAAGGCATCAGCAGAAATACAACCGCAAGAGCTCCGATGCCGAGAAATGTCCCCAGCGGAAGCTGGTAGCGGCTGGCAATCGCCCAGCGCATTTGATTTATGGGGCCAAGGCCCCGCCGGCTGGCGCGCTCCGCAACGTGCTTGGTCCATCCCGCCAGCCGCACGCCAACGACCACAGCCACTCCGATCAGGCTCCCAAGCAAGGTGCCCAGAAGGATCGTCCAGAAGGCGCCCTTCAACCCAAGGAAAGCGCCCACAAACGCCATCATCTTCACATCGCCCATGCCCATACCTTCCCGGCCCCGGACGACGCGATAGGCTGTCGCCGCGCCTAGCAGCAGCAAGCTGCCAAATGCCGCGCCCAGCAATCCGTCGAGTACTCCCAAAGCCGCCTCCGGCAGCACCCGATGAAACACCCGAACGCTGAAAAGGTAGCCCGCCCCGTCTCCCGGCGGTGCAAGAGCGGAAAACAGCAGACCGACGGCAAAACCCGGCCAGTTCACAACATCCGGCAGAAGGCGCACGCGCAGATCAGTGATTGCCAACACCACGATGAGACAGGAAAAGACGATCCACTTCGCCGTGTCGATGGTCAGGCCGAACCGCAGGAAGCACCCGACAAACAGCAGCCCCGTTGCCAATTCCACCAGCGGATACATCGCCGAAATCGGCTGCCCGCACGAACGGCACCGGCCCCGCAGCCAAAGCCACCCCAAAACCGGCACGTTATCGTATGGCTTAATCGGCGTGAGGCAGCGCGGGCACCGCGAGCCCGGCGACACGATCGACAATCCTTCCGGAATCCGCGCAATGCAGACATTCAGGAAGCTGCCGAACACCATACCGAATAAGAAAAATATCGCGCTGAACCCGGCCACCCTTCGACTGTGCCACAGCGCCCGCGGCGTCTCAATCCGGACGCGCCGTGTGTTGCCGGAAGCCTAACGGCAGGACCGCGGCGGACACCGCCTTCAAGAGCTTCGTGGAAGCCCCGAAGTATAGCGCGGCAGCAAGGCGGGCGCTTGCACGCGCTACAATACGGACATGAACTGGTTCGAGCGGCGCATCCGCCGATATGAACATCTCCGCTGGACGCAGGATGACAACCGCCGCGTGCAACCTTTTGCATGGGGACTCGAGCAGATCGGCGGCAACGTCGAGGATCCCGACCCGGCCGCGTTCCTCGCGAACTATGCGCGCCAAGCCATCGAAACCAGCCGGGACTGGTACGCTACGACTCCGGCTTCGGACTATCGGCTTGACCCCGAAAATGTCCTGACCTTCACCACGTCATTGCCCTCGCCTTGGCCCGAAAACAACACCGTGTACGCGCGGCTCTGGCCGGGCAAAAATAAGCATGCTGCGGTGCTCGTCCTCCCGAACTGGAATGCCAAGTGGAACGGCCAGGACGGCCTCTGCGAATGGCTTCAGCGCCTCGGCATCACCGCCTTGAAGCTCAGCCTCCCCTATCACAACCGCCGCATGGCCAAAGGCCACGAGCGCGCCGACCAGCTTGTCGCCGCGAATATCGGCCTCACCCTGCACGCCAACCGCCAGGCCGTGCAGGATGCCCGCCGCTGTCTTCGATGGCTCGAGCAGCAGGGTTTCTCGCGTCTCGGCATTCTTGGCACCAGCATCGGTTCTTCCATCGGCTATATCACCATGCTCCACGACGATGCCGTCCTCGCGGGCGGCTTCTTCCACGTCTCTACCTATTTCGCCGACGTCGTCAGTCAGGGAATGACCACCAATCACGTTTGGGAGGGCCTTCGGCGCCACGTCACGGTCGAGCAGTTGCGCGAATTCTGGGCTCCCATCAGCCCCATGCCCTACGTCCAGCGCGGCATGGGCGCGGGCAAAAACACCTTCATGGTGTACGGCTTGTATGACCCGACCTTTCTCCCTTCCCTCACCAAACAGATGCTCGGCGCGCTTGCCCAAAACGGCGCAAAACCTAAAACACTTCCCCTCCACTGCGGACACTATTCGCTCGAACTTCCCCCATTCAGTTATCTTGCCGGTTACAAAATGCTGCGGTTTCTGCAGCTCGCCCTGACGCGCTGAAGCGCCGCGTCGCGCCTTACCCCAAAAGCGCCGCGAACGCTCCCTCCTTGATGGCCTTTGCGACCGCTTCGATATCGGGGGCAAGAGCACGGTCTTCCGTCACCTTCGGCGACACTGCGCGCACCGCCTCGTAGGCCCGCTCCGCCAGCTTGCCGGTCCGCAAAGGCGCCAGCAGGTCAATGCCCTGGCAGGCGCAGAGCAGCTCGATCGCAAGCGTGTGTCGCAGATTTTCGGCCATGCGCGCCAGCCGCCGTGCGCCGCTCATCCCCATCGAGACATAGTCCTCTTGATTGCCCGAGGTTGAAATCGAATCCACCGAATGCGGCGCCGCCAAAGCCTTGTTCTCGCTCGTGAGCGCCGCCGCGGTCACCTGCGCGATCATGAAACCCGAGTTAAGCCCGGGCTCCGGCGTGAGAAACGCCGGCAGCAGGCTCGTCAGCGGATTCGTCATCTGCTCGATGCGGCGCTCGGAAATGCCGCCCAATGTGGCCAGCGCGATGGCCGCCTGGTCGGCGGCCATCGCCAGCGGCTGGCCATGAAAATTGCCCCCGCTGATGATGTCGCCGCCGCCCTCGCGCACAAACACGAGCGGATTATCGGTCGCGCTGTTCAGTTCGATCGCGGCCATCTCGCGCGCCTGAGCCAGCGCATCCCGCACCGCACCATGGACCTGCGGCGTGCATCGCAGGCTATAAGCGTCCTGAACGCGCGGATCTCGCTCCGCCGATCGGTGCGACTCTCGAATTTGGCTGCCTTCGTTCAAGTGCGCGAGGTTGCGCGCGGTTCGCGCCGCCCCAGGGTACGCTCGCGCGTGCATGATCCGCGCATCGAATGCCCCGGGACTCCCGCGCAGCGCGTCCAGGGAAAGCGCCGCCGCCACGTCGGCCGTTTCAGCCAGCATATCCGCTTCCCGCAGCGCCAGCCCCAGCAGCGCCAGCATCCCCTGCGTGCCATTCAGTAGCGAGAGCCCCTCCTTCGCTTCCAGCGCCACCGGAGCAACGCCCGCGCGCCGCATCGCTTCCCCGCCGGCAATCACCTCGCCGCGAAAAATGGCCTGGCCTTCTCCAATCACGACTTGCGCCAGATGCGCGAGCGGCGCCAGATCGCCCGAAGCTCCCACCGAGCCTTGCGACGGAATCACCGGGTGCACGTTCGCGTTCAGCATCCGGCACAGCGTTTCCACGACCACGGGCCGCACCCCGCTCAGCCCTTTGGCCAGCGCGTTAGCGCGCAGCGCCATCATCGCGCGCGTTTCCGCCTCGCTCAGCGGAGCGCCCACACCGCACGCATGCGACCGCACCAGATTCACCTGGAGTTGCTTCACCTGCTCGCTCGAAATCCGCACGGAAGCCAGTTTGCCGAAGCCGGTGTTGATGCCATAGGCCGTCGCGCCCGAGGCCAGGAGTTGCTCGACCACTCTCCGCGACGCGTTCATCCGCTCCATCGCGGACACCCCAACCGAAACTTCCACGCCTCCAAACGCCACGCGATACAGTTGGTCGAACGTCAGATCGTTTCCGGTAAGCTCAATCTGCCGCGGAGCGTTACTCATCGCCGGCCTCGGCGGCATGCAGCGCCGCAAGCTCCGCAAAGCGCGCCCGGTATTTTTCCGGCAGGCGCTTCGGCCGCCCGTCGCTTCCGCAGACCACGTGCGTCGTTTCTCCGGTCGCAAGCAGTGCGCCGTCTGCGTCGCGCAGCAGCTCATAGGAATAGCGAATCATGCGGTTCAGCGTTTCCGCGATCCGCGTTCGCACCCGCAGCACGTCGTCGTACTTTGCCGGCTTGAGATACCGGCATTTCACATCGACCACCACGATATGGCAGTCGTCCTCGGCCTCCATGCGCTTGTACTCGAAACCCA
>Ga0209062_1001814_pt1 | contig 32930 bp, 27 predicted proteins | sample Coa_R2_2_FD_187158 | JGI IMG/M metagenome (GOLD analysis project Ga0209062, IMG submission 187158) | Surface soil microbial communities from Centralia Pennsylvania, which are recovering from an underground coalmine fire - Coalmine... | ecosystem: Environmental > Terrestrial > Soil > Unclassified...
CTTCCTGTACATTCTGCGATATCCTGAAGGTATGGCGCAAGATCCCGAAGAAGTATCCCGCCATGACGAGTTCAACCCGTCCCACGACCTGGACCTGGTTCCCTTCTATTTCTCCCAGACGATCGACGCGGCTTCCGAGGCGGAGATTCTACGCGGCATTCTGCAAGCCGCGGGAATTCCGGCGGTGATGACCAACGACGCTCCGGGTTTTCCGAACCTCGGCTACCTTCTCCTGGTTCCGCGCGACCGCGTGGAGCAGGCGCGGGAGGTCATCGCCGAGCAGCGCGCCGCCGGTCCGCTGGCCGCCGCGGAAGCGGAATCGCAAACCGAATAGGAGCGCGCCGCGGACACGGTCTGAACCGCCGCCGGATCAACATGCGCCACTGGCGGAAATCCGGACCCGTGGAATCAGTGGGTTACGAAAGCAGGCGGCACATTCCACCTGCGGGCCTACACCGGATCGGGCTCGGGGGTCGGGGGCTCCGGTTCGGGATCGGGAAGGGGCTCGGGCGGCTCCGGTATCGGCTCCGGCTCCGGGCGCGGGAACATCGAGCGCGCGGTCGCTGCCGGCAGGCTCTGATCGGTCAGCGCCAGCTCGCATTCGCAGCAATCGCTGCAGCGCAGGCAGCGCTCGCAGAGATGGTTATTGCACGTGTCCTTGGTGCAGCGGCGGCAGATACGGCTCGATTCTTCACCGCAAATACTGCATAAAAATGGCATGAATACCGCTCTTTCTTATTGTTTTTTACTGTCCTTGACGGGCGGCTGGGCCGCCGGTTGCGCCTTCTGCGCCGATGCGGCGCGTGCCGCCGATCCCGCCGCAGCCGCCGGGCGGATCCGCGCCGGCGTATGGGTTACGGGCCGCGGCTTGGCCACCGGCTGCGTCACCAGCCCGCGGCAGCGCTGCGCCTCGCGATCCATCACCTGGTAATCCTGTTCGCGCTGCGCCGCCAGGTTCACGATATAGCGCTGGAGGCGATCGCGGCTCGCTCCGCCTTCCGCCGCCAGTGCCGTCAGCGCCTGCGCATCGGCCGGGCTCTGATACTTGCGCACGCCCTCCTCGATGGTCCCGAGCATCGTGTCAATCGCCTGGATACGGAAGAAAACCGTGAGCGAGGCCGAAAGCTTTTCCGGATTGGCCGCCAGAGCCTTGGCTTCATCCCGCACCGCCCGCGCCTGTTCCTTGCAGGAATCGAGCTCGGTCGCGTACGTATCCGAGGCGCCGCGCTGCACCCACGCCCGCGCAAACACCTGATCGAGCGCCGGCAGCAGCCGGGCCGCGTGCGCGCTGATCTCCTCGAAGACCGGCGCGATCTGCCACGGCGTCTCCATCCCGGCCGGCAACTGCGAGGCCGCCTGCGGCTGCGCGTACAGCGCCGCTGCTGTTGCCAAAACCGCAGCTGCGCGCACGGTGGAACCCATCACCTTCTCAATCTATCATGCGATCCGATGGGGCCGGCGCTTTGACGTGCCCTGCGCTTTGGACGGCGCCGCACAATGCGGGCTTCACCCGGTCCGGTGGTCTCGTGGGTTCGGAGATGCCGGCACGCCGCGAGGCTGACGGGCGCAGTCGTGGGCGAGCGGCGCGACCTGGGCGGCCATCCGGCGATCCGTCGGGGGCGGCCCTTTCGTGCGCGATTGCGTTGGATGCCGCCGCACATTGCGCCTCTTCGGCGGCGGGGATGCGGCGCGCCAGTGCGGCTGACGGGCGGAGGCGAGGACACCCGGTGACGACTGGGGCGCGACCATCCGGCGGCGCGGCGGGTCTCTGCTTCACGCCGGCGTGGTCCTGCCGGTCTCGTGCCTCTTCAACTCGAGCCGCGCGACGGTCTCGCGGTGGACTTCGTCCGGTCCGTCCGCGAGGCGCAGCGTGCGGGAGTTGGCCCAGGCGGCCGCCCATTCGAAGTCTTGCGAGACGCCGGCGCCGCCGTGCGCCTGAATGGCGCGGTCGAGGACGCGCAGCGCGACATTCGGCGCGACCACTTTAATCATGGCGATCTCGGCGCGCGCCGCCTTGTTGCCGCCGGTGTCCATCATCCAGGCGGCCTTGAGCACCAGCAGCCGCGCCTGCTCGATTTCGATGCGGGAATCGGCGATGTCCTTGCGAATCGCGCCCTGCTCGGCCAGGGTTTTGCCGAACGCCACGCGAGATTGCACGCGGCGGCACATGCCTTCGAGCGCGCGCTCGGCCACGCCGATCAGCCGCATGCAATGGTGGATGCGGCCGGGACCGAGGCGCCCCTGCGCGATTTCGAAGCCGCGGCCCTCGCCGAGCAGCAGATTGGCCGCGGGCACGCGCACGTTCTCGAAGGTGATTTCGCCGTGGCCGTGAGGGGCGTGGTCGTAGCCGAAGACGGTGAGCATGCGGCGGACGGTCACGCCGGGCGTATTCATGGGGACGACGATCATGGACTGCTGCTGGTGCTTCGGCGCCGCGGGGTCGGTCTTGCCCATGAAGATCGCAACCTTGCAGCGCGGGTCGCCGGCGCCGGAGGTCCACCACTTGCGGCCGTTGATGACGTAGTGATCGCCGTCGCGCCGGATGGAGGATTCGATGTTGGTGGCGTCGGAGGAAGCGACCGCGGGCTCGGTCATGGCATAGCAGGAGCGGATTTCGCCCGCGAGCAGCGGCTCGAGCCAGCGGGCCTTGAGCTCGGGCGAGCCGTAGCGCTCCAGCACCTCCATATTGCCGGTATCCGGCGCGGAACAATTGAACACTTCGGGGGCCATGGCGGAGCGGCCCATGATTTCGCAGAGCGGCGCGTATTCGAGATTGGTGAGCCCGGCGCCGCGGCTGCTCGCGGGCAGGAACAGGTTCCAGAGGCCGGCCGCGTGCGCCTTCGGTTTGAGCTCTTCGATGACGGGGACGGGCTGCCAGCGGTCCGGTCCGGTGACGTGCGCGTGGTAGCGCGGCTCGTTCGGGTAGATGTGCTCGTCCATGAACGCGGTGAGGCGTTGCTGGAGATCTTGGACTTTGGGGGAGGGGTCGAAAGTCATAGGAGCTAGGAGTTAGGAGTTAGGAGCGCCGGCCAGTTCTGCCGCGAGGGCGGCGAGCGCCTGCGCCCGCTCGCCGAAATTGCGGAATCTCGCGTCCTGCGTCTGGCCGCGGTGGTAGCGGGCGTAGATTTGCTGGATGATCACCGCCAGTTTGAATACGCCGAGGACTTCATAGTAGCGGATGTGGCGCACGTCGCGGCCCGTCTTCCGCGCATATCGCTCGATCAAGCGGTCTCGCGTGTACCAACCGGGGCCGCTGGTGAGCGCGGGGATTCCGGCGGCGCGCACTTCCGGGGCGGTGGCCCAATGCCAATAGCAGAGTGTCAGGCCGAGATCGGAGAGCGGGTCGCCGAGCGTGGCCATCTCCCAGTCGAGAACGGCGGAGATGCGCGCGGCTCCGTCGCGTCCGTCCGGTTCGAGCATGACGTTATCGAGCTTGTAGTCGTTGTGGATCAGGGTGGGCGCAAGCGGTGGGGGGAGGTTGGCGGCGAGCCAGCGGACGACGTCGTCCATGGCGGTCGCGCCGTCATCGGTGCGGGCGCGCTCCCAGCGGTCCGCCCAGCCGCGTACCTGGCGCTCGACGTAGCCTTCGGGCTTGCCGAGCGCAGCGAGATCCGCGCCGCCGATATCGACGGCGTGCAAGCGGATGAGCGTGTCGAGGAAGGCTTCGCTTGCGGCCTCGGGCGCGATGCCCTCGGGTGCGCGGTCGCGCACCACGGCGCCGCGGCGGCGCTCCATGATGAAGAACGGCGCGCCGAGGACGGCTGGATCATCGCAGACCGCGAATGCCTCGGGCGCCTCCGGAAAGTGGGGGTGGACGGCGCGCAGAATGCGGTATTCCCGCGCCATATCGTGCGCTTTGGGCGCCACCGGGCCGAGCGGCGGGCGGCGCAGAACGTACTCGCGGCCGCCGGCGCGCAGAAGATAAGTGAGATTCGAATGGCCGTTGGGGAACTGTTCGAGCGCGAGGCCGTGTTCGGCGCCGGGCAGGCGGCCGCGGAGGAACTCGCGCAGGCGATCGAGCGCGATTTCCTCGCCGGCGCGGATGGCAATGGTCTCAGGCATAATACGCGCGGATCAGCCACTCGGCGGCGAGCGCCGGCTTGGGCTGGTTTTCGATTTCGACGGTGATGCCCCAGGCGATCTCCACGCCGCCCTCGACGTCGCGGACGGCGTTCGGCGTGACATGCGCGCGGATGCGCGCGCCGGCGGGCACCGGGGCGGGGAAGCGCAGCCGGTTGAAGCCGTAATTGACGCGCAGGCGCGCCGGGATTTCGAGCTCGATGGCTTCATGGATCATCCGGCTGAGCAGGGAAACCGTGAGGAAGCCGTGGGCGATGGTGGTGTGGAACGGCGATTCGCGGCGCGCCCGCTCGGGGTCGGTGTGGATCCACTGGTGGTCGCCGGTGAGATCGGCGAAGCGGCCGATCATCTCCTGCGTGACGATGAGCCACGGGCTGACGCCGGCCTCGCGGCCGATCGATTCGCGAATCTCTTCAGTCTGCATAGTGGACGGCGCGGGCGGCTACGGCGCGGCGGCGCATATCGGCTCCGATGGTGCGCGCGCCGCAGTAAAGCACGATGGCCAGCACGATGGAGAGCACCGGGATGATCAGCATCGCCTGCTGCAGGCCGATGGCTTTGAATGCTTCGGTGATCGCGCCGCTTCCGGCGGCATCGGCGGCGCGGCGGGCCATGCGGTCGCTCAGGCGGCCGGTGAGCAGCGGCCCGAATGACGCGCCGCACAGGTACATCGCCATGAAGTAAATCGCCATCGCGGTGCCGCGCAGGGCCGGCGCGACGATGTCCTGGATGGCGGAGTACACCAGGCCGTAATACGAATTCAGGCTCGCATAAGCGGTGGTGAGGAGCGCGAGCGCCGCACCGATGCTGCCGGCGCTCACGCCAAGCCACGCGACCGGCGCGCCGATGGCGGCGATGCTGGCGGCCGCGAGCATGCGGCCGTTTTCGCGGCGGTGAACGATGCGGTCGCCCAGGCGCGCGGCGGCGAGGCCGCCCGAGATGCCGCCGATGGCGAACACCACGCCGGTGGCGATGCCGGAGCGGGCCAGCGAAAGGCCGTGGATCCGGCTGAGGAAGGCGGGCAGGAAGGTGCCGATCGCGTACATGTTGAAGTTGAGCAGCGCGCCGGAGAGGATGATCCACCACATGGTAGGGATGCGGAGGATCGACAGCATGGAGCCGGGGCTGGCGTGTTCGGGGTGCGCCTCGGCAGCGCCGCGGAGGGGTTCGGTGAGGGTCAGCAGAATCGGGATGAGGAGCAGCGCCGGAGCCGCGGCCAGCACCATCGCGGTGCGCCATCCCCAGGCCTGCGCGGCCGGGCCGCTGAAGAAATAGCTCAGGGCGCCGCCCACCGGCACGCCGAGCATGAAGAACGCCAGCGGGCGCGCGCGGCGGTCGGCGGGGAAGAGGTCGCCGATCCAGCTTGTGGCGGCGGGCGCGACCACGGCCTCGCCGACGGCGAAGCCCAGGCGCGAAACGAGCAGCATGGTGAAGCTGGCGGCGAGCGCCGCGGTCGCGGTCAGGGCGGACCACACGGCCATTCCGCCTGCAAGGAGCTGGCGCCGGCTTCCGCGATCGGCCAGCCGGCCGAGCGCCAGGCCGACCAGTGCGTACAGCCAGATGAACGCGGAGCCGAGCAGCCCGATCTGGCCGTCCGTGAGGTGGAAATCCTTGCGGATGGGCTCGGTGAGCGCGCCGATGACGTGCCGGTCGTAGAAATTGAGGATGTTGACCGCGATCAGCACGGCGAGAGCGGCGCGGCTCCCCGGTTTCATGGGGACCGATGTTATCACAGGCGGGGATTGGGGATCGGGGATTGGGGATCAGGGGATCGGTGGTAAGCTTGCGGCGATGAGTATCTTTCGGGAGAATCTGCTGCGCGGAGGGACGGCGTTCGTGACGGGCGGCGGGACCGGCATCGGGCGGCGCATGGCGGAGCGGTTTGCCGCGCACGGCGCGCGGGTCGTGCTGGCGGGGCGGCGCGCCGAGAAGCTGGACGAGGCGGCCCGCGATATCTGCGCGGCGGGCGGAACGGCCGATACCGCATCGCTCGACGTCCGCGATTACGAGGCCGTCGCGGCGGCGCTGCGGCGCACGCACGAGCGCTTCGGGCCGGTCGACATCCTGCTGTGCGCGGCGGCGGGCAATTTCCCGGCGCCGGTGACCGCGATGTCGGCCAATGGGTTCAAGGCGGTGATCGATATCGACCTGCTCGGCACCTTCAACACGTGCCGCGCGGCGCATGAGTTTCTGCGCAAGCCGGGCGCCTCGGTGCTGGCGATTTCGGCGAACCACGCGACCACGCCGATTGCGGCGCAGGCGCACGTGTGCGCGGCGAAGGCCGGGATCGAGCTGCTCATCAAGACGCTCGCCATCGAATGGGGGCCGGAGGGCATCCGCGCCAACTGCATCACTCCCGGACCGACCGACGACACCGAAGGCATGCGGCGCCTCGCTCCAACGGATGAGGCGCGGCAGCGCATCGAGCAGAGCGTTCCGCTGCGCCGCTATGGCACCAAAGACGAATTGGCGGACCTGGCGCTGTTTCTGTGCTCGGAGGCGGCGGGATACATCACGGGGTCGGTGTACTGCTGCGATGGCGGGATGGCTCTGACGCGTCCGGCGTCCATGATGGCCCAGGCATGACGGGCGCGGAGATTCTGCTCGATACGCTGGCGGCGCACGGCGTCGATGTGTGCTTCATGAATCCCGGCACGAGCGAGATGCGGTTCGTGGCGGCGCTCGACCGCGTGCCGGCAATGCGCGGCGTGCTGTGCCTGTTCGAAGGCGTCGCCACCGGAGCGGCCGATGGATACGCGCGCATGACGGGGCGGCCGGCGGCCACGCTGCTGCATCTTGGGCCGGGGCTCGCCAACGGGCTCGCCAATCTGCACAACGCGCGCAAGGCGCGGTCGCCGGTGGTGAACATCGTGGGGGAGCACTCGACGCAGCACCAGCGGTACGACGCGCCCCTTTCCGCGGATATCGCGGGCTTCGCGCGGCCGGTCTCCGGGTGGGTGCGGGCGGTGAACGACGTGGCGGAGATGGGCACGGCGGCGGCGGAGGCGATCGCGGCGGCGAACGAGCCGCCGGGGCAGGTAGCGACCCTGATCGTGGCGGCGGATGTTTCGTGGACGGAGGGCGGGCGGGGATGGTGGCCATCGATCGCGAAACGGGAGCGCGCGCGGGTGGCGGAAGAAAGCATCTGCCGCGCGGCGGCTCGGCTGCGGCAGCCAGGGGCGGCGCTGCTGCTGGGCGGGCACTGCGGCAGCGAGCGGGCTTTGGCGGCGGCGGGGCGGCTTCATGCCGCCACCGGCGTGGCGGTGTTCGTGGAGCGCTCGACGCCGCGGGTGGCCTGCGGGCGCGGGCGGTTTCAGCCGCCCGTGGTGCCGTATTTTCCGGAGCCGGCGCTGGCGGCACTGGCGGGTGTGCGAACGGCGGTGCTGGTCGAAGCGCAGCCGCCGGTTTCGTTCTTTGGATATCCGAACACGCCGAGCTGGCTGCTGCCGGAAGGCTGCGAGGTGCTAACGCTCGCGGAGCGGTGGCAGGACGGGACGGCGGCGCTCGAAGCGCTGTGCGCGGTGTGCGGCGCGGCGCCGGTGGATTGGCGGGCGGAGGCGGCCGCTCCGCAGATTCCGCGCGGGCCGCTCACGGCCGATGCCATCGGCGCCATCGTGGCCGCGCGCATGCCGGCCGGGGCCATTATCTCCGATGAATTGATTTCGGCCAGCGCGGCCGTGCTGCCGCACCTGGCCCACGCCGCGCCGCATGACCGGCTGCCGGTAACCGGCGGGTCGATCGGGCAGGGGTTGCCGGTGGCTCTGGGGGCCGCGATGGCGTGTCCGGAGCGGAAGGTGATCGCGCTCGAAGCCGACGGCAGCGCGATGTACACGCTGCAGGCGCTGTGGACGATGGCGCGGGAGCAGGCCGACGTACTGACGGTGATTTTCGCCAACCGCCGGTACCAGATCCTGGAGATCGAGATGCAGCGCACGGGGTCGGCGATGGGAGAGGCGGCGCGGGCTGCCATGGATATCGGGCGGCCGGACCTGGATTTCGTAAAGCTGGCGGAGGGAATGGGCGTACCGGCGTCGCGCGCCGCCACGGCGGAGGAGTTCGACCGGCAGTTTGGCGCGGCCCTCGCGGTACGAGGGCCGCGCTTGATGGAAGCGGTGCTCGGGTAGGGGCGGGGCATCGCTCAATCGGCCCTGGTGAGCGTCAGCGTGATCACCTCGGCGCGAGGCTCGCCGGCCTTGGTCTTCAGGGCCGGGAAGGTGTACGCGAACGCGTTGTCGCCATCCCACAGGCGGCTCAGCGCGCAGTTGCCGCCGCTGCATTCGAACGTGATCGCCGCATGGCCGCCTTTGCGCATCGCGTTTGCGACATCGGCTCTGCCACTAGCCAGCAGGATGGCCGAGCTGTGGGTGTCACGATTGTAGACGATCACTGCCTTGATGGCGCCGCTGTCCGAGAGGCGCATCTGGTAATCCCCCGGAGCCATGAGCTTGCCGTTCACGTGGAAGCTGAGAGGAACTTCCGCATTGTAGGTCTGCGCCGAGGCGCTGCCGGCCGCGACCGCCAGGGCAGCCGCCGCGATCATCCAACGAGTGAGATTCGTTTTCATGGTCGTTCTCCTTGTTCGGGCCGCCTTGCTGTGTTGCCGGTCCCGATTACGGGCAGGCATAGGGCAGGCTCAGGGCCAAACGGCGATTGCTGGAAAAAGAGGACTTACAGGCGCGGCGGGCGGATTCGTGAACTGCTGGGTTTGAACCGGTGAACGTTGCGGTTCGGCGCGGTGCCGACGCGGGCCGGGCAAGTCACTGCCGCACAAACTCTGGAGGCCGCTCCTCCTGAAATACCACCATCCGTCCGCGCGCGCAGCCGGAGCGGCCTGGTACACGCGAGTTTTGCGCAGGCCATGGGCCTGAGCCACAGCCTACTGCTCGGCGGTGTTCTGCAGCACCAGCGCGTTGGAAACCACGCGGTCGCCGGCGTGGATGCCGTAAGTGATCTCCTGCAGGTTGCCGGGGAGCATCTTGCCGGCGGTCACTTCGACGCGCCGGAAACGGCCGTCGCCCAAGGGCTCGTAGACCCAATCGCGGTCATGCAGGTGCAGCACGGCGGCGGCGGGGACCACGGCGACCGGCGCTTTCTGCTGGCCGTGGAATGTTGCGGTCACGAACATGCCGAGGCGCAGGATGCCGGGATTATTTACCTCGATCCGCACCTTGGCCGTGCGGATGTTGGGGTCGAGGGTCGGCCCAATGTTATCGATGCGCCCCTTGAGAACGCGGCCGGGGTAAGCGGCCAGGCGAATCTCGGCGGATTCGCCGAGGTGGACGAACGGGAGGTCGTTCTCGTAGACATCGCAGAGGATCCACACGTGCGAGAGGTCCGCGATGGTGAACGCATTCGGCGAGGCGAGCCCCTGGGTGCCGGAGGCGGTGGTCACCTGCTGGTCGACGATCACGCCGGAGATGGGCGCGCGGACCTCGATGAGAGCGGAGGGGTGATCGATATCCGCGCCGAGCACGCGCAGGTGCTCGCGCGCGGTTTCGACGTCCACTTTGGCCTTGGCGTCGGTATCCTCGGCGACTTCCAGGTCCTTTTGCGCGATGGCGCCGTGCTCGAAGAGGAGCTTGGAGCGCTCATATTGGGCTTTGGCGAGGACTTCGTCGGCGACCGCGTGGCGGTAATCGGCAAATGCGCTGGCGATATCGGCGCTCTGGATCTTGAGGAGCAACTGGCCTTTGGTCACCTCATCGCCGAGGCGCGCGTGGACCTCGACGATACGGCCCGAAGCGAGCGAGATGACCGGCACGTTTTTCGAAACGTCCGCGGAAACGGTGCCCGTGACATTCAGCTCGGGCGCTTCGGTGCGCGCGGCGGCCTCGGCCAGCGGGAACTGCTCGGGGTGCTCCACTTTGACGACATTGACATCGTCCTCTTTGACCACTTTGGCGGGAGGCGGCGCGCCGGCATCGGCAGCAGCGACGGTCTCGCCTTTGCCGCCGCAGCCTGCCAGAAAGCTCGCGAACAGGATCGCCGCAAAGGCGCATACAGCGGCAAGAATCGTAGCGGTTCGGCTGTTCCTCACTGGATCACCTCTCTTCCAACGGCGAGGTTGAGCTGGGCGGCGGCGGTCAGGTACGCCCCTACCAGATTGACATAGTTCAATTGCACGGTACGGTAATCGTTCTGCGCGTTGAGGAAATCGAGCAGTGACGAGCCCCCGTGCTGATAGGAAAAGGAAACGTTATCGCGCACACGGCTGGCCAGCGCGAGATAGGTGGTTTTATAAGGACGCAGGAGAGCGAGATTGTTTTCGAGCGTGGTGTAGGCGGAATCGACGTCGCTGAACACCTGCGCGCGCGCAGCTTCCTCCAGGCGCTCATCGCGCCGGACCTCGACCAGCGTGCGCGCCTTCTCGCCCTGGTTGCGGTCGAATAGGCGAAGAGGGATGTTGACGCTGAGGCCGAGTGTTTCGCGGGCGGCCGGATTGTTCGTAGAGGCATTGTGCGTCCACCAGCCGCCAAACGTCGGGTCGGTCGAGCCGTTGGCTACGGCGAGCTGGTGGTTGATCTTCGCCATCTGGATCGTCTGCACGGCGGCCTGGAGGTCCGGGCGGCTGGCGAGCGCGGCATCGTGCAGTTCCTGCAGGGTCAGCAGCGTGTCCTGGAAATCGAACGTCCCGGTGACATCGAACTGGGTGACCGGCGTACGGTCGTTGAGCAGCGCCAGGAGCTGGATCTTGGCGGTGCGGAGGTTGGTTTCGGCGGTCAGGACATCGGACTCGAACTGCACGCGCTGCAGTTCGAGGCGGTCGAGGTCGATGCGCGCGATGTCGCCGGCTTTGAAGCGGAGGCGGTTCACGTCGAGCGTCCGGTCGTAATAGGCCAGGTTCTCCTTGGCGACTTCCAGCACGGCCTTGGCCTGAAGCGCCTGGACGAAGTTGTTGCGGAGGGTGAACATGAGGGTCCGCGCCTGGTCATCGCGCTGCCATTCGGCGACGCGGGTATTGGCCTGGGCTGCGTGGAGGCGCAGCTCGCGCTTGTGTTCCCGCTCGTGGAGGTAGCTGAAGCTGTTGATGAAGAACGTGCCGGAGAGCGGCTGCCAGACACCATCGTGCGGCGCGATCTGGTTGCCGTCGGTGGTCAGCGTGTATTCGGGATTGGGGCGGAGATACGCGGTGACCTCCTGGTCGCGCGCCTCATCGACGCTCAATTGCGCGGCGCGCAGCGTGGGGTTGGCGGCGGCGAAGCGGTCGCGCAGTTCGGCCCAGGTCCAGGCCTTTTGGGCGTGCAGGGGCGGGGCGAGGGAACCCGCCAGCGCCAGCGACGCGCACAGCCAGACCTGTCGTTGCATTTCGCCTCCTGGAGAAATCCGGGCCGGGGACGGGACGCACCTCCGCTGCGACGCCGTACAGCCTGATACCTTAAAGGTATAGGGCCGGAAGACCGCGAGGCCACCTATCTTTCAGCGGCGCTCACCTATCTTTCGGTTTCGAGGCTTGTGCAAACCCGCCATTTTTCTACAATTTATACAAGGGGAAGCCGGGTGGACCTCCCATTTTTAAGCCGCGGGCCGCGAATTGCCCTGGCGGTGGCGCTGATCGCAGCCATCGCGCTGATCGATTGGTGGGTCGATTTGAACATTGCCTTCGGGTTTCTGTACCTGTTCCCGATGTTGATTCTGGGGACGGCTCTCGAGCGGTGGCAGATTCTGGCCGCGGCGGTCGTGTGCACGATCCTCTCCGATGTCTTCGACCCGTTTGCCTTTCAGTGGCTGGTGTCCGGGCCGCAGGACATCCTGGTGTTCTCGTCGCTGGCGGGGACGGGGTTGTTCTCGTTTGAGGCGTCGCGCAGAAGGCTGCGGCAGATGGAAGCGCTGCACCGGGTGGAGCGCGAAGCGGCAGCGCGGCGCGAGGCGGAGGAGCAGCTCGAATTCGTGATCGAAAGCAGTCCGGCCGCGGTGCTGACCCTGGGGATGGACGCACGGATTCTGCGCGCCAATCCGGCGGCGCACCGGATGCTCGGCGTGGCGCCGGGCGAGCTGCCGGGCCGGTCGATCCGCCCGTATCTGCCGGCTCTGGGCCGCGTGCCGTTCACGGGCGAAACGCAGCAGACGTTTCGCACCGAGATGCAGTGCCGGGGTTCGCGGGCCGATGGCGCGGTGTTCCTGGCGAACGTCTTCTTTTCGACTTATGCGACGCCGGCCGGTCCGCGGCTGGCGGCTCTGGTGGTGGATGCCAGCGAGGAGTTGCGGGAGCGCGAGGAAGCGGGTCTCGAACAGTTGATGCAGGGCTCGCGCATTCTGGTGGGCGCGGTGTCGCACGAGGTGCGCAACGTGTGCGGCGCGATCGCGGTGATCTGCGAGAATCTGGCGCGGAGCGGGAAGCTCGAAGGCAACCAGGATTTCGCGGCGCTCGGCTCGCTGGTCGAAGCGTTGACGCGGATTGCCTCGATGGAGCTGAAGCAGTCGGCGGGCGCTCCGCAGGCCGAGGTGATCGATCTCGCGGAGACGATCGGCGACCTGCGGATCGTGCTCGAGCCGTACTGCCGCGAGGCGGGAATCGCGATCGACTGGGAGGTGCCGGCGGAACTGCCGCCGGTGTGGGCGGACCGCCACAGCCTCCTGCAGGTGCTGCTGAACCTGACCAAGAACAGCGAGCGGGCGCTCGAAGACGCGGCGGAGAAGCGCATCGCGATCCGGGTGGCGGCGGCGCGCGGCATGGTGACGATCCGGGTGACGGACAGCGGGCCGGGGATTGCGCGGCCGGACAAGCTCTTCCAGCCGTTCCAGAAAGGCGCGGAGGCGACCGGATTGGGGCTGTATCTTTCGCGGGCGTTCCTGCGCTCCTTCCGCGGCGATCTGCGCTACGACCCGTCGGGGCCGGGGTGCTCGTTCGTGCTGGAGCTCGCGGCCGCCGGTCCGCATGAGGGGAATTATGGAGACGCAGACAAGCGGCAATCGCATCCGGTTGCTGCTGCTCGATGATCACGTATTGTTCCGCGAGAGCCTGAGCCGGCTGCTGGCGTCGGAGCCGGATTTTGAGATCGCGGCGGGCGTGGGGACGGCGGCGGAGGCACTCGACGTGCTGCGGCGGGAGCCGATCGACATCGTGCTGCTCGATTTCGATCTCGGAGAGGACCACGGCAACCGCTTCATCAGTGAGGCGCGGGCGGCCGGGTTCGCGGGGCGCGTCCTGATGGTGACGGCGGGGATGAACGCCAGCGAATCGTCGATCGCGCTGCAGATGGGGGCTTCCGGCATCTTCCTGAAACACAACTCGCCGGCGACGCTGGCCAAGGCGATCCGCCAGGTGGCGCAGGGCGAGATGTGGGTGGATCCGCGGATTATCCAGATGATGGCGGATGGCGTGCGCCAGCCCGCGGGGCCGGGATTCGAAAAGCTGCTCACCGATCGCGAGCGGCAGGTGCTGCAGGCGATCTTCGAGGGCATGACGAACAAGGAGATCGCGGCGCAGCTCGGGGTTTCCGAGGGCGCGATCAAGGCCACGCTGCAGCAGCTCTTCCAGAAGACGCGCGTGCGCACGCGCAGCCAGTTGGTGCGGATCGCGCTCGAGACCTCGCTGGCGACGGTGAGGAAGCCGTAACTTTTCAGGCGCCCGGCACTCAATTCACCGAAGTCCGGACCAGCGGCCGGCGCAGCGCCTCGTGAATCGCGGCGGCCACGGCTTGGGGCTCCGGCGAGCCATCCACGCGGATCACGCGTGAGGGACCGTACCAGTCGAGGACGGGCCCGGTCTGGCGCGCGTAGGCGTGGAGACGCTCGCGAATGACGTGGTGGTCATCGTCCTCACGAGCGATGAGCACGGCGCCGTCGTGATCGCAGACACCATCGTACGAGGGCGGATGGGAAAGCAGGTTGTAAATGCGATGGCAGGCGGGACACTGGCGGCGCGCGGCGAGGCGCTCGACCAGAATCTCGACGGGCACATCGAGGTGGATGATCCGTGGCTCCGGCAGCCCCCGCCCGCGCAGCAACTCCGCAAAATAGACGGCCTGGGCGACCGTGCGGGGATAGCCATCGAGGAGGAAGCCGCGCGCGCAATCGGGAGCCGCGATGCGCCGTGCGACGAGCGGGTTTACAATTTCGTCGCCGATGAGGGCGCCGCGCGCCAGCAGGTCACGGATGTGCCGGCCGAGCGGCGTTCCCGATTGAGATTCGGCGCGAAACATCGCACCGGTGGAGACAGCCGGTATGTGGAGTTTTTCGACGAGGAACTCCGCCTGGGTCCCCTTGCCGCAACCCGGCGGCCCGAAGAGCAGGATAATCACACAGCATACTAATACGGAACCGATTGGTAACGCAATGGTGACAAATCGCCCGCTGCACCAGGGGTGGGAAAGGTGACGCAGATCAGGTCGGCCGGGCGAGCGAAACCAGATTGCGGAACGGGCGGTTGGCGCCCCACCGGTAGACCGCGAAATCGTCGTCCAGCGTGAGAATATCCCCGGTTTTGAGTTCGTTGGCAAGGTGAATCAGGCAGGCGCCGGCAAGATCGACCTGGCGGTCCCGGTATTTGCGGAAAATGTTGAGAATGGCGGGAGTGGATTGGTCAAGGCGGAAAGGAACTTCGAGCGCTCCCGCGGACACGTTGTCGAGAATCGCCTCCGCTGCACCAGGGACGCGGCGTAGAAGGTGGATGCTCTCCGAGATGACAGATTCACAGGTGACGAGCGGGCCGACGATGGCGTCGATCGCGCGCTTACATTGCGTGTGATAAAGCTGGCGGCGATCGAACGCGCTGACAATCACGCCGGTGTCGACCAGAACCGGGATCACCGGCCGTAGTCCTCCATGTACTTCGGATTCATGGCGAGGTCAGGGATTCCAGAGTCGAACTTTCCCAGCCCAATGATCTTTCGCCGGCGGCGCGGGAGGTTCAACCTGCCCAGGAGTTTCACCCCTTCGCGCACGACCTCCGAAGGAGTCAGTCCGAGGTGGCGGACGAGCGAGTCGAGGGTCTTTTACGCGCGGAACTAAACCGTCTCGATCCGCCCGTCTCGCCGGAGTCTCAGCCGGCGGCCGCGCCAGATCACAGTTCGGCCGAACGCGCCGCCGAGCCAGACGGCGAAGCCGAACAGATCGCGGAGCGGAATCAGCGGCCACTCGCGGCCGATGGGGCGGTAGCGGAGGAGGCGCGCCGTCGCGACCCCGGCGGCCATGCGGAGCGCCAGCGCCAGAGCGCCGGCCCACCACTGGCCGGCGGCGAAGGCGGCGAGCGCCCACACCGTGGCGTGCGTCACGATGTAGCCGTAGTACCCGGCGGTGCGCCCGGCGCGGATGGTGCGGGACCAGCGCAGTTGGTGGCGCCAGACATCCGGCCATCCGGGCGCGCCGAGCGCGGTTTCGACCACGGTGTCCGCAAACTCGATGCGGCGGCCGAGCTGGTGGATGCGCCGGCCGAGATGAAAATCATCCGCGAGGTAATCCGTGAGCGCATCGAATCCGCCGATCTTCGCGAGATCCGCGGCGCGCAGGGCCATCGTGGAGCCGAGGGCGAATCCCTGCATGCCGAGCAGGCGCGCGGTCAGCACGCTGGGGATGAATTCGGTGGCGATGCCGAGAGCTTCGAAGCGGGCGGGCCACCCGTTCGCGGAGGCACGGTAAAGGCAGGTGACGAGGCCGACGGCAGGATCGGCGAGCGGTGCCGCGGCCGCGCGCAGGTAGCCGGGCTCGACCAGAATGTCGCTATCGTTAATGAGCAGGATCGGGTGGCGCGCGCGCCGGGCGAGATCGGCGAGCACGCCCACTTTGGTGTTAGGCGCTGCGGTCGAGACGTAGTGGAGCGAGATGGGAACCTGGGGGAATTCGGATTGCAGGCGGGCAACGTCGGCCGCGGCGGAGTCGTGTGGATCGCTGAAGCCGAACAGCATCTCAAAGGCGGGGTAATCCTGGACGGCGTGGGAGCGGATGGCTTCGTAGAAGCCGGGGTCGCGGCCGCGGACGGCTTTGAGGATGGAGATCGGCGGCAAGCCGGGGTGTTCGGCCGCCCGAGCGCAGGCCACGCGCCTGCGCCACCGGAGGGCGGCGAGCAGGGCGAGCAGGTAATAGGCGGCGGCGAGAACCGCGGGAACAGCCAGCCAGCTCACAGCGAGACCAGCGCGACTCCGCAGATGACCAGGACGGCGCCGGCCCAGCGGAGCCAGGTGACGCGCTCGCGGAGGACGTAGCGGGCGAGCGCCGTCTCCAGCACGTAGGTGATCGCGGTGGCGGGGACGGCGAAGCTGAGATCGCTCACGGTGAGCAGGCCCAAGTAAGCGAAAAAGGAAACGGCCATCGCGGCGACGGAGGCGATCACGAAGCGGTTGCGGGCCAGCAGGGTGATGGCGCGGCCAATGGCGCCCGGACGGAAGTCGCGGATTTCACCGTGCTGGCGCATGCCGAGTGCCTGCGCGACTTCGCCGACGGTGGTGGCGGCGACGATGATGCCGATGAGGAGCCACTTCATGACGCGGCTCCGGCGGCGCGGGCCTTCGGGCGTTCGCTCGCCGAGTTCTTGCTTGCGGTCTGGGGCGTGCCTCCGCTGACCAGGGCGACGCCGGCAACGATGAGGAGGATGCCCATCCATCGCCGGTGCGTGATCTGCTCGTTGAGGAGCAGCTTGCCGGCCAGCGCGACGAAGACATAGCCGATCGAGGTCACGGGCAGAACGTAGCTGAGGTCCGCCCAACTGAGCAGGGCCATGCGGGAGAGCATCCAGAGAATGAGCAGGGCAACTCCCAGCGCGACCGAGGGGCGGAACAGGACGGTGATGTAATCGAGCGGCGTGGGCAGCTCCGGTGGCATCCCGCGCTTCAGGAAGAAGTTGCCGAAGACATTACTGAATACGACCAGGACAGCGCAGATCCACGTCTTAACCCGGAGACGGGCGTGCTCGGAGCGCATGGGCGAGTTAATCGCCGGAGCCGGCCGGAGCCGTAACGGCTGCCTTGTGCTCGGCGACGAACTTTCTGCGCTTGCTGCGAAGCGCCATGTATTCGCGGGCTTCCTTGTATAGGCGCCGGCGCTCGTGGCCGTCGAACATGGCTTTGCGGACGATGCGCCAGACCACGCGCGGGCGGAAGAAGTACTCGCCGTAGAAACGCTCCACCCATTCGACCAGCTCGCCGCGGTCGAGGCCGGGGTAGATGATGTTCGGGAGCTGGTGACCGGTGTCGTCGGTCATGGAATCGATGGTGATGAGATCGTTCTTCTTGACGTACTCGAAGAATTCGGTGCCGGGGTACGGATGCGCGATCGAAACCTGGATGGTCTCGGTGTCGAGGCGCTTGGCGAAATCGATGGTCTTGCGGATGCTCTCGCGCGTCTCGCCGGGCAGGCCGATGATGTAGTCGCCGTGGATCACCAGGCCGAGCTTCTTGCAATTATCGGTGAAGCGCTGGGCCATTTCGACGGTGGCGCCCTTTTTAATGTTCTTGAGAATCTGCGGGTCGCCGGATTCGTAGCCGACGATGAGCAGCCGGCAGCCGGCCTCCTTCATGGCCTTCAGGGTTTCGTAATCGGTGGTGACGCGCGAGGTGCAGGACCAGGTGAAATTCAGAGGCTTGAGCTTTTTGCAAAGCTCGATGGTGCGCTCCTTGCGGTAGTTGAAGGTGTCGTCGTCGAAGAAGATTTCTTTGATCTGAGGGAATTGTTCGAGCGCGTAGCGGACTTCGTTGGCCACATCGTCCGATGAGCGCAGGCGCCAGCGGTGGCCGGAATGGGTCTGGGGCCACAGGCAGAACGTGCAGAGCGCCGGGCAACCGCGGGAGGTGTAGAAGGAAATGAACGGATTGAGCAGGAACGGGACGTTGTAGCGCGTCACGTCGAGATCGCGTTTATAGACCTTGGTGACCCAGGGGAGCTCGTCGAGATTTTCAATGACCGGGCCTTCCGGGTTGTGGTGGATCCCGCCGTTTTTGCGGAAGCTGACGCCGGGGAGTTCCTCGAGAGGCTTGCCTTTGGCGTAATCGGCGATCTGGTAATCGAACTCGCGGCGCACGAGGAAGTCGATGGCGGAGTTCTGGCGCAGCGCCTTTTCCGGTTCGACGGTGACGGGCGGGCCGACGAAGGCGACCTTGAGCTTGGGATTGGCGTCCTTCATCATCTCCGCCATTCGCACGTCGACGTGGAATCCGGGCGTGGAGGTGAAGAGCACGAGCAGCTCGAAATCCTTTGCCATTTCGACGGTCTGCTCGATGGAAATTTTGTGGGGCGGCGCGTCGACGACTTTGCTATCGGGAAGCATGCCGGCCGGATAGCAGAGCCAGACGGGATACCAGTACGATTCGATTTCGCGCGAGGCGGGCCAGCGCGAACTGGCGCCGCCGTCGAACCCTTCAAATGAGGGCGGGTTCAGAAAGAGCGTTCTCATGAGCTTCTCCGTTGAGCATCCGTTGGAACTGCAAGGGTGTTGCGGAGGGCCGGGCGCTGGTGCGGCGCCCGCCATGGGCCGGCGCTACTGATCTTCATCGGCGGCGCGGGGGTTGTCGAGAGAAAAGTTGGCGAAGTCGACAATCAACTCCGCGCGGCCGAAAAACCAGACGTCGGTGCTGCTTTGCAACCGGACCGGCACGGCGATGCCGTCCCGGATATCGTAGCGGCGGACAAAGGACACGCCGCGCACGCCGAGCGGGGTCTTGACGAATTTGCCGGATTCGCGAACGGGCAGATAGGTGGCGGAATCGATCCACAACTCGCCCTTGAACAGCTTGTCACGCTTCTTGCGCGGCGAGACCTGGAAAACATAGGCCTCGCGGCCTTCCAGGGTCTGCCGGCCTTCGAAATTGAACTTGTAATTGTCCGGGGTCACGGCGATGGAGGGATCGCCCGCGGCTTCCAGCTCCTGCTGCAGGTAGCGGTTGATGACCTCTTTTTTGATCGTGTTATCGCCCGAAAAGTGAAGGGCATCGTAGGTGATTCGTCCGAGCGCGGTGATATGGCGCAGGGCGTGGAGCTTGCCCTCTTTCTTCAGCTTGGGCAGGGAGCCGGAGATTTCGACCTCCATGGTGGCGCCGCGCACAGCCTGGTCCTGGCGCCGTTCGGCGGCGCAGTAATTCTCTACGATGGCGTCGGCGGCAGAGGGCCTGGATTCCGCTAGTACCGAGAGGGCGGCCAAGCTGCACAGCAGGAGAACGCGGACCTTCAAAAGTCTACCCCGGATTTAGTATTCGATAATGAAAACATTTAGTCTAGCAGGGTATAGCGGCGGGAGCAATGCGGGATTGAGGCGCGGCAATGGACCATTTTGGTCCACGGCCCCAGGGTCTCGCCGGCCGGCGGTCGATCTGTTTCGCCTCCGCGGGGCAGCGGGGCACGAGCGGTGCCGGAGCTTGCCCGCGCGTGGCGCACCCGCAGGGTGTAACGAAAGCCGCGCAGGGCGCGCCTAAGGCTAAAGTTACAATAGAGTATCCAACCTCACCTTAGGAGTATTATGCGTCGAGTCCTCATTAGTGCCGGGGTGGCTGCGGTGGCCGCGTCCGTCTGGTTTTCGGTGGCGCCGGGCCGCGCCGCCGCGCAGTCGAAAGGGAAGGCCGCGAAATCCGCGCCGGCGCCCGCGTACGGAAATTCGGATGCCATCAGCCAGGATGAGCTGAAGGTTTACGACTATTTCCTGGCGTCCGATACGCTCGAAGGGCGGAATTTTCCCTCGCGCGGCTACGATGCGGCGGCGCTGTATGTCGCCAGCCATCTCGCGGAGTGGCACCTCAAGCCCGGCGGCAGCGCGGAGGGCACCGACGGCCCGCTGCAGCCGTACCTGATGCCCATCGAGATGGTGGCGAAGCAGGTCACGCCGGAGGAGAGCAAGCTGACGCTGAGCGGCGTCACCGGCGGCGGACGCGGCGGGTTCGGCGGCGGCGGGCAGGGCGGCGGCAATGCGGAGCCGCGCACGCTGACGTTCGAGTATGGCAAGGAGTGGAGCGTCGGTGGATTCGGCGGGCGCGGATCGTCGCTGAACGCGATGGACGTCTCCGCCAATCTGGTCTTCGCCGGCCACGGCTACGTCATCCACAAGTCGAACACCGACCCGTACCAGGGCATCGACGTGAAGGGCAAGATCATCATCGTGGCCGGGCAGCCGCCGGAGCTGGCGGGGCCGCAGGGCGGCGGGCGTGGCGGCCGCGGTGGCCGCGGCGCGGCGAACGGCGGGGCGGCCGCCGATGCGCAACCCGCCGCGGGCGGGCGCGGCGCGCTGGCCGCGCTCGGCGAAGCCTGCACCGACTACATGACGCCGGAGCAGTACGCGGCCCGGAACGGCGCGCTGGCGGTCATCACCATCCCGAGCTTTCAGCAGCTTGCCGCGGCGGGCGGCGGATTCGGGGCTGGCGGACGCGGCGCGGGCCTGAACGGACCGAACTACCAGGTGGTCAAATTCCGGCAGGGCGGCGCCTGTCCTTCGGCGCCGGCCATCAGCGCCGGTCTCGATCTGACGAACGCTCTGTTCCAGGGCGAGAAGCTGAGCGGCTCGCAGGTATTCTACGCCGCGGGCACTAATGAAAAGCTCGATTCCTTCGAGCTGAACGCGCGCAAGAAGATGTCCATCAAGCTGGCGGTGAAGGAGACGCCCGGACACGGCGAGAACGTGGTCGGCATCCTGGAAGGCAGCGACCCGGTGCTGAAGAACGAGTACGTGATCATGAGCGCGCACCTCGATCACATCGGGCTGAGCGCGCCGCTGCCGGACGGCCACAACGTGAACAACGGCGCGGATGACGACGGCTCGGGCTCCACGGGATTGCTGGGCATCGCGCACGCCTACGCTGAAGGCGCGGCGAAGGGTATCCGGCCGCGGCGTTCGATCATTTTCCTGTGGAACGGCGGCGAGGAGAAGGGCCTGCTCGGATCGCAGTATTTCGCCGAGTTTCCGCCGGTCGACCTGACCAAGGTGGTGGCGGACCTGAACATGGACATGATCGGCCGCACGCTCAATCCGAACTCGGTCGACCCGAACAAGCAGCACGTGCTGGTGAAGCGCGGCGAGGTGCTGCTGATCGGTCCGAACATTTCGAGCGATGACCTGGAGCGCACCATCGAGACCGTGAATAACGGTTATCAGAAGCTGACACTGAACCATTTCTATGACGTCACGAAACCGGACGACACGCACGATAATCTCGGCCCGGCGCCGAACGGGCAGCGCATCTTCTACCGCAGCGATCACTACAATTTCGCTAAGGTGGGGATTCCGATCGCGTTCTTCACTACCGGACTTCACGTGGATTATCATCGCCCCACGGATACGCCGGACAAGATCGACTACGAAGAGCTGCAGATCATCGCCAAGACCGTTTCGGCCGTCGGCTGGCAGCTTGCCAACCAGGACGGGCGGCCGAAGCTGAACACCAACCTGCCGGAGCAGTTGACGAAGGACATGAAGACGGCGCAAACGGAAGGCTGGGGGAAGACGACTCCGGTGCTGCCGCCGCTCAAGGGCGAGCCGCAGTAACGCCGCCAGCGCACGATTCCCACAGAGACGGGGAGGACACGGACGTTACGCGGAGATTTCTCAGGTCTTTTCTCCGCGAAGTCTCAGCGTTCTCTGCGTCTCTGCGGTTATGGGCATTTGCGGCGCGATACAATCGCTCTGTATGTGCCGTTGGCTCCTCCTCCTGTTGGCTTCCGCCGCGACGCTGGCGGCGCAAAAGCGGCCGTTCGATGTCAACGCGATGATGGAGCTGAAGCGGATCAGCGATCCGCAGATCTCCCCGGACGGGCGCTGGGTCGCGTTCACGGTGCAAACGGTGGATGTGGCGGCCAACAAGAAGCCGTCGCAGATCTGGATCGTGCCGCTCGCGGGAGGCGCGCCGCGCCAGATCACCCATGACGGCGGATCCAACCAGCGGGCGCGCTGGTCGCCGGATTCGAAGCGGATCGCCTACATTTCCGATCGCGGCGGGTCATCCCAAATCTGGACGATGGACCCGGACGGCGGCAACGCGAAACAAGTGACCACGCTTTCCACCGAAGCCGACGGCGAGATCTGGTCGCCCGACGGCAAGAGTTTCGTGTTCACCAGCGAGGTTTTTCCGGCCTGCAGCGCCGACGATGCGTGCAATAAGAAGGAACTGGACGCGGACCGCTCCGGCAAAGTAAAGGCGCGGATCTACACCGAGCTGCTGTACCGGCACTGGACGCAGTGGCAGTCGCGGCGGCGGAGTCATCTGCTGGCGATTCCGGCGGAGGGCGGCAAGGCGGTGGACCTGACGCCGGGCGGGCGCGACGTGCCGCCGTTTTCGCTGGGCGGGCCGGACGATTACGACATTTCGCCGGATAGCAAGGAGGTCTGCTACTCCGCGAATATGGACCCGGTGCCTGCGACGAGCACCAACTCGGACCTGTTCGTCGTGCCCCTAGCCGGAGGACAGGCGCGCAAGATCACGACCAATCCGGCGGCGGATTCCAGCCCGAAATACTCACCCGATGGCAAATACCTCGCCTGGCGGGCGCAGACGCGGCCGGGATACGAAAGCGACCGCTGGCGCCTGATCGTGATGGAGCGGGCGACGGCGCGGACCACCAGCCTGACGGAGAACATCGACCGCTGGGTGAACAGCTTCGCCTGGAGCCCGGATTCCGCGAACCTCTTCTTCACCGTTCAGGACCGCGGGCGGCAGGGGATCGACCTGATCTCCGTGAATGGCGGGGCGGCGCGCGCCGTGGCGAGCGGCGATAACTTCCTCGACGACATGGTGCTGACGCACGACGGAAAGACCATGGTCTACACGCAGCAGACCGGCACCTCGCCCACAGAAATCTACCGCGTGAGCTCGTCCGGCGGCGAGCCTGTAGCGATGACTGGCCTGAATGACGCGGTGCTCGGCGCGCATCAGATGACGCCGCTCGAGGAGTTCTGGGCGGATGCCCCGGATGGCGCGCGCGTGCAGTATTTTGTGGTGAAGCCGTACGGGTATCAGGCGGGGCAGAAGTATCCGGTGCTGATGATGATCCACGGCGGGCCGCAGGGCTTCTGGGGCTACGACTGGAGCTACCGCTGGAACCACCAGGTGTTCGCCGCGGCGGGATACGTCGTGGTGATGCCGAATCCGCGCGGGTCGACGGGCTATGGACAGAAGTTCATCGATGAGATCAACCTCGATTGGGGCGGCAAGGCGTTCGACGACATCATGGCGGTAACGGACCAGGTGATCGCGAACTTGCCCTACGCGGACGGGCCGCGGCTGACGGCGGCGGGCGGGTCGTATGGCGGCTACATGATCGACTGGATCCTCGGCCACACGCAGCGTTTTAAGGCGCTGATCTCGCACGCCGGCGTGTACGACCTGCCGAGCGAATTCGGCGCCACCGAGGAGCTGTGGTTTCCGCTCTGGGAGTTCGGCGGCACGCCGTGGGACAAGCCGGAAGTCTATGCGAAATGGTCGCCGAGCCAATACGTGAAGGACTTCCACACCCCGACCCTGGTGATCCACGGAGAGCTCGATTTTCGCGTTCCGTACACCCAGGGACTGCAACTGTTTACGGCATTACAAATGCAAAAGGTTCCGTCCAAGCTTTTGATCTTTCCTGATGAAGGGCATTGGGTACAGAAGCCGCAGAACAGTCTACTCTGGTATCAGACGTTCATCGGCTGGTTGGATTCCTGGGTAAAAAAGTGAAAGCAATTCTGATTTTGGTGGTTTTAGCGGCCGGGGCCGCGATTGGACTGGCAGTGTTGTCGGATCACACGGCCGTGAGCATTACGCCGGCAATACAGACCGTCGGCGTGGCGACGCCGGTCACCGTGCGGGTGCAGAATCCGCACGGTGTGCGGCGGGTGCACGCGTATCTCGAGCAGAACGGGACGCAATACCCGCTGCTCGATACGTCGTCGCCTTCGCACCGGCTGACGTTTTTCAAGCTGCACGAAGCGCCGCGCACGGTGAGCTTCGAGGCGGGCAAGAATAAAGCGCCGAACCTCAAAGAGGGCAAGGCGCGGCTGGTGGTGGAGGCGGTGGCGAACGACTTCCGCGGCTCAACGGATCAGACCGCCGAAGACGTCAACGTGGTGCTTTCGGCGCCGCGCGTGATCCCGGACGACGCGCAGCACTACATCAATCAGGGCGGCATGGAGCTGGTGACGTTCACCGTATCCGGGTCCTGGACCGAGGCCGGCGTGCGCGTGGGCCCGTATACGTTCCGCAGCTTCCCGCTGCCGGGCAAGGGGCCGGAGCAGCGCTTCGCGATGTTCGCGTATCCCTGGGACCTGCCGCCGGACGTGCAGCCGGTGGTGTACGCGCGCAACCTCGCGGGCACGGAGGCCACCGCGCATTTCTGGTTCAAGCTGTTCCCGAAGAAGTTCCGCGTGCGGGACGAGCAGATCGACGACCGGTTGATGGACAAGCTGGTGACATCGGTCGATCCGACGGGCCAGATCGCGCCGGGCAAGGACCTGGTGGCGCGGTTCGTGTATATCGATAACACGCTGCGCAAGAAGAACAACCAGCAGCTCTACGATCTGCGCAACAAGACCGAGCAGAAGATCCTGTGGAACGGCCCGTTCCTCCATTGGGGCAAGGAAGAAGCCAATTTCGCCGACGTGCGGAACTGGATCTACCAGGGCAAGAAAATCGACCAGGCGGTGCACCTCGGCTTCGATCTTTCCGATACGCAGAACGCGCCCGTCTACGCCGCGAACGACGGCAAGGTGGTGTGGGCGCAGGATCTCGGGATCTACGGCAACTGCGTGGTGCTCGACCACGGCTACGGGCTGCAATCGCTGTACGGGCACATGAACCGCATCGATGTGAAACCGGGCGACATGGTCAAGAAGAACCAGGCCATGGGCGTGGCCGGGCAGACCGGCTTCGCGGGCGGCGTCCATGTGCACTTCGGCATGCAGATCGACGGCGTGCAGATCAACCCGGTGGAGTGGTGGGACGAGCACTGGATTAAGGACCGCATCCTCAGCAAACTCGACCCAAGCCGCATCGCGACCGAGCCCGCGACCCAGGCGGTGTTCACGCGGACGCGCGCCAAGCGGAAGCGCTAGAGCCTCTTTCTGTGGTATTGTCTAAGTGGGAACCGCGACGGGTGGCTCCGCCGCGGCCCCGTGGCCAACTACCGGCCCTTACGGATCCGGATGCTGACCACGATGCGGAGGATGACCTTAATCATCCCTCCCAAGGGGGTCCACATTGGGTACCTCCTTTCTAGCTTCGGACCAGGGTTAAAGGCCCCGCGGTGACGTGCGGGGCCTTCGGTTTTTGGTCGAAGCTCCGAAGGCCTCTTCCTGAAACCGGGCCACTGCGGCTGGTCCTGCCAGAAGTGCCAGGATAACAGGATCTGCTTGGTTAAAATTCGAAATCGAGCGAAAACTGCACCTGGCGAGCGCCCGCGGTCGCGAGCGGCTGGAGAAACGACGGAAGGGCGGCGGCTCCGGGGCCGAAAATCGGGTTGATCGCGGTCACGTTGGAGTGGTTCAGCAGGTTGAACGCTTCGGCAACGGCGTCGAGCCTGGCGGTCTTCCCCACCGGGAAATATTTCAGCAGACGGAAATCGAGATTCACCACTCCCTGCGTCCGGAGCGAATTGCGGCCGAAGCCCGCGGGCCTTGCGGAAAGCGGCCACGCCATTAGGCCGTAGGTATCGATGCCCGTGAGCGGATTCGCCGGGCGGCCGCTCGCGGCCGTCAGGATCGGCGCGACTTCGAGGTGCCCGAAGAGCTTCGTGATCCAGTTATCTTGCGGCGATTTACCGGGCTCTTCGTCGCCGATCGGCAACTCCCAGAGCGCGTTGAACACGAAGCGCTGCTGCTGATGCTGCCGCGACACGGCGCGCTCGGCGGCCAGGTCCGCCGGATTCTGCGGCTCCTCGGTGTAATCGGAGGCGTCATCGTAAGTCTTGGAGAGCGTGTAGCCGCCGGAAAATTCGAGCTCGTCGTTCATGCGGCGGTTCAGCAGGAACATGGCGCCGTGGTAGGTCGAAGAAGCCGTATCCTGCAACTGGAAGACCCTGGTGCGGGGCAGCTTCAGGCCGCGCACGTCGAGAAACGAAGCGGTGGCGGTGAGATCGCGCGCAAGCTGATGTTCGACCGCGACGCTCGCCTGCTGCGAGTACGAGGTGTCCATCCGCGGATCGGCCGTATACTGCGGCGTGGTCCGCATCAGCACGCGATTCAGTGCGGCCAGCAGGTAGCGGTCGTAGAACATGCCGTAGCCGGCGCGTACGACGCACGATGGCGCCACCTGATACGCGAGGCCGAGGCGCGGGCCGAGATTGCGGGTATCCTGGCGGAGCCCGTCGGGCAGGCGCTCGAAATCGTAGCGGAGGCCCATGTCGATGGTGAGGTGGCTGGTTGCCGTCCAGTGGTCTTCCAGGAACGCGCCGGTATTCACTACCGCGAAGCTCGTCGCCGGATCGCCCGAAAGGCGCAGGAATTCGTTGAAGCGGCCGGCCGCGAAAGCGTCGAGACTCGGGTAGATGTACAGTCCTCCAAAGCCGTCCGACATCGCGGCGTCCAGCGCGACGGGGTTGTACGTGGCGCCGGCTTTCAATAGGTGATGTCCATGCGCATGGCTATAGGTGTAGGCCGCCTGCGCGTGCTGCTCGGTGCGCCGGCCGTTGCCTTCCCACGGCCGTCCGAATTCAATGAGCCCGGCGATGTCGACACCGGGATCGATCGCATCGTTGCTGCGCAGAACGGCGCGGCGGTCGGCGAACTGGAGGCGCAGGTCGCCCACGGACTGCGGGTCGAACACGGTCGTGAGCGCGCCGGCGAGTGCGTTGTCCTTCGTGTAGCTGCTGCCGCGCGCGCCGGGGTCGGTCCAGCCCAGGTTGCCGAACGCGTCGCCGGACTCGCGGTTATCGGTGAACGCGTATCGCACCATGAGCGAGTTCCTCGGCGTGAGCTCGTGGTTCAGCTTGGCGGAGGCCTCGGTCTCGGCGCGCGACGTCGGGAAGAAACCGTCGCTCACGGCACGGCGGCCGAGGATGCGGTTGACGGCGCTCACCAGCGCTGGAGCGAGATCGGAGTCTTCGAGCGAGCGGTTGTGTTCCTGCTCGAAGGCGGCGTAGTAGAACGTGCGGTCCTTGACCACCGGACCGCCGAGCGCCACGCCGGCGCGGTACTTGTGCAGCATCGGCGGCATCGATTCGGCTTCGAGTGGGCCGCGGGCGTTCAGCGCTCCATTTTCAACGAACAGAAAGGCATCGCCGTGCAGGGTGTTGGCGCCCGTTCGGGTGATGACATTGATGGAACCTCCCGAGGCTCCGCCGGTTTCGGCCGAGAGGCCGGCGTTCACCACCTGGAACTCCTGCACCGTTTCGAGCGAAAGCTCGGTACGGCTGGCTCCGAGGTATTCGTCATTGTTGTCCAGGCCGTCGATCGTCACGTTGTTGCTGCGTGCGCGGAGGCCGCCGAATGTGAAGCCGCTATCCAGCAGCGCGGCGAGCGCCTGCTTGCCCGGTTGTGTGGCGGACGCCGAGACGCCCGGCGCGAGCAGCGCGAAATTCAGGTAATTGCGGCTCTCCACGGGCAGCTCCTCGATCCGTTCCGTATCGACGGAGGTGGCGACCGAGGTCTGCGCGGGATCGATGGCGGAGGGCTGCGCGGTGACCGTGACCTGTGTAGTCACGCCCGCCGATTGGAGCACGATATCGAGCCGGGCTGTGGCGCCGAGCGCAATGATGGCGCCGGTATGCCGATACGGCGCGAAGCCAAGCGCGTTGACACTGATCTCATAGGCGCCGGCCGGCAGTTCGGCCAGGCGATAGGTCCCATCCGCGCCGCTCGCTGTCTCGCGCTGCCGGTTCGTTGCCGTGTCGCGGGCCACCACGCGCGCGCCGGGGATCGCGCCGCCAGTCGCATCGGTCACCGTTCCGGAGAGCGCGCCGCCGATGAGGGATGTTTGCGGCCAGGCCGGGACGGCGAAAAGCAGAGCGGCCGCCGCCAGCAGGAGCGGATGCGAAGCCTGTCGCACCGCTCCATTATGGCGGCCGGCCCGCTCGCTCACCACACCCGGCAGGCGTTTTCGCTCACCATGGGCTGCCCGGCGTGGCAGGAAAACGCCTTCTGGAACTCGGGCATGTTCTGCAGCGTGCCGTCGACGCGGTAGAGGCCGGGGGAGTGCGGGTTCGTCAGCGCCTGTTGCCGCTCGGCCTGCGGTGTCGAGCTCTCGCACCAGATCTGTGCGAACCCGAGGAAGAAGCGCTGGTCGGCGGTGAAGCCGTCGATCTTCTCGTCCTTGCCCTTGAGCACGTCGCGGAGCGCCATCAGCGCTACGCGGAGTCCGCCATTATCGGCGGTGTTTTCGCCGAGCGTGAGGCGGCCGTTGACATGGACATCGTCCACCGCGATGAAGCTGGAATATTCGTTGGCGATGCAGGCGGCGCGCTTCTCGAATTCCGCTCCGTCCTGCGGGGTCCACCAGTCCCGCAGGTTGCCGTTGCCGTCGAACTTGCGGCCCTGGTCGTCGAAGCCGTGCGTCATCTCGTGGCCGATCACCGCGCCCGCCGCGCCGTAGTTCAGGGCGATATCCCGGCGCGGGTCGAAGAACGGCGATTGCAGAATGCCGGCGGGGAAATTGATGCTGTTGTTCTGCGGGCTGTAGAACGCGTTCACCGTCGGCGTGGTCATGGACCATTCGGTCTTGTCTGTGGGCTGGCCGATGCGGCTCAGCATGCGGGCGCGCAGCATTTCGGCCGTGCGCTCGGAATTGCCGAAATAATCGTCGCGGGCGATCGTGAGTTTGGAATAATCGCGCCACTTCTTCGGCGCGCCGACGTTGTTCGTGATCGCCTTCAGCTTTTCGAGCGCCGCTTTCTTGGTGGCTTCGCTCATCCACGGCAGCGACTGAATATCCTTGCCCATCGATTTTTCGAGCGCGTCCACCATCTGCGCAATCTGCGCCTTGGCATCCGGTCCGAAGGCCACTTCGATGTACTTCTGGCCGAGCAGGTCGCCCAAAGCGCGGTCGGTCGCGGCGACGCACCGCGCCGCGCGCGGGCGCGGCTTCTGCGCGCCGGTGAGATACCGCTGCCAGAAATCGAAGCTTTCGTCCTCGAACGCCTGCGAGAGCTGCGCGGCATGGGCGCGCAGCAGGTGGTATTCGAAATAGGCCTTCCAGGGCTCGATTTCCTCCATGGGCAGCGTCTTCGCGATCTGCTGGAAGAATTCCGGATTAGTGACGTTGAGGCTGGCGAACTCGGGCGCGCCGATGCCCTTGAAATACGCGTCGAAGGGGAAGCCGGGGACGAGGCCGGCCAGGTCCGCCGTGGACATAATGTGGTAGCGCTTGTTTGGATCGCGCATCGAGACGCGGTCGGCGGAGGCTTTGGCGAGAATGGTCTCGATATCCAGTACGGCCTTGGCCTTGGCCGCCGCGGCGTCGGCGGAATCGCCGGCAAGCTGGAACATCTTCTGTACGTGCGCGATGAACCGCTGCCGCGTTTCGGCGGACTTCGGGTCGGTCTTCAGGTAGTAGTCGCGGTCCGGCAGCGACAGGCCGCCCTGGCCGAGCGTGGCGATGGTCCTGGTCGAATCCTTGGCGTCCGGCTGTGCGCCGAAGGAAAACACGACCGGGACGCTCATGCGGTGCAGTCGGATCAGCTCCGCGACCACGTCGGCATGCGCCTGCATGGCGGCGATGCGATCGAGTTCGGAGCGCAGCGGCTCGATGCCCTTGCGATCGATGCCGGCCGTATCCATGCAGCTCGCGTAGAAGTCGCCGATCTTTTGTTCGATTTCGCTGCGGCCGGCGCGGGTGACAGCTGCGCCCTGCAGGATATCGAGCAGGACCTTCTCATTGCGGTCGCTGAGCTCGGTGAAGCGGCCCCAGCGTGAGCGATCGGCGGGGATCGGGTGGCTGGCGATCCAGTTGCCGCAGGCGTACTGATAGAAATCGGTGCACGGGTCGACCGTGGTGTTCATCGCGGCCGTGTCGAGGCCGGATTTGGAATCCGCGGCCATTACGGCCACGGGCGCGGCGAGCAGGAAAAGGATTCGGACGTTCATTCGAGAAGAGCGATTGTAGCTTAATGCGCGAGGTCTGTTCGAGGCGCGCGCGGCGGCGCCCCAAAAAAACCTTGACATGCAATCAGATTAGTACTAATAAATTAGTATGCGTAGCAGGAGCACCACCCTTACCGGGCAGGAGCTGGAAATCATGAAGATCGTGTGGGAGCGGGAGAACGCCACCGTGCGGGATGTCTATGAGGCGCTGCTCGAGCGGCGCAAGGTGGCCTACACCACGGTGATGACCATGATGAAGATCCTGGAGGAAAAGGGCTACCTGAAGAAGAAGCAATCGGACCGGGCGTACGTCTACCGGCCGGCACAGCCCAAGGCGCAGGTCATCGGCGCGATGGTGCGGGAATTCGTCAACCGCGTGTTTAACGGTTCGGCGGAGCCGCTGCTGGTGCATCTGGTCCAGGAGCACGGGCTGTCCCAGAAGGACCTCGAAGAGATCGCGAAACTGCGGAGGAAGTCATGAGCGCGGCGCTCGTGTGGAGCAATCTGCTGGCGTACAGCCTGGAGGCCGGGCTGCTGGTGGCGCTGGCCGCGCCCATGCCGGCGGTCCTGCGGCTGCGCGCGCCACGGGCGCGCCTCGCGTACTGGCACATTCTGCTGGCGGCGTGTCTCGCGCTGCCGTGGGTGCGGCCATGGCATCAGGCGGTGGTGACGGGCGAGGCGATCGTCACGACCCGGATTCTGGCGGTGGGCGCTCCGGCAGCGCCGGCGCGCGCGCTGCCTTCACCTCAGCAGATCGCGCTGGCGCTGCTGGCGGCCGGTGCAGTCGCGCGCCTGCTCTGGCTGGCAGCGGGAATGTGGCGGCTCCGGCGCTACCGGCGCGATTCGTGCCCGCTTGCGGTGGATATGCAGTGGACGGGCCGCGCCGCGGTGCGGGTGGCGGAGGGCGTCAGCGGCCCGGTGACGTTCGGGCTGTGGCGGCCGGTGATCCTGGTGCCGCCGCGATTCGCGGAACTGCCGGAGGACGCGCGGCGGGTGATCCTGTTCCACGAGCGGCTGCACGTCGAGCGCGGCGATTGGCTGTTCACCGTGGCGGAAGAGCTGGTGCGCGCCGTGCTGTGGTTCCATCCGGCGATCTGGTGGCTGCTGGGGGAGATTCAGCTTAGCCGCGAGCAGGCGGTGGATGCGGAGGTCGTACGGCTCACCGGCGCGCGGGATGCGTATGTCGAAGCGCTCCTCGCCGCGGCCGGCGGGCGCGATCGGGCGCCGCTGCCGGACCTGTTGCCGGCTCCGTTGTTCCTGCGCAAGCGGCATCTCAAAAAACGGGTGATCGCGATTTTCGAGGAGGTTCGCATGTCGAAGACGAGAGTGATTTCCGCGCTGTCCGCCGGCCTGTGCGTAATGGCCGCGGCCGGCTGGCTGGCCACGGCGGCTTTCCCGCTGGCGGCGGCGCCGCAAGTGGTCAACGATGCGCCGGGCGTCACCGTGGACACCGGAGGCGCGGCGCTGCTGCACCGCACCGGCGTGGCGTATCCCGAGGCCGCGCGCGCCGCGGGCGTGCAGGGTACGGTCACGCTGGAGGTGAAACTGGACGCGCGCGGTAACGTCGCGGACGCGCACGTGCTCAGCGGACCGGACGAGCTCCGCAGACCGGCGCTGCAATCGGTGCTGCAATGGCATTTCGCGAGCGAGCCGGCCTGGGAGACGCGGCAGGTCACGGTATCGTTTTCGCTACCCCGGCCCGGCGCCGTGGCAGTGAAGACGGTCAACGGCGGGACCACAACCGTCAACCTGCTGGCTGGGGGCTCTGAGAAAGAGCGCGCGGCGGTCACCGCGCTCGCCAAGGCGCAGCAGCGCGCCGGAATTGAGGGCCGCACGGTCAGGATGATCACCATCTCCGGTCTTTCGCCGCAATTGAAAGACGAACTGTCGGCCAAGCTGCCGATCCATGTGGGCGATACGATTTCCAAGGATCTGGCGGAGCAAACCACGAGTGTAGTGAAAGCATTCGACGAGCATCTGACGATGTTCACCGCGCCGATGGAGGACAACCAGGCCGCGATCCAGATCGTCGCACCCGGCGCCGCCGCCGGTGCGCCGGAAACCGGCACGCCTCCCGCTCTGCTTCGCGTTGGGGGCAACATGCAGGCTGCCAAGCTGATCCGGCAGCCGCGGCCGATTTATCCGCCGGAGGCCAAAGCGCAGCGCATCCAGGGGAAGGTAACGATGACAGCCGTTATTGGAAAAGACGGGAGGGTCATCGACCTGCGGGTGACTGACGGCGAGCCGATTCTGGCGGCCGCCGCCATGAACGCGGTATGGCAATGGGTCTACGAACCCACGCTGCTGAACGGCGAGCCGGTCGAGGTGCAGACCCAGATTGACGTGAATTTCACGCTGAGCCAATAGCGCGCGCCTGCATCCGCATGCTGCCCGGTCTCATCCAACTGCCATGCCGAGAATGCGTGCGGTGCAGCGCTGACCGGCGTGCGGCCGATGAACGAAATCTACCCGTTCACGGGAGCGCCCGCCGCCTACGACCGCATGAGGAGCGGGAAGGCGCGCTTCCGGGTGGTGCTGCGGATGGAGTGAGGCCGCGCCTTATTGCACCCAAATGGTAACCGGCGGCGAGCTGAACGTGCCAACGGTCAGCACGGCCTGTGCCGCGCCGCTCGGCAGAAAAGCGCCGGGGACGCGGGCGTTGATCTGCAGTTCGCCGGCCATTCCGGGGGCTTCGGCGGCAAAGAGCAACTCGCACGCGATTCCGCCGATGGTCAGCGAGACCGGCTGCTGCGGCTGCGCGTAGGGCGGCTGCGCGACGAGGCCCGAAATGTTAGCCCCGCTGGTGAGCCCTTCTCCGGTGGCGAAGAATGCCACCACTGTGCCGTGCGGCGCCGGACTCTCCGATCGGTTGGGCGATCCGTCCTGGTTCACGATCATCGGAAATAGCGCGGGATTGACAGGCGCCACGGGCAGGTCGAGCGTGCCGGCGGACTGG